>Ga0209710_1000175_pt1 | contig 71441 bp, 60 predicted proteins | sample ArcticOcean_MG_C_5_FD_187436 | JGI IMG/M metagenome (GOLD analysis project Ga0209710, IMG submission 187436) | Marine microbial communities from western Arctic Ocean - ArcticOcean_MG_CB4_138 (SPAdes) (version 2) | ecosystem: Environmental > Aquatic > Marine > Oceanic | place: Arctic Ocean...
GAGAACGCCGCTCGCGGAGGCCACCTGGAGGTGCTTCAGTGGTTACGCGCAAACGGCTGCCCGTGGACCGAGAGGACGTGGAGGCGGCCGCCAGGGCGGGACACCTCGAGGTTTTCCGTTGGGCGCGCGACAACGGCTGCCCTGATCTCCGGGATTGGGAGCAGATTGCCGTGGCAGGGGGCTGGATGGCATATACTGACAACTAGGAGGGCTGATGCATGTGTGTTGTGTGCATTAAGAAGAAACCTCCTCACAACCGCGTCCGCGCATGTCCTTCAATGACTTCCCCATCCTGTATTCCACACGACGTTTGTTTAAGGTGTTCGAACAGCTTGTTCCTTTTGTGGAACTTGGCGCCGCAACGCACGCACGTGACGCGCGTAACGTCAGTTGCATTTAACATCGCTTGCTTTCGAAATAACTCGACCCTCGGGTCCTTGGCGACACAGGCTAAACACCGAGCGGCTGCTTTTTCGTTTTTTTCTCGAACCGCCTTTTCGCTTTTTTGTTCGTCGTCCTCAAGCGCGGGCCCCGATTCCGTCTCCAGTGATGTCGACGCCGTCTCCATTGACACCATGTTTTCCTCAGCGCTGCTGCTTTGCGTATCTCCAGCACTCTTTTGCACTCCCGAAAGCTTCGATGAATCACCGTGGTCACCGCGTTCGTCCCAGTGACACAAACTTCTTTGCCGATTTTCTTGGCGCCAAAAGACTTCTTTTTCCGTGACCTGTTTTCGCGACTCGTTGTTTTTTTCCTCTTTTTCAACATCACGAGGTTTCGGCACCCGGTCTCTTTTGGCGAAGAACATCGCCCGTTTGTGCTGGTGCGACGCGAACCCGGCTGGGCTTTTCTTGATCCCGCACGTGGAACACACGATTTCGTCGCGAATCCCAGCGCGAAGCGTGAACACGACGCGAACAAAACGTCTGATGGAATTTGTGGAATTTGTGACAGTTTTCGTTTCGGTTTCCGTTTCGTTCTCGGCGTCGCCCATATTCACCTCCGCCGCGTCGTACGCCACCGAGCAAAGCCCGTCCAAACGCCAGTTGCGCGTGTTTTCGCTTAACAGTTTTTTCTTTTCCTTTGCGGGACACCGCGCTTGCAAAACATTCAACCTGTCGAGCTTTTCCGCCACAGTGCTAAGGCCCTCTAGGTCTTCAAACCTCGCGTCTCGCACGCGCTCCATCCATAAATTCTGAACAGCGCACCGTTTGAACTGGCAATTATCCTCCCCGCCCCACCCCCAGAAGGCGTTCGGGTACCCGTTCGTTTGTTCAAACCCTTTCTTGTTGTAAATCGTGACGCCTCCGAAACACGCGTCCACGTCGTACCGGCCATCCTCCGCGCACAACACGCGAACGAAACCGTTTTTTTGGTTTTTGTCGTTATCGCCGGTATCGCCGTCGCCGCGACCACACACCGGCGACGGTCTTAAATATTGCCCCGCTAGTTCCAAATCGGGAAGCATGTCGCAGTCGTGGAAGCAGAACAAGGTGTTTTCGTCGCACCATTTCTTGCTCAGTACGCACGCAAACGCGCAGTTCAAAAGCTGCCCGCGGTTGAACTTGCGGTTGTCGTTAGATTGCTCCGCCACCACGACGCACAGTTCGTCGGCACTGAACATCAAACCCAGACGTGCCAACAGCGCAGAGAGCTGTGCCTCACGACCCGTGCCGTCCTCGCGGAAAGGCACGAGCACCGCGAGTTTGGCGGGGGGGCGTGACGCGGACGAGCCATTTGAAGCGACGGCGAGATCGGGGGGGTCCTTAACCGTCACAAACGGAGAGGTCGTTGTGTGTGGTGGCGGCGGAATCGAGGTGCCGACTCCGTCTCCGCATCTTCCGTCACCGTTCCCCGAAACCCTCCACGTCACGTCCCCCGCGAAACTCAGCTCCCCCTCGAATCGAGGCGAGTCCGGCGTGTCCAGCCGCTGCAGCGTGACCCTCATGCCCGAAATGACCACGCGCCAACGCGGGCGCGCGCCCTGGACTGTCGGGGTCGTCATGATCCCTTGGACGGAAAAATACACAAAAAGTTTCGTCTGACCCTATTAGTGAACAAACGGTTGTCTTCGAGTGTCCTCGGGGGTTTTCGTGTGGACTTGCTATTTGAATGCATACTGCACTCGTGTGCGGACTGCTATCCTAGACTAATTGCGCACCGCCTCACCCTCAATCCGCGCCACCGCGCGCTTCACGTCGACGTCCCATACAGAAGCGCCACTTGAAAACATTCTTTTCGTCACCGCGCGTTCGATCCGCCGCGCGCGTTCCAGCGCCGCGGCTCCTTTCATCGACCGTTGATCCGCCGCTTCGGACACCCTTCTCGCTGCTGCTAGTGCCGTTGCTAATGCAGAGGATGCCGCGGATGCCGAAAAAGTAGACGCGGTTGGCATTGTCGATAGAGAACGGTCACCGTCGACGTTACCAACCGGAGAAGTACCCACCACGCGTTCGTGTCGTTTAAGCACCGCCTGGCTTCGCTGAAGCTTACCAACCGCGATATCAGCACGCACACGACGCTCCTGTGGCGATTCTGGAGGGGTCACCGGCGTAGCAGCATCATGTAAAGACCCTCCACCGCGCCCGGTAAGCTCGAAACACAGGCGTTCGGTTTCTTCGAGACGACGTTGGAGCCTCGCGACGGTTTCGGCGATACGCGCGTCGTCGTCAGTCTTCAACTCGGCATCCTTCTCTCTGGTCTCACCCTGAGGCTTGTCTTGATCAAAAGCTCCACTCGTCGAGACCTTCATTGCGTGGTTTTCAGCACGCGTCAGCCTCTCCGTGAGCAAGCGCGCGTGCGTCTGCCACTCCCGAAGCGCCGCTTCGGCGGCGTCCGCGCGTTGGCGCGCGGTAACGAGCGCACCCTCCGCGAGCGCGGCTCGAACTTCCGCGTCGAGACGCATCCCGCCCAGCGCGTTGCCCTCGGCGTTCCCATCAATCGTGGCATCGGCATCCCTTGTGCGCTCCAAAACAGCCCGGAGCGCCACATTCTCGTCCCCACAGCGCTGTGCTGTGTGCTCCGCTTCCTGGCGCGCGTCCTCGGAGAAGAGCGCGCGCTCGCGCCACGCCGCGATCTCAGCCTTGCGGGATTCGGCCCCGGCGGTGTCGGGTCCGCCATGTGCTGCGATGTCGGGCTCGAACGCGTCGCGTCGCGCTTCCTCGAGGTCCTGCCTAAGTTCCTTTTCTCGTTTCCCAGCCTCGCAAAGCAAACGCTGCTTCCGCGCCAACGCCGCTTCCAGGGCACCCACCGTGGTCTCCGCGACGCGAAACCTTCGCATCAACAAACCCGGGTCGGAATCCGCGTTTTTACCACCGGTCGTTGTCTCCCACTCCTTCCGCTCGGACGGCGTCTCCCGTTTGGGCTCGACAAAAGAAACCACCGTCTCATCACCGACCAGCACGTGGACGGGCTCGACGCACGAAACTGATGACGCGTCGTCGCGGTCCAGGACCGCGGCGTCGCCCATCGTGCGTCCCGAGGAATGAAAATGGACATTCAATAGCGCGGGCATCAGGGGAACGAGAACGAAAAAGTTGTAACGCTTTTCTAAATTTCGCGTTTCGCTACGCTACCCCCGCGCTCCTCCTTCCGGGTGCCGCTCGCGCGACCTCCCCTACCCCCGCTTTCCGTGCCGTGTGCTTCAAGGTTTTGTCCCCCACGTTGTGCCGCACGAAATCTTTCCCGTGTGTGAACCGAGTGGAGAGCGTTTCTGCTGCCGCGTTCGACACGAAAATCCCACCTGCGTCTCGCCGCAGACTGCGCGAAAACGTTTCGTCCAAGCTCAGGCCGCGCAGATCCGTGGGCGGCTCTTGAAGAAACATGGAGTGATTGCGCGCGGGCGATGACAATCCTTTGACGCACTTGCCCGTCAAGCCCTTCTTGACAGGGACGTTGTGTAACACACCACGCGTCTTGTCAGTCTGCGCGGGTCGTTTCATACGAGGAACGGTGACGTCGCGCCACCGTTTTTCGGTATCGGTCTCGGTCGTCGTTTTCTCCCCCTCGCGGTTATACCACAACGAAGCACGCTCCGGGTGCTCGCCGAAGAAAACGTCGCGCCCGACGTACGAAACGAACGGCTTTTGAGAGGGCAAGGGTTTGGTGTTAGCAGTGTTGAAGGTATCACGAGTCCGAGTAGTTCTCTCAGTCACAGTACCTTCCCCTCCGTCTGTACGTCGCTCCGCCGCGATTTGTTTCGTCGAGTCAAGCGCGCCGCCCGGAAAGTATTTGCTCGCGAAATATTTCGTGGAGAAGTGATTTGAGTCGGGTTCGTCCCACGGTTCGCGGAGCTCGTGCACTCGTGATTGCGACAAGCGTCTTGATTCGGGAACCCGCCGCTCAGACGCGACGTGCGCGACCGGCCACTTGAACTGTTTCTGGCCGTTTTTAGAAACGGCCTCTTTGGAAACAGGCTTGGCGGACGCGGTGGCGTGTCGCTTGGCGGTTTCGATTTCCGTCTCGAACGCATTGCGATCCGGTCGCCGCACGTTCCACGCACCCCACGCCAGTCGTGCCTTCTCGCCCGTGGTGTCGTACAAATCACGAACTTTTTGCTTGTACGCTTCGTGAACGTCCTGAGTGTTTCGCAACTCTCTTTTGCGCTGCAGTGTCGCGAGGTATTGGGAGTTGCTCGTGGCGAGCGGTTCGTGCGCCTGGCGCACGCGCGACGTCGACCGTATCGTATCGACGGCAAACAAACCACTGCCAAAAGGGTCGTCCAGGGACGGATGCTTTCCAACGCGGTTGGCTTCGTGTCCGGGCTGGTTTGATGCATCAATGGCACGGAAAGGATCAACATCACTTCTAATGTCACTTCTGGCTGGATCCACATCACGGCTGGGTGACCTTTCCACTCCTTTCCGAGACTCGGGCGCGTCCGCGGAGATATCATCCACGACGAGTGCCGTTCCAAACGTCCGGTCCAACGCAATCAACTGCGCTGAGGTGGGGTACAAGTTTTGGTCCAGGGCTTGCCTGGCTTTGGTGCCGTTTTGCAGAAGCGCTGATACGCATGTCAAACAAATCCGCGCCTCGGGTCGCACCAAGTGCCTCGCCAAGTGCGTGGTGTGCTCCCCTGTGATAACTCCAACGGACGAACGTGTTCGCACGCAGAAAAGGTCAAACCCGGCCAACTCACGGTACGCACGTTCCGAGTACCCGCACGAGTGGTTCATGACCGTCACGACCGTACTTGCCGGCTGCATACCGGGCGGCACAGGTTCGATCCCGGATGAATTCGTCCCTTTTGAGTGATCATTTTTTTCAACGAAAGATTTCTCAACTGCGACGCGTCGTTTGTTGGCGAACAAAACGCGCACCGCGTCCGTCGCGCGCCGCGTGCCTGTTTTTGTAAAAGAAAAGTGGTTAACGTCTTGTGTATCGCGCCGTGTGGACAAACAGTCAGGGCAGAGGGAAGACGTCCCTTCGCAGGACGAGTATATCGCGATGTATGGACAACAGTCAGCAGCTGAGAGATAAAACAGTGTGCCGCCTGATTTGGGAAACGCAACACGTACCTTCCACCGTGATTTGCCGAAAATCGCCATCCACGACGTGGTACCCCGTGATGAAGTGCCCGTCAGCATCGCACGCTTGTGTTTCCGTTACCTGTTCGTTGGAAAGGAAAAACCGCAACTTCGCGTCGTCCCCCAAAACGTCGTCGTCATCAAAGGGATTTTGTTTTTCTCCTTTCTTCGCGGAACGCAAATAACCCGCGTTCGCCAAACGCACCGCTCGTAAAACCTCCTGCGTAAATTGCAAGTCGTCGCTGGGGAACGTACACGTGGCGCGAATGAAAGGCAGCTGTCGGCCTGAGCACGATGCGTCAAAGATTTTTTTTTTGTCCTCCGAACCTGTGGGAGGGGTATTTAAACCATCTGCCTCAGATTTAGACGCGCCGTCCGCCGCGTCCGTCGTCGCCACCGTTTCCGAGGAACTCTCATCGACAGCTTCTGAACTCGGAAAAGTCTCCAAACTCTCCGCCGGGTGCACCGCCATCTGCACCGTGATGCACACCGTGGTTTCCGCCTCCAGAAACCGCCCCGGGCGCGTGCGCCAGCTAGGGCCGGTGGACGAACGCATCGCAGACGGTTTAATTTGGCGTTCCAGGGAAACTTTCGGAAACACTTTTTTCGGCGCGGAGCTTTTAACCCCGAAATCGCGCGCCTCGAAAAACGCCACGCCGTAGACTTCAATCGGGGGGAAGGACGATGAGCTCTTTTCAAATTCAGCCGTTTCGCGAGCGTTACGAGTCGCTTCTGACTCGTCTTCATTTGGAGTAGTCGATGGATCACCAGGTGCTGAAGATTCATCACCGTCGTGGTCTTGTTTTGTCGAGTCATCGACTCCTTCGTCGCTACCCCCGTCTACCGAAAACGGTGTCGGCTCGTTTGGCGCGAACCGGTCGTACAGACGCACTTCGATTTTTTCTTTGAGGCACACGTCTTTCAACCCGCCCGGGTACTTGTGTTTATCCACGTCTATTCCGAACCATATCGCGCTCGTACCGAAAGTTACATTTCTCGTGTGTAGCCTCGAGCTCGACGAACTACTACTTGTGGGCTTCGCGGTGGCGTACGCGCGGGTTTTCTTGGACAACGACGCCAAGGAGGGTGTGTCTTTACCGTAACTCTTCGACGCGTGGAAAGAAGGATCACTTTCTCCGCCTTCTCCACTTGCGGGTCGCCAGTCATGCGCACCATACACGCCCACGAGTTCTCCTACCGGCAAACCCGCCCACCGCATACACGCGGTGACGGATTCGCATCGTGCCAACTCGGCAACAGACGCGGGCTGGTCGGGAAGCCGGGACACGACGTCGACGGTGACAGAAAACGGCTGCGCGTGTTTCGCCAACCCGGGCGGGAGAAACTTTGGCGGTTCGGTTTCCGTTGTTTCGTTTTGATCCTGCGTTTGTTCCGTAAACGCGTCCAGACTAACCGCCAGCGTGACACTTCCGAACCCAGCCAACGCCGCGGGCATGGGTAATTGCACATACGGGGCATGCCCTTGACCTTTTCCACCCTCGCCCAGTCGCAAGAAACACGTCCGCGCCGATCCCAGAATCACGTTTACAAGGTCGACTTCAACCACCGAAACAATCGGGGCGCCGCGAACGAGGTCGGCGTTACGGTCTGTTGACTCAGGGTTTGGAGTAGCGTCATCGCCCTCATCAAGCCCTTCCTTCTGCGCAACAATAAAAGGTGCTTCCCGCGTGATGGTGAACACGACTTTCGGTCGTTTGGCAATCGCGCGTAAGGAAACCTCATTCACGGCGAGCAAGTGCCCTTTTTCGTCGCCCGCCCATTTCACCGGAATTGATGTACCGCTTTGTTTAGTAACGGGGATCTCAAAGTCACCCGACGAGAACTCGGTGTCGTTGGGGAGTTCGTACCGAATGGTTATGGACTGGTCCGTAGGGTCGTCATCCTCCCTGGGCGTTATATCGGTAGTCGCCTCCGGGGTTTCCTCGGCGTTTTCGTCATTTTCAGTCTCTGTGTTTTCGTCCTCTGGTGAAGCCTCTAGAAGGTCCGCCTGAAAAGGGAGGTGTGGGAACGGGAGGTTGGTTAGGTGGTTCACAGGGCGCGATTCTTCAGTGCGCGTATCAGCCGCGCGTGTGTGCCGGGCACAACGTCACTTATGCGGCACCACCAGTGCCCCGACGCGACGACCCACCGAAGCGTTGACCGCGGGGGACCGATGAGCGATTCGGTGCACGTAAAAAGACTGTCATCATTTTCCGGGGTCGACGCGCCCGCGTCCGGAACGCACCGTGGTCGTTCCATCCACCGCATCGCCCGTAGCATCTCTGGCCACCACCACGGACGGCATGGCCACCACGCGCACGAACAGACTCGCCGTCCCTTCCATCGGCAACGGGTCCTCCGCCCCGCCCATGGCGCCCCGTCGCAATGAAACAAATGAGCCAAAAGGAGCGTCTCAATAATCCGGTGAGTGCCGGTTTTCTTGGACCGATGGTGACTTCGTTTTCCCGACACGCTCGCCCAAGCCACTGGTCCTGTGCGCCTGGACCCGGGCGGCTCGCGTTTCCCCAGTGCGATGGCGCGTCGTCCGCCCCGGCTGACGGGCCTGGGCTTGGACCTCGACACCAGTCACGGCTCGCTGCGCACGTCCACGTCCACGGACTTGGGTGCGTCGTACAATCTGACGGACGAGGGCGTCCGTTTGCTGAGCACGAGCGCGAGAGAGTTCCACCTCAACGCGGCGGGTCACGAGACGCGAACACGCGCGGAACGACAACAGGAAGGTTTCGGAAAACGTCTGGGGCACGGCAACGCGGGAGGCGGCGGCGCGAAACAGGGCAGGGAGGATGGACGAGGCGCAGGCGGTGTTCTCATCCCCGACAGTGATCGATCGCCATCCTTCGAAAACGAGCCTGGTAAAAACAAAACCGCTCAAAACAAACAACAAATCGTCTCCTCCGCCGACATCCTCGTGTTCGACACCATAGGGTCGGGCGCGGGCGGTAGCGTTCGAAGAGCGATACACACCAAAACCCACGCCTTCGTTGCGTTGAAGGTGCTAACCGTGTTTGATAAGGAAAAAAGGAAACAACTAGTTAACGAATTGCGAAGCCTTTGCGACCTCGCGAATGGTAAGTATTTCCCATTTACCGCATTCCGCCGACTGATTGCCCATAGAAGGCTGACACTTTTTTTTTACAATCAGGAAACGAAAACATCGTGCACTTCCACGGCGCGTTTTACGATGTCCAAAAAAACACGGTCAACCTCACCTTGGAGTTCGTGGACGCGGGAAGCCTGGAGGCGGTGTTGAAGCTGGGTAACAACAAAGGTTTCCTGATGCCTACTGGCGTTATTGGTGACTTAGCGTCGCAAGTCGCGTGTGGCCTGGAGTACCTTCACGAACACGTGCGTGTTCCCTTTCCCAAATCCCGACTAAAAGCGCCGTTTACCGCGCCTGGTCGAGTGCACTACTCGCGACGAACGGACGCAGTTGCTAGTGCACCACGGCCGTAACATTTACCAGTACTGGCAACTGCTACACACATCACATACGCACTGTTACCTGCATTTTATGGAGTACAGGTTGAAAGTCACACCACTACGAAACTACCCAATCCCGGATATACACGTCACGAAGTACACCCACCGACTCGCGACTGACCCTTTTCGTTACCAACCGCAGGTCCGCCTCGTGCACCGCGACATCAAGCCCGGGAACGTGTTACTAAAGCGCGACGGGTCGGTGAAAATCACGGACTTTGGAATCGTGGCGCAGAGCAAGATGAACGAAGGAAGGGGTGGCGGGGGTGCTGACGGTACCATGGATTCCATGGATGATGGAAGTGACGCTACTGGTACTTCTTTCAAAGGGAACACCGCTTCTTCGTACAAGTCCAACCACAGCATAGCCTTAAAATCGTTCAAGGGGAGTTTGCGGTACATGTCCCCAGAGAGGGTGGAACGGTTGCCTTATGGAAGGGCGGCGGATATTTGGAGTCTGGGCATGACCCTGAGCGAGTGCGCCTTGGGTAAATACCCGTACGAGGACGAACAAGGCGGGTTGCTGGGTACGTGTTGCGTTCCCAAATCCCAACATGGTTTGCCGATTGTCCAGGGTAATTACTCATACACATTACGAAAGGCTGACACTTTTCTTTTTCAATCACCAGGTTTAGCGCTGAGGATCGCGGAAGGAAAGGAAGTTTTGCCGTTACAAGGGAACAGTAACAGTCACCACGCCTTCCCGCCAGAGTTTGTGGAGATGGTCACGAGCTGCGTGAACAAGAAACCCGGCGACCGCCCGACGGCGACGATGTTAAGGGGTAACGCGTTCGTCAAACAAGCTAAAAAAATGTCCAGCCAGAACCCGGATGACCCAAACTGCTCCCTAGGCGCGTTCGTGCGAAAAACACACGACAGCGCGAGCTCCATTCAACAAGAAGCGGAGGCTTTTCTGGTGCACTACCGCGAGTTAATGAGTAACAAAAATATCGAACTCCTGGCTTCCCTGTACCGCAAGCCGTCTTGTTTGACGTTGGCGAACAGACTCCGCGCGCGCGGGGGGGACGCCATCGCGCGGGCGTTGCTGGGTGGTGACGTTGAAACTAGTGCGAGGACACACCGGGTCACCACCTCCGTAACTGCGCTTCCGGGAGGCGTGGAGGGTGGCATTTTGATCAGCTGTTTTGGGACGGTCACCTTTGGGAACAACAACGGTACCAAAAACTTCGTGGATACGTTTCTGCTGTTGCGCGTGCACGCCGGGTGGGGGGAGGACTTGTCCAAAACGGGCGGGACGTTCTACGTGCGGAACCAAATAGAGAAGTGGGTGTGACGGGGAAGTGTAGGGGCAGGTCGTGGTTGCTTAATGGTCAAGTAGCGGTAGGTCCTCATCAGTTCACGCCTCGGGAACCTCACTGGTCATTCCCTCTCTGCTGGTAAATATTGCGTATTTTCAGTCGCGTCTGTTCGTTGTTTCAAAGCTTTTTGTGCTCATCACCAAATCATCACACCGATCTCGCGCGTCGATCGCGGCCGCGCGTTTGGTATGGCGGAAGTGGAACCCGAAAAAGGCGTCACCGTGCCGAAGGCAAAGGTGCGTTTTCTGAATACGACGACACGCGGACGGGGGTTGAAGCAACACCCTGGGAAGTAACACTCAACGCGTGGCACCAAGAGGCCGCGATCGGGCACTGCAACTTTTTACGGTCCTTGAAGGACCCGGATCACACACATCATCGCGGACTCTGAGGCGCTTCCATCCGAGGCTGGTGGATGACGGTTTCGTTCTGTGCTGTCCTGTTGCACGCATCCATCCTGACTCACCTCTCCCCCCCCCCCTTTCACCAAACATCAGTTCATCGATGACGTCGACGCGTACATGGCGGGCAAGGACCCCGAGGGCACTTTGCACGAGATGCAGGCTTTGTACCAGCAGTACAAACAAATAGAACAGGGGTTGCAGCAAAACCGAATCAGGCTTGGCAACAAGCTTCCGGAAATAAAAAGGGCCCTTGACACCGTGAAACTGCTTTGTGACAAGCAAGGCTCCGGCGAAGAGCTCGACATGCACTTCGAGCTCACCGACAGCGTGTACGCCAAAGCCAAGGTGAAAGACGCGGAATCCGTGTACCTTTGGCTCGGCGCGAACGTGATGTTGGAGTACCCTTTGGGCGAAGCCCTGGAACTGTTACAGACGAACCACAAAAACTGCAAAAACAACCTCGCCACGAACCAAGGCGACCTCGCGTTCGTGAAGGATAACATCACCATCACGGAGGTGTCCATCGCGCGGGTGTACAACTGGGACGTGAAAAAGAGGAAGGAGGAGGGGGAGAAGAAGTAGGCGAAGAGGGACGGATGGCCTGGAGTTGTTATTTTCAATTTTTCCTCTTAATATTCACAATGAACCACACACACCTGCTGCTCCTCCCCGCCACACCGCCTCGCTCGTCGTCCTGTTGTCCTTTTTGCGTTCCGTCGCTTCCGTGACTCGGCAAAACGCGCCGTATGTCCGCGATTTCCGCGAATCTCGTGCGGGCGATTTCGCGCGTGACACCCACGGTGTCCCGACTCCCGCGAAATCGAACCCCCGCGAAACACGCCACGTCGGCATCTCGCGTGTCGCGGCCGACTTCGCGTTCCTCGAAACGCGCGGCGTCGCGTCGGGTCATCACAGGTGCCAGCGAAGACGAGGAGAGCACCAAAACTACCAACGACGACGTTGGTACGACCGTCAGCGGAATCTCCAAAAGAGGCGCGTTCCTCAACGTTTTCTTTCTCGCTGTTTCGGTGCCGTTGTGGAGGGACGTGCTGCACGATTTGGGGTACCTTCAAGGCGAGGAAGATACCCCGGCGGAGCTTCCACAAATACCGCCGGGTTCCAATTTCCAGACCGCGACCTTCGCGGGCGGGTGTTTCTGGTGCATGGAGAAGCCGTTCGACATTTTACCCGGGGTGGTGGCGACGACGAGTGGATATACGGGCCCAGTAGGTTCGTTACAAAACCCGACCTACCACGACGTCGGCGCCGGCGGGACTGGGCACCGCGAAGCCGTGCAGGTACGTATCGGGGCTTTCCCAAATCCTGACACTGTTTACTGCCCCTCTGTGACTGGTCGAGTGCACTACCAGTAACATTTACCAGTACTGGCAACTGCGTAATACATCACAAGTGCACTGTTCGGCCCGATTACTACGACTATTTACTCATTCACATTACGAAGTACACCCACACTCGCCGACTCGCGACTGACCCTTTTCTTTCCCAATCGCAGGTGTTGTTCGACCCGTCGAAGGTTACCTACTCCGAATTACTAGACGTGTATTGGCACCAAATAGACCCTTTAAACGCGGACCGGATGTTCCTGGACACCGGGTTGCAGTACAGCTCTGCGATTTTTCCAAACGACTCAACGCAAACCGAAGCGGCGGAGAGGAGTTTGGCCGAGCTCTCCGCGAACAACGTGTTCCCCGGCGAAATCGCGACCGTGATCGTCGCGCTGGACAAATTCTACCCCGCCGAGCGCTACCACCAGGACTATTACAAAAATAACGCCCTGCGTTACGGGTTTTATCGGAGTTTAAGCGGCAGGGACGAGTTCGTGCAAGGGGTGTGGGGAGTCACCGCGTGGGAAAAATACACGGGGCACAACGTTAAGTGAGAGAAGGAGTCGGACGTGTAATCTGATCGACGTGCCAAGATGATGTTTCACTCTGCAGTCTTGCTTTTTTATTTTGACGCGATATTTCGCCTGTTTGTGACTGTACGAGTACCCTGAAAAGTCCCATCGGTCGCGTCACTGACGCGACGCGCGACGCCCCAGCCGTACGCGCCACCGTCACTCGCCGCCGCCCCGTTGCGGTTCAGTGATGTCGCTAAGTGCGGGTGCGTGTTCTTTTCTGGATCCGCCGTGGAGTTCGTTGTCCGCGACACGACTGTCGCCATCTGTTCGCGACTCGGCGCCTTCGGGCGGCGCCCTCCTGCACGCGATCGCGACTTATCTGAGGCGTCGTCTGGAAGGCGTCGTCCACGTACGGGCAACCTTCCATCGACCGCCGTTCGCGGTTTTTCCACCACGAAAATCTCTCCCTCGCATCACACCTGTCCCGGTCGTCGGCCCCGACCCCTCGCTCACCGCCTCGCCCCCCACGTCGTCTCTCCCATCTCGCCGCACAGCAGCACTCGGCGCAGCACGGGCGCCAGTCGCGTACGTACGCGAAACGACCACCGCGTGTCGCGCTCGCGGCGAAAGCTCGGCGTTCCCTGCCGTTCTCGCCTCTCGCGCCTCAGTTGCAGGTCGTCGTCTCGCCCAGACTTCCCGCGCGCCGCCGCGACGCGTCACCCACACGCGACGCGCGCCGGTTCGCGCGAGCTGGAGCGACAAACCAAGCAGCGCCGCCCCTTCTTCGGACGACGAAGCGAGGGATTCGCGTCGCGCGGCGCGTTTGGCGGGCACGGAGTGGGGCGCGACGCCGGTACCTCCCATGCCCCCCATCCCCCCCCCTGTTCTCGGTGATACTTCTAAGAGCCGCAAACAACAGACGGAAGACACGACGACGAACGGCGGGTGGGTCAAGCCCCCGGCGCCGCAAGTGGAGCAACCGACATCGCGGGTTGCGTGGGGAAGCGTTTCGGCGAGCCCGGGGCGGGAAAGTAATGGTAACGCGTCATCGTCGTCGCGAGTCGAGCGGCCACAAACAAAAACGCAAGGTAAGCCTGCTGTGCAACAGGCGAATCAAACGTCATATACGCGTCCCCCAAATGGCGCCGCGCCCACGATAGATTCGGACAAAATCCGAATCACGCAAGGGTCGCCATCCAAGATGGGCCCGAGCGCGTTTGGCGAGACGGGCGTTAACTTCGCTGTGCACTCGTCTACGGCCAAGAGCGTCGATCTTTTGATATACTTCGACCCGACTTCGCCGTCAACCGCGCCGTCGCTTCGCATTCCCCTACCAAGGGACCAACACAAAACAGGCGACACGTGGCACGTTTTGGTGGATCAAATTCCGCGCGGGTGGGACGGGTACGTCGTGCGGTACGGGTATTTAGTCAGTGGGGACGACCCGAAGAAAAACAAGCACGACCGGTGGCACCCCGACCAGCTGCTGTGTGACCCGTACGCGCCTTTCGTGGACGGAAGAAGAGTGTTTGGCGACCGAGCGTCAGCACCGAACGGCGAGGACTCTGTTTGGATGGGAGGGTTCGCGTTTGACCAAACCGCGTTTGACTGGGAAGGCGTGACTCCGCCGAACCTGCCGCCGCAGAACTTGGTGGTGTACGAGCTCACCACGAGGGCGTTCACGAATGACAAGAGCAGCGGAATCGTACCCGGCCGACGCGGGTCGTTCCTCGCGATCGCGGACAAAGTGCAGCACCTGGTGGACTGCGGCATAAACGCCGTGGAGTTGCTTCCCGTGTTTCACTTCGACGAGATGGAGTTCCAGCGCGACAAAAACCCGAGGGATCACATGCTGAACACCTGGGGGTACAGCACGATGAGTTTCTTCGCGCCCATGGTGGTGTACGCCAGCGAAGGCGCCGGCCCCCAAGCCGCTTCTAACGAGTTCAAGCACATGGTTAAGACTTTGCACGCCGCAGGTATCGAAGTGTTACTAGACGTGGTGTACAACCACACCGGGGAAGGCACGGACAACTCGCCGAACACGTTTTCGTTCAGAGGGCTGGATAACGAAACGTACTACATGATGGAGGACAGCGCCGCGGCGTACAAAAACTACACCGGGTGCGGGAACACGTTCAACTGTAACCACCTTGTTGTTCAACGCTTAGTGTTGGACTCGTTGCGGCACTGGGTCGATGAGTACCACGTGGACGGGTTCCGGTTTGATTTAACGAGCGCCATGACCCGGGGCGAGGACGGCGAGCCGCTCCAACGGCCGCCCGTGATTAGGGGAATCGCCAAGGACGAAACCTTGCTCCGAACGAAACTGTTCGCCGAACCCTGGGACTGCGGGGGTCTGTACCAGGTTGGCAGTTTCCCTAACTGGGACCGGTGGGGGGAGTGGAACGGGCGGTACCGGGATGTTTTGCGCAGGTTCGTTAAGGGCGACGGGGGGTTGAAAAGCGAACTGGCGTGCCGCCTCTCGGGCAGCGCGGATTTGTACCACAACAACAACCGCAAGCCGTACCACTCCTTAAATTTCATCACCGCGCACGACGGGTTTACGTTACGAGATCTGGTTTCGTACAATGACAAGCACAACGACGCGAACGGCGAGCAAAACCGGGACGGGTGCAACGACAACGACAGCTGGAACCACGGCGGCGAGGGCGACGGCGTGAACGACGCGGTGCAGGCGCTGCGGGTGCGGCAGATGAAGAACCTGCACCTGGCGCTTATGGTGAGCCAGGGTACGCCGATGGTGCTGATGGGTGATGAGTACGGCCACACCCGAGGCGGGAACAACAACACGTACGGACACGACAACCACTTGAACAACTTTGACTGGGATGAGCTGGAAAAGCAAAGGGACGGGTACTTCCGGTTCATGGGGGGGCTTTGTAAGTTCAGGGTGGCGCACCCGTTGCTCGGCAGAGGCGAGTTTCTCAACGACCAAGACGTGACGTGGCACGAAGATAACTGGGACAACGCGGAGTCCCGGTTCCTGGCCTTCACGCTGCACGACAAAGGCCAGGGGGGGGGCGATCTGTACATCGCGTTAAACGCGCACGAGTTTTACGTCGACGCGCCCCTGCCGCCGCCGCCGGGTGGGAAAACGTGGCACCGAGTCGTCGACACCAACCTCCCGTCGCCGAGCGATTTCACGCCCGCCGGCGAATCCGGGTGCGGCGCGCGCTACAACGTCGCGCCGAGAGCGAGTGTCATGCTCGTGGCGAAATAGCCAGGGCTAGGGTTAGGGTTTACTAGGTTTTGGGGGTGTTATTTAGGGCAGGGTTTATCGGGTTCAGGGTATAAACCCTAAGGAGAGGAAGCTCTCTATAGTTTGAGTTAACAAGATTCTCCCCAAAAAGGTACGTTACATTACTTCAAGCCTTTCGTTTTCAGAATAGCCTCGATGCTCGCGACGTCCCCCGGTTCGTCCACGCCGTGCGCGCTGTGTTCCACCTTGACGACTTTCATCTTGAAGCCGTGCTCCAGCACTTTCAGCTGCTCCAAATCCTCCTGCAGCATACACGGCGTGGGGGGCAGTTTCCCGTACACGGTGAGGAACTTCGCGTCGTACGCCTGCAGGCCGAGGTGCAGCAAATACTCGTGCTTCAGGTCGGGCACGCCTTTTTTGTTATTGGGAATCATCCCGCGCGAGAAGTACACGGCGTACCCGTTTCGGTCCACCACGCACTTCACTCGGGATGGCATGGTGACTTCTTTCAAGTCCACAAATGGCGTGACTGGTGTGCTATACACCGCATCTGGGGCTGTTTGTAGCGCCCGGACACAGCTGTCGATAATTTCAGGCTCGATCAAAGGTTCGTCGCCCTGAATGTTCACCACGATGTCGAATTTTGTTTTTAGCGAAAGTAAATTCATCGCGGCCTCGCACCGTTCCGTGCCGTTCGGGATGTTCGAGTCCGTCATCACCACCTCCGCGCCCGCGGCGACGCATACGTCCCTGATACGCACGTCGTCCGTGGCGACCACGAGTCTGGTTAACGAAGTGGCTTGTTTCGCCTGTTCGTACGTGCGCACGATCATCGGTTTCCCCGCGATTAAAACCATGGGCTTGCCTGGAAATCGCGACGACTCGTACCGCGCGGGGATGACGCCCAACACCCTGGACCGCGAGGATGTGCGACAGTACGCATACGCCAAGCGGCACACATGTACCGCGCACACGCCGGTGGCCACCGCCGCGACCGCGTGTCGCAGCTCCATCCGATCCATCGTGCCGAGGCGGACTGAAGTTCGGGACGTCCGATGACTCTTTAAAAGTTATGTTAACTTTTCGTGGGGACGTATGTTTCCACACCTCCCCGCGCCTGGGCGTGTCCCCCCCGCGTTCGCACGCGCGCGACGCTGGGGCTGGTGAAGCGCTCGGCATGGGCCTGGTGAACGAGATTGACGAACTTAGGGTGTATCGCGTGATTCAAACATGTCAGCTTCGTAACGCGCCCAACGTGAGCGAAGGGAGTCGCATCAAGGACGCACCCGACTTTACCGTGGGCGATTTGTTCGCCGTGTGTCACGTAAAGCCGAGTGCTTTGGAGGGCAGCGACAACGGCCCGTACCTTTCGCTCAGTAACGCGTACGGGTGGCTGTTCGAGCGCAAGCACAACAGCGCGATGTCGGTAAGGATGCCCCTGGAAAGAGGTTTGTTCGCGTACAAAGTTTCCAACAAAGGCGTGGGCTTGGCGCTTCGCGCGCACCCGACGAATCGCGACGAGCCCGAACTCAAGTTTGGGTATTCGCACGGTTTGAGCGCGGAAGAAACCGCCCTGGGTCAAGTGCTGTACCCTCACGACCACGTCGTGTGGGGTGATGCCAGGGTCACTTTCGAAGGCGTGACGTACGTCCGCGTGCAAGGCACCACCGGGTGGCTGTTCTCCAGGCGCGGCGAAAACAACGTTCTCGTCGAGTGCGTTGACGCTGACGAAGTCAAACGTTTAAGCAACCCGAACGGCGTTGGCGAGAACCAACTCGCGCTGGTTGACGTCCGTAGTGACGCCATCGCAATCGCTGGCAACGCACCCGGGTACGCCGTGCACGTCCCAAACGAAGTCGTTCCTGAAATGCTCCCGTTGCGGGACTTGCGCGCGATGGCCAAGCGCCACGGGCTGAGGGAGAGCTTCTTCAACCAGACTTCCTGGGTGGTTTCTTTCGTGAAGGACCTTGGGGCTGGTGAAACAGGCCGTGTGGACGTGTACTACACCACCGGCACGATCGGCGTTACTCTGCGACACCACAGGGAACTGGTACGAACGCAGGGCTTTTACCCGCGGTGCGGAATACGCGAGGTTGAGTTACTTTTTAAAAACCCACGCGATGCAAACGTGCGAGGCGGGTACAAGCGCCGGCGGCAACACGACGGGCCGTTCGGCAACGGCAACGCGGTGCGCACCATGGGTGTTTATGTGGAAAACAGTAGTGACACGTATGCGGATGACGAGGAGATGAAGTTAAGGGGCGAGCTAAGAGGACTGGACGGGGCGATGGACGACTTGCGGAAACAACGCGAGTCGCTTGTTTCGCTTTTACGGGAAACGGAAGGCTCGTCGCGGCGAGGCGCGTTGCTTCGCATGCGCCGGGAAAACGAAATGCGCGAGGCGGCGGCGAAGGAACTCGCCGTGCAAAGCAAGGGCTCACGGTGGACGATTGTCAACGCCATGCGGGACTCGCACCCCGCGTTGGTGCAATCCCTGGAGGCGAATTTCACAAACGTCGAGCACGTTGCGTTGACCGAGCGCGCGTTTTTCGTGTCACGCGCGAACGGGAGGTGTCTGTTTCGGGGGATCCATCCTGATAGAGCGGAGGAATATTTCATAGGATCCATAGGGTCGAGTGGTAACACCGTGCCGTACTACGCGATGGCGTCGGACGGTAGGCACTTTGCTCGTCATTGTTCCGGGGCCTCGAGCTGGAACGGCGGCGACGACGACGAACGGTTCTCCGAGCTGTGCGCCGACCCGAACCGAGCCGTCGCGCGCGTCGCGTTTGGCGACCCCGGGTCGTGGTTCATCGTCTTCGAAAACGGTCGATGGGAAGCGAAAGGCGTGCCCGATCGCATGGTAGACTTCGTCCACGCAAACGGCTCGTCGCCGACGGAAGTTTCCCTAGGCGAGGACGACACGTACTTCGTACGAATGACAAACGGCGAGTTCGATTTCTCCCTCCCGCGAAGCTGCGCCACCGTGTGCCGCGAGCTCGCGAACAAAGGACACGCGCTGAAAAACGTGGCGCTGTCACCCACGAACACCACGTTCGGGTGGCTGATTCGGTACGAGTGAAGCGGGGGGGGATAAGGTTGGGTAAGGTAGCTAGGTAGGGGTATGTAATTTAATGATTCCCAGGGATATGTATTGAATGATCCTGGAGGATATGTATTGCGAATGAACCTTGTGGATTGAGTGCTTTCTTTCACTGAATGTCTTTGTTGCAAATGTTTCGGTTCGTCGCCCAAACGCGTCGCGGAAACCTTACAGTACGTGCTTTCGCGAGGCGGATGAAAAACAAAGCGCTTTGTTAGAACGCTCGTCTCGGATGTGGCGCCATGGTTTTGCGTTTTCACACATTTCCGTGCTGGTCACACGAGCACGCGCGCCTCCACGGGGCGCGTGCCACGATGTCGCCCGGCAACGGCCTGAACGACATCGAGGCGCAGATTGCCGCGCTTGAGGCGCAGCTCGGGGGCATCGACAGCGACACCGAGGGGGGCAGCGATACCGGGTCGGGTTCTCCCGGAGATGCAGATTCGGGACGGCGACGGCGGCGGACGACGGTGGTTGACAAATCTTCGAAGAAGGAGAAGAAGGCGAAGAAGGAGAAGAAGCGAACGAAGGAGAAGAAGCGAACGAAGGAGAAGAAGCGAGCCCGGGACACGGAATCCCACGATTCGGATTCCGAATCACTGGAACCCATCGCCGCGCTTCCCGCGCATTTGCTCCCGGAACACGCCGGGTACTCTGGGAAAACCGGGAAACGCCGGAAAACGAAAACCCACAATGTTGGATTCGTCGCGAAGGCGACGGCGGCGATGGCGGGCGCGGGAAAAGAAGCGCCTGACGATTCAGGAGTCACAATCGACCCGTTTGCAAAGCAGGTGGGTGTCACCCAGCCTCCCCCGATAATGGCCATCCTGGCGCGCCGCAAGAACCTGCCTCGGTGCGACGTGTGTCAAAAGAACTACACGTCCCAGGCGCAGCTCGAGGAGCACAAAAAAGGAAAGCAGCACTGGCGCGCCGCTCGAAACGCGGCGGCCGCGGCGGCGGGCGTGTCCGTTCAAATCGGAAGGGAAGGGAGCCGGGGATTGAGTTTGGGAAGTGATGCTGGGCGGGGAGGCGATGCTGCTGGAGGGGGTGCTGCAGGGAGGGGTGGCATTGGGGTTCAGGGAGGACGTGGCGCTGCAGGCGCTAATGGTGACGCAACACACGTTTCAAAAAACGTTTCAACAAACGCAAACGCGTCGCACCACGAAAAACCACCGGATGCGCCACACTGCGCTTTGTGCCGCAAAACCTTCACCAGCGCATTGCAGCTCGTGGAGCACCAGGGGGGGAAGTGGCACAAACAACGGATCGCGGGGACCCTGGCGCCGAGCAGGAAGCCGTACAACGAGTCATAGCCGGGGTAGCGATGGGAGTATAGATTGGATACTTCAAGTAGTACACCAAGTCACGCCAGTGTTGAACGTCATCGAAAGTTGCGAAAAACACTCAGACTTCTTCTCACTATTAGGGTGCGCCGTTCGCTATCGCCCACTCCAGTATTTCCCCTTTCGCAAGTTGGCGCGTGCGAACGTCCCACGGGCAGCCGTTCGCGCGCACCCACTGCAGCACCTCGAGGTGCCCGCTCTGCGCCGCCACCGCGCACGTGCGAACGTCCCACGGGAAGCCGTTCGCGTGAGCCCACTGCAGCACCTCGAGGTGCCCGCCCTGCGCCGCACACATGCACGTCCACTCGCTCCACGGGCACCCGTTCGTGTGTGCCCACTGCAGCACCTCGAGGTGTCCGCCTTCACGCGCGTTCTTGCATGTCGTCTCGTCCCAGGGACAACCGAGCTGGCGCAACCATTTGAGGACGTCGAGTTCCCCGTCCGCCGCAGCCGCCGCGCACATCCGCTCGTCCCACACCCACACCGTGTCTTTCGCGCGCAACCACTGAAGAAACTTGTTCATCTTCTCCGGGGACATCATCATCTCGGTGAGTGCTGAGTGGTGGCACGCAGGTGTGTGCAGATTGTTGTGCCTCGAGGCTTCCGAGAAAAGCGGTACGAAAGGACGACGGCAAGACGTCGAAAGAAGAAAGAACTCTACTAAATGTAGTCGACTTCACTAGCAAAGACTACCTGGTACTCACTAGTCGTCCATGAGCGAGCGCCTGCCGTGGTACTGGTCCCCGTCCAGCCCCGATTGGAACGAGTTGTACCTAAGCCGGTTCCGCATGCTGGCTTTGGGTTGGTCGGGGGAGAAAAACGCGGTCGCGGTTTCCCTACCCACCCACGCGTCCGTGCGCGATTTCGGGGAATCGGGATTGGCCTCTTCTTTTTTCGGTTTTTTGTTTTTGGACTCGTCGTCGCCTTTGCGTCCGAACCACTCCGAAAACCCGGACGTCCCCAAGGGCTTGGGAGGGTTGGCCTTGGGTTCAGTGTTTCTAAACTCTTTGTCTCCAGTGGTACGAAAAGAAGCGTACTCCTTGTCTCCGTCATCAGACCCTGAATCGGAAAGCTCGGCAGAAGAAACTCCCGGTCCTCCCGCGCGTTCCAGCCGCTCCGCGCTCGGCCCCGAGTTGTTCTTGTACAGTTTCTTTCCGAACCCCGACCCGCGGTACTCGCCCGAGCCAAATCCCGCTTGCGTGGTTAACCCGCCCCCCCGGGTCCCCGGCCGCCACAGCCCGTCATCCAGCAAGGCCGCGAAATCGGGATTCGCCAGTTTCCAAGCCCGCACCGCGCGCAAACCAGCTTCGTGGCCTGCGATTTGTACAAGAAAAGGGTCAGTCGCGTGTTGGGCGATGGACGGGTGTACTTCGTGATGTGTATGAGGGATTGGGTATAGTAGTGGTGTGACTTTCCGACTGTACTCCATAAAGAGCAGGTAACAGTGCGTATGTGATGCATGTCGGGTTTGTAGCAGTAGCAGTAAACGTAGGTGTCAGGATTTGGGAAAGCCCCAATACGTACCCGCGCTGACGATCTCGGCGTACCGGCCAAAGGCGAGAATCGGCACGTCCGCGACCGCCGGGCGGACCATGATGTCGACTGTGTTTATTGGGAAAGAAAAGTGTCAGTCTTGCGCGTGCTGTGTAGGGACTTTCGTAACGTGTGTTGAGCAAACAGTCAGTCGTAGTACTTTCAACCTGTACTTCATACAGAGAGGTAAACAGTCACCCGTAATATAATCGGGCCGAACAGTGTTGGGATTTAGGAAACCCCCGAAACGTACCCGTCCCCGCTCTTCGCGCGGCGTTGGCGTAGTCCGTGACGAAGGGCAGGTGCGCCTGCATTTGCGCCATGGTCGGACACGTGGGCCCGCCCCCGAGCCACCGCGGCAGCCAGTTTCTGATTAAAATGGTCACCCCGGAAATCGCGTCGCCCCAGGGTTTCATTTGCGTTTCGGGTAACCCCCTTCCGCTGACGTCGACCGCGATGACGACCCGCGCGCCAGCGGCGCGCATCACGTCCGTCGGCAGGTTGTTCACGTACCCGCCGTCCACAAGGACGTGCATTCGGCTGCTCGCGGATTGGTCTTTGGAGTTTTGCCAGAAAAGTGTCAGTCTTGTATATCGCGATGTATGGACAACAGTCACCAGCTTCGGTAAAACAGTGTGCCTGGATTTGGGAAATGCAATGTAGATACGCACCTTTCCCGTTTTTTCCGGTGTTTCCTTTGTCGTGCCCGGACGAAACCGGCGCGCGGTCACACACCGGGGGTAAAAACCCCACGAGCGCCATTGAGGCTCGGACGTACCGCCACAGGGTTCCGTTGCGGTGCACGATGGTGACGCAGGAAATCAAATCCAGGGTGACGCAGAAAAAAGGCAGCCAGCAATCTTCAATCTTCGCGTTGCGAAAAAGCGGCTCAAGCGCTTTGTTCATCCGGAACCCCGAGAAGTACGAAACCACGCTGCGAAGATAAAAAAAAAGTGTCAGTCTTGTGTTGGGCGATGTATGGGCAAACATTGTACTCTGGACAATCGGCAAACAGGGAGGCGGGATTTGGGAAACGCGCAATACGTACGGAAGGGTCAAGTCCAGGAGCTGCTCCCACGCCGAGCTCATGTGCACCGCCAGTCTGCGCGCGATTATCCGCGTTAGTAACGCGGTGGGTTCCTTCGCATAAATCCCACCCACGAACGACCCCATTGACGTGCCGCCAAGCATATCAACAGGAACACCCTCTTCCTCCAAAGCCATCAACACCCCCACGTGCGCGAACCCTCGGGCGCCGCCTCCCGCTAAAACCAAGCCTACGGACTGCTTGCGTAACGACCTGGCGAGCCGCGAGGCGTGCGCGGGCGCCAAGCCGTGCGCCGGTGCGCGCGCCAGGTGGTGATGCCGGTGCACGCTGAAGGCTTCGAGCCAGGCTCGCGTACCAGTCGGCGCGATTTCCGCGGACCCGTGCAGCACCACTAACTCCCTTTGCGCCAACCCCCCGCCGCCTAAATTACCAACGCCGCCTCCAAGCAACCGCGCTTGCAAGTTACGACCCTCCTCCGGGGAAGGGGGGACGTCTTCCGCCGCGCACACCAGGAGGATGCAATCCGCGTGCCTGGCGCACTGCGCGCACCAAGGGCTTGGAAACGGGTCCGCTTTCAAGAGCACCACGTCGTTCGCGCTTTCCAGTTGCGCGAGCCAGTGCGCGGTGGCTTCGTGGGCGAGGGGGCCGACACCGGCCTGGCCTACTTCTGCTAACCTTGAAGCGCTGTCCGCAACACGGGCGTGGCACGATTTAACAAGCGCCGCCAACGTCGCGGCGCAGAACTCGTCAAGCGCCAGCGCGGCGCCTTCCGAAACGGGAACAACCGCGACCGTGCGCGGCGCGTGTTGCGCGGTGTCTCGGTCGATCCCGGTGGGGGTACGCATCGCTCCAAACATGCCCGCCCCGGCCGACCCGCTTTTCGCCACGCCCGGTACCCCGCTATCCACCCCGAAACCGAAACCGTCCCCGCCGTCCACCGCGACTCGCGCGTTCGCGGTCGGGGTTGCTTTAGCCGAAGCCCCCGCCCTCGCGCCCATGCGCCACGCCAGCGCGGCGAACGCTCTCGGCGCGCTCGTCGCGAGCGCCTCTAACCCAGCTGCGGGGATCCACAGGAGCTGCGTTTCCCTCACCGCCCTGGCTCTGCCCAAAGCAGCAGCAGTAGCGCGCGAGAGCTCCCGTAGTGCTCGTGAACCGCCACCGCCGCCGCCGCCATCCCCGAAACCGTCGTTCCCAAACGCGTCGCGCAAAATAACCTCCTCGCCCACGGCGTCGCCTGGCCCCAGAAACCGCGGCGGTTGCTGCGCGCTTGCAAATTCGTCGTCCCAAGCGCTTTGGCCGCTCCCACCGCCGTTGCCATCTACTGGATCGTGTTGAGAAGGACCGCCGCGGCCCGGATTCGAACCAACGCCTCCAACCCGCCCTCTATCCCCAGAAGCGGACAACCGCACGCACCCGGTCACCACCACGTACACGCCGTCGGCGTGCGCGTTGATTCGCGAGTCGAATCCGGGCGCGCCTTTGCCGGGCGCCGCCAACGCGCGGCGCCTGGAATCCTGGTGGTCTGCCAAGCTCTGCCCCGCGCCCAAGGAGATCCACTGCACCCCGCACCGGTCCCACGCTTTGGCGGGCAACGCGGGGCGAAGGCGCCTCGCGATGCGCGTCGCCACCCGCGCGTATGTTGCCGGGTAGGTCCGGACCAGCCGCGCCACCGCACTGTGCGGCAGCGCCGCGACGACGCACCCGTTTGGGCCGGCGCGAATCGTCACGGCGGCCCTTTGGCCGGTGAGCAGCATAAACTCGCCAACCACGCTTCCCGGGTGCGCGGTGAACGCGGGTGGTTGGCGGTGGTGTCTCTCGTGGGAAGCGCTTGGACCGCGCTCGCGCTGAAACGACGACGACGCGTTTTTCGTTTTGGAATGTCCGGTTCGATTGGAAGCTGACCGAATCGAACTCACCCGAGCGTCCTTCGACCCGGTCCGCGCGCCGAAGCCGTCCCCGTCCCGCGCGTCTAGAGGGGTCCAGTACCCCTCCAAGGAACCCCTCTCCACAAGCAAAGCCGCCGCCGCGGTGCTTCGGAACCGAAGCCGTTCACCGGGCGCGAGCTCAACGGCTTCCAGCTCAACTGGGGACCCGCCCCTTTGGCTGTTCGAAACGCTCACCGGCTGGCTTTGCGTGCCCGTTTCCAGCCGCCTAGTGCTGTTGCTTCCCGACCCTCCCGCGCGTGAGGCGGATGACTCGCGGTGGCTGTGACGCGCACCCCCCCCGGGGCCGCCCCCCCCGCCGGTGCGCGCGACCAAGCCCGCGGTCACGGAACTCGCCCGGCTGCTCGTCACGTCATCGTCCGCCATGTCGTCCCTTGACCCGCCGCTCCCCGCCTCATCCCACTCGCTGTCTCCTCTCATGTCCTCGTCTGGCCTCCACGAATCAACCGGCGCCCTTCTCGGGCGGTACCCCCGCCTCTCCAACAGAGTTTCGAGCGCGCCGCGGTCCACCGCCCGCGCCGCCTCTGCGCCGAGCAGACGCACCAGCGCTAGTGTCGCCCCGGCCCCAGACGCGGGCGTGCTGTGCGGCGGTGGGTCCACCCACAGCGCGCCTAGTTCGTGCGGCGCGCGGAAGTAATGACAAAGCGCGTGGTAGCCCCCGCTGAGGCGCATGGTAGGGGCTTGGATGCCTAGTTGGAACCCGGCGGCGGCGTGGAACGCGCGTAGGGGAACCGCCGCGATGACGCACCCGCCGTTCGCGCCGCCCCTCGCGCGCAGCCGCGGAAGCCCACCAGGTCCGCCGCTGAAATCAGACGCGGCGAATAAACTCTCGTTTGGAGGCACCGGGGTGGGCCCAAACTCGCGCGGCGCGCCGAAACCGCCGCCGTCCAAATTCCGTTCCCCGTTTCCGTCTTTCGACACCGCCCTGCCCACGCGATTCGGGGTGCCTGGGTTACTCACCGAGTTCCTGACGCCATCCTCCTGCTGTACCTCGGTCTGGACGCGCGCGCGCGTCGGGGTCGTCGGGGCGCTCGCAGTCGGCGCGCGCGCCGCGTCGTCGTCGACGTCAAGCTCCGCCTCGGTGGACGCGGCGTCGTCGTCCTCACGCGCCGCGGCGAGGGCGACTGCGACGACACCGAGGGGCCCCGAGGGGTTCGTGTGAGTCGCGTCTGAAGAAGGGCCAACGCGCACGGTGAGTCCGGGCCCTGCGCCGACAAGCACTTCGTCGGCGTCGGCGTTGCCTGCTTTGCTGAGTCGCGAGGGCGACGCCGCGGGTTTGAAGGAATCCAAAACCGCCTCGTTCGCGAGCTCGTTCGCGGCTTCAGCCGCCGCTTTAGCCGTAGACGCCGCCGCCGTCGCCGCCGCGCTCATGAGCTGGTCGTCGCCAAACGGGTTCAGCGATGGATCGGTTTTGGAATCGGTTTTCCCACCCGCCCAACTGTTGCGCAGCGGCGATTGCGGGTTCACGCGGGTCGACACGTGTTCGTGCGCGTGCTCGGACCCTTCCAGCACGTCCAACAGGGAGTTCAACACCACACCCGGACGCGTGATCACAGTGGCGCCGCCTGATTTGAAAAACGCTCTTTGCTCGGTGTCCTCTTCGTCGCCGGCGTACCCGCCGTGAGTCGCGCTGAACTCCCCCAACACAACGGACCCGGACACTAAAACCGCGAGCTCGTCATCACGCACGCGGCCTCGGAACACGTCCTCGCCAGCGGCGACGTGTACCTCCCTCATGTGCTCAGCGCATAAAGCCTTGAGCACGTCGGGCGGGAGCTGTTTCGCTAAGTCGCACTGCGAAAACGCGGCGCGCGCCAGGGAGAAGGTTTCGGAAACCCTTTCCTGAGCGTCCCCGCCCGGGATCGAACCAACGCCGAACTCACCTCCGAACCCAAACCTCGGCGTCCCGGCCGTGCCGTGGGCAGAGGTACTGGTAAGGTCGTGAAGCGCGCCTAACCCGTCGCCGCGCGTCGACGCGTTTCCGACTCCGCTGTCGCCGAAGAATCCATTGTTTTCCCGGTGGTTTTCCCGCCACGTCCGCCACCGCCGTACGGCTTGCCGCAGCCGCCGTGGGTGATGCGGCAGGTCGAATATCTGAAGCGTCACTCGCTGGAACGTCTTCATGTTCCGGTCATCCAGAAGCTTCACCGCGACGACCGCTCTTCTTCGCGTGCTCGTGACCCATTTGAAAAAGTTACGAACTGAGATTTTGACCCCCGCCACGGCGGCGTACGCCATCAGCAACAGCGCGGTCGCAGCTAAACCCGCATCAACGCCGTACGCGCCAACAAGCATCACGGAAACAACAACGGTGCCTCTTAGGGACGGGAGCCATGGCACGACGCCGCCGAACATCGCGGTACGGAGAATTTAAGAAAGGCGCTTTGTTGTTACTTTGCCCGAATCTTGAGCCTCGACGGACGTCTCGTTCTATGGGTAATCAGTCACCACACCCACCACGGTGACCCCACACCGCGCTTCCCGGATCGCGCCTCGCTTTGAGCGCTAACCGATACGAGCACAAAGCACGCGGGGTAGGCGCACGGGAACGCCCACGCCCTTGGTGCGGTCAGATCTGTGCCTGCGATTCCGAGTAATTTCGCGTCGCCTTTCATCCCGAAACTTGAAAATAGTTTTTCGGAGCGAGTGCTCCGCCACCACACCAAGAGTCTCTTCAGTCCCGCGCGCGCGAGGCATGCTCCGCGGTGTGCTTGTGGCACAGCTGCTTCAGGCCGCGACAACCCAGAGTCGTGTGCGACCCAGCGCTTGTTTCCGTCGCGCAGGGTTCGTCATCGCGAGCTTTCCGTCGCGGAGTCGTTCTCCATCTCCATTTCGCGTGTCATCCGTGCGCTTCGTTTCCCAACCCAACCCCGCGGTGTTCCCCGCGTGCGGCCGAAACTCAACCGCACGCGCATCCTCCACCGAACACGAAATGTCCCTCCCAAAAGGCGAAGGCGCGGACGCGCTCGTGGCGCAGTCATGCGCGGACCTAGGCGCGTGTTCGAGGTACGGATTGCTTGCGTTTTCGGGCATTCGGTACATCTGATGCTTCGCCGAAATGAATGCTAGCGACTTCCCAAGCGTACTCAAATGGGTACCGTTACTCAAATACTCGTGGGCATTACGTACGGAAACTAAATGTACTGATACTAACACACCATGACACGTCCGTCTCATCAAACCCCGCAGAGAAACTCCGCTGTTGACCCCGACGCAAATCACCACGAACATGAGGGCCGTCCCCGTCTGGGTTCTCTCGGCGGATGGAAAATCCATCTCGCGAAACTTCACGGCGAAAAACTGGCAATGCGCGTTTGCGTTTCTCAACCATCTCTCGGAAATCGCGGAACACGAAGGACACCACCCGGACATGCACCTGACGAACTACCGGGACGTGCGCGTGGTGGTCACCACGCACGCCATCGGCGGTTTGTCCCTGCACGACTTCGTGCTCGCCGCGAAACTAGACAAAGTGGACGTGACGTATTCGCCCAAGTGGCTGCGAGAACACGCCGCGGCGGAGTAAAGGGTAGTCTGTTTTTCATTTCAAGTATCTCTCGTTGTCACTCGCTCGATTCATCGCGAGCTGCTCGCGCCTGAGCTGCTCGAGACATCACTCACGCTCGCGTATGCTTTTTTCTCTCCAAAGAGTGTGCATTCGCATTTCGGCTGCCCGTGCTCGTTTTGAGCGGCCGAGTTGCTATGCGCGTACTCAGACCCACAGGCGTAGCAGAAGCGGCACCCGCACCGACACACGACATTGTTGCAACTGTCCTTGGATTTCTCCACGAGGTGACGGCACTTCGGACACTGGCGAAAAAGCTTTTGACAAGCAAGATTCAGAAATGCGACGTCGTTTGGGGTCTTCATATGCGGGGGGAGATTTTGATACTCGGTGCAAGTCAAGTTGTCATGCCAAGGCACTTTGCAACCCGGGCAGTAAAGCTTCTTGCAAGTCTGGCATTCATTCGAAACTCGCATTTTGTCGTTGGTGATGATGATGTTGTTCTTCTGGCCGGAGCCTATGTCCTCCGCGGAGACGATGAGAATACCGTTGGCGTCGATGTCGAAGCACACGTTGATTTTCGACACGCCTTGGGGGGCGGAGGGGATGCCTTCAAGTACAAACTCACCAAGCAAGTTGTTATCCTTCGTGTGCGAGCCTTCGCCTTCGAAAACTTTAAACGACAAGTTGGACTGGTTATCGGCGTAAGTGGTGAAGACGTATTCTTTTCTGGTGGGGTTCTTTCGACGGTTGTTCTTGGGAATCAGGACCTTCATCACACCGCCAACCGTTTCAATGCCCATGCTTACACGTTTCTCAGAGTCTTGCGCCGGGACCGCGGTGTTGCAGCCGCCCGGGCAGTACATCAACGTTCTATCTCGCAGCCCCCGAGCCTGCGGCGTGTTGAACGTGACGAGCTTCTTAAACAGATCACTGCCCCCTCCGAGAATACCTTCGCACTGCCTTTTGGAAATCACACTTTGTGAAGCATGGACACCGCGGGGCGCTCTGCTGATGATAATTGATATCGTTCCCGAGCAAATCCTTGACGCACACGTCGCAAACAGAGTTTTCGCAAGGCCTCCAACCCCCGCGTTGGCCCTTCTTCGCGGAAACAAGCTTATCCTCGGACAACTCCTCCATGCATGTCACACAAGCGACGAGAGCCCCAAGAGGCGCGGTCACCTGCTCTTTCTCACTGAAGGGTTCTGGAGCTTGCTCGAGTGCTTCAGCGAGCTGCATCTCCCGCAACTGCATCTGCTGTGCGATGACCTCGTCCTCATCGATGACCAAAGTTTCCGCGTATTTCCTCCTGTTGCGGCATTCTGCTTCTTCCTCGCGTACGTCGGGCATGGGCGCCTTGCCCTTTTCGCAAGGTTTCGTATCTCCGGTGTCTTCCAAGTAGAGTTGGAAAGCGAGTACCCGGTCGTCGCGCTCGGTCGCCGCGCGTGCGAGCTCGTCGTGGTGGACCTTTGACACGAACGCGTGGTCATCTGGCCGATGCGCATGTCCCGGGGCCATGACGGCCGAAGACGCGCGGCGTCAAGTGCGATCGATACGCGAAGCAACGTCGTTGCTTTCGATAACAGTTTCCTCGGAAGTTACGATTCGAAACGACGAGGGAAGAAATAAAATTTGACCACTTCGCGACGACTCCCCGTGTTCCCAATCATCGGACGACCAACAACCCCATTGGCATCTGGCGCGGCCTGGTGCGATGTCGGAGTCGGACCCTTCGCGCGTGCGTTTCCTGGCGTTCATTTTGGACGACATTTCGAAATGCTGCCTCCTGGACTGGGTACGCGACCTCGGGATCGAAACCGGCGGGGACGGTTGGACCACGCACGCGGACCACGTGACTTTCGTATACACGCCTTCGCAATCTCAGCTCAACCAGTTCCCGTGGGGGGTGGAGTGCGAGATGCAGGTCGTCGGTGTTGCGGCGGACGCCCAGGCGAGGGCGGTGCAGGTCGACGTGCCTGACTGGCTGCCCCGGCCGTCCGCGGCGGTGCCGCACGTCACCGTGTCCTGCGCCCCTGGGGTGCGCCCGTTGGTGAGCGACAACATGCTGGCGCAAGCCATGGGGTCAGGTGCCTACATGAGCACGGCGGAGATAATGCCGCTGACTCTGAGGGGCAGGTTGGGGGGGGTCACGATTACGGACTCGCACGTGTTTGCGCAACCCGGGGTGATGGACGGATCCACCACCGCGGCGGTCGCGGCGGTCGTAGCGGCGGTCGTAGCGGCGGACGAGGCGAAGGACGTGCGGGACACCGAGGCGCGTCGGGAAGAAGCGACGCGCGTTGCGGTTCAAAACGCGGATGCCCGGATCGCGTCGGAGGCCCTCGCGGAGGAACTCCTGGGCGAAGTCCGCCTGGCGTCGCGGTTCGCGGGCTTGATTGATGCGGACGAGGTGTTGGAGGAACACGAACGGGAACTGGAACACCTAGAGCTGGTTCGACAACAAACACTGGTGAGACAACAAGAACGAGATCGTAAGGCGCTGGGCCGCGGCGGAGGAAGAGGCGGCGGATGCGGCGGCAAAGGCAGCGGGCGAACGTGTGCGTATTTCAACTCCCCGAGAGGATGTTACCGCGGGGAGACGTGCGGGTTTGAGCACGGCCTCGCGTCCGGCCCGGACACGAGGGACAAAGTGAAACGCCCGGTCCAAAACGCCGAGCGGCCGTTTAGGTACGCGTTGCGTTTCCCAAATCCGACACACAACGTAACGTTTGCCAACACGAGACTGACACTTTCTTTTCTTTACCGCAAGACGCCAAACGACGTCGTACGAAAACGCCGACCCGGCGGACCGCGGGCGCTTGCAACCCGTGGAATGTCGTACCGCGGACACGAATGGTCTCAACACTCACACTAAAAATGGACATCACGACCAGCATCAACACCGGGTACACGACGACACCCCCTTCCCCGAGGACGACGTGGACGACGCCACCACGCTGCGCCTGCTCGCGGATCTCGAGCAAGACCTGTTTGAAAACCCTGTCGCGTCAAACGAGTTGGAACACGAGGACGACGCCGCGGCGCTCGAGCTGCTTCGGGACATGGGCTTCGACGACAACATTGTTTCCGTTTCTCACGTCATTATCTCCGCGGAATCGCGAACCGCGCTGCAGAGCATGTTACCCAGCGAATCGCAATCCACAATCGATGCAGCGCTGCGAAAATGCGGCGGCGACGTGAACGCCGCGGCGACGTTTCTGTTCGAGGAACAAGAAAGGGACGAATTGAGATCCGCGAATCGCGCGGGCGACCGATCGTGGTACCAAGCCGCGGAATCCTGGGCCGGGGTTTCGGTTTTGGACCGGCCGAGGGGAGGGGAAACCTCGCGCTGGGAGTTGGCGGGACGGCAACGAGACACAGACGGGGACGGAATTTTCGACCCCAACGACCAAGTGGGCGACGAGAATTCGAATTCGAACGGCGAGCGCGGCGCGCTTCGTCCGAACGACCTCGATTCGGGGGCGGGTCTCCCTGGGGGGTTCAGGGGTCGTGACTCGAGTTCTTCAGGACACGATGACGTCGATGTCTTGGACGCAGACCTGGACATTCTTCGCGATAAGCAGCGCAAGATGAGCGTGACGGGTAAGCACTTGGAGTTGCAGACCCTACACGGGGAAGCCGCCGCGCTTTACATGAAGTTTCGGCGGCTCAAGAAGCTGGCGGACGTTTCCTTCGCCGCGGGTGACCACCGGTCCAGTAGGGAGCATATACAACAATCCAAAGACGCGTTGAACATGTCTTACGGTAAACAAGCCAAAGCGGGCACCGCGTCCACGGCGGCGTTTAACCAAAGCACCAGGGGCACGAACACGAAGAAGGATCTGCACGGCCTCACCGTGGAGCAAGCGGTGAGAGAGCTGGTACGTATGGTATTTCCCAAATCCCGACACTGTTTGCCGATTGTCCAGAGTAATTACTGATACACATTACGAAAGACTGACACTTTTCTTTTACAATCACAGCGAAAGACGCTCATCGGCGTCGCCGGCACCGATTCCTCGGGAATTCAAGTCATCACGGGAAGAGGCGTGCACTCCGAGATGGGACGGGCGAAACTCGGCCCCGCGGTCCGGGAGTACCTACGGTCACAAAACATAAAGTACAACGACGAAGTGGACGGGGGATCGCTGACGATTGCGTTCGTGTAGACGGGTAGACGAGTGCTTTTCGCGACGCGATAAAAACTTGACATCGAAAAATGACTCCCCACTACTTGTATCGCCCCGAGCTCGAAAATTTCTAAAACATCGTCGCGAAGTCTCACTCCTCGTTTGCGCTCGCCGCCTTCTTCTTCTCGTAGCGGTTCTTGTCGTAGCAACGCAAGCAAATTTTAGTTCCGGGCTCATCTTTGCAGTCAAGCCACTTACTGGTTGTATCCGTTCTGCACTTCACGCACGCCGTCCCCGCGGCCGCGGCGACGTCCAGCAGGTTCTTCTCGTAGCAAGGCATGCACAATTTAGTTCCGGGCTTATCCTTGCAGCTATACCACCTACGGGCCGTATCCGTCCCACACTTAACGCACGTCGTCCCCGCAGCTGCGGCGACGTCCAACTTGTTCTTCTCGTAGCAAGACCTGCACACTTTAGTTCCGGGCTTATCTTTGCAGTTGTGCCACAATATGGTATTATCCGTCCCGCACGTCACGCACTTCGTCCCCGCGGCCGCAGCAATGTCCAGCTCCTGCGAAGAATATGGAACTCGACAACTTGAGTTGAGACGAAACAGCGACGGAAGTTATCATGCCTACGGGATCGCTTGAGCAGACAGAGAGAAAGAAAGAAGAACCGTGAAATGCGCACCTCTCGGTGGATACACGGCATGCAGTACCACGCGTCCTTCTCGACCTTCGACCTTCGCAATTGGCTTGTGTTTCCTCCATCGTTACTGCAACCGGAGCACTTGCCATGGCTGACAGCGAGCTGTGAAAAAGAGCACCGCGGGTGTTGGGGTCAGGTTGTGACGACACAAAGATTATGAAATATTGACGCGTGGGATCGACGCGCGTGACGTACCTGTAGCATGTAGCAAACGTAGCAGACCGGTTTGCCTTTATCATCCCTGTTGGCGTACCGCTGACTCGTCTCCGTGGTTTCGCACTCAGAGCAGACCAGCGCGACGCCCTGCGGAGGAATGAAAGTTCGAGGGTGAGTTTTACTCGCCGTTGACGGGCAACGAGAATGGTGCAGGCGAATGGGTCTTTGAGACCTCGCATCAATGCGGAGTGTGCGCACCTTGTTTATCCATCGTTCCGCACGAAGATTTGTAGACCTCATCGGAGACTCACTGTGTTTTGTAAGTTTGCGTAGAAGAGCGAAAAGAGTATTGTCAGGTGCTCAGCTCTCTCGCCGTCAAAATATATGGCAGGAGAAATCGTAAACAAGCGAGTACGAGGGAAGCACGCACCTGCGGGGAACATATGCTTGGCCAGCGGCTTCGAATTCCGAAGGTATAGACTCGTTCCTCGGCGTCATCGCCCAACGCCTGGGCTTCCGCGTGTCGCGGAGAGCACGCCCGTGCCTTCGTGTCTGGTCGTTCCAGATGGACTGCTCGGTGTGCCGAAGCGCGTGCGGTTTGACACGACGAGAAAAGAATCCGGCGAGCGCGGAAGGTTGGCGTGCGTCGTGGAGTGTGGCGCGCGTGGTTTCGAACGGCACATACGACACGCGTGGGCATCCGCGCCACCGCGTGCATACCCGCCACGCTGAAGCACGCCATCGTGCAACGTCCGTGGCGCACGCGAGATTGATTCATGAGGCTTGGAAACCACGATATTTTTTTTTTGCCGCTTCTGTTGTCGTCGAGAATATCCGCGTGCCACCGATACTTCACGCTGCACCGCGGCATGGGCAACGACTCCGGTGCCGGCGTGTCTTGCAGCGGCGCCGGGCAGTACGGGTACACCAAATTTTCCCGGGACACGACCGCGAACTCCGCGATTCGAACCATCGACGGCAAGCGGAAACATTTGGATCACTTGATCGTGGATCGACTCAAGGCGAACGAACTTACGTACGGGGTGGCGGGTGATGAGGAGGACGTGGGAGGGGACGCGTCGGGGGGGCGGCCGGGTGTTGAGGCACACGAGATGATAGACACAGAAGAACAAGAAGTAGGCGCGAGTCACGTGACGGAAACACAGCAGACACACGACGAGCCGTACGACCCGAGGGATTCGAAGTGGTTCACCCCGCGATTCGTGGAGAGAAGCATCGTGACCCACGACCTCGCAAAGGGAGTCGGCGGGCCGCGGTCGCCGAGCGGCGCGTTCTTGAGTAGCGGCAATCCGTCAATAGCCCATCCCTCGCCGATTTCGACGCGACCCACCCCGGCGCACCAATTAAGCGCGTTCGCGGGAGCGCAAAGGAGATAGGAGCAGAGTCGGTTTGTAAATGTAAATACTACTTGTAAGGTTTACGGTAGCGCCTTTCGGATATGTAGTGGTGTCAGAAGCGGTCGTGTGCACGTAATAGTGTGTTTGATAACACTACGGTGCTATCGTATATCATTCCGTTGTGAGTTCTGATGCACGAGGTATTACGGGCCCGTGTTGGAAACATGCCAGATACCAACCGCGCCATCCGTGAAAGAAAAGTTGAAACGTTTGCAAGACGCGAATAATACTTTGCGCTAGGATGATTAACGTGTTCGTGACGTACGTAGGGATTTGAGCATGATTAACAATGGGTAGAAGTAACTACTCGAAACACGCTACGTCGGGTACCAAACTCAAACTGTTTAAAGGCGGTCCCGGATCGCCGCCGCACTGGTTAGCTCGACGTTCGAAAGAAAAAGAGACGACACGAATACTGCGGTGCTTCGATCGGTACCATTAATAACGTCCCGTCCGCAACGCACCACTCTCCTAACGCGCGCCGTACTGGCTGTAGTTCGAGAACTGCTCGTTGCCGTACTGGCCGTACTGCGCGGCGTCCGCGTTTTGCGGCTGCGACGCGCTTCTGGGCTTGGCGGCGGCGCTTTGCGCGCCTTGCGCGCCGCCGCCCGAGTTGTACTGCTGGTACTGATTGTTACCCCGGGCCTGTCCTTGGCCGCCTTGTTCCGGGTACCCCGCTTGCGGGTAGCCGTAGTACCCTTGCTGCGGCGCGTACGGAGCGTACTGCGGGGGCATGCCGGGCGGTACGTACGTGGGGTACATCGGGTACCCGGCGTTCATGAAGGCGTTTTGGCCAAACTGAGACTGCGCGGCGGCGGTGGCGGCGGTGGCGCCGGCGGCTTGCGCGGCGCCGGCGCCGGCGCCTTGGGCTTGACCCTGGCCCTGCGCGGCGACACCAACACTCGCGTGCTGCGCTTGTTGCTGCTGCTGCTGCGAAGGGTACTGATGGTCGAACCCGTACTGCGCGCCGTACTGTTGCTGCTGCGCCATCGCGGTTTGCTGGTCGTACGCGTTGGGAGGGTACCCGGCGTACCCGCCCATCTGTTGCTGCGGGACCTGGGCGTAGTACCCCTGCGTCTGCGTGGGGGTAGGGACGTTTTTGTCCTTTGACAAGTCATCGGGAAGCGTCACGCGCGGCAAGCCGGGCTGGACGCCAACTTGGCCTTGCGCGCTCCGTCGCTGCGCCTGCGCGTGCGCCGCCTGGCCCGCGAGCGAGTTCTGGAACGAGTTTTGAGGCACGGCGGCGGGCGGCTGCGCGGTTTGAGGACGGCCGGCGCCGGACACCGCGGTTTGCGGGCGCTGGCCGGGCTGCTGTTGCTGCTGGAACCCACCCCCGAAGCCGTTGAAATCGGAAACGCCGCCCTGGCCGAAGTGGCCGAACTGCAAGCCGAGGCCGCCCGAGGCGGCGCCGGCGGGCTGCGGCTTCGGTGCGGGGGCGGGGCGGGCGCCGGGGCGGGCACCTGCGGGCGCCGGCGGCGCCGCGGAGGGCGCTTGGCGCCCGTCAAACCCAAACCCAAACGCGTTGGGGTCGGCGTAACCGGTAGGGTTGACCGTGGCTTCCTGCGGCTGAAGCGCGACGGCGCCCGCGCCGGACAGAACCCCCTGGGCCCAGCCCTCTCGCACCGGCACAGCCGGCTGCACGAAGTTAGGAGCCGGGATGCGGGTTGGGTTTTGTACCGCCGCGGAAGCGCCGCCGCCGCCGGCAACCGGCTTGGGAAGCGGACGCGCGCCAGCCGAACCGGCCTTGTTGTTGTTCGCATTCGCGTGGGGCGCGGGGCCGCCGCCGCTGCGAGCCTTGGGAGCAGCCGCCTGGGAAAGAGAGAGGGGGGACAACGGTGTTAGCTCAATTGGGACGGGGTACGCACGACGGCCGGGGCGTTTCAGGAGTGTTTGCCGACGCGTTTGGAAAGTCGAAGTCGGCGGCGAGCGCTATTTCAGGGCGCTTTTGGAAAAAAACAAGCCCAGTCATCACCGTTTTTCGGCGCGAACCGTCGGGCGATCGGTTGAATGCGGCGGTGGTGTCCTCTCCTGGCGGGCGTACCTGACGGGCCTGCGCCTGTTCCTTGGGTCCTCCCCTCACGATGTCCGCCGCGGAGGTTCCGCCTCCCCACTTCGGCGCGGCGGCAGGCGCGGCGGTGGGCTGCGTGGGGGGAGGCGTCCCCGGGCCTGCCGCCGCCGCGGGTCCCCACGATCGTGGCTGTTGCACTAAGGGGGCGGCGGGCGCGGCGGGCGCGGGCGCGGCCTTGGTTTGCTGTTTCGGTGCGTCGTTACGGGGCGCAGGAAGACCAGGGGGGCCTTTGGTGAAAGGCTTGCCGGCTGTTGTTGGGGGAAGGTAGAGGTGGGAGGAAGGTCAGGGGTCCGCTCTTTGTTGCGCGGAACACGTAACGAGAAGGAACGCGTCGTCGTGGCATCGTGGTCGGGTGCCGGGATCTGCGCGTCCAAACGTTCAACGTACCTCCCGGCTTCCCACCCTCGCGCTTGTCGAACTTCCTGTCCTTCCCTTCGAACTTCTTGTCACCCCCGCGCCTTTCCACGGGGCGTCGCTCGGGGGCCGCGGCCTGGGTGTTTGGAGAGGAGGGTGGGGTGTGGTCAGCGGGATGGACACGGCGACTTGGAAAACGTGCCCGATCGCGATGGCGGCAAGTAACGTCCCCGCGAGCGTCCCGGAGCGGGTGCGGCACGCCTTCTGCGCGTCACAAAACGCACCGTTTTCTGCTTTGTCCCCTTCTTCGCGACGACCGCGAACTTTTCCACTGCGACGATGAGGGAAAGGAGGGGGAGGTGGGATGGTCAGCCAGCCAGACGGGTCGATTGAACGGCACTCTCTTTGCCATCGCGCGCGCGCCCGCCATTTGGTTTCCCGCTTCGCGGTGCCTTTTCTCTCTCCGCGATCGATCGCGCCGGGAAACGAGGGTAACAAAGGGCACGCACTGTCCATCAACGCGTTCGTCGCTGCGTTGACATCGCCGTCGTACTGCTTAAGCATCGCCACCACATCCTCGCTTGGCTGGCCGGTAATAGCGGCGAGCGTCTTGACGTCGCTTTGTCTCGCCATCTTGCGTGTCTGTTTTTTTTTCTGCCGATGCGCGACGATGCGACTCTACCGCCGATCGATCACTTCCCGGACCTCGCGTCCCAACCCTTCGTCGACCGAAGCTTCCCTGGAGCAACCGAACCGGCGTATGCTCGTGACGGATCCGATTCCTTAAACGAACACGGAGTCTACGTCTGGTGCCTACAAGCCCAGGGGCGCGGCAACTTTGCGGCGCCGCGAGAGCCGACGACGTTCCAAGACTTTTCCGGAAATTTCGAGAAAGAGCGACAGCTGCTTTCGCGCCGCGATTCTGCAGTCGGAAGAAAAGGTCAAAAAGTCTTCTCGAGAGACGCCGCGTGCGTGCCGTGCGAAGGCGTGTGCGCCACGAACGCGGTCGTGGCCGCGACATCGCTTTTTGATTGGCGTCGCTTTTTCACGACGTGCCGCGCGAAAGCGACCGGGAGCTCATTCAGAAACGCCAACCTCAGGTCTTCTCGGACAGACGGAGACGCAAACAAAAGGAGACTCGAAAACGTGCGCGAAAACGCCAAATAAACCTCCAATCGACTGGCACATAAAAAACTAACCCCCTCGCGTCTCCCCCAGACCCTCCCCCAGCAGCGCCTCCATTTTCCCACTTTCCCGTAGCTTCCCAGCGTCCACGAGGTGGAACACCACCTTCGCGGTCCCGCTCTCGTCCGTACCGTCGCCAGCCACGGAAACCGCCCGCAAACGACCGCAACACACGTACAGCCCTTTTTCCTTGCGCAGAAACAACGCGACGGTTTTCTTTTTCGGTTTCGGTGGTACGAGCTCGGTTTGGGTTTGGGTTTGGGTTTCGTCCGCTTCGCAGGTTGCTGCATCTCCTTCATCTCCTTCAACTCCTTCAACTCCTTCAACTCCTTCATCTCCCTCAACTCCCTCAACTCCTTCATCTTCTTCACCGAAAAACGACCCCACCGAAGCAAACGCCGTGGTTTCTGTAAGCGCCTTACTGACGCCACCCAACGTACCCGCGGCGCCGGCGCCTCCGAACCAAGACATGCGCACGCTCGCACCGTTTTCGCGCTCGCCGCCGCCGGCCGCCCAGAACTCGTTGAAGTAGCGCCGTTTGTTTTGCTTCCCGAAAACGTTGACGAACACAAGCACGAAGTTTCCGGCGGTTTCCAGACCGCCCCCTCCGCGTCCGTTGGAATGTGCCTGTTGATCACCATTCTGTTGATACCCAGTCAACGCGTCCACAACGCCTTTCCTGCCATCCGCGAAAGACGCGCCCACGGCATTCACCAAGTCCGCGTTTGTCATGGGAGGACGCGGCGAAGGGCGAGGCGGGCCTGGGTGTTTTTTACTCGACGCAGGGCTCGAACACGCCTGTTTCAGTCCGCGTACCCGAGGTTCGCCTCGCACTTCCTTCGGCGCGAGCGCCAAGGGTGCGGAAGGGTCATACAGTGCCTCCATCACTTCATTTCGAGATTTAAACAAACACCGGTCGAAAAGCGCGGTCAACACGTGCGCGTCGCTCGCGGCGTATTTCGCCTGCGCCTGAGTCAACGGCCGGAGGGACCAGTCCGAACACTGTTCGGTTTTGTCGACGTAACACCCCAGAATGGAGCTCACCGTCGTGGACAGGCCCGCCTTGCCGAGCTTTCGCTTTTCCGGAAACGCGCAGAGGGACAGGGTACGGATGTCCACGAAACTGCGGGTGTGGCAAATACGGACTTGGGTCCGTCCAACGGTTCCGTCGCCCCTAACACTAGTGTCCGTGATTCCGTCATCACTAACACCTACCGTGTCCATTCCGTCATCAACACTAACATCGCTCTCCTCCACGTCATCCACGCAGCTCATCCCGGCGTGACTAAATTTGAGCCTGGCGAAGTCGTGCTCCAAGCCGAATCCGAGTTTCTTTATATCCCCGCGCGCGAACAAATCGGCGAGGAAGTCGTTCAGGGCGTCGAAAGTTTCCTTTTTCGAATCATTCGAAGCATCAGAATCGTCACTACTCGCGCCAAAAATCGCCAACGTATCCACCAGAAACGCGTCACTTCGCGTCGCGAGCTGAAGCACCGCGACGGGGGAGCCGCTTTTTGGAACCCACTCCGCGTCGATGCCCACGACTTTGATTTCTTCTTCTTCTTTTTGGGTTTGGTCGTGACTCACCTTCGTTGGGGCGTTTTCTGTTTTTGTTTGCGTTTCGTCGTCGCGGGGTTGGAGGTTCAAACAACCCTCGCCAAGCACGTGCGCTCGCATTTCAACAATCCCAGCCAGGTCACAAACCCAGTGCGTTTTGTGATCAGGCAGGTACGGATACGGCGCGACTCCGCCTTCCCGGGCGCCCGTTTTCAGGAGGAACAGTTTTCTTTGCGCGTCGGATTGTGAAATATCTTTGTCGCTCGAACCGCCGCCCGCCCCGATTGGCTTTTTGGCGCCTCCGAACCCGACGAACGCCATCGTTGTCACCGCGGAGACGGCGCCGACCCCCCACTCCTCTTCCTTTTTCGCGTTTGTCGCTGTTGTTGTTTCCAACGACTGTGTGCTGTTACTCGCCACCACACGACTCCTCGCCGCGTTAACCCGCATCCGTGCCGCTTCGGATTCCGGGACTTTGGTCACCCCGCGCGCGACTATATCCACGGTGTCGTGCCACCGCGGATTCGCTTGCACCCGGCCGGTGATTTTTAACACGGCGCCTTGCTTGATTCCCCGCAACGTTTCCCACGTTTTTTGTTCCCCGAAACGCATCACTAAACCCCGGCCCGCGATGAGCTGCAGCTCCTTCGTGCCAGGCGGCAGGGGGTATTCAGAACCGGTGCCTTTTTCGGTTTCGGTATCGGCGTCGCCTTCTTCTTGGTCAAAAAGTTCGCCCCCCGCCTGCGAAGACCCCGCCTCAGGAGTCACGCCAAACATACCGTACCCCGCCGTGTGCGAAGTTTCGTCCGTCACCAGCAACAAACCGTGTGTCCGCCTCGCTTCGTCTCGTTGAACCTGGTCGTGCGCATCCAACGGAACAAGCGTACACGCGCTAAGCGGCCGCAGCGTCGCGAAAACCAAAAACTTCGCCACTCTGCGCACCCGAAGCACCTCCGCGACGACCGAGACTACTTTGGGTTTGGAAACGGCGGCGGCGGTTTGCAGGCGCCACGATTTTGTTTTTTCTGAAGTATCTTCCGTATCGTCCGTTGGTCCCGGCGCAACCCCCATGACCTTGGCGACTTCACAAGAGACCGTTTTTCGTGTCCCTCCGTACCGCTCGTCGAACGTACTCGGCACCGCGACTTTTTCGGTGGAGTTTGGTTTCCGCGTTTCGGCTCTTTCGTCGTCTCGCGTATTTTCTTCGGGTATCGTCCTTACAGTCGCCGCAGTCCTCGCCGCCGCGGCACCTGTGACTTCCGTTTTCTTCAAATCAAGCGCCGTCCCGTTTGTCAGCCGCATCAACTCGGTTACGGAAACCTTGGCCTCCGTGTCAACGTCGCCGCCGCCGCCGAACACTACTCCGTTTTTCGCGGAAAGCACGGTTTCGTCCACCATCGTTTTTAAAATTCGCCGGTGGCCGAACGGAGGCACCGTGCCTGGTACGTACCCACACGCGTCGATGGTTTCTTCGCGTGACGCGAGTTTAACCCGCTTGTTCGCGATTCCCAAGTGCTTCGCGACCTTTTTAGGGTCGACCTGTTTGGTGCCGTTCGTGACGACCACCACGAAAACCCCGTCGCACTTGAACACCAAACTCTTCACGATCTGTGCCTCGTCCACGCGCAACGCGCGCGCGCTCGATTTGACATCCGGGGTGAGCTCGCCGACGCAACGCACCAGGTCGACGTCGCCGTCGTGTTGCTTGATCCAAACCTCCAGGTCTATTGAACTTAATACGCGCGATACCTGGAAGGTGCCGCCTGGCATCAAGTCCGCGGTGGTAGGGGTGTCAGCGTCGCGCGCCACCGAGGACATAACGACGCCTGTTGTCTCCGACGGGCGCCGACTTTGCGCTACCCTCCCACGTATCCTTGACGCTTCACACGCAGACCACCGGTGCGTCGCCGTGGCGCGTGGCACGCAGGTGCGCATACGCAAACCGCCTGCCAAGCCGACGCCGCGCCTGAGGTGCGGACGCACGCTGCCGCGCGCCAGCGTCTGATTGGGCACACTCCGAACTCGTGGCAGAGCTCGAGTTTGCCACGTCGTTGCTTTGCCCTGCAGAAAAAGTGCCGTGCCCTACTTGTGATGACACGCATACCTCCCGCGCGCGACGGAAGCGATGTCGACACACACGTCGGCGTCGCTCGCGGCGCGCCCGGCGCGTGCGCGGCGGCCGCGCGCGCGTTGCATCGCGTCCTGTGACTCCGCGGGTCCGTGCCGCGCGACCTTGGCGTCGGCCGGCGAGTCCCGTGGTTCATCTTCCCGACGCACAACGTTAGTGAAGACGCTGGTGACTTGTGTGGTGCTGCCGCTGGCGAATGCACAACCTGTATTCGCGTCGCTCGGCACGGGTGTTTCCGACGAACCGCCGCCCGTGGACACACAGCTGCTCGTTTCCTTGTTCGAAGAAGCCATGCGCGCCGGGGACGATTACCAACTGGCGGATGAGGCGTGGACGAAAGCCATCGCGTACGCGCCAAAAAACACGGCCGCGTGGAGCAACCGAGGCACGAAGCGGTTACAAGCGGGAAGGTGGCAAGACGCCTCCGATGACTTGCAAAGAAGCATAGACCTATCCCTCGATTTGAATACCCCAGACCCCCTGACCTTGAACAACCTGGGCAACGCGTACGGCGCGCTCGGGCGGTGGGACCTTGCGATGGCGAGTTTTCTGGAGGCGAGTCGCGACCGGGACTTGCGACCCATCGCGCTTGCTAACTTCGCGCTTGGGAAGTTTCAAGTAGGAGAAACCGGCGATGCCCTGAAAATAACAAGGACACTGCTACGAAAAGACCCGGAGTTCTGGGACATGCGTGCTGCGCAGACCGCGTTTCTGTGGGCGGAGGGGTACGAAACGGAAGCGGAGCAGGAATGGCAAGTGCTGTGTTCCAGCGGAAGGGGGTTCGGGGGCGGCGCGTCCGCGGAAAGCAAACGGAACACCGACGGTTCGCCTTCCCGAGCGTACGCCGCGGAACTGCTTAGCCAGCAAGTGAAACAGCAGCTCGCGGTGGTCACGGGGGTGGTCGGTAACGACGGTGCCAGGCGAGACGGGCGAGACGTGGTGACTGGTGTGAATGGAAATGTGAATGGAACGCGTCGAGTGGAAAACACCACCCCGTGCGCGTTGTACGCCTCCACCTCAATCGTCGCACCTCGGTGGCCGCCGCGGTGTACCGCGGCCCTGGATGCGTTTCTACGTCTCAAAAGGGTTGGCAAGGCGCTTGATTACGACGGGCAAACGAGGGAGTTCGAATTCGCGGGGAGGGAGCGAGGGGGTGTGAATGAATGATTAAAACTAAAAAAACGTGTTGTTTGCGCGAGTCCACAAATCGACCGAAACGCAAAAATCCCTCTGCGTTTCCTTTTTTGGTGTCGACGCGCGTCCGCGGACGCGCATCTGCCACTCGCGCACTTCGTGCTTGGCCAGTGCGTCTCACGCCGTCCGCTCCATCTCCATCGGCGGGCAGACTAGGTCTAAACATGTCAGCGCACCGCGCGCAAAAAGCAAAAAGAAGTGCCTGATAAGGGGCTCGAACCCTTGACCACAAGATTAAGAGTCTTGCGCTCTACCGACTGAGCTAATCAGGCCTGATTAGTATGTCGTATGAGCAACCGGAATAAACCGGTTGATATGGTCTGTGTTGAGCTACCCGGAATCCCACGTTACGTGGGAGGCGAGTATCGTGCGTGCCAAGACTCCGTTCATTTGTCCTTATGAACGCACAATATTACTTGGTTTTCAATTTTCTTTTCTTACCAGGGTATAAGTCCCCCCTGTTTCTTACGAAAAGTACTGATGACAAACAAACACGTACGCTTTGCAGGCTATTTATTCTAAACGAAACACTCGCTTTGCGTTTCCCGACGCCGCGGCGACGACGTTTTCCGCGGTCACACCTCGTCCCTTGATCGCCGCTATTTTCGCCGCCGCGAAGACCAAGCCCGCGGGATGCGACCACTCCCTCGCGTTGCAATTTTGTTTCTTCGAATTTTTCCCCACCCGCCGTCCCACCAACTGCGTCGGCATCTTCCCCGGCGCTTCGCTTCCCAGAAGCATCCTGTCCATCGGCGTGTCGAACACCACCGCTAAGAGCCCGACGTTTTTCGAATGCGTCACGGCGCCTGACACGGAAACGAAAACGTCGGGAAACGTCGCCAACGCGAGCGCCGCTAAGTTGGGCGACGGATCCAGAAGAATGGCGGGGACGAAGCTGGCGCCGTCGCTGACGCACGTCTTTTGGTGCTCGGCGAACAAACGGAGTAAAGTCGTTTCAGCTTCTGCGCCACCGAGGGCGACGAGAAGCACGGGGAGGGGGTTTTGTCTTGAAAAAAAAACGCGTTTCGTTTCGGTTTGGACGCCGTCACCGTCGCCGTCGTTGTCATAACCGCGTCCCTCGCCTCTCGCGACGGCGAGCAGTTTTGTGAGCAACGCGACCTGGGCCTGTCGCTTATCCTTGCACGCGCCCGCGCCACCGGATTTCGCACCGAAATCGACACCGCAAACGCCAATCGCGCGCGTTTTGTGACCCATCTCGTGCACGTATTTCACCACCCTCCCCACAAACGTCTCGCCGTCCAGCTCGTGCGAACCACGGGGATACACCCCGAACGCGAAATACACGTTGGATTGTTTGGGAAACGCGTCGCTTGCAGACGCGGCGGAGTTTTGCGTATGCGTCGTAGTCTCGCTACGGTTGTAACTAGTCTCGCCTGCTGCTTTGTCATCGGTGTCGAGTTTGTTGTCGCCATCGAGTACTTCTGGATTCGACAAATCGTCTTCCTCAGCATCGTCGCCCGCCCACAAACGTTCCCACGCTCGGTAGGACGACCCTCCGTACGATGGGTCCAGGGATTCAGCGTCGCAAGTAACGTGTACCACCGCGCCCACGGGGGCGCATTGCAGTGCGTCGGGGTCACCGAGCGACCACGCGCTTCGTAGCGTCCGCGGGACGGAGTTTTGCGAAACGCACGCGCGCTCCACCACGACGTGCAGATGCGCGCACGCGTCGATGATGGGAGTGACCACTTCCGGTGCGTCCAGCGGCGGCGGCGACGATGACGCGTGCAATTCCGCGTCACCTAGTTGCTTCTTCTCAAGCGCCTTCGTAACAGCCGCTCTGCTCATGCCTTTGTACAGCGATTGCGACCGCCCGCCGTCGTCCAAGCCCTCGAATCCAATCTCGCCGGGACGAGGCGCGGTTGTGTGGGTTTTGTTGCCTCCGAGTTTGAGCTTGGTTTTACCCTTACCGCGTTTGAGCTTGGTTTTACCCTTACCGCCTTTGGACGTATCATCGGTCGTTCCCTTACCGCCTCTTCGTTTCACGTTATCCTCATCAAAGAGAGCCCTCGCGTCAGCCCGAGGTACGTCATCACCCACGTCGTCATCATCGACACTCCCCATCACCTCGTCCCTCGCCGCGCGTCGTCCGTTCGGTCGTCGCGCGGCTTCCGCATCACCGCCAACAGAAACCTCGGGAGGTGCAGGTTTCGGTTTCCGCCGGCGAGGTTTCGTGTGTCCTTGTCGCGTTTCGTGTGTGTTCTCAACACTCGCGCCGCCCCCCCCAAAATCTTCGTCGTCGACGCGCATGCCGCTCAACGGGTCGAGCACGTCCCCGGAACCCCGCATCGCGGCGGGGGCACGCCGCGCCGCGATGTGTGACCCCAGGTCGGGGCGGACGAGAAAGAATGGTAGATTAGCGAGGTCGGAGAGTATTTCGACTGACGAGTTTTTCGTGCAGATTGAACAGTTTCGTCGTATGTAACAGAATCGGCAGCTCTCAATGAGTGTCCCTTAATAAGGCCTGCCACCGCCATTCGACGCGTACCCTCCAGGAGCGGCGTACCCGCCGCCCCCACGCTGCGCGCCGTACCCGCCGCCGCCGCCGCCGTTTCCGAACCCGCCGCCTCCGCCGAACCCGCCGCCTCCGCCGAAACCGCCGCCGCGTCCTCCCCCTCCTCGTCCTCCTCCTCGTCCCCCTCTTCCTCCTCCTCCCCCGCCCCGTGACGCCATCTCATGCAGCTCCGGAAGCACCTCCTGGCCGGCTTCTTTCAGAATGGGAATCAGTTTCCGCGCCATGTTCCCCTCGCCGGGGTCGATGAACGAGTGCGCGCACCCTGATTGTAAAAAAAGAAATGTCAGTCTTGTATGGGCAATCAGTCGGAGGAATGTGGTGAGTGGGAAATACTCACCTTTCTTCCCGGCGCGGCCGGTGCGGCCGATGCGGTGCACGTAGTCCTCGATTTGGTTCGGGAAGTCAAAGTTCACCACGAGGTTGACGTCTTTGATGTCCAGCCCTCGCGCGGCGACGTCTGTCGCGACTAACACAGGCACTCGCCCGCTTTTGAACTGGTTGATGATGTAATCGCGCTCGCGTTGTTCTTTGTCGCCGTGAATCACGGCGCCCATGCCGCCCATGCTGGTACGAAATAAAAAGAAAGTGTCAGTCGGTCGTGACGTGAGTGAGTAATTACGGGCGGACAATCGGCACAGGTAACACGTCCCTTCACAGGACGAGTATATCGCGATGGCCTGGTCAGCAGTCACCAGCGTTTGAGATAAAACAGGGAGGCGGGATTTGGGAAAGCCGTAACATACGTACCTGCGTCCGATCTGGTCGCACATCCTTTTGGTGCTGCAGAACACAATCGCCTTGAGGGGCATCATCGGCGGGTCTCTTAGGATATCCATCAGCCGCGTTTGCTTTTGGTGGCCGCCGCAAACCTCCACGACCTGCGTGATGTCTTTGTTCGCGACGAGGCTGTCCGTGTCGCCGATGTTGACTTGAATCGGGTTGGTGAGAATAGCCGTCGCGACGCGGACCACCTGATTGAAAATAAATAAATGTTAATCTTGTATGGGCAGTCAGTCGGAGGAATGTGGTTATTGGAATTACTTACCGCGCGCGGCCACGTCGCGGTGAAAAACAACGTCTGCCTGGCTTGCGGCGCTTTGGCCAAGATCTTCCTTATTTGCGGCTCGAAACCCATGTCCAACATGCGGTCGGCTTCGTCCAGCACGAAGTAAGAAGCACTACCAAGGTGCAACGCGCCTTGTTCCAGAAAGTCGTTCAAGCGCCCGGGCGTCGCGATGCAGATCTGCGGGCCGTTTCGCAGCTGCGATTTTTTAAAACAAAGCGTCAGTCGCGAGTCTCTCGAGCGTGGGGGTACTGTGCATCGCGATGTATTGGACGATGGCCTGGTCAACAGTCACCGTAATCGGTCGGAACAGTCACAGGCGCGTTAGAGATAAAACAGTGCACTTGTGAACTTGTGCCGTGTGCAGTGACTCGTTTTAATGACCGCGGTGGACGTCAACGAGGGGCGGCGGAAACAGCGCCGCCTGATTTGGGAAACGCGCGGGGCCGTACCTCTCTTAACTGGTTGCCTTTCGGCGCGCCCCCGTATAGACACACGGAGAACATCCCGATCGCGCGACCAAACTTCTGGGTTTCGTCTTGGATCTGCGTGGCGAGTTCTCGGGTGGGTGACAACACACACACCGTGGGGCCGACCGGCCGTGGGCCGCCCTCCATCTTCTTGACGTGCATGATTCCCGGAAAAACGTACCCCACGGTTTTCCCGCTCCCCGTTTTTGCGACGGAGATTAAATCATACCCTTGTAACGCAATAGGCCAGCTCTGCGCTTGAATCGGGGTGGGGAACTGGTAGCCTTCCTTCTTCACAGCGTCCAGTAAGGGTTGGGGCCAGTTCCCCGCTTCGAAGGTCTGCATCGGGTCCGGGGGAAGCATCCCGTTCGGCGCTTTGACCGAAATCTCGTGCTTCCGTCGGTAACTCTCCCCGTCCTCCGTGGTTTCGTACTTCCCGTCCGTGATGCCGTACCCGCCCGCCCTGGCGTATGCATCGGGGGGGGGGGCGTTGTAATCAAGCGCCCCCACTGCTTCATCCGCGCCGTGCTTTTCGAAGTTGGCGCCGCCCAAGTACGAGTAGTCGGTTTTCGGCGGGCCCGAAACCGCAGCCGCGCCCGCCACAGGCCGATCATAAGTCGTCTCGTTACTCTGCGTGTTCCAGTAATACGTCAAACCCTCGGCGTGGACTTCCTGCCACGGCGCGGGAAGGCCGGCGCTGGACACGGTGCCTTGCACCATCGCGTGTGGATGGACGGGTCGGGGGTAGATCTGATGAAGCGCGCGCTGCTCTGTCGCTGCAGAGATCGTAAACGCGCGGACGGCGGCGTTGTGCGATCGGTGTGAGTGACTGACCACACGGGAACTACACGGACGTAGTTTTCGACAGACACGCCGTGTGAGCTGAACGCAAACGCTGCGGACCGAGATAAACGTCGGGGAACACGTGCGAACAGGTCTGCGCGTCGTCGCGTCGGCGGCGCCGGATCGCACATCGTGCGATTTTCGCCGCATTTCCAGGCGGGTGGTATTTCCCAAATCCCAACACTGTTTGCCCATACAAGATTGACACTTCTTTTCGCTATGGGCAAAAGCGCCGCCAAAAACGCATCCAAGGCAACTCGACAGTCGGCGAGCGAGCGGAGCGAGTTTGCGGTCGTCCCCGCTTTCGGCGCCGGTGGTTGGTGCACGCGCGTGCGATACGTTTCAGGTGGTCACACGTGCGGTCGCGGCGACTCGGAGACGCACTCGCGCGGCTTGACCACCCCTCCCGGCGTGTGGCGCAGGGTGTACACGCGGACGAACGCGTGCTCGTGTTTCGATCGCGCGTCGAAAGGGACCGGACAGTAAAGGAATCAAGTGACTAAAGTTTGTCATGCAGCACGGCGCGTCCACCGCGTTCGGCGCTTTGAGCGTGGCCTCCGCGGGTGTCGCGCTCGCGTCCACGTCCGCGCGTTTCGTCGTCCCCCTGACCCGGGGATTCGCCGCGACCGCGGCGACCACGGCGGGGGTCACCGCGCTGGCGCTCGGTACACACGTCACATCCAAACTTGGTTTCGGTGGCCACATCAATCGTGATGGCCAATCTTCTTTTTTAGCCTCGCTCTTCGCGTCCACCACGCGCTGTTTAGAACGCGTGTTGATTGACGAAAGCAACGACCACAAGCAATACGTGGTTGATGTTAAGAGCTTCAGCAGCACGTTCGGTTTGTCCGCGGTGCTCATACGGGCGGTGCTGAACTTGGGGGTTTCGTTTTCCAGGGTGGTCACGGATTGGCTCGAGGAAGCCGCCGCTATTGAAGAGGAGGCGCGGAACCACCCGTCGGGGGAACCGCAACGCCCGCTTCCCAAGTTCGAGTGGGAGCAGCCGTTCTGGGCATCCGTGGGGTTGTTCATACGCGAAACCGTAGTGGTGTTAACCAGAAGGGGGGTGGAGAAACTCGTGGTGTTTCTGAGCACGATGAGTTCGTCCAGACGCATCGTTTCGTCGTATCTGATGACCCCCAAGTTCGCGGCGAAGCTCCTGAAGGACGTCCCACGAAGCGCGCGGCGGAAGTGCGAGCGTTTGGCGTGGGAAAAGGGGTTGTCGCGAACCGCCAAGGCGACCGGGATGGCGCGCACCGCCGCGAACGCGTCGATTACGCGAATAACCGCCGAGTTAATAATCGCCAGCTCGATAAGCGCCGTGGCGTGCCGCAAGCTTTACCAGCTCCGGAAAAGCGGAGCGCTGCCGGCGCCGGAGATGGAGCGGGAGGCGGCGGAACGGGAGGGGGAGGCGTTAACGGAATCGACAGATACAACTGTGACAACGTTGGGTAAACGCTTGTATAAAACCCTGGGTACACGCTTCGCGATTGAGGTGGAAGTCGGGTCGTTGTATTTCAGGTTACTCTTTGGACACTGCGTCAAGGGAGCCTGTTTGCTCATAGGAGGCGCGTGCGGCGCCGCGGCGGTAGCGGCGCTCCGGAAAGACGATTGCCCGAAATGGGCGCTGCGTTTGACGTTTCTGGGAATGGCCGCGGGCGAGGCTGTTGGCGTGCAGGTCGCGTCAACAGCACTCGCCACCGTGTTCGGAGGGAGAAGGTGAGTCGTGTTTTGACAATGCGAAAATAGAAAGTGTCAGGTGCGAAGGGTGCGTCTCGCGTTCAAAAATCAAAGGAAAGGCGTCGCTCACTCGCTCTCGCTCTCGTCCTCGTCGTCGTCCCCGTCGTCTTCGCTCGCATCGGTGTTTTCCGAGTCCTCTTCTTCGTCTTCCGAGTCATCGTAAGAAACTTCTTCCCACCCTTTCGCGTGTAACCACTCCATCATCTCGGTGTCATCTCGCGCCGCCGCTTGCTCGTACATGTCCTCGTCCCACGGGCAGCCGTTGGCGCGCAACCACTTCAGTACCTTCAGGTGCCCGCCCTTCGCCGCCATTGCGCACGTATCCTCGTCCCACGTGCAGCCGGCCACGCGCAACCACTGAAGCACCTCGAGGTTCCCGCCCAACGCCGCCCCCGAGCACGTCTTCTGGGTCCATCGGCAGCCGTCTGCGTGCGCCCACTGCAGCACATCAAGTTTCCAGCATCTCGCCGCAAACGCGCACGTATCCGAGTTCCACGGTGCGCCGTTCGATCGCGCCCATTGCAGCACATCGAGGTGCCCATCGACCACCGCCTTCGTGCACGTAGTCGTGTCCCACGGGCAGCCGTTGGCGCGCGACCACTGCAGCACCTCGAGGTTTCCACTGTGCGCCGCGGCCGCGCAAGTCTTCACGTTCCACGGGCAGCCGTTCACGCGTGCCCACTGTACCACCTCGAGGTGCCCTTCCTGCGCCGCTGCCACGCTCGTATCCTCATCCCATGGGCAGCCGTTCGCGCGCGCCCACTGCAGCACATCGAGGTGCCTGCCCATCGCCGCGCCTGAGCACGTCTCCTCGTCCCACGGGCAGCCATTCTCGTGCGCCCACTGCAGCACATCGAGGTGCCCGTTACGAGCCGCCTCCCAGCACGTGTTCTCGTTCCATCGGCAGCCGTTTGCGCGTGCCCACTGCAGCATCTCGAGTTGTCCGCCCTGCGCTGCGGCCGAGCACGTATGCTCGTCCCACGGGCAGCCGTTCGCGCGCGCCCACTGCAGCACATCGAGGTGCCCGTTACGAGCCGCCCCCGAGCACGTGGTCTTATCCCACCGGCAGCCGTTCGCGCGCGCCCATTGTAATATCTCAAGCTGCCCGCCCTGCGCCGCAGCCTCGCACGTTTCCTCGTTCCATCGGCAGCCGTTCGCACGCGCCCACTGCAGCACTTCAAGTTTTCCTTCAACTGCCGCCAATGCGCACGTGTTCGTGTCCCACGGGCAGCCGTTCGCGCGCGCCCACTGCAGCACTTCAAGGTGTCCGCCCCCCACTGCCACAGCGCACAGTTGCTCGCCCCACGGACAGCCGTTGACGCGCGCCCACTGTAGCACCTCGAGCTGTCCTCCCTTTGCCGCAAACTCGCAAACGTTTGACTTGTTCAGACGACCTTTCTGGAGCTTGTGCTAAAGCGTATCTAAGTACCCGCACTGCGCTGCTTCCTCAGCCGACAGCTCCTCCACCAAAAGTCCTTTCATGTCCACCGCGTCCACCGCGTCGCGCATCGCGCGATTCACCGCGCGTAGCCGCGCGAGAACGGTGGGGTCAGTGTCAGATCTTAGAAAGTGAGTTACCACGACTTCTTGCGGAAGGCCGGGGAAAGCCTCTTGCGTGGAGGAGTCGTGCGTATCGGTCGCGTGCGTTTCTGCGCGCACGTATCGCGGCGCCGGTGAGGGATTTAGAGGGCATCGTAGTGAGGTGGTGGTGTTTGGTGCGGCGCGCTTGGCGTTGTGGCTTCTCGGACGGTACGAAAGTCGTTGCTTGAAAAAGTCTGGAAAATCTTTTGGATCAGCCTTTTGCGCTTTTTCTGCTTTTTGCCGAGCCGCCGTCCACCCACCTCTCCACAACGAGGGACGCGCGGTCGCGTCGAGCTACGATGCGGGCGGCGTCCGCGATGGCGTCCACGCCGGGGTGTCGGCGGGTCGCGTTTCCGCGTGCGGCGACGAGGGCGACCGCGGCGACGCGGTGGCGGGCGGTTCAGGCGCCACGCATTTTACGAAACGTGGCGGGTCTGGTTCGTCGGTGTCCCTCCGCGCGCGCGGCGTCGTGCGGCGACGAGTCATCACGCAACGCGGTCGCCGGTGACGAAGACAAAGAAACTAGTACCTCTGAAACAACCGTGTCCACGTCGGAACCCACGGTTACGCGTATCCCTCGCGCGGAGGCGCTGCGGCGCATGGACGCTTCCATCTCTCGGCGGCCGAGCTTGTCTGTTTTTCTCGAAGCGCTGGACACCACGTCCCGGGCGGCGCAGCTCCCCCCTGAACGGTGCGTGTGGCACAACAAGCTGTGGAAGTACGCCACCCGCGCTTGGTCCTTCCCCGAGCTTCTCGCGGCGTTAAAAACGTTGGACGGCGCTGGTTTCGCGGAGGCAGTGCGTCTTTGCGGGGAAAACCAATCCGTAGGCACGACGACGCAATTGTTTCGCGAGGGCGCTTCGCTCGGGTGGTGTTCGGACGACGGCGGAGCATCAATCACGGCCATGGCGTGGACACACGACACTCACTCGCAAGGCGCGCTGGCGGATAGATTGTGGCATGAGCTGCACGACCTCGCCGAGAAAGGTAAAATAGACACGAGCGCCATTCGCAAAGCCGGCGGCGTTCCGGATTGGGACTTGCGAACTTGGAAAAAGAAAAACGGGCAAAGTAAAAGTAAAAGTAAAAGCAAAACGCCGAAATTCTCGCCGCGCGTCGAGGTGTTCATGCTGGAAGTCGCGTCGAAAGCTCGGCGGCGATTCCGGGCGGCGTGCGTTGTGTACACGCGGCTGCGGGATGGAGATTTATTGGCTCAAATCGATGAAGACGTAGGGGTTGTTTTGAGTCATAACTCGACTGTTACGAGTGATACCTCGACAGCGTGTGCGACACAAAATCAAAATCGAAATAAAAAATCTGTCCACAAAAAAGAAACCGAAACCGAAACCGAACGCGGTTGGCCGGGCGCGGCGCGCGGTTCGTGTCGCGTTAAGCTCCCACGAAGGGTTTTCACCGCGGCGTGCCGGGCCGCGGTGGGTTCTCGTGACGTAGTTTTCGCGAAACGCATCGCGATTGATATGGCCGCCGACGACGTGAAATACGACTCGTACACGGTAGCGGCGCTGACTTCGCTGCTCGGGAGTAGCGGCAACGCGACCGATCAAGACACCGCGTTCGCGGTTTTCGTCTCCGCGAGGGACGCTCCTGATACACAACTTGGAGGCGCGGCGTGGTCGTGCGCAATAGGCGGGCTGTGTAGGGCCGGGCGCCTGGACAAGGCAATTGAGCTGCTACGCGAAATGGGAAACGAGCCGTTCATGGCGGGCGGCGTCGCTGCAGGGAAAGGAAATGAAACCGACGACGACGAAGACGGTACCGGGGACGACGTTGACGAAAACCAGACAAACTCTGAGTCAGAGGAAACAAAAAAATCAAACCACAATTTGTTTGCTGCGCGTCGCACGAGTCACGCCAAGGCGGCTCGTGTCGCCGCACGCGAGCGCGCCGCTGCCGCGCCCGCGTACGCGCAGCTGGTGCACGCGCTTTGCGACGCGAACCGCCCAGCGGACGCGCTCGGGGTGCACGACGAAATGACACTCGCGGGCGTCTACGCCCCCGCGAATCCGCCGCACTACCGCGCGCTATTCAAAGCGCTTTGTTTGGGTGGAGGGCCGGGAGGAGGGGCGATGGCTCCGAGGAAAGCAGCGGCGGCGGCGGTGGCGGATGCCGTGCGCGCGGCGACAGCGGCGTCCAAAGCGCAGTCCAAACGTACGGCGAGAAAGGATTCCTTTGATGCTGTTGATGCTGTTGACGCTGTTGACGATGATGGCGCGTCGCGAGGCGACGGTACCGATGACGTATCAACAAGCCCCTGCACCGCCGACGCCGCTGCCGTTCGCGACGCCGCGTCGTCGCCGTCGCGAGGCATGGCCGCCGCGATGTCCCTAACGCAGTCAAAATTCGCAGGCCACGCGATTCGGTGTACCCTGCAGATCGCCGCGGAAGGCGGGTTTCCTGACGTGAGTTCAGAAGCGAGGGCGCGATTGCGGTGGGCCCGGGTCGACCCGGCGCCGACTGACTTGGAGCTCACCCTGGAGGCGTACTCAAACGCGGGGGACCCTCGAGGCGCGGTGGCGCACTGGAACGCCAACAGGAGGGCGCTGCTCGCGGAAGCAGAGGCGAGACGCGTGGATGACGGTACTGGTACTAGTAGTTTGGGTAACAACGGTAACACGCCGACTTCCTGGGAAGTTGGCGCGGACGGCGTGGTGGTGCTCGGGTGCGAACCGTCAAGAAGGGCCTGGACCGCGATCATCAAGGCGCATTGCGATTTGGACGAACCGAGCGACGCGGCGGCGCTTTTGCGGGAAGCGGTTGAATCGGAAGCCCGGCGGGACAGTAGGGCAGGCGGTGCGTTTGGCTTGGGGATGGTTGGTGCGGGGGGGGCACCAGGGGAGGGCGCTCGGTCACGGCGAAGGGACGAAACGCAGACGACGAACCGAGAACAGACGAACATGAAAGCGCCGTCTCCACAAAAGCAAAAGCAAAAGCCCAGCGACGCGAACAAGCTTCGGGGGGTGGAGCGCGTGGCGTTTAACCTGGTGGCGGCGTGTTACTCCCGCGCCAGGGCGCCGAGACGCGCGGAGGACCTTCTTTGGCTCATGGACGCCGCCGGCGTGGCGCCGGACGCGGTGACGTACAACACGGTCATCGGGGCGTACGCGGCTGCGGCGAGACCTCCGCCGTCGGGCGGCTCGGCGGGTCGGTACCGCAGGCTTGGCTATCAAAGCGGTTTGGCGATAAACTCCGGCGTCGGCGCAATGGACGATATGATCGAACTCGCGCTGGATACCGACGTTCGCTTCGCGTGCGCCAGTTTAGGGAGTTCTTCTGTCGGCGGTACTCTCGGCGTTACCAAGACCTTCGCCCCGGATGAGGAGTTCACCGAACACGACGGCGGATCAACACATGAAGAGGAGTCTTGTGTGGAGTCCTGTTTCCGTTTGCTCCTTGAGATGCGGTCCAAACGCGCGGGTGCGTTGGTGCCCACGATACGAACCTGGACAGCCGTGCTAACCGCGTGCGCGCGGTCGGGGGACGTGGACAACGCGAACGAGGCGTTTGACCGGATGCGGGCCAGCGGCGTCGTCGCGGACCGCAACGCGTGGACCGCGCTGATCAAGGCGCACGCCTCTGGAGGGGACACACGAGGCGCCGCCGAGGCGTATTGGAAAATGCGAGCCAGTGGAATAGGTACGTATTCCATTTCCCAAATCCAACAACTGTTTTCCAATACAAGACTGACACTTTCTTTTATTTATCTCAGTGCCGGACGAAGCCACGCTTTCGGCGGCGCTATCGGTGGGCCCGGTGCGGGACGGTTCGGGTTCAATCGCCGCCGCCGCCGCGATGGCGCTTTACCGGGACGCCCGATTGCTCGACGTCAAACCGAACAACGAAGGGTTCCGACGGCTCACCGGTATGTGGGTGGACCAGGCGTTTGACGTTTGCCAGACAACGAAGTTCGATTCATTCGGTGGGAATCCAACAGCCTACGATGCAGATGGGACGGCGAACACGTTTGACGCGGCGAACACGTTTGACGGGCGAGCGAATGAAACGTCGTCGGGGTCACCGAGGTCAAACGCGTTCGCGCCGGATTTCATGCTGGCGTCGCTTCTGGACGAGAAAGGCGGTTTCTGCAACCGCGACGGTTCGTATTCCAGGTCTGCAGGGTCCACAGCCCGGCGCCCACTCGTGGACGTGCACGGGCTGTCTACCCCCGAAACCAGAGCCGCGGTGTTGTCGGTGTTGCAAGCGCTTAGGGAACGGAGACGCGCGAAGTTGGTCGTGGCGGGGGATTTGGTGATCGTCACCGGCACGGCGTCCACTCGCGGAAACCACGGAAACGGAAACGGCCACGCCGCCGGCCCCGAGTCCACGTTGCGCGACGCCGTGAAAGGCCTGGCGAAAGACCTGGGTTTACACATTCAAGAGGTTCCCGAAAACAAAGGCAGGCTGGTGGTTAAGGAAACCGAGCTGCTGAAGTGGCTGGACCGGGACCGCGCTTTGGGGGGCGCTTTGGGGGGGGGGGCGGGCGAGGCGACAAAGAGCGCGGAAAATACCTTGTTTGGCCAAAACAAAAATGAAGAGGAAAACGTCCATGACAAAAACAAAAGCGCGGCGCGCAAGTACACCCGCCGGGGTTACCGATCGGTCGAACGACCGGGGTTCCCGGGTCAAGTTCCCGGGTTGGAAGGCGCGCTGAAAACTTGGCTCAGGGAAAACGAGTCCTAGACTCCCGGGCAGGCGGAGAAGGCGGAGAACCGTAAAGCAAATAGGCAAAGAGAAGAGTCGGGAATTCGCGAGAACCGTGTAAAGTTTTCAATAGGTCAAGGCATTAGTAACTCAGGTGGTGGTTTGGAAGGGACTATTAACAGAGGTAGTAGTTTGGAAGGGACCATACCCTCTGGTATTAAATTACAACAGATCGTACAACAGATCACGGTCTGGTGAGTATCTAGTCCAGAGAAAAGAAGCGTCACCGTCTGGTGAATGGAAAAAGAAAAGAATCAAGTCACGTTTTAGTTCCCGGACTCGCCGCGTCTTCAAACCAACTGGTCCACGCGTTTTCGGAAGTGTTTTCGGAGGTGTTCACTTTCAGCGGCGTGGTGGTTTCTTGTTCTTGTCGTACCGAGAACCACTCGCCGGGGTGTTCGCCGCCTGTAATGGTGTTGGCTTTCATTTTTCCCGACTAACCGCGCTGTCCGCTGACGACGCGCGGACGTACGTTCGCGTATCTTTCCAAAACGTCCTGGCGTCCACGCAGAGTTTTTCGCAATGCGGGTGCGCAACAAACCCGAAGTGGTCGCACCCGTGGTGGGGTTTCACGACAACGGGCTGTTGGCACCGGGTCGCGAACCGTTCCGTGGCGCCAATCGAGGTGCAGTCGTCGATAGTGCCTATCAGGAAAAGCTTTGGTTTTGTCGAGTCTTTCAAAGTCGGCGTGTGCGCGTGCATCAGGAGCTTGGCGCCTTTTTGAGTGGAAAGAAAAGGGTCAGTCTTCCAGTGACTCGTGTGAGTAAAAAGTCTTGGGATTGGGTAGTTCCGTAGTGGTGTGACTTTCAACCTGTGCTCCATAAAGAGCGGGTAACAGTGCGTTTGTGATGTATGTAGTAAACTTCCTTTTAATGACTGTAGTGTGTAGTCACGAACGGGGCGGTAAACAGTCGTCCGGGATTTGGGAAACGCGCGACGCGTACCTATGCCAAACAGGCCTCGCGAAAACCAGTGTCCTAGTGGGTACGCTATCGCTACGTAGGTCGCGATGAAGTCTCTTTTGTCGATCGCACCGCCACAAACCGTCGCCCCGAAGCTGTACCCCATCAGGTGTACTAACTCGCACTGCAACACCTCTTTGCAGTAGTCACAGGCCGTCACCACATCAGCGACCTCGCCGCAGTCCCCTTTCCAAGACGTTCCCCCGGCGCTTTCTCCCGACCCGCGCAGCGCAAGGTTCACCACGCAAAAGCCGTGGCTCGCCATGTCAGCCGCGATGCCGAGCATCATGTCAGGCGCGCCTCCGAATTTCGGGTGCGCGTGGACCATCACCACGCCTTGGCGGGAGCTTGAGGGGGGGCTTGAGTCGGAGGAGGAGGAGGTTGCAGCGTCGCGTCCGACATTATCGGCACTTTGACGCCCTAAATCGTTGCCGGGCAGGAACACGGACGCGGCGAGCTCCACCGCGTCGCGATTGGACGGGAACCGAACGAGGTGGTTCACGGTGTACTCCTCCTGGGGCGGCGGCATGGGAACCCACCGGGACATGCGGCGTAAACCGCGGAGCCCCGTGCACTGACCACGAGGATGGGGTGGCGCGTCCGAAATAAGCAAAAGACCGCAAAAGGAACTGACGTCGATTTTTGAGCAACTTTGGTAATCGTCACCTCGGTTGTTGGCCAAATCTGTTTGAGATCCGCTCCGCCCCAGTCCGTCCCGCGCGGTCCCCCCCATCGCACGTCCCTCACACCTTGACGATGTCCTTCGCCCTGAGCTCCTGCGCCCTCAGCTCCGTGGTCGGAGGGAAGCGCGCCTCGGTGACCGGCGGTCACCTCGGAAAGAAAACAACCGCCCCCCGGCGTGCCGCCATATCATCTTTGGTCACGCGCGCCGCGATCGGCGCGGACAAGCAAGGCGCCCTGAAACCCTTCGAGGTACGTTTTAGTCACGTCGAAACTGTTTCGCGGCGATCACGGGTACACTGGGGGAACATGGAACGCCATCACGTACCACACACGACCCATACCACCGCCTGGGAGATCTCGCAGTGGCGCGTGGCCAAAAAATATCTCTCCGATTTTGTCAGCAGTACATTTGGTACAGCTGGTGTCTAAAGTCTAAGACTAGTGTCTTCCGAGTCACTCTTCCCACCTCTACTGTGCATGCACAGTCCCTCCCTACAGTTGTTAACCCTCGAATTCGTAATTTCTGATCCCCAGGCCATCGTCGAGGCCAAGTCCCAGCACCCGGTTTCCGATAACCGCAGCAACAGCTTCGCGCGCACGCCCCATTTCCACGCCACGTGCGAAGCCGCGTTGAACGAGCAAATCAACATCGAGTACAACATCTCGTACATCTACCACTCCATGTTCGCGTACTTCGCGCGGGACAACGTTTTCCTACCGGGCATCTCCGCGCACTTCCGAAAAGAAAGCGTGGAGGAGCGCGGGCACGCCGAGCTTTTGATGAACTACCAAATCCAACGAGGCGGCCGGGTGGAGCTCCAGGCCATAATGCCCCCCCAGGTGGATTACGACCACCCCGAGAAAGGCGACGCGCTTTACGCGTTTGAGTTGAGTTTATCCCTGGAAAAACTAAACAACGACCGCCTCATCGCGCTTCACAAAGTTGCGGGCGCCGCGGACGACGCGAACATGATGGATTTCATCGAAGGTAAGTATTTTATTTCCCAAATCCCAACACTGTTTGCCCATGCACGACTGACACTTTCTTTTATTTATCTCAGGCGCGCTTCTGGCGGACCAGGTGAAATCCATCGAAGAGGTTTCGCGGTTCGTGGGACAACTGCGGCGGCTGGGGAACAAAGGGGACGCGGTGTGGCACTTTGACCAGGCGATGCTTGACGCGTGAGGGGCGTACCTTTTTGAAGGTGAAGCGGGCGCAAAAGGTGGATACCACGCTTGGAAAGACACGGTGAGTGAAGCGCAAACGAAGTAAATAGAGACAAAAGTCCGTCACTACTCGGTTAACTCCGCTACTCTCAACCCGTCACTACTCACAACCCGGATACTACTCGTAAACCGCCACTACTTAGTCGGCTGATTACTTAACTCCGCTACTCTCACCCACCCTACCTACTCTCCCCTCGCTAGTCCGTCCCACGTTCCCAACAGACCTTCCCTGTTCGTCGCCCGCACCGTTTGTCGCAGCGCTTGGACTTCGCCGAGCGTGAGCTTTTTGCTTTTCGAACCCGGCTTTTCGTCGACCCCGACCCCTCCAAACGCAACCGAAAGTTTCGTCTCCATCGCCGCCGCCGCCGCCGTGGCGTTTATCAAAACGCACTCAGGCACGCCCGCCAGCGCCGCGACCGAGGTGCCGTAGCTCTTGGGACACGAGCCGGGACGCAGTTTGTACAGGAAAGCGATTTGGCGATCGTTCGGGCCGCCGTTGGTGGACCCGACGTCGGCGGCCATGTGCAGCAGCTGCGATTGGGAACGAAAAGTGTCAGTAGTCTCGCACGGGCAAACAGCGTTGGTATTTATGGGTGAAGTACAATACGCACCTGCACCAGCGGGCTCTTCCCAAACTCTTTGCTCAGGGCGTGGTAGTGCGTGGCGAACAGCAGGCGACACCCCACGTGATGCGCCAGCCTGGCGAAGGAAGCGTACGCCACGGCGTACCCGTCGAAAGTGGACGTGCCGCGTCCCAGTTCGTCAAGCACCACCACCGAATCAACCGTGGCGCCGCGCAAGATGTTCGCCGTTTCCGAGCACTCCACCAGGAAAGTCGACTCGCCGGTTTCCAAGCGGTCGTTGGCGCCTCCGATTCGCGTGAACAGAATATCCGCCGGTGACAGCATCAACTGCGAAGCAGGACAAGGCGCGCCCGCCTGCGCCAAAACCACCGCGACGCAGGTCGCCCTTAACAACGTTGATTTGCCGCCCATGTTCGGACCGGTGAGAAGCGCGGCGGGCGGTGATAGGGAAACGTCGTTCGGCACGATAGACGACGCGGTTTGTTTGGAACACGACCCGGCGCTAGTCGCGGCTACCGCGCAGGGGTGCCACAAGTTCGTGGCGTGGAACACTGGAGGGTCGTCACCAACACGAGGCACGAATTCCGGGCGACACATCGGGCCGTTCGCGGTGGACGCGAACGCGGCGAGCGCGGCGAGGGCGTCGAGTTGTGAAACCGAAACGGCGACGGCCGACCACGTCGCCGCGCGTTTCAGGAAATGCGCCAACCGCGAATCGAGCTCTTGTTCCGCCTCGCAAAGCACTTCCATGGCGGATTCGGGGCAAGTGTCCGCCCTCGCCTGCGTTTCAGGCGACCGAGAGGAGCGCAACGCAGGCGCCGCCGCCGCGGCCGCCGCCGCACTCGCCGCGACGGAGAATTTCGCAGTTTTCATGTCGCCGCCGCCTTTTGCTCCCCAGTCCAGGGACGAGCGCGCCGTCTCCAGCGCGTCTCGCGCGCCGTTTTCGGTCAGACGCGTGAGTGACGCGACTCCCACGAGTTCCTTGACAAGCGCCGGCGCGTTTAGTTCAAAGTTTTCGTACGTCGCGACGTCCCTGAGAAACCCAATCGCGTCCCGCGCCGCGGCGACCACCGACGCGAACGCCGCGACTCTTCGGTTGTGTCTTGCTCGTGCTAGGGGTTCGGGAAAAACCCGCGCGTCCGCCGCGGACGCCGCTCTCGCTCGCCCCAAACAACGCTCCAAATCGGGCACTCGGCGCAACCCTCGTCTTAGGCGACCGGCGGTGTCCGCACCGAGGGTTTCGTTTTTATCGGTCGTCGTACCAGTCGAACCTCCATCTGAGTGCTCTGACTGTTTGCCCATACGACCTCCATTATTTCCAGAACTCCCCTCGAACCCTCCGAAGAACGCCACGGCGTCTTGCCTTTTTTGGATCGCGCCGACGTTTCGTAACGGCCCGGTTATCCATTCGCGAAGCGTACGCGACCCGCCTGGGGTGACACAGCTGTCAAGCTTGCCGAACAAGCTCCCTTCCCGCCCGCCGTCCGGACCCGAAAGAAGCTCCAGGTTCGTGACCGTGGGGCCGTCCAAACGCAGTTTTTCGGTACCGTACACGTGGTGGTTCTGTAGAACCGAGCTCAGAAGCGGCGCCGCGCAGCGCAGACGCGTGAGGTGCGACGCAAGCGCCGCGACTGCGTTGCGTGTTTCGGAAGGATGCGCAAGGAGTATGTGTGTTTCGACCAGCTTCGTGAATTGATGGCTGTTCGCGGCGAATTCTTTCAACATCGAATCCGCGCTTGACCTGATACCAATAAAAGAAAGTGTCAGTCCTGTATGGGAACACAGGGAGGCGGGATTTGGGAAAGATGAGCCCAACACGTACCCGTCGCCGCGCGGAAATTCGTGGCGCGACAGGAAAACGAGTTTCGGTTTGCTGGCGGTTTTTTGAACCGCCGCTTTCGTGGAAGCTTTGGTGTAACCTCCCACTCGAAGTAACACCTCACAAGGCGCGATTTGCGTTAAAAGCGTGTGCAGACCGCACGCGTTGTTACTTCCATCGTCAACAAAGGAACCAACTCGTAACACCCCGGCGCCGGCGTCCAGGAAAGCGTACCCGATCGTTTGCGGTTTGGTTTCGGTTTCGGTTTCGTTTTCGTTTCGGACAGAATTTTCACCACCAGAATCGTCGCCCCCAGAGTCGCTCTCCGCGAGCGCCAGGACGTGCACGGCGTGCTTCCGATTTCCCGAAAACCGCCCCGATACGCAGTCCCCATCCAAAGCGGATGCGGTTGCCGGGGTCGTGACCATCACCAGTTCCCGGCGGATCACCGCGGTTTTGCTCCCCGTCCGTTCCTTCGCCTGAGACGCTGTTTCCATCTGCTCGATGCGTCCCACTTTGTATCCTAAATTTACTAGTGATGAAACAGCAGCGTCTATCCCACTTTCCGGACACCCGCATTGCCTGCAATGCCCCACCCCGCTCACGGTCATTTTCCAGTCCAAAGCAGCACAACCCACCTCCGCGTCCCGCTCGTAAAGCTCGTAGAACTTGCCAACCTTGAAAAACAAAACCACGTCTACGTACCGGCGCTTCACGTCCCAGTACTGTGCGTGTTGCAGAAAAAGGTCAGTCTTTCGTAATGTTCGTAACTTATATGAGTTCATAATGTTCGTAACTTGTATGAGCAAACAGTCTCTTGTGATGTATGTAGCAAACAGTGAGTAGTCACGTAGGGGCGGTAAACGTAGGACGTAGGTGCCTGGATTTGGGAAATACAACAAACGCGTACCTGTTGCTGGCTCGCGCTTAGTTTCAGTTCCGGTGGAACGAGGACCGTCCGGGTGTCGTACTCCTCGTGTCCCGGCGCTCGGCCGTTCCCGTCCCGGATGTTGCTGTGGTCCAGAAACTGGAACCGCTGGCGCACGGCTTGGTGTTTCGTTTCCGCGCCGGTGACGGCGGTCGCGAGCTTTGAACGCATCAAATCGCGTTTAACTAAATCTCGGTCATCGGCACCATCAATCGGTACCCGCGTATCAATCGGTTCCACGTGTTCCACATCCATCGTGTTGCCGGAAGTTTGCGCTTTCTCGGTCGCAGGTACTGGTGCTTTCCCTTTCGTCAGCACGGGCTCGTCGTGGTCATCGCACGACTCAATCGGGGTCGACGCGGTTGCGTTTGCGTGCTCTCGTTCGTGCGCGTCGTGGTGCGCGAAATCTCGCTTTCGCTTCAGCGTCGCAACCGAGGCCTCGACCGCCTGAACCAAAGGAACGGGTACATCCGGCCCGGCCGCCGGCGCAGAACCACCCGCGCCGCCGACGGCCGCAGCACCCTTGAAAAAGAAACTCGATATCGACCGCTGCGCCATCGCGAAGGGCGGGTCCTCCGACGTGTGTGCCAACTTGATTCGATGGACTGAAAAAAGGTGCCCAAGCCCGTCGAGGCCAAAAAATAGTCGCTGGGTCAATTCGAACGGGGTTAGGCAAACCTGAAAGGTAAAGTTCAAATTTAAAAGGGGTGTGATTTTCGGATTACAAAGGAACACGAGTTTCAAAATCACAAGTTCGGCTTTCAAATAACCTCCTCTTGTTTTAGCCAATAACCGAGCCAGAAACGATCGCTCGAAAATCTTTTCCATCCACTTGCGCACAGAGAGGGTCCAAAGCAGTAGCCTGCCTGCCGCCCGGGAACCGGCATTCCCGCACCCGCCGTCCTTAAAACACACACACACCTTACACGTTAAGATGTTCGCCGTCGCCGCCCAGACCACCGTCCGCGCCCCCGCGCAGGTCAAGGCCTCCAAGGTCGTCGCGAAGCAACAGAAGTCCGCGTAAGTCATCCCGCGATTGCGCATTCTTTTTGTCGCATCGCGACGGGAAGGTTTCCCGAAACCGATCGACGTCGGCGGTGTGCGATAGCGCGGCATGCGACGATCCGCGGTACCTCCACTCGCACCACACGCTTAGTTGGGACTCTATAGGTCGTAGTCACCAGGTCCACGTCGTGTGGCCGTGTGCGCCGTATCAGGCCGGTCGCACGTGACGGAGACACGCGATTGCATAGAAACACATCCCTCCGTGACGGGGACGCGCGCAACTTTTTGCAAAACTGACCTCTTCCATTCATTCTCCCCCTCACCCCAACAGTACGACCCTCTCCAGCAAAGCCGCGGGCGCCGCGGCTGCGCTTTTCCTTTTCACGGCTCCCATGGCGCACGCCGGGGACGGCCTTACTCTGCTCAACAGCACCAACAGCGCGCCTGGGAAGTACGAACAGCCGTTTTTCGACCCCAGGCCGGTGGTTGAGGTTGAGCTGGATTCGTCCGCCGACATCTCCACGGAAGCCGCGCGCACGAACGCGAACAAGCAAAAAGGCGCCAAGAACTGCAAGACCATCACAGGCACGCCCTGCGTCGGGAGCCTGGACATCATGTCCCAGTAAACACTTTCCATGTCGTGAGTCGCGAGAGCTTGTGTTTTGGTGGGAGTGAGGTAGGCGGATCGTTTAAAACGTGTTAGACGCGTTTGGTGGTTCGCTTTGAGGTTTTGTCAATGACACGACGCGACGTCTGAATTAAACAGACTAACTGCAGTGACTTAAACAGTCTAACTGCAGTGACTTAAACAGTCTAACTGCAGTGACTTAAACGCACTACACTGACCTAAACAAACTACACCGACTTAAACGCACTACACTGACTTAAATAGACTGCACAAACACTCTAGTCTCTCACCCAAACGCTCTTTCCCAGGTCACCGTCTCCGCCGTGTTTTGTCGTTTCAGAAAAACCACCACCACGGTGATGTTGTCCCCCGAATTTCGGGTCACCGCTTCGCTCCCCAGGCGCTTGGCGCACATGCCGGGGTCCTTCACCGTGTCGCGAATCAGGGAAAACGCCTCGTCGTTGGACACGACGTCCCACAGCCCGTCGCAGGCTAGGACTAAACACGTGTCGTGTTCTGTAATTGCGTGCGTAATAACCTCGGGTGTCGCTAAAACGCCATACGCGCGGCAGTCGGAATCGCCCAGCGCCCTAGTCACGGCGAGCCCCGCGGGGCCGACTCGTTTCGTGCCGTTTACCGTAATCAGCGCTGAGACTGCGACGTCAGTTGTGATTCTTTTTTGTTCGTGAACGTTAGAATCAGCGGTGTGGTCTGTGGATAGCGCGCGCGTCGTGCCCGGCGAGACGCACAGCACGGCCCGGCAATCCCCCGCGTTCGCCACGTACAGAAAATTTCCCCACTTCAAACAAGCGCAGGCGGTACACCCGGGGAAACGTTGCTTTGCGTGTTTGTTGTTTTCGAAAGATTTTTCGGAAGTTTCTCGTTTCGTGGCTTCGAACTTTTCCACAAACGCGGCGTCCACCAACTGGAACGTGTGTGCGAGCGCCAGCTCGGGAGAGGGAAACAAATGCCAGCACGACACGAGCGCCGCCTCAAAGTTCAATGCGGAAAACTCCGCGCACTCGAACCCGCGGTGGCCGTCGAAAACGCACGCCAGTGAGACCCCCGGCAAGCCGCCAACGTCCGTGGCCAACAAGTGCCGGTCCTCCATCTTTTGCGTTTTTGCCAGAAAAGTGTCAGCATTGTATGGTCAAATAGTCTTTGGAGTTGGGAAATGCGACGCGTACCTTGTCCGCGCCCCTGGCGCCGCACGTGCTGAACACGCCGGTTTGGAACTGGGTTTCTTTTTCAGAGCCCGCCGCGGTAATAACGGCCGGCCACCCTTCCGGTGCGATACCCGGGGCTAACACAGGCGCAGGCCAGTCCCCTGTTTCGAAAAGCTTCGCGCACGCCGCGATCGACGCGGCGCCGGCGTCCACCGCGGTTCGCGTCGGCGCCGACCACACCGGAACCCATCCGTCTATTTGCCCACTGGGGGTTTCGTTCGTTTCGTTCGTTTTATTCGCACCATCGCGTGCGATTGTTTCGATTGACTCTCGTACACTCCCAAAGCTCGGCCGTTGCTTTGGGTCAACGCACCAGCTCTGGTTGATCAGTCTCGACAAACCGTTCGCCGCGGTTCGATCCGCGTCGTCTATTTCGAGTAAACACGTCTTCTCGCCTTGACCTAAACCCAAAACCTCCGCCGGCGTGGACGGCCGTAAACCCTCACTGGCGATGGCGACCTGCAGATCGCTCTCGTTGTACGACATGTCGAGCACCGTGTGCGCCAGGGCTACGTTCCGCTCCCGGTCCGCGTACGGCTTGATTCGCGTGGCAAGCTCGCACGCGGTGACGGCGAAGGCGTACACGTCCGCCGCGTATGTCGAAACCCGCCGCATCAAAACCTCGGGGGGCATGTACGGAAGTGTACCGACCATGTGCTGCTTTTGGAACCCACCGGATGGGTTACCGCCCCCGCCCGTGGTTCCCATTTTCGCGATCAACCGCCCCGCCACGGTTTTGCCCTCCGCGTCTTCCTCCGAGTACACCATGTTTTGCAGCGAGTTAGTTAAACTTTCGTGCGACTCGGCGACGCCGAAGTCGCACACCTTCGCGTCAAAGTTTCCATCCAGTAAAATGTTACTAGGCTTGACGTCCCTGTGCACGTACCCTCGTTGGTGCACGTATTCAAGCGCTGATGCTGTTTGGTCCAGCAATAAAAGCAGCGCGCACCAGTTCGGGCGCCACCCGTACGAGTGCACCAAATCGTGCGCCGAGCCGTTGTCCTGGAACGGGAAGATTAAAAAGTACTCGGGGGGTTGCGCGTGCGCGGCGAGCAGCTGGAGGATGTTGTCGTGCTGCAAATCAAGCATCAGCGTAAGCTCCACGTGGTACCGGTCTATGCTCTCCTTCGTGGGAAGTTTCGGCTTTTTCACCGCCACCGCCATCCCGCGAAAGCGCCCGGAAAACACCGCGCTGGCGGGGCCGTCGTGGATCTTTTGAAGGCCTGACACGAATGCCGACTTGGGCACCGCCAGCGGTACGACCCTGGACTTGCAGCACGCGCGGAAGCACGCGGACTCCACACCAGGCACTAAACCTGCAACACCCACGTTCAACGCGGAAGCCTCATCAGGTGGAGGGGGCGCCATCCACGCCGCCGCCGCGCGCGAGGAAGTACCACGCCGCGTGTCGACGTCCCAAAACGCGAAAGCGAGACCTCGACGATTTTCGGCACTGATGACGATGTCCACTCCGTTTTCCCGCTCAAGCGCCGCCCTCCTTTCCCTGCGTCGCGGCCCCCCCGCCGCACACCCCGCGTCGCACGTACGTCTCGATCACGCGCGTGGGTACTCCGGCGCGTCGCACCGGAAGTTCGTCGTTGGGCGCCGTGAGCTTGAAACCTACCTTGCCACCTTTCTCACCACGCGCGCCCCAACCTCAAAATCCAAGATGCGTCGAGGCGGCGGCAAGGATTTCTACGACACCCTGGGCATCCCCCGCGGTGCGAATGAGACGGAAATAAAAAAAGCGTACCGCAAGCTCGCGATGAAGTGGCACCCAGACAAGAACGCCGAGGGCAAGGAGCAGGCGGAGAAGAAGTTCAAAGCCGTTTCTGAGGCGTACGAAGTGTTGAGCGATCCTGGGAAGAAGAAAACGTACGACCAGTTCGGGGAGGATGGGCTGAAGGATGGATTAGGGGGCGGCGGCGGCGGCGGCGGCGGGTTCAACCCACAGAACGCGGAGGATATCTTCGCGCAGTTCTTCTCGGGCGGAGGGGGGGGGATGCCTGGAGGGGGGGGCGGGTTCGGAGGCGGCGGGTTCGGGGGCGGGGGGATGCCTGGTGGGTTCGGAGGTATGCCAGGCATGGGCGGACACGGGCACGGACACGGCCAGCGCCAACCAGAACGCGCGCCCCCGGCTCCGAAAAAGAAAGCCGAGCCTATTGAACAGGTGTTGAGGCTAACCCTGGAGGAGATGTTCTACGGCGTCACGAAGAACTTGAAACTGACACGCACGGTGTTGACCGGTGGACGGGAAAGCAGGGTCGCGGAAACCCTTTCAATCGACGTGAAGCCGGGGTGGAAGCGCGGCACGAAGATCACGTTTCCCGAAAAAGGCGACGAAGCGCCCGGTGCGTATTTCCCATCTCCGTACAAATCCCGCCTCCCTGTTTGCCGAATGTCAGGGAGTACTGCAATGCACTGCAATACTCTTTGCCCGTACTCGTCCTGCGAAGGGAGCATTACGACCAGAAGGGCGCTCCCTTTCCAATCCCGGATATACGCGTCACGACCTCCCTGACCCTTTTCCTTTTCTGACACCAGGAATAACCGCCGCGGATATCGTCTTCGTGGTTGAGGAAAAGAAACACCCCACGTTCGAACGCGAGGGGAACGACTTGATAAAAACCGTGGTTGTGGATCTTCACGAAGCCCTGCTCGGTCATAAAATCTTCGTAAGCACGCTTGACGGGAAATCGATCAACGTGGATGTGCCCGAAATCGTGGGCCCTCGGTTTGAGAAAAAGCTGATTGGCGAAGGTGAGTATTTTCCATTTACCACATTCCGCCGACTGAATGCCCATACAAGACTGACTTTCTTTTTTACAATCGCAGGCATGCCGCTTTCCAAAACCCCCAACGCGAAAGGCGACATGCGGATCAAGTTCGACATTCGGTTCCCGAAAAAGTTGACTGACGAACAAAGACAGGTGTTGAAAACGTGCTTGGAAGAGAGTGAGTACTAGGGGACCCTTTGCTTTGTAAAGAAAGAGTTTTAATGTTGTTAAGGACGCGCCGCCCGCGCCGCGGCAATCAATGCGTAAAATCGTTCCGTCGACAACGTTACGTTCGCGATTACCACCCCGACTCGCGCGCGATTGATTCGTTTCGGTCGGCCTCCCCGCGTCCACCACGCGCCACCCAGTCACGCGCACCACCACACACCCACCACGTCTGCTATACGTCAAACAAAAAGGCTTAACGCTTGGCGCCGAGGGTGTCGTCGGGGCGCATGCCGAGGCCTTTGCCCTTCAGGATAGCTGCTTCGTTGGTCTTCTTGTCCCCTCTTTTCGCGGACTTGTCGTAGTACTGCTGCGAGAACCCGCCTGAGACGTTCTTTTCCGACGAGGACTTGACGTACAGCACGATCAGGAACGAGGTGGGGATGATGATGAACAGGGCGGTGGCGATGACACCCAGGATGTTGATGTCGGCGAGCGCGAGTTGTTCCATCTCCTGCGCCGCGAAGGCGGCGGGTGCGAACGCCGCGACGGGCGCGGCGGCCACCACCGCGGCGACGGACTTGCGCGCCGCCTTCACCACGGCGGGCGTTGACAGCGAGGCGCGGGGGGCGACCGCGGCGACCTGCAGGAAAGAGGGGTGGGTGGAGGAGAGATACGGACGGGTTCGGGTCAGTCGAGTGAAAAATAAAAAAGCATTCAATACAAGAAAAAGAGTCCAGTCACGCGACGTCCAGTTCGCGTTGTTCGCGATCGTTCGACCCTCGCGGTTCCGATCGCGGTTCCCTTTGGTGGACGGATACGCGACTTGTCGCGTATGGGCCGCCACCACTCCGTCGTGGTTCATGCAACCGCGTGGCGTTTGCGTCACTCGCGCGCGCCTCGATCGGACCGCGATCGAAGTGCCCCCTGTTTTCGCCCGAATCTCCCGACGTGCCCGTGCCAGGCCCGCGAAAAACCCTGTTCGTTTCGCGCGCCTTGTCCGGATACCTCGCGCGGCGTGTCGCGCGAGCCGCGAATTCCGTGGAAACCTCCTGTTGCCCGCACCAGGCAGCCTGGCGCATTCGTGAAGACGCGTTCCGAGATTTTACGTAGCGCGTTACCATGGCCACACTCGAGCCTTCGCGGGGTACCATCGCGCGACACCGCGGCGGATTTGCGTCCGGTGGCGAAGATACTAATCTAATCCTTCTCGGGGGCCTTCGGGGGTACGTACCTTGGGCACGGTGGTGCGGCGCGCGGCCCTCACGGGGGCGCGGAGGGCGGGGATACCGACGGCGGCGATGGCGGACATCTTAAAGGTTTCGGGTAACGGTTGCGGTGTCGTGGAGGGTGCGATAATGGGGAGCGCACGTCGACTGCGATGCGACAAGAACGAAAGGAAGGACGAGGCGAGACGGAAAAGGTGACGTGATTGGCTCAGAGGGAAATTTTAAGGATTTTCCTCCCGGCCCGGATGCATCCGGGAGTTATCGACGATCTAACCTGGCGTTGCGGTTGATCGAGACGCACGCGAAACGAAACCGAAACTCGCCGCGGAAGCACGTTTCAAGCACCTTTTGACTGGGAAAATACACGATCGCACCGGTCGAGGTCGAGGAAGGTCACAGTCAGCTGGCAGGAGTTTTGCTGCAGTCTGTTTTTTTGCTCCTCGCGAGTCATCAATCGGACCCGCTTCTTCGCTTTTGCGCGCAAACCAGAACGGACACGCGACGGGTGATGGATACTACCGTAAGAATATGGTGATTCACGGTGTTATTACCGTCGGTCGTGTTACGAGATACCGCGTGGTCCGGTAACACCGGTAACCACCCTAAAGCCCACTTTCCTTCAGCGCCTCCAGTTTTTTCTTGAGCTCGTCGTTCAACCCGCCCGTCGCTGCCGCCGTCTCCCCGCCTGTCACGTTCGCCCTCCATTCCTGTCTATTCCGGTCCCTGGCTTTGTCCCCGACGTTCGTTTCCGTACCGACCTTCGTTACGGTGACGTCCGCCATCGTGACTGGTTTCTTGATACCCTCGTGGCCCAAGCCGACCGCGATTGGCAAATCCAGCCACGCGACGCTTTTCCCAGAACTTGCGCGCATCGACACGCGCGCGCGTTCATCCGGCATGCCGTCCGCGAAAGCGGGAAACGTGACAATCGCGGTACCTTTTCGGGGCGCGATGGCGAGGTCGCAGATGCTGAACTTGGCGGAGTATTTCTCGCGGTCGATTTCAGTTGAAGAAACGTCGCCTTGTGTCTTTTCCAGTACCTCATCTGCCGGCGCGTCCGTCAGGAACACCCTGATTTGCGCGCGCCGCTGGTACTTGCGCTCGTTCGCGTCTTCGCGCGAAAACGCATCCGGCAAGTCTTCCGTTGTTTTGCCTTTATTGACGTGACAAAGCGATGGCATTTCGAACGCGAACGCGTCTCCTGGGGGAACCGTGGTGAACCCGCCCCCTCCCGGCGCCCACCGCGTCAAATCGCTCCCCTCCAGCCACGCCCCGTCGCAGCGCACGAATCGTTTCGCGTCCTCCACGAGCTCGCCCAAACGCTGCGCCAAGGCGGGCATGTTCTCGCCCATGGGCGCGGACAGTTGTTTCGCAAGGTCCACGACCTTCGCGTTTCTCACGAGTTTCGTGCCGCCTTTCGCAAGCGCCGCGAGCGCGTCGGCTTCGTCGAATGACACGAAGTTTGGAATGGCGAAAACGGGAGGATCCACGTTCAGCACCCGCAACCCCTTCACGCTCAAATCCACGGGCAGGAACCGGTCCGCCAGACTTCCAAGGTACGCCTGCTGGTTCGTGGCAGACTGCGTGCTCGGGTCCAGGCCGCCGCGTTGGAGGACGTGCGGCGGGAGCTTCGATAACACACTCGCGGCTTGGCTCGCGGTGCGCGCCTTTTCGGGGGGAGGGCAGTGCCAGACGCGCGACGGTGGGGCATCGTTGGACGACGCGGCGCGCGTGTGCACGCGCGCCGCGCGGCATCCAGAGGGGCGCGCGGCGCCGCTGACACAAACGGCCGGGGCGAAACACCCGGCAGGGCGTAGGAGTGCGGCGTGCATGGCGCAGAGCGGTGTGGTGCGCGAAGGCACGCACGATGACCTAAACCCTGTTCTTCGCATCAATTTTCGTTATCCGTCAGAAACGAGCGTTATTTAGTAACTTTCTTTTTCAACTCCTACGCTATCCTAGCAAGCGTCTCCCCGCCCCCCCCCCCCCCCCCCCCCCCCCCCCCCCCCCCCCCCCCCCCCCCCCCCCCCCCCCCCCCCCCCC
>Ga0209710_1000177_pt1 | contig 71086 bp, 61 predicted proteins | sample ArcticOcean_MG_C_5_FD_187436 | JGI IMG/M metagenome (GOLD analysis project Ga0209710, IMG submission 187436) | Marine microbial communities from western Arctic Ocean - ArcticOcean_MG_CB4_138 (SPAdes) (version 2) | ecosystem: Environmental > Aquatic > Marine > Oceanic | place: Arctic Ocean...
TAGAGGAAAAACACCTAGGTTTTTATTGCCCGTTGTTAACCAACTAAAAGGAGCATTATGAAAAGCCAAATCTATAGCAGGTGAAACCTAATGCCGACTCTAATGTGGATATACGAGCAGAAATATTAGGCTGGGTTGTATTCAGCCGATCGGCCACTCTAGGAAAGCTACCCAAGTTCGACACCTAGATGTGGACCTCTAAATGTTTAAAGTTAAAGTTCAAGTGAGTCGTATTTATAGTGTTAACCGTTTATTTAATAGTCAGTGGCGTGATGCTGATAGTTTGGATGGAGTCTAAAGTAGTCACTTGCATCCTTAATTCGATTGAGCATTTGAGCTTTATCCTTGCCAAGCACACCCTTCAAAACCAAGTGATTGGATACATGATCACTGCGAAAAATTGTTTTTTCAAGATCAGTTTCTCCAATAAACCGTTCCATTTCAGTGCACAACTCAAGCGTCGATAATTCGCTAAATTGACCATCATAACCATTGATCACTTTTTCGGTGCCGCGATCAAAAGTTAGTACAAGTGTCGCCAAATAAGTGGGTTGCACTAGATTCACTAAGCGTGCAGATTCAATCGCATGTTGCTCACTGTAGGCTTTACCACCAATACCATTAATCACCATGACCGACGATTTAATCCCCGCCTCATGAGACTTAATAATTGCGCTGGCAGTTGAATCAAATGTTTCACCTTTATCGATACGGCGTAATATTTCGTTATCACCACTTTCGGCACCGACGTAGATCAACTTTAAACCGAGCGCTTCAAGTTCGACTAGGTCGTCGACGGTTTTATTTTTTAGATTCGACGGTAAACAATAAGAAGACACTCGTGACACTGAAGGAAGCCACGTTTGAATCGCCTTCAAAATCGTTTTCAAACGCCGCATCGACAACACGAGGGCATCACCATCAGCAAGGAATACACGTCTGGGTTGCAGACCTGATTCTCCACAGCGTTGAATTTCATTTAACAACTCAATTTCGTCTCTCGGACGGAATTTCTTTTGCTCGTCAGTATACATTTCGCAGTAAGTACAGCGGTTCCAGCTACAGCCATTCGTGACCTGGAAAATAAGTGAATTACCTTCGCTGGGAGGCCGAAATACTGGCTGAATGTGCTGCACAGGCGGTTGAATATGGAAGGGACTAAACATGGAAGTTCCAATTAACTGGGTTGGGTGTGTAAAACAATATTAAAATGATTAAGAATCAAAAGAAGCAATACTACCCCCTTAGCAAACATCAAATACAACTCATTCATCTTAGTGCCCTAGTTTTACTGCATTTAATCAATGCCTTCTGCTTTATGTCGGGCGCGAATAAAGTCTGAATGTGGCACATACAGTAGCTCTGCAACTTGACGTATTAAATGCTCTTCGTAATGATCTTTAACTCCGTCAGCAAACACCACTTGCCACATCATTTCAATCACGCGTTTTTTCATGGGTTGATCAAACTGTTCATTGAGTAATCGAGTAATGTGTTGAAGTGATATGAGATCATCCGCCTCTTGGTGGGCCTGATCCATTAACTCATCAAGCTCAACATCACCCAGTGAAAACTGTTTTGCTAAAAGTAGCCGCATTTGTGCAAGCTCAGAATCATCCTGTTCAAAGTCAGCTCGACTCACTTCAATCAATAGTGCCGCTGTCGATACTCTCAGCGCATGTTCACCATCGAAACGATTTTCTGTTGATGGATTGGGTTGGAATAGTTTTTTCAGTAGTGACTTCATGTTTTAGAGCTCGTATTGTTTATTAAATTAGCTATTGATCGGGTGACTCACTTATAGTTTTTATTCATCACAAGTGAGTCTTTAATTGCATATTTTTCAGGAGTATGCAAAATTAAAAAGTACTTAATTAATCTTAATCCAATGACTTTAACTGAATTACGCTATATCGTCGCTGTCTCACAAAAAAATCACTTTGGGCTCGCGGCTCAGGCCTGCTTTGTGAGCCAACCGACACTCAGCATTGCTATTAAAAAATTAGAAGGTCAACTCGGTGTCCGTCTGTTTGAACGTAGCTCAAAAAATGAAATACGTATCACAGAGATTGGTCATCAAGTCATCAACCAAGCACATATTGTGCTTCAGGAAGCACAGATTTTAAGCGAAATAGCACAACAGGGTAAAGACCCATTATCAGGCACGTTTAAATTAGGCGTTATTTATACGATTGGCCCTTACCTGCTACCCAGCCTTATTCCCAAGTTAAAAGAACGTGCACCCAATTTAAAACTGATTATCGAGGAAAACTTTACTGCAAACCTTTATCAGTCTCTCAAGCAAGGAGTATTGGATGCCATAATTATTTCCTACCCTTTTGCAGAGCCCGGTATCGAAACATCACCTTTATATGAAGAGCCTTTCGTCGTCGCATTACCTCGTGATCACGCGTGGAACAAACGCAAAGAGATTTTACCCGAAGATCTTGCTCAACAAGACTTAATGTTGCTCGGTGCAGGGCACTGCTTTCGTGACCAAGTAATTAACGCCTGTCCTAACTGCATGGTGGGCAATAGTGAAATCACGCGAAGCTTAGAGGGTGGATCACTTGAAACAATACGCCATATGGTTGCTGCGGGTACGGGCATTACGGTACTGCCACACACCAGTATTTTACATAGTCATCACGATGAGCAGCTTATCGATTTCAAACCATTTAAAGCACCTGCTCCAAGTCGGACTGTTGCAATCGCTTGGCGTAAACATTACCCGCGGAAAGAAACCATTGGGACAATAAAAGAGACCATTCAGACAACGCCCCTTAGCGGGGTTGAAATACTTCAGTGAAAATATCTACTATTAATAATCAGCTATGAATGACTCAGATCTTGAAGGTATCCTTCAACAAGAACACGAACAAGACCTTGTACTAATTCGGGGCAAGCTGGTTTCCGAAACTGCAAAGATGCCCTGGTCCGACTTACAACGTTTTTTTGCTAACGGTAGCACTTTGTATGTTTCATCCGAACTAGATTTAATTGATGTTGCTTTTGCATTCCAGCGAGATCTGGCCGACCAGGTAAAACCATGGCTCGACCAAGCTTTAGTGGCAACTGTCAGTACTGAGCAAGCTAAGACATGGTTTGAACAAGACAGTCTGTTATGGACAGTGGTTGTGAAGCCTTGGGTGCTCCTTCAATTGCCTAAATAAATATACCTTGTTTAATCGCATTCGGTTAATAGTACCTACCCTAACTTTTGATGTAGAATTACGCTCCTTTTAGCGACCCATAGATTGAGTCCGACGTGCCAAAAAAACCAGAGCATACCTTTCGTATCCAATTTCATAACAACAATCGTATTTATGAACTTTATGCCCATGAAGTCGGTCAGGCCCAAATGATGGGATTTGTCGAAGTTGGCCAAATCATTTTTGGGGAGCACTCAAAAATACTTATCGACCCCGCAGAAGAAAAATTGAAAAGCGAATTTGGTCACGTCAAGTATTCCTATATTCCTCACCACTCTGTAATTCGTATCGACGAAGTTGAACAAAGCGGTAAAAATAGAATATTAGATTCAGAAGGCAGTACCGTTACTAATTTCCCCGGCGCTAATTTGTCACCCATAAAAAATTAAGTTGCACTAAAAACACGTCACAAACGATGCGAATATCAGCCATCATTCCTAGCTACAACCGACTTGAAAGTTTAAAGCGGGCTATTAATTCAGTGTTGAATCAGGATTGTGCAGTTGATGAGTTGATTGTTGTTGACGACGGATCAACTGATAATACTGCAACTTACATTCAGCAAAACTTGCCTCAAATTAAACTCATCCAACAAACTAATCAGGGTGTTAGCGCAGCCCGAAACGCGGGGATTAAGCGGGCTAGCTGTGACTGGATTGCACTACTCGATTCTGATGATAGCTGGCATTACAATAAGATTTCAACCATAAAAGAACATCATGTCAAACAACCTGATATAGAGTTAATTCACTCTGATGAAATCTGGATTCGTAACCATGTCCGTGTCAACGCGATGGATAAGCATCAAAAGACTGGCGGTCATGTTTTTTTGCGATGTTTGCCACTGTGTGTGATTTCGCCTTCTGCCGTGGTACTGAAACGCTCTCTAATTGAGTCAGTTGGTTACTTTGACGAATCACTACCAGCCTGTGAGGATTATGACTTGTGGCTTAAGATATGTTGTCATCATAGTGTTCACTACATCGACCTGCCATTGATCACAAAATACGGCGGTCATGAAGACCAACTCTCTACCCAGCACTGGGGCATGGATCGATTTCGTATTCGAGCCTTGTCACGACTAATTCAACGAGACCAGCTGTCCGATACTTACCGTTTAGCGGCCAACGAAATGCTGCAAAAAAAACTAAAAGTGTTACTAAAGGGGGCTAAAAAACACAATAACCAGTCGGTGTTAGACGAATTTAGCGTGATGATTTCTCCACTAATTGACCAAGTGCCAAATAACCAGAGGGCTAAAACTACATGTTAATCTGGGTTGCTGCCATGCACTGTGAAGCCAAGCCTGTGATTGACTTTTTTCGTTTAAAAAAATCTCATGACCACCACGCTTTTGATATTTACGAAAAGGATAACATTTGCTGTATTGTTAGCGGCATTGGCAAATTAAACTCGGCCGCTGCGACCGCATGGGTAGCGGCACTGCATCGACAGTCGCGTTCTATTGCCTGGATTAATATAGGTACCGCCGGAAGTGAATCCTTTGCCATCGGAAGTGCTTGGTCAATTAACAAGATATCTGATATTGAATCCGGTCATCGTTATTATCCAGTGCCTTTAATCAATAGTCAGTTGCCAGCAAAGCATTGCCAAACGCACAACCAACCCGATAATCAATACGATTCAATGTCCTTATCAGATATGGAAGCCAGTGCCTTCTTTAGCACTGCGACTCGATTTAGTAGTGGTGAACTGATTCACTGCATTAAGGTGGTGAGTGACAATAGCGTGACACCTTGCAGTCGAAACAAAAATGAAGTCAGTCAGCTAATCCAGCAAAACATGAAAGTCATTAGCGAATTCTCACAGGCTTTGATTGAAATAAATCAGCAGATTGAACAAATGGGTATTTCAGAAACTGATTGGCAACGATTTTTGGCACAGGCCCATTTCAGTCAAACCCAAAAAATACAACTAAAGAGCTGCTTACGCTTTTTACTCAGTCAGGGTGATAGTATCGATTCTTTGATGGCAGTCATTTCTTCAGGCGCAAATGCATTTTCTATTAAAAATAGTCAATCAATCCTCAGCGGTCTCGCACAGCGACGTATTGATTTCAGCAGGAACTTATAACGATGGTTAGTTGCGTCTATGTTGAATCGAGCGTTAAACACCATGAGCGTACCCTTAGAATTCTAGCCAGGTTCAAAAACGCCCCTGTTGTCGAGATAGAACACCATGGCGAAGTATTCAATCCTAGCGCCCAAAACTTTCGTCTGCAAAAATCAAATCCTGCGTTAATTCTAGCCCATAAAAACAACCGACATGCACTGCCAACACCAGAGGGTTATGGTCTAGGCGGCAAACATAACTTCTATTTTTCGCATATGCTCAACTGTTTGTACGATTGCCGTTATTGTTTTTTACAAGGCATGTACAACTCTGCGCATCAGGTTATTTTCATCAATTATGAAGACTTTGATGACGACATTACGCAAATTTGCGCACAACATCAATCAGAACCCGTCTGGTTCTTTTCAGGTTACGATTGTGACAGCTTGGCTTATGAACCTGTTACTCAGTTTGCTAATTTTTTTGTACCCGCATTTAAAAAAATTGACAACGCCTGGCTTGAATTACGCACTAAAAGCACTCAAGTGAGGCAGCTTTTAAAACATGAGCCTTGTGAACGAATCATTACTGCCTTTAGCTTTACTGAACAACATAGCCACGACAAGCTCGAACATGGTGTTCCATCCATCGAAAAGCGAATCGATGCAATGCGGTTGCTGGTTGAGGCAGGTTGGCCAATTGGCCTAAGGTTTGACCCCATTGTTTATCATGAAAATTATCAGGCCTCGTTTTCTCATCTGCTTGAAACTATTTTTTCTATTATAGATCCTAACTGCCTGCACTCGGTTAGCCTAGGTGCTTTTCGATTACCTAAAAATAACTTTCGACAGGTTAACAAGCTGTATCCAGACGAGTCGTTATTTCACCAAAACCTAGTATTAGATAATGGCATTGTTGGTTACCCGCTAGCACAGGAGGAAGAAATGATGCGCTATTGTGAACAGCAACTACTGCAACATATCCCGACTCATTGCTACCAGCCTTGTAAATGGCACGAATAAAGGCTTTATTAAAAAAGTCTAATGAGCAACTTATGGGTATGTTATGAAGATTTTAATTTCAGGCTCTAGTTCGGGCATCGGTTTGTCAACCACAAAACAGCTGTTGGCGATGAATCATGAAGTGACTGGATTGAGCCGTCAGCTAGAAAAAGTTCAACTTGATCACCCCAATTTCAGCTTACTTCAACTGGATCTTAATGAGCTTGAGGACTGTGACCGAAAACTCAAATCGTTAATAAAAGATCAGACCTTTGACTGTTTTATTCACTGCGCGGGCTATGGTCATTTTGGCTCAATTGAACAGTTTTCAGTGGCTCAAATTGACCAAGCGATTCGGGTTAATCTAACCAGCGCCCTTGTTCTATGTCGTCAGTTAGTTCCCATGTTTCGGCACCAAAAACAAGGACGCTTGATATTTATTGGATCAGAATCTGCCCTTAATGCTGGAAAGAAAGGTGCTTTATACAGTGCGGCTAAATTTGGTTTGCGTGGTTTTTGCCAAGCCTTGCGCGAAGATTGCTCCAAAGATGGCATCACAGTTAGCCTCATTAATCCAGGCATGGTTCGCAGCCCTTTTTTTGATGAACAACCGTTTGCACCAGCAGATCAATCTGAGAATGCTATTGAGACGGAAGATGTCGCCAAACTTATCTGTCAAATATTGCAAACCAGCACTGATATTGTGATGGATGAAATCAATCTGTCACCCCGTGTTAAATCGATTAATTTCTCACCTCAATCAAGTTAACTGGGCAGAATTAAGGTCACTATGTGCCCAGAATTTTAATAGAATGGCATGACGAGAAAAATACTGATTGTCTTGCCATCAATTCCTTGTAAACTTCATAACAATTATTAATTACGACCATAACAAATTAGAGCCAATTGCAGCCTTTAATCTGTTCATTCGCAAGCACTTTTTGTTTAAATTAATCTGAGATATTAATAGGTGAAACTACAACAACTACGTTTTCTAGATGCCGTCGTGCGTAATAATTTAAATGTATCAGCAGCCGCTGAAGAACTCTATACCTCGCAGCCCGGTGTTAGCCACCAAATTAAGTTACTTGAGGATGAGCTCGACATCCAAATTTTTGAACGTTCAGGAAAAAAACTCACCAATATCTCACCTGCAGGTGAAGCCATTATGAGTCACGTTACCAATCTATTAAATAATGCTAAAAATATTAAACAGGCAGCCCTCGAGTTTAGCAATTCGAACCGCGGTAGCTTGACAATCGCGACTACTCATACTCAGGCGCAGTTTATTTTGCCTCCTATTTTGCAGCGTTTTTCATCAATTTATCCTGACATTGAATTACGAGTTCATCAGGGTAATCCAAAGTCGATGTGTAAGCTTGCTGCCAACAATCAAGTTGATTTTGTGATTGCCTCAGAAACCATTGATGAACTCAGTGAATTAGTTACTATTCCCGCTTATAGCTGGAATCGTCATATTGTTGTGCCTAAGGGGCATCCATTGACAAAGATGCTTAATATTACCCTGTCTGATCTGGCTTCATTCCCAATTCTGACTTACATGCTTGGTTTATCCGGCCGATCACAGCTTGATAAAACTTTTCAGCAAGCCAATCTAACGCCTCGTATTGCATTTACAGCGACTGATTCGGACGTTATAAAGACCTATGTTCGTCTTGGGCTGGGTGCGGGCATCATTGCAGAAATGGCTTGCGATAAAAATGATCAAGAATTGGTTTATATCGACGCCAATCATTTATTCCCCGATAGCTTGATCAAAATTGGCTTTCGACACTCACGGCACATTTCTTCTTTTCAATTTGTATTTTTGCAAATGATTGCACCCTACCTTGAAATGGACACTATCAAGGAAATCGCTGCAACCCGAACTCGTGCTGAGCAAGAAGAATTGCTAGTTGATTATCAAGTTCCTAGCTTTAAAGCCATGCAAAAGACCAAAGGCATCCATTAAGCCTGACTACCTAAGACTTAATTAGCCTGCAATTTCTGTTCAGTATAGTTTTATAAAAAGTCGATGGCGGGCTGAACTTAAATTGAGCGACTATCGAATTAAAATATAATCCAGACTAAAACCCGTTAAAACTCAAGCTCTATCCAGGTGGGTGCGTGATCAGACGGCTTCTCCATTGCTCTCACGGTGTAATCGACTCCCGCATTCGTGACTGATAATTTTAATTGATTGGATACCAACAAATGATCAATTCTTAAACCGCGTTTTGGTTCTGCATCAAACCCTTTGCTACGATAATCGAACCAGCTAAATACATTATCCTCGGTGGGGTGGCACAACCTGAATCCATCACTTAAGCCATAGGAGCAAAGCAAGTCATACCACTCACGTTCTTCTGGTAAAAAGCTACTTTTACCCGTTTTTAACCACCGTTTAGCGTTATCGGGACCAATACCAATATCAATATCTTGTGGCGAAATATTATAGTCTCCCATCACTATCAATGGTGTGTCGATTAGTGATTTACCGGACAGATTACTGCTTAGCACGAAATCGTTTAAATCTCGATAAAACTTCGCCTTAGCTGGAAATTTAGTCGGGTGATCTCGGCCTTCACCCTGTGGGAAGTAGCCATTAAATACATAAATAGACTTACCATCCACTTCAAATTGACCGCCGATAAAGCGCTTTTGACTGTCGTCAGTATCAGTCGGAAAACCATAGGTTGGCTGTAAACAGGTCGTGCGTGACAGCAAAGCAACGCCATAATGCGTTTTTTGCCCCATATAGATAACCTGATACCCCAACTTTTCGATTGCTTCCAGTGGAAAGTCATGGTCTTGCACCTTTGTTTCCTGCAAACCAATAAACTCAGGATTATGAGTATCGATCACTTGAGCCAACTGGTGCAAACGCATTCGCACACTATTGACGTTAAACGAAACTATTTTCATTATTTTCTTCCAGTCTGATCTATGTTGATAAAGTCTGACAGCGTCTGTTGGCCGAGTCGAGTTTCAAAGTCACTTTCAATTTGCTTTAACAATTTTGATACCGGCTCATCACTGTAAAATTTCAGGGTTTGACTATTGGCATCGGCGTCGCGTGCGCTATGTAAAATATCGAGCAGAGTTATCTGGTTGAGTGAACGCGAAGGCAAGAATTGCGAAGTCTCGTCATTAGACTGACACACTAATCCATCTTGCTCTAGTGCACCAAGCATTCTCATGAGGGTATTGATAGGCACTTTTTGATAGTGAGCCAAATTAACAGCCGTGGGAGACAGCTTAGACTGTTGGTTATAGCACAGTGCAATGTTACGCATCACTTGCAATGCTAACTGTTCTCGCATTCTAGCGCTTAACTGAATGGTACTTTGATACCACAGTAACCTTTCTGGATGCTGATGATAATAACTAATTGTAGAGCCGACTAATAAAATTAACCAACTGAGGTACAACCAAACCATAAACATCAAGACAATCGCAAACCCTGAGTAGATGGCAGTATAACTAGTCGAAGCACTAACAAAGTAGGTGAAAAGTGCACCAACACTCTTCCACAAAAATCCAGCTATCACAGCACCAAAGAATGCCGACTTAGCCTTCACTCTAGTATTCGGCACGAGTAGATAGATAAACATGAAAGCAACTACTATCAGAAGATAGGGTAGTAGATAACCTACTAAGAAGATCACCTCATTAACATAGGGCAATTGATTTAACGGATCTAATAGTGAATTACTACTCAGTGATGCAGTAAAACCCACAGCCGAGAAAATAAGCACAGGGCCAACCAAAACAACACTCAGATAGCTACTGAAACGTTGCATCAAATTGCGATTGCCTTCCAAACGCCAAGCTTGATTAAAAGCAGCTTCAATTTTTTGGATGAGTGACAGGACTGTAAAAATCAACAGGCTAATACCCAGTGCACCCAATACGCCAATTTTTATATTGTCGACAAAACCGACGATTTGACCACTTATTTCAGTGCTGCTGTCACCTAGTGGTGCTAGCAGGCTAATCAGCGCAGGCTGTAATTGGTCATGAACACCAAATCCTTTTAGCACTGAAATACTCACTGCAAGCAACGGCACAATCGATAACAGCGAAGTGAACACCAGACTCGTGGCTCTTAACGTGAGCATACCGCTCATAAAGTCTTGACTCGTCATAATTACAATTTGTAAAAAATGGCGGCAGCGTGATGAGTTTAAGTCTGGTTCAGAAGCATCATAAGACCAGAGATATTTGAGCCAATGCAACTTCAACGCTTTCGCACTGGCTATCACCCTTTAAATCCCTGCTTTGATTTGAGATATTCAATTTCTGCTTGACTGCTCTCTCGCCCTAGTATGTCATTACGATGAGGAAATCGACCGAAGCGTTTGACAATGTTGTAATGATGTTTAGAGAACCTAAAATTATCTTCCAACCCCGGTTGATCATATAATTTGAGCCCTAACAGCTGATCTTGCAGACTTTCACTGTGCATAAAAGGCATGTATAAAAAGGCCTTTTGTCGAATTTTTAACTCGGTATCAAATCCAGCATCGATTGCAGCCCTAGCGACTGCGATAGACTGAGCTTCGGTAGAAAAACTGTCGGGTTTACCTCGGAAAATATTCAGAGGAATCTGATCCAGTAAAATAACCAAAGCCAAGCTACCAGTAGCCGTCTTTCTCCAATGGTCAAGTTCACCCTGCTTGGCTTGTTGCCAACAATCGCCAAATTCAGCTCGGAGTTGCGCATCAAATTCACGGGTTGAATTAAACCAATGCTTGGTGGCCTTTTCAGAAAACCAAAAATCTACCAGTGCATTATGCATAATCTAACTCTCCTTAATTAATCAGAACCTGCTTGATTAATTCCCAAATGTAAAATTAACTCTCTTAATTTTTGCTGGCAGTGCTTTCGACTTACTTTATCATCATGGCAGGTAAGGTGCTGCCAAGATTTGTTCTGTATAGCTTTCTCTACAAGCCAGTGATGCACTGCGATGCTTTCACAGGACTGCGCAATCAGCTCCATCACATAAGGCTGCAGACTCGCGTAACTGAGATCAAACCCTTTAAAACCATTCATAAAAGCATCGACCTCTGCCAGATCAAGTTCACTCTGTTTCGATTCAAAGCCACTGTAACGAAGCAAGGCAATTATACTTTGAACGTCCATATCAGACAGATAATGTACAAGCCAAATAGGTAACTTTTTTTGCAGCCGAGCGAGTAACTGCACCCCCACAACCTTTAACTGATCAGTAAGCGGTTTCATCACAGCCACCGAGTGATTCCCGCTCGACTTACCTTGAGAAAAACTAACATGCACTAATGGAAACTGGCAATAACGCCAAAACTGGGATATCTCCGCATCGAAGGCAAAACAGGCCCCGATATAATCGCATCTCTGATCAAGCGCATATTCACTCGCTTTTTTAATCAATTGAGCACCGATACCTTGGCGTCTTATCGAGGGTATAACCGCAATTCGTTGAACTCGCATGCCATGATAGCAAGCAAAGTTCTTAATACTCGCTTGTGCCGTCAACATCTGTGCCAGCAAGTGACCCTTAGGACGCCGTTTACCCAGATAAACCTGTTCGCTTAAATTTTCGTCAAAACCTCCTTCACTATTTAATACCAAGACGCCGATTAGTTGATCTCCCTGCTCGGCTAAAACAAGCCTCAGATCAGGATTATCCATTAACATGCGCAAGTCAGATGGGCGAGTGCGGTAATGAACCGACGCCATCAATTCATATACACGTTTCAAAAGCGTTGGCTCTACAGCGCTTTCTATACCCACCATTCTGTAACTAATTTTAGGGCTTAACGTTGCCCCCGTCGCTGTTTGCTTAGCGATAGAATGAAGCTTTGGGTTGAGCTGTAACACTGCATTCAAGCAAGGTTCCAGGTTATCCTGACGGGTCCATCGAACAGGATGATCGATACTTAAAGACAACAGCTTGTCCAAAGGTAAGGTCGCCAGAAAGCGATGCAAAAAGCCCTGTCCCGTTCCTTCGTAGCCACCGGTTGTAGTAGCCATAACAATTTTTTTATAGTGCTTGACCAATTGCTCTAACATTGGAAACGGTAACATTGCCGCTTCATCAATGATGAGAATATCAGCCTTTTTTCTTTCTTTAATGAGCTGATCAGGCGCAATGAATTCAACATCTCCAGCCTGTTGTAACAATATCGATGCGGACAATTTTGAATAGGCACTGACTATCAGTTTCATTCCTGTGTGAGATTGAAGAGCCTGCACGATAAACCCTAGGCAGGTACTTTTACCACGACCACGATCTGCTTTTATAAGCATGACTGACAGACTTTTATGAGCTAACCAGATATCAAATTGACTTAAAATATTGCGCTGTTCCTGCGTCTTGCCACCCACAATAGTGCATACATCAGCGGGCTCGATTTTTTCCAGTGACGCTAACGTTTCATTTTGTTTTAGAAATACACAGGCTTCAGGATATTGGCCGAGTTCTTTGAAAAAGTAATGAATGAAATTACCAGAATTTTGAGCTCCACTTTGCCAATTGGCAAATTTATCGTTCGCTGTTGAGATATTCTCTGGCTTGTCAGATAGCAATAGCATCAATCCCCCTTGCATTAACAACCCGCTGGCAATGCAAAGCACATCAGGATTAATGCCCTCAAATAAATCCACTATAACAAGGGCTGTTTCTGTTCCAAGTAATGTTTCAACTTTTGAGTAGCCGACCGATTTAAATTCCAACTGACGATCAGAAATGGCAATATAGTCGTGCTCGTTTGGCTGGACAGCATTGTCCTCAATTATTTTTTGTAGAACAATCTTAGTGATTCCATCACACCACGCCATTTCGCCTTGAATGCAGAGCATCCTTCTCTGATGAGTTGCTAGAGACTCTGACCACAGTTGCATTAACCAATCGGTCAATGCATTTAAGGGTATAGTAGAAGGTGGTAGCCGCATTATTGTTTGAACTGATAACAGTTTCTTTGGTTAAATTTATGAATCATTCTATTGCCCATTTGTCTGAATAATTATCTTTATCCATTTTTAATGCCCATTATTTTGGGCCCATTATAGAGTAGTGTAATCCGATGACCAAAGACCAGCGAACACAAATAGAAGCAGCCGCATTTCGCGGACTAATGAAACACCTACAGGAAAGAACTGACGTACAGAATATCGACTTGATGAACCTGGCCGGGTTTTGTCGAAACTGTCTGTCTAAATGGTACGTCGCCGAAGCCCAAAATCAGGGGTTAGAAATGGACTATAGTGCCGCTCAAAAAGAAGTATACGGTATGCCAAGTGGTGAATGGAAAGCCCATCATCAAACCAAAGCAAGCGACGAACAAATGCAAGCTTTTAACGACAGCAAACCACAGCACGCCAAAATAAGCGGCCACTAAGTCTAGATATTTCCCTCATTTAGTGACAATGGTTTTCAATCAAGAGAAGAAGTAAAAGCTAGGTGATAGAGATAAGCTATAGCTAGTCGGAATCTTTAACCATAAACAGACGTATTTTAAGCGCCTGTTTATGGTTAAGTGCTTTTCAATTCTCGGCGTAATATCTTACCCACATTCGTTTTTGGCAGTTCAGTTTTGAACTCTATTATTTTTGGCACTTTGTATCTAGTCAAATTTTCACGACAATGCTCGATAACAATTTCTTCCGTGAGCAACTGATCTTTTTTAACAATCACTGCCTTGATTATTTCGCCACCGTTAGGATTAGGCTCACCGACTACACCCACCTCTAACACGCCCTCAAGGTCAACGATAATAGCTTCAATTTCGTTGGGGTAAACATTAAACCCAGAAACCACAATCATATCTTTCAATCTATCTAATATTGTAAAAAAACCCGCCTTATCCATCATTGCAACATCGCCAGTTTTAAACCAACCATCATCGGTCATAACCTTCGCTGTTTCGTCTTCGTTATTCCAGTAGCCTTTCATTACCTGTGGACCTCTGACACAAAGCTCGCCTGATTCCCCCTGAGGTAGGATTTTACCGTCTTCATCTTGTATCGATACTTCAGTCGAAGAAACCGGCAAGCCAACGCTGCCATTATACTTTAGACAATTAATCGGATTAATACACACCGCTGGTGCGGTTTCAGTAAGACCATAGGCTTCGAGCAACGGAGTGCCTGTCGTCGCTTTCCAGCGTTCCGCCACGGGCTTCTGAACGGCCATACCACCACCAAGCGTGAGCTTTAGGTGGGAAAAGTCAATTTCATTAAACCCAGGCGTATTCAATAGGCCGACGAATAATGTGTTAACGCCTGTGATCGCAGTAAAAGGGACGGCCTTTAGTTCCTTAACAAATCCAGCCATGTCGCGCGGATTAGTGATCAAATAATTTTCAGCCCCTACCTTCATAAAAGTAAGGCAATTCGCGGTGAGCGAAAAGATATGGTAAAGCGGTAGTGCAGTGATGATGATGTCTTTACCCTCATCCACCCCGTCTTTTATCCAGGCTGACGCTTGTTGCATATTGGCCACCATATTCAGGTTAGTTAACATCGCACCCTTGGCAACGCCAGTAGTGCCACCCGTATATTGCAAAAATGCAATATCGTCAGGAAAAATACTGGCCTTAATGTGCGCAACACGGCCCCCTTCCGTTAAGGCTGTTTTAAACTTCACGCTGCGCTTCAAAGTAAAAGGTGGCACCATTTTTTTGATGTGTTTCACCACCAAATTAACAATGAATGATTTTGGAAACTTCAGCATGTCACCGAGCTGGGTCGTAATGACGTGCTGGATGGGTGTTTGATCAATCACTTCTGCCAGAGTACTGCAAAAGTTCTCCATTACTATAATAGCTTTCGCACCCGAATCGATAAGTTGATGCTCTAACTCCCTTGGCGTATAGAGTGGATTGGTGTTTACAACAGTAAATCCAGCCCGCAGTGCAGCAAATATGGCAATTGGGTTCTGCAATACATTCGGCATCATAATAGCAACTCGATCTCCTTGCTTCATATCTGGCAGACGTTGTAGATAACTCGCCAAATGGCCGGTTAACTGATCCATCTCAGAATAGGTCAACGTCGTCCCCAAGTTGCTGAATGCGGGCCGGTCAGAATACCGAATCACTGACTTTTCGAATACTTCTGATACTGATTGGTAAGCATTAATGTCGACCGTTTCTGGCATCCCATCCGGGTAACTTTTTAACCATGCTTTATCCATTTCCTACTCCTCACAAGTTTGCACTCATATTAGAAGCATCCAACAAGATTCAACTTAGTCTGTGTTGAGACGTTCTAACCAACTCACGAAAATACTTTAACGTTAGTTTTTTGCTCTGTGCTTATTATTTTTTTACTATTTCAATTCCTAATTTTATTGCTTAATTCTTCTGTTGTGAAGTCGTCTACCATAATGACTTTTCTAGTGGCCGCTTGAGCTGAGACCAAGATTCCAGCCTCTTCTGAACTCAGCATGCGGATTGCAACTAAATCATCAATCCATTGTTGGTAGCTTTGCAAGTCTGGCTTGATGTGCTGTGACGCTTTCAGTCGACGTTCAATGGGTTCGGCCACCAGCACTTTTGCAAATGCATCTTCCAGACAGCCCGTACTATCATTTTCATCTTCACTGAGATAAATGCCTTGTGTCAATCTATCTCTTGCCTCGCTGGGACGTATGAGTAATGACGATACACGGTGTCCAAGCGAATCGTTTGGTTGGCGTAAATTTAAGCCCAATGGGAAAATAATTATCCTGATCAATAGACCCAGTGATTTTATTGGGAAATTTCTTAATATTTCATCTAATGCTATCTGAACTTGATAGAGACAATATTTAGCTGACCACTCAACTAGAGGGATATCAGCCTTTTGCCGACCATCGTCATCATATTTTTTAAGCACTGCAGAAGCGTAATACATATAACCTAGAGCATCAGCAAATCGTCCAGATAACTTTTCTTTGCGCTTAAATGAACCGCCTAAAATCATTAACACCAAGTCAGAAATAACCGCAAATGCTGCGCTCATCTGATTCAATCGTTTGTAATAGCGGCCAACACGTCCAGATACTGGTGAATCAGCGAGATGGCTGCCAGAAATGCCGTACACAAAGGATCGAAACAAATTGGTAACAAAATAGCCAATATGCCCCGTCAAGGCTTTGTCGAAAGCTAACACACCCGCCGTGTTGTCACTCATGGTTGCCGCTTCCATTTCTTTAACCAAATAAGGGTGGCATCGAATAGCACCCTGCCCAAATATAATCATAGTACGGGTCAATATATTAGCGCCTTCAACCGTGATCCCAACCGGAATTGATTGATAAGGACGAGCAAGGTAGTTGTTTGGTCCCATACAAATGCCTTTTCCACCATGCACATCCATCGCGTCGTTCACTACTTGCCGCATCATCTCAGTATTGTAATATTTAAGAATTGCCGTGATCACTGGAGGGTTAATACCATTATCAAGTGCTGATAAGGTCAATAATCTTCCGGCTTCCATCATATAGGTTAGGCCACCGATTCGCGCTAAGGGCTCTTCTACGCCTTCGAACTTTCCAATTGATGTATTGAATTGTTTTCTAATTTTAGCGTAAGCACCTGTAAATCGAACCATGGTTTTGCCTGCCGCAACGCCGACCGCAGGCAGAGAAATACCACGTCCAACCGACAGTAATTCAACCAGCATACGCCAACCCTGGCCAATGTTGTCTGCACCACCAATAAGATAATCCATTGGGATAAAAACATCTTTACCCCTATTGGGGCCATTCTGAAAAGCTGAATTCATTGGGAAATGTCGATTACCAATAGTAATTCCAGGAGTAGTGGCAGGGATCAACGCACAAGTAATACCGAGCTCGACTTCACCACCAAGCAGTCTGTCTGGATCATAAACTTTAAATGCTAGGCCAAGCACAGTTGCGATAGGACCCAGCGTGATATAGCGTTTTTCCCAATTTAGTTTAAGGCCCAGTACCTGCTTTCCTTCAAACTCACCTTCACAAATAATGCCTGTATCTGGAATGGAACTTGCATCCGATCCAGCGTCAGGTCCTGTGAGTGCAAAGCAAGGAATGTCTGCGCCGCTCGCAAGACGCGGTAAATAATGATCCTTCTGCGCTTGTGTTCCGTAATGCAACAATAATTCTGCTGGGCCAAGTGAATTTGGTACCATAACCGTAACGCCAACCGAAGTACTTCGTCCCGAAAGCTTCATCACCACCGTCGAGTGTCCATAAGCAGAGAACTCAAGGCCACCATATTTTTTTGGAATGATCATGCCAAAAAAACCATTTTTCTTGAGGAAAGTCCAAATCTCTTGAGGCAGATCCAATCGCTTGTGAGTGATATCCCAATCGTCAATCATGGCGCACAATTCGTTAACAGGGCCATCAATAAATGCCTGCTCTTCGTCACTGAGTTTAACTGAGGGGTAGTTGTTAAGTTTTTGCCAGTCAGGAGCGCCACGAAATAGTTCGGCTTCCCACCACACACTTCCGGCTTCAATAGCATCCCGTTCTGTTTCTGACATTGGGGGCAATATTGATTTGATTCGTTTAAGTAATGGGTTGGTGACGTAGCTTAGACGAATATTTTGTTTCCCAAAAAATACAAGCAGACATAGGTATAGTCCCCAAACGATGGTGCCCCAGAAAAAACTAAACCCATCAAAGTAAGTAAAGACGGCGAGGAACCCAGCTGTCGAAAATGCTGCTTGTCTAAAGCAACAATAACGCCGCGCGACTAAAAACATAAGGGCAAACAGGGCACAGACAAAAATTAGAATATTCATAAAGGAACGCCTGTTTGATAACAATTAAAACGTCGTTTCTGACACTTGATTAGTTCAGTTTTGAACAGCCATAAAAAGTATTAAATTGGAACTATTTGAAAGGTAAAGAGCAGGCTCTAATAGCTGGGTAGTAGTTTTTTATGTAACTGTAAATCAGATTCCTGCAGGCCTAAATTGAGCTCCCCATCTGCATATTCTATAAAAGGCAAAAGGCTTATCATCAATCCTCTAGCATAAACCGACAATCCACTAGTATCGTCACGCTCAAGCATTTTGAGTGCTTTTTCTACTGATATTGTAACCGCACCATCGCCTTTTTTTGAACTCACAATACTATTGCCACCATGAGCAAGAGCCTCATCTAACCGGCTGCGAAGGACTTCAGAAATTGTCTCTACCGTTGTGATGCTGTCAGGAACGCAACTATAGATGGCTGCCGCTAACGGTACTGAAATGGCCTTTCCGTCTATTTGAATATTTCGCTCTTCCACAGCGTCCATTATCCGACGCAGTCCAATCGCTGAACCAATGCCATTCGTCGCGGGGAACAATAAATTAAATTCTGCATTACCCAAATAACATAACGTATCTTCACTTCGCATTGTTTTTTGAATACTTTTTGCAACAGTCTGCACCACAACAATAGTGGCCGGCTTGCCTTTTTCCGCCACTAGTTCTTTTAAATTTGAAAGCTTAATTTTACAAACACCAATACTCATTTTGTGGCGCAATGAAAAAGCGATCTCTTGGTTAAGTCGAGAATTGAAGTAGCTTTCCTGTGTGAGTTGCTGCAATACGTTCAGGGAGGTATCTTGTTCGATTTCCGGTTTTTTTATTTGGCTATGCAGCAAAAAGTATTGGGCATGCAAACGGACTCTTGTGGTTAACTCAGTCGTTGAAAAAGGCATATTAATGAAATCTGTCGCACCTCTTTGGAAGGCTTTTTCACGACTTTCTTCGGAATCAACTTCACTGACCAAGAGTAGTACAGGCTTCGCAGCAAGTTGATTATTGCTAGCTGAGCGTAATCTTTCAAGCAAGCCAAAACCATCAATTGACAACTGCAATTCACAAATTATCAACGCTGCCTCAGAACCAGTTCGCTCCAATAAGGCATCCCAGGCCGCCTCAGCGTCATTAACACTGATAGTATTAAAATACTCACCCAACAGTTTGCTGACTGATTTCACTATCATTGGTGACTGAGCAACCAAAAGCACTGACGGTTTAGTGTTTACTTCGGACATAATTCCTTTTTTCCAAATTGCCTCATTTAACTATAGTTCATAAAATTACAAACTTATAACGAAATAACATCAAGTCCACCTCTGCACTATTACTATTTAAATGAGCTAGACACCCTATTTTTTGACGTGATTTTACTGAATAAAAAAATGCGAAATCCAGCGCGCTAGCATTTGTGTATCCGCTGACGAGTCTGGGCCTTGCATACCCACTAAGGCATTAACAGCAACCGGTTCAGGTACTACATTCCCAGCATACATTTCAATTAAGGCATGCTCATAACTTGCCTCAAACTCTGGATGTGCTTGAACTGAAAGAATAGAATCACCATAAATTAGGCCCGCATAAGGGCAAAAGTCTGAACTAATAAAAACAGCTGCTGCTGCTGGCAATTGACTAATTTGATCTTGATGAAAAGCGTAGATACCGACTTTTTCGGGTGCTGACGACAATTCATGAGTCATCCACGATTGAGCCGTTTCAATCTTATAATGATGCAAACCAATTCCCCAGCCTTTATCCGATTTAGTGACCAAACCACCTAATGCCTGAGCAATAATTTGATGACCAAAGCAAATGCCAACCAGCGGTTTTTGTTTTTCATATAGCTTTTGGATGAAAGACTCCAGTAAGCGCATCCAGTCGAGCTTTTCATAGACGCCATGACGCGACCCAGTAATCAACCAACCGTCACAATCATCAATAGAAACGGGCATTTCACCATTAATAACCGAGTAAGATTGGTAGGTTAGCCCTTCTTTGGCTTGATCAAGCAAAGCGGCGAACATGATTGGATAAGGTTCAAATCGGCCTGCTACTTTTTCGTTCAAAAGCCCCGTTTCGAGTATGCCAATTTTCATTTTTTTGAGTCCTTTTATTGGAATGGTCAAAAATTAAAACCGCTTAATTAAACGCCTAACTTATCTCGTGCAATATACCACCACGACCCTATGACTGACAAAGGCACTCGAAACAAACGTCCACCCGGTAATGGGTAATACGGCAAATCACTAAAATGGTTAAACTGCTCAGGCTGACCTTCAATAGCTTGCGCAATCAGTTTGCCGGCTAAATGCGTTGCAGTAACGCCGTGCCCACTGTAGCCGTGGATGAAAAAAACATTCTCACCGATTTGACCAAAGTGAGGGATTCGTGTCATCGTCAGTGCAAAGTTGCCACTCCAAGCAAAGTCTATTCCAATACCCTTCAACTCGGGGAAGGTTTTTTCGAGATGCGGCCGCAGTTTATTTACAATACTTGAGGGTTCTGCACCACCATACGTTGACCCACCCCCAAATAAAAGTCGATGATCAGCCGTCATGCGATAATAATCGAGCATGTAGTTGGTATCTTCTACGCAAGTTTGACCTGGCATCAAACGCTGGCAAAGCGATTTTCCCAAGACTTCGGTGGTAATTATCTGCGTACTGACAGGCATGATTTTGTTTGCTATTTCAGGCACCACATTACCCAGATAAGCATTCCCGCACACGACTACCTTATTCGCCGTGACAGAGCCTTGAGCCGTCTTCACCATCTGGCGGTCGTTCAACGGCTGAATACCCGTTACGGAAGATTGTTCAAAAATTATACCGCCCAAAGATTCGAAAGCCGCGGCTTCTCCCTGGCATAGATTGAGCGGATGGAGGTGCCCTCCTTTGCGATCTAGTAGTCCCCCAATATAGCGATCTGTATTGATGTGCTCTCGAATTTGATCAACACCAAGCATCTCCAGTTGGTCATGGCCATGCTTTTGCCAATTGCCACACATAGCCTCGAGACCTTTCATTTGCTTGGGTGTAAATGCAGCAAAAACATTGCCAGACTTTAAGTCACATTTGATGTTGTATTTTTCAATTCTCTGCCGGATGATATCGCCACCGGTTAGTGCCATTTCTCCAATCGCTTTTGCGGCATCGGCACCATAGCGACCTTCAATCTCAATTAGGTCGCGACTAAAACCATTTACAATTTGGCCACCATTTCGACCCGAAGCGCCCCATCCCACCCGAGAAGATTCGACAACAACCACCTTGTATCCGAGCTCAGCCAAGTGAAGTGCCGACGATAATCCACTGAAACCAGCCCCAACCACACATACATCAACCTCTATGTCAGACTCTAATCGATTACGGAGGGCAGTTGTATTGGCTGTTGCTGCGTAATAAGACTCAGTATGATTTGAAGTTAATAAGCTAGATTGTTGCATTTTATAAGTACTCTACAATAAGATAACATTTTTTGTGATCACATAATTTTCGCATGAACCAAATAGAAATGGTAGCTCTTATGGTTTGCCTTGCTAATTCGTGATTAAATAATCAACACAACCTTATTCAGCAACCATGCCATGAAAGCCAAAAAACTAGCAGACTTTGAATTACTCATGCTAGAAAAATCAGAATCACTTAAAACCAATCAATGGGTATACAGATTGCTACGCACCAACTTGTTGTGTGGAAAAATAGAACCAGGACTACCCTTAACCATTCGAGGGTTAGCAGAGGCGCTTGATGTAAGCCCAATGCCCGTTCGCGAAGCATTACATCGATTAGCGTGCGAGGGTGCAGTCGAAGTAAAAAATAATCGTCGGGTGATCGTACCGCAAATGACTGTAGAAAAATTCAATGAACTCTGTGCATTGCGCATTTTACTTGAATCACATGCCGCTGAAACCGCCTCACCTTATATAACAGAACAACATATTACCAAACTCCAAGAAATTGATGCCCGTATTGACTTAGCCATTGAACAAGAAGATAGCGTCAATATTAGCCTTATCAATCAAGAGTTCCATCGCAGTTTGTACAGCGCTAATCCGTTCCAAATTTCAGTGCCATTAATAGAAAGCGTTTGGTTGCAGCTCGGTCCATTTTCACAAATTGCCATTGCAAAACTAGAAAAAACTTATATTGTCGATCGTCATATCGAAGCTATTAACGCGCTCAAGCAGCGCAATACGTTTGCTTTACGACGTGCCATTGAGGCTGATATTCGGGATGGAATAGCGTCTATTAAGTCAGTAGAGGGTATTCCTGGTTATTTCGAAGGCAATACCCAAACTCAAACAGGGGGATAATCTTAAAACATTATATGATCACAGGACTTTATAGCCAATTCAAATAACCCCACTTAAATTATGCCTTTATTATTTTTTTGTGATCACATAAGATAACTGATAGCCAAACATGGTTTTCTTGAGAAAAATATGACACACACTCAAAACAGTCAGCTAATTCAAAAAGTAGATGACTTCCTCCGCACGAATCCAGAAATTGAGTCAATTGAAATTCTTTCTGTCGATATATGTGGACATTTCTTTGGTAAACGTTACCCCATATCGAAACTAAGGTCCTTTGCTAAAGATGGATTAGCAATGCCCATGAGTATGTTTGTGCTCGACACTTTAGGTGCACCATTGGCAGGCATCAACTATGGTGATGATGACGGTGACCCCGATGCTCATTTTTATTTAATTGCAGACAGCTTGTGTATCAATGATTGGGGCAGCAAGCCTCGAGCCCAAATTATGGCTTCGTCCTATAAAGATGATTCACCTACCTTCTTTGAGCCACGCAACGTTCTTCAATCGGTATTAAACGCCTATGAAGCAAAAAACTTACATCCAACAGTAGCCTTTGAGCTTGAATTTTATTTATTTGATTCGAAACGTAATACCAATGATTTAATCAGGCTAGTACGTAATCCAAAAACAGGACAGATAGACTCACCAACCGTGCTGTCGTGTAGTCGTATTTCAGATTTTGAAACCGTAATTGATGACATCATTCGAAGCTGCAACCTTCAGTCAATTGAAACGGGCGCTATTTCAGCAGAAATGGGCGCAGGTCAATTTGAAATTAACTTTAACCACCATAACAACGTGTTACGTGCCGCAGACGAAACCTGCCTTTTCAAACGTATTGTAATTGAGGTTGCCAAAAAACATCACCTATTGGCAAGCTTTATGGCTAAACCATTACTTGATCAACCGGGCAACGGTTTACACATGCATATTAGTGTTCTGGATGGAAACGACCACAATATATTTGCAGATGGCGAAAAACCCCATCAAAATTTAATTCATGCAATTGGCGGTCTCATCGACATAATGCCAGCAGCAATGTCATTTTGGGCACCTAATACCAATGCCTACAAGCGCTATACCGGTGGCTTCAACTGTGCTCCTGTGAGCTTAACCTGGGGATATGAGAATCGCACAGTTGCGTTTCGAATTCCTTTGGCACGTGACGGTGCTTGGCGTGTCGAAAATCGAGTGCCAGGCGCAGATGCCAATCCATATCTGGCCATGGCTATCACATTAGCGGGCATGCTTCATGGCATGGAAAACCAACTTGATGCGGGCAATCCAACTGATCATGCCGTAAATAATAAAGATAGAAATTTACCTCTTAACCTTGATACGGCTCTAGTTTCAACTATTCAAAGCGGCCCTGTAATCAATGCTTTAGGGCAAGAATTTGTTGAACTCTATTGCCAACATCGTAAAGCTGAAGCTTTTACCTTTCTGCAAACCATCAGTTCAAAAGAATATGATTGGTACCTTTGATTAGGGCCACTTAAAAATTAACTACTGAGTATAGAAATGACACATGCTAGCGATTATAAATTTAATCAAAGTATCTCAATGTTCGCCAATATGTTTTCTTACATGGGTGTACCGCTCACGCGAAACCCTGACGATGCCGATGTATTTGTTGTTGGACTACCCTATGACTTAGGCACATCGGGCAGGGCAGGCACTCGCAGTGGGCCAAACGCTATTCGACAGGCTAGTTCACAGCTGCGCTGGGAAGAAAAACGTTTCCCTTGGGACTTTAAATTATTTGATCGACTTCGCTTAGCCGATTATGGTGACTTGGAGTTTCCAGTCGGCAATCACGAAGGTTTCTTTGACGAAGTTGAACGGCATTATGGAACGCTCTTAAAAGCGGGTAAAACCACGCTAACTTTTGGTGGCGACCACTTTGTCACTCTCCCCCTTTTAAGAGCGCATTGTAAACAACATGGTAAGCTAGCTATGATTCATTTTGATGCGCATACTGACACTTATGCAGAAGAAGGTTCTACCTATAATCATGGCAGTATGTTTCATCATGCACCGAAAGAGGGTTTAATCGATCCAGATAAAAGCATTCAAGTCGGTATTCGAACTGAATATACTCAAAGCACTCACGAATTCAAGGTCATTAATGCAGCACAGGCCAATGATCTGTCAGCCGATGAAATTATCGAACAAATTCACCAACGTGTCGGTAAAACACCCTGCTATCTCACATTCGATATTGACTGTCTTGACCCCGCTTATGCCCCCGGTACAGGCACACCTGTTGTTGGTGGATTGACAACTGATCGTGCGCTCAAAATTATTCGCGGTTTACAGGGCTTGAACCTCGTTGGGATGGATGTAGTTGAAGTTGCACCTTCGTACGACCATGCCGAAATTACAGCACTGGCTGGCGCGACTTTGGCGTTAGAAATGCTTTATGTGTTGAGCGCTAACCGGGTTAAATAAAGTACACTTATCCCGGCAGGATTTTCTTGAAACGCTTTATCTAATTCGCACCATGGCATTTCTTAAACTTTTTCCCTGAGTTACAAGGACAAGGGTCGTTTCTACCCACTTTCGGTTGATCCGAAATCGCAACTTGTTTGGGCTGGTTGAGGTTTCCTTTGGGAATAGATTTTTTATGCTCTGGTCGCACAGTTGAGTTTGGCGCCCAGTCAATAATCAAGTGAATGCGATCATCATCGGATTGATTATCGACTTCGTGCAACGTAGCATTATTGATTTCCCACATCTCGCCTTCACGCATCACTTTACGCTCACCACCCACGGTAAAAAATGACTGGTCATTAGATACAATGGGAACATGGATACGATGACATTTGAGCAATGAATAACCAATATCGGCATGCACAGGGATTCTTCCGTGTCCTTGCAGCTTTGCAAATACCACTCGCACCACAAAACCATTATGTTGAAAATGATTAGCGATGGTATCGAGCAGTGGTTTGAGTTCGGCTTCAAACCTGGAGTAAATACTATGGTAGGTCGGTTTATAATGTCGGAAATCATCATCATAAATCAGCATCAGAGATTTAGTCTGAAGATGCGCTTCGAATGTTTTTTCTCTCCCTGATTTATCCCATTCGGCTTGGGTAATTTGCTCAAGTTTATTTTTAATCGGCTCGACATTAACATTGGAGTCGAGCAGTAGGAAATTACCCGCCTTGCCGGATAATTTCTGGAACCCATCCTGTATACCACCCATTTGCACACTAGGAAATACTATCGCTTTTTCGTCACTTTCGACCAACTCAAACTGATAACTATATTTTTCAATTAGCAAACTTTCTTTTTCAGCGATCAGGTCTCGCAACTCATCATCGTAGTAGGCTGAATAGTGGCTATGACGTGATTTATTTAAATGTGCTGAAGACTCAAATTTTGCCCGCATTGTTTGCGTCTCTTCAATCTGAAGTTGATCCATGATGGTAAGAAAGTCCTGCTGCAAATTTTCAAACCGTCCGATATAAGTGTTATCGCTATCAAGATCACCATGCATGCGTTTGAACTGCCAGCTGAAATAACCATGATCATCATCGATGAAGTGGCGAATGCAATCCTTGGTTAATCCAACACCTTCATTACCGTCGAGGCTTTCGGGTAATACTTCGATTAGGGTATTCCGATAATTCTGACTCTTTTCAGTATTGGCACCTAGACAGATGAGGTTTTTTAAAGTAGTTTTGAAATCAGCTTGGCAGCCGTCTGACAAAAAGAAGAATAACGGATTAGCACCATTTAGCCAAATATTAAATGCATACCACGACACATACCAATCCCAGGGATTACGCACCATACCGACAATCGGCAGATCGGCACTATCTGTAGGCAACATATAGTGTGGATAGTGATAACCAATCGCTTTAAAGCTTGGGACACAGTTTTCAATAATATTATTGATCGATTGCCCACCTGTTTTATGCATATGAATAAAGGCAAATTTTTCGGTAGTGATCATTCGGGTATAACCTTGGCTAGCAATATTATTGGACAATATAATTTGATTGATATAATACGCGATTCTAACTAACTGGCAATAAGACCTTTGGTGTTAGTCTAGCAAAATTATCTCTCGCCGAAACAGAGCCTGATATTCATCCACAATTGATTCCAGACCTCGTGCAGCCAAATGTCCTTCAAAAACTGCTGCCGCAACCGTTCCAGGTGCATGGCAATCTCCCACGGCTTTAAGTGTCTTGAATGTTGCCTCGTTCTCCAGAAGTGACTGATATAGAGTATCGTTGGGGCTTCGCGAAGTAACTAGAATCAAACTGTCAAATGCGATAGTTTGTTGGACGTTTCCATCATAAATATTCACCAGTTTAGCCATTTCCTGATCCACATGTAGTAGTTCATGAAGCGGCAGTATATTGATTCCAAGTGACAGCAATCGACTCTGAATTTTTTCCTGCTCCAGAGTATTTTCAGTCCAACTTGAAACCTTTGAATCTGGTGTGACAAGTGTTACTTCCAGACCTTCATTTCGACACTGCTCTGCAATCGCACCACCCATATAATAGTGATCGTCATCATAAATTAAGACTCGACCTCTGGCTTTAATGCCAGATAGGATGTCATCCGGTGTCAGTACTAAAGCTGAGTCGATACCCGGCACAGAAAACGCGTGCTGGCGACCAACACCATCTCGATGCCAGGTTGATCCGGTTGCGATAAGCACATGTGGTATTTCGAGCGCGATAATGTCGTCAGCCGACAATCGATTACCTCGATATACTTCAATATTTGGATGTTTAAGAATTTGAGTTTCTCGATAGTCACGAACTCGACCATAACTGGCTAAGCCAGGGAGTTGGCTTTCAAGCGTTACACGGCCACCTAGTTTTTCATTTGCCTCAGCAAGCGTTACCTGATAGCCGCGATTAGCCAATTGCATTGCGGCTTCTAAACCCGCTGGACCAGCACCAACCACTAAAACAGGGTCGTTGCTGACCGCAGGTTCAATTTTTTCAGGATGCCAATCTCGCTTCCATTCTTCACCCTGAGTAGGATTTTGAGTGCAGCGAATTGGTGCTGCCAGGTTATCTTGAGCAACACAAATGTTGCAGCCAATACATTCTCTAATTTCATCAATTCGGCCAGTGTCTATTTTTTGAGGTAAATAAGGGTCGGCAATTGACGGACGTGCTGCACCTATTAAATCTAACACACCGCGTTTAATTTGCGACACCATCGCGTCAGCAGAAGTAAATCGACCCACGCCAACAACTGGTTTAGTCGTCAATGACTTTACAAATGAAGTATATGGCTCTTGATAACCCTCGACAGGCTCGAATCGAGCCGTCGCTGAATCGTTACCCCAGTCACTAATATTAACATCCCATAGGTCAGGTATTTCTGCGAGCATACCAATCACATCTCGGCCTTCACACTCAGCCTGAAGACCATCTTTACCACGCAATTCATCAACCGCAAATCTTAATGCAATGGCACAGTCGCCTCCAATGGCTTCGCGCATATCGGTCAGAACTTCACGCGTTAAACGTAATCGATTCTCCAATGAACCACCGTATTCATCGACCCGATGGTTGTGCTGGGTTTTCAAAAAATGCTGAAATACTGACATGTCGTGACCGACATACACGTAAACAATATCATAGCCTGCTTGTCTAGAACGTTTTGCTGCATCGACATGCCAACGGCGTAAATCTCGAATATCCTTGCGCGTCATCGCCCGAGCATAAATCGGATTATTGCCATGCACTACGGTGGCGCTCGGTCCCATGGGTGCAATACGACTGTAATGATTAGCGGCATGACTCGCATTATAGGCCAGCTCAATTCCGGCTAACGCACCAAATTCGTGCACCGCATCAGTCATCATTCGATGTTGCGGAACATCTTGATCGTCCCATAAACGGCCTTCAACATAGGGCGTTAAATCAGCACTCGGATGAATTTCAACTTCTTGCGAACAGACTACACCCCAACCACCCTCCGCTTTGACACGACGATTGGCCGCTTCGGCTCTAGGCCGAGCATGTCCTAAGGTATTGCAATGTGGCACTTGATAAAAACGGTTTTTAGTTTTTACTGGTCCAATTTGGACTGGCTCAAATAAAATATCGTATTTAGAATCTCTATTCATATTTTTTGAAAAATTGTGTTTAGTAATAGTGCCTAGTTAATGGATAAAACTAACCGTCGTCGTATCTCGACCCGTCTGATTTTTTTCGGCATCAGTCAATCCCAGCTCGCGCGCTACTTTATGTCCCGAATAAACCGCCGCAGCAATTAAACCGGGGGTTAATCCATCTCCAATTAATTGCATCGACAGTCCCCCTTTACTGAAAAACTCATCTTGCTTTGATTGTAGCGCTAACCACAGGTCATCATTGGGTAGTTTGGCAGTAATTGGCATCAGGTAATCGGCTTCAATAGTGGATTCAACTTCACTAAAAACACACTCTATAGTAGCTGCCAAACCATTCCAACTAATCAGCCCCTGATTAGTGACAACTTTAACGCCTAGCTCGAGTAATGCGGTCATCGATCCATATTGTTCCTGCGTGTGATAACTCCACTCACCCAGCCGGCCGGCAGGTGTTATCAGCGTAACCGCTATATTTTCTTCACGTAATTTTAGTGCAATGGCTGCACTCATATAATAATGATCATCATCATAGATGATCACATGAGTATTTGAGCCTTCAGTTTTTGGAAACTCACCCTTAAGGACTCTTTCGACTGAAAACACAGCCGGATCTTCAAAACCTCCGAACGCTGTTTCTCGCCATCGGCCGACCCCATCATCTCGCCACGTGGCACCCGTTGCAACCACGACATGTTGTTGCTCTAGTTCGAGTACTGCCTCTAAATCGAGCCTATTGTCGGGATAAACATTGACGTTCGGCAATTTCGCAATTTGGCCCATACGCCAGTCTCGTACTCGCGCCCATTCAGCAAACCCAGGAAGTTGACTTTCTGCTGTTACCCTACCACCTAAACGGGTTTGCGCTTCGGCCAATGTCACTTGATAACCACGCTGCCCCAAAGTGCAGGCGGCCTCTAAGCCAGCAGGACCTGCACCAATCACTAACACTGACTCATCGGCATGCCGCTCGGGCACTTGGTCGGCATGCCAACCTCGGCGCCACTCTTCACCCATGGTTGGGTTTTGTGTACAACGCAGTGGGGAGCCTAGTGAATCGTGGGCATAACAAACGTTACAGCCAATACATTCACGGATGTCATCAAGCCGACCGTGGTTTATTTTCTGCGGAATAAAAGGGTCAGCAATTGACGGGCGAGCCGCACCAATGAGATCTTGCACACCCGATTTAATTTGACTCAACATTGTATCAGGTGAAGTGAAACGACCCACACTTACTACCGGTTTGCTAGTCATCGATTTGATCTTGGCTACCGCATCCTGATTCGAAGCTTCTTTAACAAATCGTGAGCTGCCCATTTCCCAGTTGTAGTCATTTACAGTGATATCCCACAGGTCAGGAAGTTCAGCAATCATGCCAAACATTTTGATTAACTCATCTTTATCGTTATCTATTTCTCGAGGTATCGAATACCTGACTGCTACCGCACAACGATGGCCAACTGTGGCTCGAGTTTCTTCAATAATTTCGCGAATGAGCCGAACTCGATTTTCAGCTGAACCACCATATTGATCTTGCCTCGAATTGATTGTGGGTGATAAAAAATCATGCAGTAAGTATTCGTGATTGGCATAGACATAAACAATATCGAAGTTAGCTTCCAATGCCCGTTCTGCAGCAGCTTGATACCAACCTTTGAGTGTGTCGATATCCTCTATCGTCATTGCCTTAGTTTGCAAGGGCATTCCTTCCTTGGCGGTATTTGGCAAGCTATTGGGACCAAATGCAGGTTCACGCGTATAAAGATTGACGGTTGAGCGACCACCATACCAAAGCTCAACGCCGGCTAATGCACCATGCTCATGCACGGCATCGGTCATTAAACGCAACTTTGCGATATCACTATCATCCCACAGGCTGGCGTGTGGATAAGGCATGTCGTCAGAGCTTGGGTGTATTGAACAATATTCTGTACAGACTACACCCCAACCACCCTCCGCTTTCATACCGCGCATAGCAGCCATCATTTGTGGGCGACGATACCCCATACCACTGCAATGAGGCACTTGATAAAAACGATTGGGGGCAGTAACCGGACCAATCTTGAGTGGTTCAAACAATGGGTCGTAACGAGGGTCACGCTTTCCAGTTTCCATTAATGAGACTCCCATCAATTAGGTTCTTTCGTCTAGCAGAGTTTGATTTACCTGACTGATAGTGCCAGGTGTCGGTGGTTGATTTTGTTTAACCACTGGAAGCAATTTTCGCAATTGATTTTGAAAAGCGCCAATGCCAAGTTCAAGATCTGACATCATGGCGCCTTCAAACGCACTAGAACGCATACCTTCTGCGCTCCATTTAACTAAATTAGAATCTTCTTCGCCCACACTCGAGTTTATTTCTCGATTTAATTCACGGGCTTTCTGCATTGCAGGCCGATCATCTTCTAATGCATAACCGGCACCTGCCATGACACTTTTGTGATAACCCGTTGGATAAACCTGATATACCTCTATTGAATCAGGAAATAATGTAATGACTATGCCCGGAAACATACCCCAGTAAATCCATGCCGATTGGTGAGATTTCGGTAAGTAACTAGATTCTGGCAGAGTCTCTACGTAACTTTTGATTAGCGGCTTTTTAAACTTGCGATTCTCAAAGTTACCATAAGACCGCGACAAACCGCATTCAAGCACCTCATCTTTATAGGTAGCACCAACGAGATCAAAGAGTTCTGGATGACCAATCGGCACATGGTAACCCTCGTTGTCAATATCTAGCACCGACTTCCAGTCGAGGTCATACTCCAAACGCCAAGATTCATTCATTGGTTGCATTTTTTCTATATTATAAAGCCCAATTTCTGCTTCGGCTTCATTAAAGATATTCGCTATTGATTCACCTTCACCACCAAAACGAATAAAGATTAAACCGTGCCATACCTCACAATCAATAGGCTTCAAACCTAGTTGTGATTGATCAATTTCTGGAAAGGTTGAAGATTTTGGGATAGTTTTAAGCCCGCCATCAAGATCGTAAGTCCAACCATGAAAAGGGCAAATCATCGACTTACCACAATGACCTTTTTCACCCTCAACTACGCGTGAACCTCGATGACTGCAAAGATTATTAAAGGCTTTGATTGCACCTGATGCACCACGAATAACAACGGCCCGTTCATGTCCAAGGTCGAAACACTTATAATCACCAGAGCTAGGAATGTCAGAGATATGGCCTAACCAAATCCAGTTTTTTAGGAAAACCTCGTTGGTTTCTAAATCAGTCAACTCGGGATTGTTATAGGTCCAAGGCGGAAGACCTGAACGGTTACCCTCTGCCCTCTCAAAAATTGCCTGTGCTGTTGTAAAGTTCATTTTCAGCTTCCCTTAAATGAAATATAATAATGTAGTAAAGTTCCAGATATTATTTAGGACACTTAAATCTGAACAAAACAAGAATGGTAAGTGGTGAGACCTATATTCTTAAGAATTATCCGATTTCCAAATTCCTTCATCAATGCAGTCTTGCATCGCTAACTCAACACCTTGACGTAAGATACTCACCATTTCGTCAATCTGTACCCGAGTTATGGTCAAGGGTGGTGACATAACACACATATTGATGATCGGCCTTACGAGAAGCCCTAAGCGCTGACAATGTTCATCTATCCGATTACCTATTTCATAATCTAACTCTAGATCGTCCCCCCCCTGATTTAACTCGCATTCAACGCAACCCATTAAACCAACACCACGGACATCAACCACAATTGGAATATCAAGCAATGTTTTCAGTTGTTTTTGCATGTAAGGACCAACGTCTTGAACATGTTCAAACAATTTTTCACGCTTCATTATTTCGAGATTTTTTAAACCAGCCACAGCTGCAACTGGGTGGCCAGAATAGGTGTACCCATTTGAAAAAACAGCGCTATCACCTCCTAATTCACGCACTTCATCAATTAATCTGTCAGACACCAAAAATGCACCCATGGGTATATAAGCTGAAGTCAAACCCTTCGCCGTTGTAATAATATCGGGCACTATGCCAAAAACGGCCTCCGATGCAAAACAGTGCCCTAAACGACCGAAAGAAGTCACCACTTCATCAGACAAATAGAGCATGTCATACTTTCGACAAATTTCTAGGCAACGCTTGTGATAGCCTTTTGGTGGCACTATAACCCCGCCTGATGCCAATATTGGCTCCGCAACAAACACAGCACAAAGGTCTGGACCAACTTCAAGAATCTTTGACTCCAGATTAGCAACACATTGATCAAGAAAATCAGCATCTGTTTGACTAGCATCTTTCAACAACGGATGAGGTGCAGGAATGTGATGAACTAGGTCGTCTGCAAAGTCGAGGAAATTTTTATCACGTTCTTTGCCAGAGACACTAGCAGACAAATAAGTACTGCCGTGATAACCCTTCTTTTGAGAAATTATTTGCTTTTTCTCTGGCTTACCACGCACGTTATTGTAAAACTGAACGAATCGCAGGGCGGAATCAACTGCTGTCGATCCACCAGTAGTAAAAAAGGCATGATTTAAGTCTCCCGGAGTTTCATTGGCAAGTGCAGAGCTAAATATAGCGGCTGGACCGTTTGTTGTGGACCATGGTGATGTGTAAGGAAGTTTCATTACTTGATCGTAAATGGCCTTTGCCATTTCTTCACGACCATGTCCAATATTGACACACCACATACCGCCAGGGCCGTCAAGCAGACGCTTACCATCAGTATCAGTAACGTAGACACCCTCGCCTTTTTCGACAACGGTTCGTTGATTGGTGCCAATTTTAACAATGTCGTCCCAAGGATGGATAAACTGATTATCACGCTGTTTTAAATCACCAGTTCTAACTGACATACGCCTTACTCCCCATTCAAAATGCTATTATAGTGACTTTATTTTAGTTATTTTATTTTATTATTCAAGTTTTTCATGTGTTTAAAGAGAATTATTGACTAAACACTCAGCCAATAATAAGCTGTTTATTATTTTAAATAAACGGATAATTTAATTAATAAGATATTAAATAGCGTAACTGAAAAAAACTTACCCAGCAGAAACCGTGCGGTCCAAAGCGAATTTCGAAAGCGCCAACTGATTAATTCAACTATTGATTGCATCGAGAAGTTGGGTCTCTCACAGACGACTATTGCTAGCATTGCGAAACATGCTGGCGTGTCTCAAGGTATCGTTGTTTTCCACTTTCAAACCAAAGAATTACTTTTGGAAAAAACCCTTCAGCGCCTCAGTGACGATTATAGCAACTGCTGGAAGAAAGCCTACAATAATGCCGAGTCCGCGCCGTTAGAAAGATTGTGTGCGCTAATTAAGGCGGTATTTTCGTCCACCGTTTGTAATCGAAAGTTGGTCGGCGTCTGGTACGCTTTTTGGAGTGATTCTCGCTCGCGCCTGCTTTATAAAGATCTATGTGGCAAACAAGATATCGCCTACACCAGCTACTTACTCAAGCAATGCCAAAGTCTCGAGGCTACTGTGCTATCAACGATGGGTGCAAATGATGCGGCACTTAGTATTGAAAGTATGATCAGCGGGCTTTGGCAGGAGCTGTTAATTGGATCACCTGGTTTCAAGCAAAAAGAAGCCGTTTCAATTGTATTCAAACTACTCCAATTAATTTATCCTGATAGATGCCATGAAATTAAACGTTTAGAAAAAGAAACCTGATTTTGTGATCACGATTTTCAGCTCTATCATTAAGATTGAAACTTTATCAATAAAAATATTCAAGATAAAAACGATACATAATTGACAAAACAATGATTTGTGATCACTGTATAGATTGTTCTATATAGATTATTGTTACTGTTAGTTACAACATTAAGCATTCCCACGATATGGTAAAGTTGATAAACATTAGCATTAGGGCGTTTATTTCTGATATCGTAAAATGAGATAATCTATCGCAAGACCTGAAACTACAAATGTAAAACCTACTCCGGGAGGAAGTAATGACAAAGCCTAGTTTAAATAAGAAAAGACTAACCAAAGCTGGCACACTGACCAGCATCGCCGCGGCTGTAATGATCATAGGATCTACAACAGCATCCGCAGCAGGTGTATTAAATGTCACTAATTGGGGCGAGTACATCGGCGAAGAGACCATTTCAAATTTTGAAAAAGAGTTCGATGTCAAAGTCACCTATGATGCCTACGATTCACAGGAGTCAGTAGACGCCAAGTTACTTGCTGGTAATTCAGGTTACGATGTGATCTCACACGCTAGCTCAGCTGTGGCTCGATTAATTCCCTCAGGTATTTTACAGAAGTTAGATAAATCAAAATTACCTAACTTTAAACACATGCGGCCTGAAATCATGGCTCAGTTAAGTAAAAACTGGGATCCAGACAACCAGTATGTTGTTCCTTATATGTGGGGTACTCATGGTGTTACCTATAATGAAGCATTGGTAAGGGAAACATACCCTAGTGCGCCCATTGGCTCTATGGATATGATTTTTGATCCCGTTCACATTAAAGAATTATCAAAATGTGGTGTTGCATTCCTTGACTCTCCAACAGATATTATCCCAATGGCACTCGCTTACCTGGGACTAGATCCGTCTTCAACTAAAAAATCTGATTATAAAGATGCAGAAGCGCTATTGAAGCAAATTCGTCCTTATATCAAGACATTTGATAACTATGCCTATCAAAGAATGCCACAAAAAGAATTTTGTGTTGCCATAACTTGGGGACCCGATGGACTGTTAGCAATGTCAGGTGCTGAGGAAGCTAATACGGGTGTCGTACTCGACTTTTTCCTTCCACCAGGATATGAAGCTGCAACCTTATGGGTTGACGGTTGGATTATTCCGACTGGTGCTGAAAACGTTGAAAACGCTCATTTGTTTGTAAACTACATGATGCGTCCAGACGTCGGTGCTGCAGACAGTAACTATACTTGGTATGCAACTGCAAATGCCGACTCGGTTTCATTAATTGACGAAGCAGTTACAAGCAGCCCAGCAGCTTTTCCTACTGATGCGCAAGTGGCAAATATGTACACTACTTCACCTCTACCACCGAAGATGGAACGCATCCGAACCAGAGCTTGGACTAGCTTCAAATCCGCTAACTAAAATTAATCAATGTGCAATGCCTTAACTGCTAACTCAGTTAGTGGTTAAGGCAAAAAGAAGGGTTCTTGACTTTGCATTATGAGTCAATAACCCTTCGTTCCTACCCCCAATGATTTTATTTATTTGGATCACTAGAAATGTCTCAACAAGATAGCTACATAGATCGTCCTTGGATGGACCCTGAGGCTGAGCCTTTTATAAAAATCCAAGGTATTACTAAACATTTTGACGACTTTATAGCTGTCGATAATATCGATCTGGAAATTTATAAAGGCGAATTATTTTCTTTACTGGGCGGCTCAGGCTGTGGCAAAACTACTTTATTGAGAATGCTGGCAGGATTCGAGACACCGAGTGCAGGTAGGATATTTATTGACGGTATCGACATGACCGACATTCCGCCTTATCAGCGACCTGTCAATATGATGTTTCAATCGTACGCCCTATTTCCGCATATGTCTGTTGAAAAAAACATCGCCTATGGACTAAATCGCGATGGTATTGATAAGCATGAAGTCAAAAAACGCGTCGAAGAAATATTAGAAATGGTGGAACTTGGCCCATTTGGCAAACGTAAACCCCATCAATTATCTGGTGGTCAGAGACAGCGAGTTGCACTCGCAAGGGCATTAGTTAAACGGCCGAAAGTATTGCTGCTCGATGAGCCGTTAGGAGCACTGGATAAACGACTAAGAGAGCAAACTCAATTTGAATTAATGAATATTCAAAGTGAACTGGGCATTACCTTTGTTGTAGTCACGCATGACCAAGAAGAAGCCATGACGCTGTCGACTCGCATCGCAGTAATGGATACAGGACGATTTGTACAGACTGGTACGCCAACCGAAATTTATGAATATCCTGAATCAAGATTAATTGCCAGCTTTATTGGTAACACTAATATCTTTGAAGGCAGAATTACAAAGAATAGCGCCGACCACGTGACCGTTCGGGCTAAAAATCCTGAGTGCGACATTCGTATCGATCACGGGTCGTCCGTACCCGAGGGCACAAAAGTTTGGGTATCTGTTCGTCCTGAAAAAATAAAGCTTTCAAATACGCCACCAGACACTAAAGCACCCAATCAACTGACGGGCATTGTGTCCAATATAGGTTATCTAGGCAGGCTCTCTACCTACCATGTGAAGGTTGAAGGTGACACTAACATTGAAGTGACATCGCCGAATCAAATTCGACCCAAAGATGGCGCTCATGCCTTTGACTGGGATGACGAAGTATTTTTAAGCTGGGATGACTCAAGCGCGGCAGTGCTGACAAAATGAGTCAAGAAAACAATTCTATGGCTGGGTTCAATACCAGCAGTTATAAATTGCCCAACACCAGTTTATGGCAGAAATTAAGCCATAAATTACAAAAGAATTGGAAAAGTGCAGTCATTTTCATACCTTTTTTCTGGTTATTACTGTTCTTTCTTGCGCCATTTTTCATTGTTTTAAAAATAAGCCTATCCGAAGCGACTATCGCTAGCCCGCCCTACTTGCCCATGGTTTCCTGGCTTGACGAGGGTATTGTGCAGATAAAGATCGTTATTGATAATTTTGCCTACCTTTGGGAAGACGATTTATACGTTGATACTTATATTAATTCTGTTCGTATTGCGGGAGTATCTACCTTCATCTGCTTGTTGCTCGGCTATCCAATAGCTTATGCCATCGTAAGAGCACCTCAAACCACTAAAAATATTTTATTACTGTTGATCATCCTGCCCTTTTGGACCTCATTTTTGCTGCGTGTTTATGCCTGGATAGGTTTATTGTCAGATCAGGGGTCTATCAATGATCTATTGCTTTATATCGGCATAATTGACGAGCCAATTCGGCTGCTTTACACCCAATTTGCAGTCTATGTTGGTATCGTTTACACCTACCTCCCATTTATGATATTGCCGCTTTACGCCAACATGGAAAAGCTTGATCTCACCCTGTTAGAAGCGGCATCAGATTTGGGCTCAAAACCATTTACCACATTCCTAACCGTTACCTTGCCGTTAACTATTCCAGGTATCATCGCGGGTTCTCTACTGGTGTTTATTCCAGCTACGGGTGAATATGTTATCCCCGATTTACTAGGCGGGGGCAATGTTCTGATGATTGGTAGAGTTCTTTATAACGAATTTGCAGCTAATTTTGACTGGCCTGTCGCTTCAGCTGTCGCCATAGCACTGTTACTCGTACTGGTATTGCCGATGATGCTTTATCAACGTATCCAAGCACAAGAAGTGGAGGCTAAGCAATGAGTCATAATTCAAAGCGTTCTCCCTTTCTAGTCACCATGCTTTGTTTTGGGATGGCATTTCTCTATATTCCTATGTTTATGCTGGTTTTTTATTCATTTAATTATTCAAAGATCGTACCCGTATGGGGTGGATTTTCAACGCGTTGGTATACCACCTTATTTGAAAGTGAAGAGGTATGGGAGGCCGTCATTCTAAGTTTAAAAATAGCCTCAATTAGTGCCTGTTTCGCCACAATACTCGGCACATTAGCCGGCATTGCTCTGGTTCGATTTGGCCGTTTCAGAGGCCACACATTATTTTCTGGCATGATCACAGCACCACTGGTTATGCCAGAAGTCATCACTGGTTTATCGCTATTGTTACTTTTTATTGCCTTGGGTGATGTTTTTGGTTGGCCTGAAAAGCGCGGCTTTAGCACCATTACCATTGCACACATTACTTTCTCGATGGCTTTTGTCGCCGTAATTATCCAATCAAGACTGGCCGGCATGACAAAGGATCTTGAGGAAGCGGCCCAAGACTTGGGGGCAAAACCACTGCGTGTATTGATCGACATCACTCTTCCACTGCTTATGCCTGGCATGATGGCGGGTTGGTTACTGGCTTTTACTTTATCACTAGACGATCTGATTATTGCTAGCTTTGTTTCAGGCCCTGGTGCTGTAACGCTACCCATGCTGATATATTCAAGAGTACGTGTGGGACTTCACCCTGATATTAACGCGCTTGGTACGATTATTATTGTTGTTGTTGCAATTGGTGTTTTACTCGCTGGCTGGATAATGCTTCGCCAACAGAAACAGCGTAAACTTGAAGAAACATTATCGGGTAACTAAATATCTGTCTGATTTAAGTAGACCAATCGATAAATTAAAACCAAATTGAGGACAATAGTCACATCATCCTTTATCACTCACTATTCCAACCCGTTTGAGCCACCCATGAAAAATTGGATACAACAAAATAAGATCACTAATATTGAGTGTATCGTGCCCGACCTTGCTGGTGCAGCCCGAGGCAAGGTGGTACCCGCCTCTAAATTAATAGAAGGCGCCGAATTAAGGTTGCCTCAGTCGATTTTTTTTCAAGGCGTTAATGGGCACTATCCTAACCTTACAAAAGAAAAATTACCCTGTGATGACGACATGTTATTGCAACCCGATACCACAACAATTCGTCATTTACCTTGGGCAGAAACACCAACCGCTCAGATTATTCACGACTGTGTCGATAAAGCTGGAAAAGAGATCACTTTCTCACCCCGATATGTTTTGCGTAAAGTCTTAGACCTTTACCAAGCAGAGGGCTGGAAACCCGTTATTGCCCCTGAACTAGAATTTTATCTAGTCGCGGCCAATCCAGATCCAACTCAGCCATTAACAGCACCTTTTGACAGAACAGGTCGAACAGAAAAAGAAGGCCAATCTTATAGTCTCGAAGCATTGCACGAGTTTTCGGCACTTTATCAGACGCTAGATCAGTATTGCACAGCTCAGGGTTTAAAAATTGATGGCCTGATTCACGAAGAAGGCATTGCTCAAATGGAGGTGAATCTTTTACATGGGGACCCGTTAGATCTAGCTGACCAAACCTTTTTATACAAACGCACCATTCGTGAAGCTGCGTTTGCTCACGGCTTATGCGCAACATTTATGGCCAAACCATTAGAAGGTCAACCCGGCAACGCCATGCATATCCATCAAAGCATTGTCGACTTAGAGACAGGCAATAATTTATTTTCGACTCCCGATGGCAAACCAAACAATTTACTTTTGTCACATATTGCGGGTTTGCAAAAATACCAGCCTAAAGCGATGGCATTGGTAACTCCCACCATCAATTCATATCGCCGAATAGTGCGTGACATGGCCGCCCCCATTAATTTCCATTGGGGTTATGATAACCGCACTACTGGGTTTAGGATTCCCGACAATAAGCCTAACTCGATGCGAATTGAGAACCGCCTGTCAGCGGCCGATGTTAACCCTTATATAGCAATTGCAACGTCCCTAGCCTGTGGTTTCATTGGTATGAAACAAGGTTTGAATCCATCAGAGCCATTACTTGGCAATGCCTATGATGAGCCTTTGAAGGTTTCGCGTGATTGGTACGGCGCATTAGACCGTCTATCCGATTGTGAAGCATTAAATGAGATACTTGGCGAAGCATTCATCGAAGTGTATACCGCTGTGAAAGAAGCTGAATTTGATGACTTCTTAAACCAAGTCACACCGTGGGAAAGAGAGCATTTATTGTCTAAAGTTTAGACTTTCCAGAAATAATAATACTTGGCAACAACCATGACATTTAAACTATCTCAAGATCGAAGTGATACCAATGACTACCCGGAATCTTATTATCACGCCAGTCAAAATAGTCACCTAAAATTAGGCTCACTAGACGGGTCAACTCAGGCTGACGTCTGCATTATTGGTGGTGGTTATACTGGTTTGTCCTGTGCACTTCATCTTGCCAAACGAGGCTATCGGGTAATATTGCTTGAAGCAAGAAAAATCGGTTGGGGCGCATCAGGGCGTAACGGCGGGCAATTGGGCAGTGGTCAACGTAAGGACCAAATAGAACTCACCAAAAGTCTTGGTGCAGATGCCGCTAAGCGCCTGTGGGAACTAGCAGAAGACGCAAAAGCATTAGCGAAACAATTGATTTCAGAACATGACATTGAATGCGACCTTAAACCGGGTATAGCACATCCCAACCATAAGTCAGGCTATGACGATGACAGTCGAGAGTACGTTGACTTTTTACAGCAAAATTACCAATACGAAGACATTCAATATCTCGAAAAAAACGACATGGCTGATTTGGTCGGAAGCGACGCCTATTTTGGCGGCAGTTTCGATACCAGTGCATCCCATTTACATCCGCTCAACTATGCACTCGGGCTTGCCACAGCCGCATTAAAAAATGGTGCCATACTGCATGAGCAAACCGTCGTTGAAAGTTTTCAAGAAGGCAAAATCAATCAAGTGATTACCAGCCGTGGCACCATAGAAGCGACCTCTGTAGTGGTCGCCTGCAATGGTTATTTGGGGAAACTTGACAAAAGACTGTCTGGCAAAATAATGCCCATTAATAATTTTATTATCGCTACAAAACCATTGGATGATGAAACAGTCGCACAGATTAATCCTAAAGACATCGCGTTTGCAGATTCGCGTTTTGTCGTTAACTATTTTCGCCTGTCAGCAGACAAACGTTTACTGTTTGGTGGTGGTGAAAATTACAGTAGCAATTTTCCAAATGACATCGAATCATTTGTTCGTAAGCCAATGACTAAAATTTATCCTCAGCTCGCAAACATACCGGTGGATTACGCTTGGGGTGGAACATTAGCTGTCACTCTTAACCGAATGCCACACTTTGGTCGCCTTGGAAAGAACAATACTTATTTTGCTCAGGGCTACTCTGGTCACGGTGTCGCTGCAGCCACTATGGGTGGAAAATTAATTGCAGATGCCATTGCTGGTGAAGCAGAAAATTTTGATTTGTTTGGAAAACTACCCATTCACAACTTTCCCGGTGGAGACTGGTTGCGTTGGCCTGGGTTGGTTCTCGGTATGAGTTACTATGCACTAAGAGACCGCTTTTAGCCGAGACTGATAATATTTAAATTCATCAATAGTAACAGTGCTGATCAGGTGATCACAATTCAATGGGTTGACTGAATAATTGCCACTCATACCCTACTACCCTCCATTTATCTGCAGAGCCTTCTGTCAGAGTGACTTTATTTGATCAAGACTTTATGACTGCTGTCAGTGCAATGGATAGAGCGAAGTCTATATTAATTGGCAGATTTCATTGTCAGCATTTGCTCGATCAAAACATCCTTTCTTAATTGCAGGTGATAGGCCTGCTCTTTTAAATTATTGAGTACAGTACTAGCGTCTTCTTTTATTAACTTTTTTTGTGCCGACAACTGAAAACTGAAACTAAATTCGGGTTCACCAAAAACAGTCATCAAACTGTCAGGCACCATAGAAAAGTCGTCCTTCTCAGCTAAATAGAGGTAAGTATCTGGCTTTCGATTGCTGCGGTAAATATGAACCAACATGATGTAGATGCCTGCTAAGTAAAGATGAAAATTCCAATTATTGATGCATGATATCAAATCGATGCTGGACTGAACATCACAACGCTAGGCTTCGTCTGCATAAATCGTTAAACTTAAGCCAACATAGGTTTAAAGGAAGCTCAATGATAGACAATCAAACCCTCAATCGACTCTCCAATAAAATTGGTCAGTTATTACCTTCGGGATTACAACAAGTAAAATCTGATTTTGAAGTTCAGATAAAAACACTTCTTCAGCAACAGTTAGCCCAGCTTGATTTTGTCAGTCGAGAAGAGTTTGATATTCAATCGCGAGTATTGCAACGCACCCGTACCAAGCTAGAAGCGTTAGAATCAAAACTCGACCAACTGGAAAAAACACTGTCTAACCCATAAAAACTCACCGACGAGGAAAGGAATCCATGTCACTCACTCAACTATCGACACGTGCACAAGAGGGTATCAACGCCCCAGAAGTGAATGTCGAAGTTCATATAGCCAATGGCTTACCCGCTTTTACCATAGTTGGTCTGCCGGAGGCTGCAGTACGGGAAGCTCGCGACCGGGTTCGGTCAGCGATTATCAATTCTGGTTTCGAATTTCCTGCAAGGCGGATTACCGTTAATCTCGCTCCCGCTGATTTACCAAAAGAAGGAGGGCGTTATGATTTGGCTATTGCGTTGGGGATTTTAGCCGCGTCGAGTCAAATAAATGCTTCAACATTAAATCAGTTCGATTGCTATGGTGAGCTAGCGTTAAGCGGGGAATGCCGTCCAGTGGTTGGGCTTTTACCAGCATTAATATCGAGTAAGAAACAAAATAAAAAAGTTATCATCCCACAAAAAAATGAAGCTGAAGCCTCACTGATAGAAGGGTTGGCTATCTTCACCAGCCATTCCCTCGCACAAATCTGTAGCAGCCTAAATGGCGGTCATCCCCTACCCCAACTCGAGGCGTCTGACCTTAGATATACGCCACAATTTGAGTGTGATCTTGACGAAGTATACGGCCAATATGAAGCGCGACGCGCTCTCGAAATTGCTGCCAGCGGATCCCATCACATGATTATGATGGGTCCGCCTGGGACCGGTAAAAGTATGTTAGCTCAGAGACTTAACACCATTTTGCCTTTGATGTCAGAAACTGAAGCTATGAGTAGTGCCAGTGTTCGTTCGATTAGCCACAAACCGGTGAGTGCCGCCAATTGGTTGCAGCGTCCATTTCAGTCTCCACATCATACGGTCTCAGGCGTTGCATTGGTGGGAGGTGGCAGTAATCCTAAACCGGGTGAAATTTCACTCGCCCATAATGGCGTTTTATTCCTTGATGAATTGACTGAATTTGATCGCAAATCTATCGAAGTTTTACGCGAACCGTTAGAAACTGGAAAAATTCATATTTCTCGTGCAGCGCGTCAAGCAGAGTTTCCGGCACAATTTCAATTAGTTGCCGCAATGAATCCCTGTCCTAGAGGCTGTGATTCGATTGTAAGCTGTGATTGCAGCGCCGAACAACTCAATCGATATCGCAATAAGTTGTCTGCACCTTTAATGGATCGTATTGATATTCAGATAGAATTGCCTCGTCTCGAAAGCCATGAACTTTTAAATCGAAAACAAGTAAAGCAGGAAGCAAGCGAGATTGTACGGATGAGGGTCACAAAAACTAGAACTAGACAATTAGAACGACAAGACTGCCTCAATTCCAGGTTAACCAACCATCAAATCGATGCTTTTTGTCAACTGGACGTGTCATCAGAAAAGATACTGATGACGGCCATCGATAAACTCAAACTGACCGCACGTAGCTATCACAAGCTACTCAAACTGGCGCGGACTATTGCCGACATGGTGGATGAAAAAAACATCCAACAAATGCATTTACTGGAAGCAATTTCTTATCGTCAACAGGATAAGCGGCAATAACGTCTTCGGCATTACATCTAAAGAGTAACTAAATATCGACAAAGTCACCCTGCTTTACTTCAATCACAGTCGGTAATTGCCGTTCAGACGCGGTTACTAGCTCTTGTTGTAATTGATTTAGATTATTTACAATCACCGCATGACATCCAAATGCTTTTCCTAGCGCGATAAAATCAGGCGTGTAAATATCAACCCCAATTTGAGGAATATCCCCTTCAGCCATAAACCGTTTTATCTCGCCGTAGCCATTGTTATTCCATATTAGAAAAATCACAGGGAGCTTCGCTTCGACTGCTGCCGCCATTTCACCAATGGTAAATTGAGCAGCACCATCACCGATTAAGCCCATAACCGGACTATCTGGCATTGCTAGCTTTGCCCCGATAGCGGCAGGGATAGCATAACCTAGCGTGCCAAATCCTGATGCTGAATGAAAATAACGCCGTGGCTTTTCGGTTTCGTAATGTAACCATGCGTAATAAACTGGCTGGGTTGAGTCACCCGCTATAATGACCTCAGGGAGTGCAGACTGGATGGCGTCGAAGAACTTTTCATAACCCGTTTGTCGTGATGCCTTTAATTCTTTACGTATTTCTAATGCTCTTGCTTCACCACTGCCGTCAGCTGATGCCCCTAAAATCGATTGATTCAATGCTTGCAATGCTTGAGTTGCATCACTACAAATTGATAAATCTGATCTGATATTTCGGGTTAGCTGACTACTATCGATATCAATACGGATCAACCTACCTTTAATCTCAACACCACCCTGATAAAAATAGTCATAGTCTGTTTCACCGAATTCAGTCCCCACAGCTAAAACAACGTCAGCTGAGTTCAAAGCCTTTCTTACCGCGGGGCATGAGCCCGAACCACCAACAGCCAGTGGGTGACTGTAAGGCAGAACACCCTTTGCATTCACTGTATTAATGACTGGCGCACCTAACTTTTCGGCTAAGGCTCTAACCTCACTTGCCGCCCTAACTGATCCACCACCAATAGCAATCAACGGTTGTTTGGCATTTTTTAGCCAGTCAGTGGCGGTAATTATGGCCTGTGTAGAAGGCCCTGGAGGGCTGGGTAGCACGAATGGCGTGATATCTAAATGATCGGCAGGCGATTGAATTACGTCAATTGGTATTTCAATATGAACTGGGCCTGAGCGTTCGCTGTTAAAAATTGCAAACGCGCGCGCCAATACCATAGGTAACTCGTCTGCTCGGAGTAAAGTATGGCTAAAGCGCGTAACACCGCTCACTAAATTTCGCTGAGCGGGCATCTCGTGCAATCGACCTTCACCCAGCCCCAGTTGATGCGTACGGTTGACCGAAGAAATTACAAGCATTGGGATTGAGTCGGCCAGCGCCTGGCCCATAGCTGTCGCAATATTAGTCATACCAGGGCCAGTTATGATAAAGCAAGCAGCAACTTTACCACTAGAGCGCGCATAGCCATCGGCCATAAAACCTGCACCTTGTTCATGTCTAGGGGTGACATGGCTTATCGAAACTTCTTCCAGGCCTCGATAAAACTCAACGGTATGAACACCTGGAATACCAAAAATAGTGTCAATTCCATAGTTTTGTAGAATCTTGACTAACACTTCACCACAAGTCGCCATCATGCTTCCCTTTGTTTAATTCTTATTAACTGACTCACTAATTTTTTAAGCCTGATCAATCTAACTATTGATCTGAGAGGCAAGCCTGCAAGAAACGTTCGAGACGATTGCATCCCTCAGTCAAAATATTTTCTGGCTGAACTAAGGAGAGCCGAATATGTCCAGTAGTGCCTGTACCAAAAGCACTACCAGGTAATACCGATAGCTTTTCAGCATTAAGCAGTTTCTGCGCAAACTCTTTATCATCTTTATAGATAGGACTAATGTCGACCATGATAAACATACCGGATTCTGGCTTTAGATATTTTACCCCTGGCATTTGCGACAATCTAGCACCAACCAAATCTCGACGCGTTTGATACTGGGCGCACATTTCACGCACGTAATATTCATCATTGTTAAGTGCAAAAGCAGCAGCATCCTGAATAAATTGCGGACAGCCAAATATAGACATTGCTGAAAATCGACCTAGGTGCTGTGTCAGTTCAGCTGGTGCTACGACCCAGCCAATCCGCCAACCACTCATCGCATGTGATTTGGACAAACCATCGATAACTACCACATTTTCAAGCTGTTTAGCCGCCGTGCGCAATGAGATATGTGGCTTTTCATAAGTGAACATCGAATAAACTTCATCACATACCAGCCAAATACCTTTTTCGAGACAGTAGCTCGCCAGCGCTTGTAATGTCTCCAGTGGAATAATTGCACCTGTAGGATTACCGGGTGTATTGATAAAGACAACCTTTGTATCATCAGTAATTGCCGATTTAAAGTCGTTTAGTTGTGGTTCAAATTGATACTCAGGTGACGCCAAAACGACAGACACTTTCAGGTCTAACGCCGTTAGTATGGGGGTGTAACCAACATAGAGCGGGTCCACAATTAAAACCTCATCTCCAGCATTCAGCAGGCAGCTCATGACACTATAAATAGCCGAGGTAACACCAGGATAAATAGAGACTTCGTTTTCACTGCAGGCGAGCGGTGATATACGGGATTCATAGTCAGCAACGGCACGACGCAAGTTAAGCTCCCCTAAAGCAGGAGAGTAATGTGTTCGTCCAACCCGCATGTGGCTAATGGCATTATCGACAATAGGTTCAGGCGTGCGGAAGTCAGGATCGCCGATTGAAAGCATGACCACATCGTCACCCGCTTTTTTCATAACAAGTGCTTGGTCATGGACTTGCCAGGCATCGCCTGAGTCTAAATTAAGTCGTGCACTGAGGTTACTAAACTGATTAAACGCTGATTGCTTTAAGTCACTCATGCCTATCGCTCTATTTACGACTCATTTTTTGATATATATTCATTAGCCCAAGTCTGGGCTAATGTTAATACACCCATGGCGTTCAACCGGGATGGATAGCGGAAGTGTCGTTTTGAAATCTTTATTTGGGTGCAGCCTACTAGATCACTGCAGGAGTAGTTGAAGAGGAGCATTAAACGACCCGTTTACCCTGAAAATTGTAACGTTCACGCGCTCGAAACATACCGTTTATCCTGAACATAAAAAAGCGAAGACGAGCTTCGCTTTTTTTAAACCATTCTAGCAAGCTCACCCGAAGCAAAAGTTATAGCCCTGATTCCGCCAGCATAAACTCGACCACTGCATAAATTTGATCTTTGGAGTAGGTTGAGCCGCCATTTGCAGGCATGGCACCCTTACCATTAATAGCGGAAGTAACAATCGCATCAATACCATCACCAAGACGATTCTGCCAGGCTACTTTGTCACCAACCTTAGGTGAACCAGCAATGCCAGATGCATGACAACCGAGACAAGCACCAGCATACAACTGCTTAGGTGACTTTTCAGCAGAGTCATCGCTAGAGCGAACCGTTACACCAGCCATAATGCCATCAATTGTCACCACTGGAGTTAAACGCATGGCGATATCTTCGACCGTGCCAACTCCTACGGGCGCCTCGTCATTTCCATGACGCGAAAAAACCACTTCACCTAAGATTAAAGCAGTAAACAGTAGCGCACCAAAAACAGACAGGTTACGCGGCGAAAAAGTTTCGTTTTGTGCAGAACTCACGGATTATCTCCACAGGATATGAGGGGGCTTAAAAGTAATAATATTATCCTTGAAAACGTACAGTTTCGCAAAAGTATATTCCCATTAACGCTATCTATTTTTTTGACTGCGTAACCCGTAAACCCTGTCATCTGAAAAAATTACTGCATTTTACGTCAACGTAACACTCTAAGAGGGTCGTAAAAAAGGTTGGAAAGCTCAACTTTTTGACACCGCAGTTTTAGAGGTTTATGTAATTAAAATAGCACTCATCAAATCCTGTTACCTTCAAACCAAACTTGACACGATATTCTGTCAGCAAAGCAGATTTACCCGTCTTAATAAAACGACAACAAGTTTGCCACCATACCGCTAACTATGTTAAAACTTAAACAATTGGAACGTTTCAAAACTGTTTCGGATAAGAATAAAAATATCTCAGCTCTTTTCAGGTCTGATGACAGGCCCAAATAAGTTTGATTAGTTTTTAATATAATAATCGAGAGATATGGGTTTTATATAATAGAAGTGGAATATAAACCTACTATTCAAGGAGTTTTCTATATGCATCCAGTGACAAAGACTATCCTACAAAGATTAGGACTCGGGTTCGCTACCCTGCTTGTTGTTTCGATGATTATCTTTAGTTCGATCGAATTCTTACCTGGCGACTTTGGTGAAGCAATACTGGGGCAGGCCGCATTACCTGAAACTGTCGCAGCATTCCGTGCAGAGTTAGGTTTAGACCTTCCACTCCATGAACGTTATTTAGATTGGCTCGGTGGCATCATGACAGGTGACATGGGTAACTCTTTTTCAGGCAGAGGTGCATCGACTGGTGGAGACCGATCGCGTGCAGTGGTCGAGCTGATTGGACCCCGAATTGAAAACACACTATTTTTGGCATCTATGGCGGCCATTATTGCGGTACCACTGGCACTATTTTTGGGTGTCACCACAGCACTTTACCGCAACTCTATTTATGACCGTATGGTGAATGGGATTACGTTAACCACTATTTCATTTCCTGAGTTTTTTGTTGCTTACATACTAATACTGATTTTTTCATCCTTTTTCAAAGTGTTTCCTTCGTTGGCCAATATTTCTCAGGATGCCACCTTTTTAGAACAAGCTTATTTGTCAGCATTACCTGCAATTACCCTTACTTTGGTTATTGTTGCCCATATGATGCGAATGACGCGAGCCGCTATAATCAATTTAATGGCAAGCCCTTATATTGAAATGGCTGAGCTTAAAGGAATTTCAAAATCACAAATCATTATCAAACATGCCTTACCTAATGCCTGGGCACCAATTGTTAACGTCATCGCTTTCAATCTAGCTTATCTGGTGGTTGGCGTAGTAGTTGTTGAAGTTGTTTTTGTTTATCCCGGTGTCGGTCAGCTCATGGTCGATGCAGTAACCTCTCGTGACGTACCAGTCGTTCAAGGCTGTGCCATCATATTTGCAGCAACTTATATTTTGCTCAATTTGCTTGCCGACATCATATCGATAGCGACCAATCCACGTCTATTACACCCTCGATAAGGAGCTGAATAATGAGTAGTAATGATCAAGGTTATTCGGCGGCTAACGAAGTCAGTCAAATCAAATCACGAAGAACGCTGTCAGAGAATATTTGGCGCGGGCTAAAGACTGCACCGCCCACTGCAATATTTGGACTAACAGTTATAACTTTTTATCTAACAGTGGGTATTTTTGCACCTTTCTTGGCTCCTTATGGTGAAGCTGAAATTTTTGACATGGCGTATGCGCCTTGGGGTGGTGACTTTTTATTCGGCACTGATCAATTGGGTAGAGATATTCTTTCAAGATTAATTTATGGCGCTCGAAATACCATTGGTATTGCTGTGACTACGACTTTTCTTGCTTTTTTAATTGGTTGCTCTTTCGGTATAGCTGCCGCAATCAGTCAAAATTGGCTGGATCATTTGCTGAGTCGATCCGTTGACGTTCTAATGGCGATTCCCAGCTTAATATTCGCATTGATGTTGCTATCTATATTTGGATCGACCGCAATTAATATAATCTTTATTATTGCAGTACTCGACTCGACAAGAGTTTTTCGTATTACTCGCGCAGTCGCACTCAATGTTGTGGTGATGGATTATGTCGAAGCAGCAAAACTACGTGGCGAAGGCTTGGGCTGGATTATGCGTAAGGAAATCCTACCTAATATCATGCCACCACTAGTGGCCGAATTTGGTTTACGCTTTTGCTTTGTATTCTTAACGATTGCAGCACTTTCATTTCTCGGTGTTGGTATTCAGCCACCCACTGCAGACTGGGGGTCAATGGTGAGGGAAACTGCAGGTTTAATTCAGTTTGCAGAATATGACATTACTGCCGCATTAACGCCCATGTTACCCGCTGCAGCCATAGCGCTGCTTACCGTTGCCGTCAACTTTGTTGTTGACTGGTTCTTGCATAAAACCAGTGGCCTAAAGGACTAAGGTATATAGATCATGAGCAATCAAAATAAAGGCAAAAAAGGTGATGTCCTACTGGAAATGCGAGACATTGTTATTGATGGTTTTAGCGATGACAAATGGCACCCTATTATTAAAGGCGCAGATCTTGTCCTGAGGCGCGGTGAAGTTATGGGGATCATTGGTGAATCGGGTGCCGGTAAGTCAACGCTGGGACTCGCATCAATGGGCTTTGCTCGACCCGGTTGTGAGATACACGGCGGTACAATCAACTTTGATGGTATCGATTTGATTGCAGCAACTGAATCAGAACGCAGACAACTTCGTGGATCCCGTATTGCCTATGTTGCGCAATCAGCAGCAGCCTCATTTAATCCCGCTCACCGCCTAATTGATCAAACTATTGAGGCATGCCTCAGTCACGGCATTAGTTCTGAGGAAGAGGCAAGGTCTGACGCAAAACAATTGTTTGCCGACCTTCAATTACCACAGCCCAATACTATTGGTGATCGTTATCCTCATCAGGTGTCTGGTGGACAACTACAGCGAGTAATGACTGCGATGGCAATGTCTTCAAGGCCAGACCTGATTATTTTTGACGAACCCACCACCGCGTTAGACGTAACGACTCAGGTCGAAGTGCTTGCATCGATGCGCTTAATTGTTGAAAAGTACAACACGGCAGCAATTTATATTACCCACGACCTTGCTGTTGTGGCTCAAATGGCTGATGTCATTAAAGTGCTGCGGTATGGCGAAACTGTCGAGAATGCCGATACGCGTTCCATGCTTTCTAACCCTAAAAAAGAATACACGAAGTCTCTCTGGTCAGTGCGTTCGATTGAGAAAGAAGAAGCTATATCAAAAGATATCGTCCTTAAAGTTGATCGAGTTGACGCAGCCTATAGTGGTGGTATTAAAGTACTTGATAATATTTCGATTGACATTCCGCGTGGTCAGACCATTGCTATTGTAGGAGAATCAGGCTCGGGGAAATCAACCACTGCTCGTGTTATGACAGGCCTATTGCCTCCATTAAAAGGCGCCGTCCTGTTTAACGGTAAGCCGTTACCACCGATGCTAAAAGATCGAAGTGTTGAACAACTCAAAAAAATTCAAATGATTTATCAGTCTGCTGATACCGCTATGAATCCAAGACACACTGTCCGTGATGTGATTGGTCGGCCCCTTGAGTTTTATCTAGGCCTAAAAGGAAAAGCCTTGGATGATCGTTTAGTCGAGCTCCTGAATCTTATTGAACTGGATGAAAGTTTTATTGATCGTCTACCTGCCGAAATGTCTGGTGGGCAGAAGCAGCGCGTTTGTATTGCTCGAGCGCTCGCTGCAGAGCCAGAGGTTATCATTTGTGATGAAGTAACTTCAGCACTCGACCAGATCGTCCAAAAAGGCATTTTGAGCTTATTACTCCGGTTACAAAAAGAGCTTGGTATTACCTATATTTTCATTACCCATGACATCGCCACTGTTAAGGCTATTTCAGATCAAATTGTCGTTATGTTCCAAGGCAAGGTGGTTGAACAAGGTATGAAAAGTGAAATCCTATCCCCCCCATTTTTAGATTATACTAATTTATTGCTGTCTTCAGTTCCTGAAATGGACCCAGATTGGTTAACTGGACTATTAGAGCAAAGAGAAAAGGCAGAACGGTTAAGTTAAGTCTTACCTGGCTGTTAAGGTAAATTTCAGACAAAAAAAACCCCCTGATCTTACGATCGGAGGGTTAAAAAAGTCAAAACCTGAGGAGGAGGAAAGGGCTTTAACTTGTAGCCTACAAAAAGTAGCGAATCACGCTTCTTTTTGACAATCAACTCTGTTCGAGCCAATTTAAAATTTTCGCTTGTGCTTTAAGCAGAGTGAAATAATAGTGTTTTAACTGTTATAATAACAGTTACACTTTTCATTTAATTTGACCGATACAGTTATCTAAAAACCATGGCAGTCTTACCTTCTAAATCCAACTCGTTCAAATACGACCAAGTCTCGCGGCATATTAGCGGATTGATCGAAAAAGGGGAATTAAAACCAGGCGATAAGGCCCCTTCACTGCGAATATTGAGCAAACAACTCGGTGTTAGCATTTCAACTGTATCTCAAGCTTACCTTAACCTCGAGGATCAAGGTGTGCTAAATGCGAAACCGCAGTCTGGCTTTTTCATTAATACTATCGTTAACCCAAATAATAGCATTGCGAAAAAAACTAGTCCTGCGGGCAAGCCGCGCAAAGTTAAATTTGGTGATCTGTTTGAAGAAATTTTTATAAGTGCTAATAATCCTCGCATTGTTCCTTTTGGCACATCGAAGCCATCAATGGAATTCATGCCAGTTAAATCACTCACCCGGGCGACGCGCAGCATTATCAGCCGCTACCCAGAAAAGTGTATGGATTACTGCTTTCCACCGGGTGACCGAAAACTACGCGAACAAATTGCTCTGCAGTATGCCAATACCAATACAAGTGTATCGGCTGATGATATTATTGTTACTTCAGGTGCCACCGAAGCACTCTCATTAAGCATTCAGGCTGTTGCCAAACGTGGTGATATTATTGCCGTCGAAACACCCACGTATTTTTCAGTACTACGCTTAATCGAAAAAATGGGACTACTTGCCCTAGAAATTGAAACCGATCCAAAAACTGGCATGGAGCTAGATGCACTAGAAGACGCTTTTGAAACAATGGATATTCAAGCCGTACTCGCCTCTCCCAACATCAGCAACCCCCTTGGCTGCTTGATGCCTGAAGAAAAAAAACGTGCGCTAGTCAATCTACTGGCTGAGCGAGATGTACCACTCATCGAAGACGATGTTTACCGCGATGTCTATTTTGGTGAGCGATCACCTCGGTCCTCAAAATCTTATGACTTTAATGATATGGTTCTGAGCTGCTCCTCTTTTTCAAAGACACTGGCCCCAGGCTATCGCATTGGTTGGATAATACCTGGTCGTTATAAAACTAAAGTTATAGAGCTCAAACAAGCTACGTTTTCCGCAACCTCATCTATTAATCAATTCGCTATGGCCGAGTTTCTTAGTAGTGGTCAATATGATCGACACCTTGTTCGTTTACGTCAGTCGATGCGCGAGCAAGTTGAAAAAGGCCGGTTTTTAATATCAACTCACTTTCCTGAAGGCACCTTTATATCAATGCCACAGGGTGGTAATGTACTCTGGATAGAAATGCCACGTGGCTGTAATTGTATTGAAATTTTCAATCGAGCTTTGCAAAAGAACATTGGAGTAACACCTGGCATACTGTTTTCGTCGACTCGAAAATTTAAGAACCATTTACGTATTAACTGTGGTTTCCCTTGGAACGAAATTAACATTCAAGCAATTGTAACACTCGGAAAAATTGTTTCTGATGTCTTGGAGGAACAACGATCATAAATAATGTAAAGACAGGGAAAGTTGTGAGCACTCGTATCAAAGAAACACGTCAGCAAGCTCTAGAAATTCTTAAATCGAAATATGGTTATGACCAGTTCCGTTTTCAACAAGAAGATATTGTACAAACTCTGGTAAATGGTAAAGATGCTTTGGTTCTGATGCCAACGGGTGGCGGAAAATCACTTTGCTATCAAATCCCATCGCTGATTCGAGATGGTGTTGGTATTGTCATTTCGCCATTAATCGCTTTAATGCAGGACCAAGTCAATGCACTCAGTGCTCTCGGTATTCGTGCCGCTTTTCTAAACTCTACACTCGATCACTATGAACGTATCAAAGTAGAGCAGCAGCTGCTCAATAACCAGCTCGACTTGCTATATATTTCACCCGAGCGACTCAACACCACCTCTTTTTTATCTCTTCTTAATCGCTCTACCATTGCACTCTTTGCGATAGACGAAGCCCATTGTGTGTCTCAATGGGGCCATGATTTTCGAAGTGACTATATGCAGTTACAACAGCTGCATGAACGATTTCCAAACGTACCACGGATTGCGCTTACCGCTACTGCTGATCAACGTACTAGAAACGAAATTGTTCAGCAGCTTGGCCTGCAATCAGCTCGCGTTTTTCTGCACAGTTTTGATCGTCCCAACATTTTTTATCGGATCAGCGAAGGTGAAAGCAACCGCGATAGATTGTGGCAATTTATTCAGGCCAACCACCTGTTAGACGCTGGTATTATTTATTGCTTGTCGCGCAAACGAGTGGACACGATCGCCGACTGGTTAAGTAAAAAAGGTTGCGTTGCCTTGCCCTACCATGCCGGTATGAGCACCAAGCAACGTGCCATCAATCAGCATCGTTTCTTAGTTGAAGAAGCAGTAGTTATCGTCGCAACAATTGCCTTTGGCATGGGCATCGATAAACCTGATGTGCGTTACGTTGCACACTTGTGTTTACCCAAAACCATTGAAGCTTACTATCAGGAAACTGGCCGCGCAGGACGTGACGGACAACCCGCTAATGCTTGGCTAGCCTACGGTATGCAAGATGTTATTAGCATGCGGCAGATGGGCCAGCAAAGTGACGGCAACGAGAATCACAAGCTCAACCTGCACCAAAAGCTAGAATCGATGCTCGGTCTATGCGAACAAGTCACCTGTCGTAGACAAACGCTACTCGCTTACTTTGATGAGACGCGAGATCAACCCTGCGGCCATTGCGATACCTGTATTAATCCGCCGCCTACTTGGGACGCAACTGAGGCCGCGCGTATGGCTTTGTCTTGTGTCTACCGAACCGGTCAGCGATTTGGTGTTAGCTATTTAGTTGATGTCCTAATTGGCAAGCCTCACGATAGAATTGAACACAATGGTCACGATAAAATTAGCACTTGGAATATCGGTAATGAGTTGTCCGCAGCAGAATGGCGCAGCTTGTACCGACAATTACTGGTCTACTCGTACGTCGAGAGCGACCCCGATTTGCACGGCGGCCTAAAACTAACTCAACTAGCCAAACCTCTGCTCAGTGGTGGTGAGACATTAATGCTGCGCAAAGTAGAGCCTCGCATTAAAAAATCAGGTTTAAAAACAGCAAGAACTGCACCAGAAGTAGCAGATCAACCGCTGTTCAATGCATTACGAGCCCTGAGAAAATCGATTGCAGACGAGGACTCTATTCCTCCTTATGTCATTTTTCATGACAAAACATTGGTTGAAATGGTGTCAGTACAGCCGACTAGTTTAACTGAAATGGCCAGCATTAGTGGCGTTGGGGACAAGAAGCTTGATAAGTATGGGGCAGAATTTTTAGGCGTTATTCGAGATCACCATGCCAGCCTATAGAGAAACGGACGTTCCCCCATCTTATCAACTCTGAAATACTCTGAATTACAATTTTAGCGCCAACCGCCCTTGGCTCAACATAAAAGTCGTTAACTCTAGTTAAGGTTTAACCCAGACGATATTTGGAACAACTCAGTCACACCCCTGCGTTTCAATCCAATTCAAAGCATTGCCAACAACCACTACACTACCAGAAACAATTAAACTGCCAACCGGTAGAATAACGCCATAAGCCACCAGACAGACTGCCAAATCTTCGGGCGTGCCGCCTCGGCAAGATATTCCTGTGTTAATTTCGTCTTTACTCAAAATCAACTTTTTAGTCAAAACGTCACAATCATCACTAAAATTAGGATCAACAGATTCTTGTGCAACAAACACACAGGATGCCAACAGTATCATCAGCACGGCTAGGCACAGCCTTTTTCTGATGTTCCCTGTATGGGTAGAATTATTAAACTTTTTCCCCACATTATTCACGAAGCAACTCAACTGCTTCACTTAATTCAAACCAATCATCCTCACTTTTATGGAAATCAATACTAACTTGCTTTTGCTCAGCTAGCGTTTTGGTTAGCTCAGCTTTTTGTGCTTCCTGATAAATCGATGGATTAGCCAATGTTAACTCTAACGCCTGTTTTTGAGATGACAATTTTTCCATTGCCGCTTCAAGCTGTTTGATTTGATTAAACTTATTCTGATGAAGCTTGCGAAAATCAGCTTCCTGTTTTTTTTGTTGCTTGCGTGAAGCGGTCCCTTCAACGACTGCGACTGTGTTTGCATCGATTGTCATGCGTGATTTTCGAGTCGATAACCAGCGGGGGTAGTCGTCAATGCCATCATCAAAAGAGTCAACCTTGCCATCATCTACCAGCCACAAGTCATCGCAAACACTGCGTAATAAATGGCGATCATGAGAAACAAGAATGACACTGCCTTCGAAACCCTGCAACGCTTGATTCAATGCCAAACGCATTTCTAGATCGAGATGATTGGTTGGCTCATCGAGTAAAATCAGATTTGGACGTTGCCAAATTAATAAAGCAAGCACTAGTCGAGCTTTTTCGCCACCAGAGAATGATCCGACTGATTGCAATACCTTATCACCTTTAAAGTTATAGCCACCCAGATAAGTTCGAATATCACGCTCGGTTAAACTAGGATCGATACGCTGAAGAGTGAGTAGTGGATTGGCGCTTTCATCGAGCTGCTCTACCTGATGCTGAGCAAAATAACCCACTTTCAAGTCTTTTGATCGATCCATTTTTCCACTTTGCGTTTGTAACTCGCCCGCTAATAGTTTAATAAAGGTAGACTTACCCGCACCATTCAAACCCAGCAAGCCTATGCGCTCGCCAGGTATTAATGAGAGATTGATATTTTTCAGGATGGTTGCGTCGCCATAACCAATATTCACCCGGTCAAGGCGCAATAGCGATGTCGGCATAGCACGAGGCAGCTTAAAGTTAAAATGGAAAGGTGAGTCGACATGAGCCGCACCAATAAGCTGCATACGTTCAAGCGCTTTGACTCGACTCTGCGCTTGTTTCGCTTTGGTTGCCTTGGCTTTAAAGCGTCGAATAAAGTCTTCCATATGTGCAATTGCCGCCTGTTGTTTGACATAACCAGACTGCTGTTGGGCAAGTTTTTCGGCACGGCTTATTTCAAATGCGGAATAATTACCTCGATATACTTCAATACCCAATTGCTCAACATGCGCAATAAAACCAACCACCGAGTCAAGAAAATCACGGTCATGTGAAATCAGTAATAAGGTTCCTCGATATTGCTTTAACCATTGCTCTAGCCAGATAACTGCATCTAGGTCGAGGTGATTGGTGGGTTCATCTAATAACAGTAAATCGGAGCGACACATGAGTGCTCGTGCAAGGTTGAGGCGCATAATCCAACCGCCTGAAAAGTGCCTTAACGGGTTTTCAATATCTGCATCGTTGAACCCCAGTCCTGATAACAACCGAGCCGCTCGGCTATAAGCCTGATAACCATCTATTTCTTCTAGTCTGATATGACAAAGCCCTATGCTATTCGCATCTTCGCTGGCTTCGGCCTTCTCTAGTCTGTCTTGCACGTGACGTAATTCGGCATCACCATCAATAACGAACTCGACTGCTGCCTGATCGGTTAAATGCGTTTCTTGCGCAACTTGTGCAATTTCCCAGTCACTGGGGATTGAAAAATCACCTTGATCAGAACTTAGGTTTTTGAGAACAAGTGCAAATAATGAGGATTTACCTGTCCCGTTAGCACCCGTTAATCCCAATTTCTGTCCTGGGTGAACCGTGAAGGAGACGTTTTCAAATAATAAGTTGGGACCTCGGCGTATTGCTAGGTCTGTAAATTTCAGCATAAGTGTCGCAGTTTCTTAGTTGGGATCATTTTAGCCCATACGGTTTATTAATATAAATCTTAGTTAGGTCAAATCTTAGTTAAATTAATTTTCGGTTATTTTATAGTTGACTAACGGTCATTTGCGTTAAGATAGTATTTAAGACAATAGGAAGTTTACCGCATGCAACTAGAAAAATACTACAGTCTGGACAACTCAAAATTATCATTTACTCAACAACAAGCGAGTGAATTTGCTAAATCAGTCGCGGGGGACTTTAATGCATTGCACGATGTCGGCTCGAAAAGATTCTGCGTTCCGGGAGATTTATTATTTTCCGTCATTATCAAGCACTATGGCTTAAGACAAGTCATGGGGTTTTCATTCTCTGGCATGGTGAACGACGATGTAACGCTTATCCTACCTAAAGTCAATGCACGTGAAATTTCGATCTATGATCAAAATGATAAAAAATATCTCGACATCTCGACCAATGGAGACATTACTCAGGACCAGAGTTTGATTGACACCTTAATTAAAGACTATGTCGAGTTCTCCGGCCATACCTTTCCACATGTATTAGTTCCATTATTGAAGGACCATAATGTAATGATCAATACCGAACGCCCATTGGTTATTTATGATCACATGCGAATTTCACTCGACACGCTAGACATTGATTCACTCGACCTTTCTTATACAAAGCCACAATTTCGTTTATATGGAAAGCGTGGTGATGTGGCTCTCAATTTTGACTTTCACTGTAATGGCGAGTATGTCGGGAAGGGCCAAAAGAAAATGGTGTTAAGCGGACTGCGAGAATATGATCAAGATAAAATTGATAAGCTAGTCGCTGATTTTAACGAGAAAAAAAATAATTATGTCAGTACATGATCGGCCAAAATCTCTAAACTTATAACTTTAAAGCGAAGCTATTAAGATATTCCAATATTCTTTAACTGCTGAGGGTCACTGATTTCTTCACCGGTACTAAGGATCCAATCTTTAACCAAACTAATAATTTCAGCCGGTTCCTTACCTTCAGGGTCAATGGGCTTGCCAATGACGACACGTATGGTGCCCGGCCATTTTATCCAGCTATGGCGGGGCCAATATTCCCCAGCATTATGAGCAATGGGTAATACGGCGTATCCAGTGCGTTGAGATATGATGGCGCCACCAACCTTGAAAGGTTTTTGTTGTTTTGGCATGACTCGTGTGCCTTCTGGAAATAACATCAAAATACGCCCTTCGTCCATACGCCTTTTACTTTGTTCAATCAGTTGATTAATAGCCTTGCGCCCTGTCCCACGATTGAGTGCAATGGCATTCACTGCGATTAAACCCCAACCAAAAAGTGGAATCCAAGTTAATTCACGTTTAACTACCCAGATCATAGGGTCAAAGAATTTTTGTAATGCAATCGTTTCCCAAGTCGAGCTATGTTTGCTCATGACTATAAATCCATTTTCAGGAATATTCTCACGGCCTTCAACAACATATTTCAAGCCACAAATAGCCTGTAGCAATCCAAGGCTTATATTTATCCATAACCTGACAACTGCAATACGAACACTAAAAGGCATGATCATTAGCAGGCATAAAAATAGCGCTGCGGTTAATGTCACTAATAAAAAAGGCGGCCAAAATAGAGTTGATCGAATCACTAACCAAAGTTTATACAGTGGACTGGGCATTAGATTGGCCTGCTGTTAAGTGTTTCACGTACAAAATGTGCCAAATCATCATAAATCGGTACATTGGCTACTTCAGGATAACTTTGGATAACTCGCTCACCCTTACCAGTCCTCAACAATATCGGTTTTGCTTGCGCCATTTCAGCTGCTTTAATATCAGATATATTATCACCAACAAACGGTGTTTGGGTTAAATCGATATCGAAGTCATGGGCAATTTTAATGAGCAACCCTGCATTAGGTTTTCGGCAAACACAATTTGCCTGTGGGCTATGTGGGCAGTAATAAATACCGTCGATACCAGAACCCAATATGGCCAGTAGTTTAGTCATCTTAGTATGAATATCTTGCAGTGTTTGTTCGCTAAATAGGCCTCGTGCAATTCCAGACTGATTTGTTGCGATGGTCACCAGATAACCAGCTTTTTTAAGCTGCCAAGTATAGGCCGCCACTCTTCTGGCGATTTGATATAACCGTCTGAGTCATGATTAATGACACCGTCCCTATCAAGAATTATCATTGCTCTCATAGTGACGACCTCTCTAGGAGAGTCAGCGCTGCTTTTGGTCCGATGATAGCGCCTGCTTTCATTGCTACCCGTTATGTTAAATTATTGTGGTTGATAATTACGATTGAATCTTAGAAAAATCAGCAACTTGCCTAAAGCAACTTAATAGTCTACTGAGTAAGGCCAGTCGATTCGCCTTGACCGCGGGGTCTTCAACCATCACCATAACCTCGTCAAAAAATTGATCAACCACCGGTCGAAGTGATGCCAGTTCATTTAATCCCTGTAGATATTCTCCTTCAACAAACAAGCTATCAACCTTGCCCTGCAAACCGACTAATTGTTGAAATAATTGTTTCTCTGCCGTGGCTTCAAACAGTCTTTCATTGATCGTTACACTGCCCTTTGTTAACCCTTTATCGACGCCCTGTTTTTTAAGGATATTAGCAATCCGTTTGTTGGCAGCAGCCAATGCAAGCGCAGCGTCATTTTTCTGAAATTGATTAACTGCCTGAACTCGTTGATCACAATCATTTAGTATCTCTGGCTTGGTACTAATAACAGCATCGACAATATCAAAACCAATACCCTGCTCCTGATAATAAGCACGAAGCCGATCAAAGATATAGTCACTTACGTCATCAGCGACAGAGCCTGCTTCAAATTTATCTGACAGTGCCTCGAAAGCTTTATTAATAAGCGGCATCAAGTTTAGCGGCAAGTCTTTTTCGATCAGAATCCGGACCACACTTAACGCGGCTCGACGCAGCGCAAAGGGGTCTTTGACGCCGCTGGGCTTTTGTCCAATGCCAAAAATACCGACCAAGCTATCAAGCCTGTCGGCCAATGCAACACATTGTGCCACATCGTTACTGGGTAGTTGATCGCCCGAAAATTTAGGCCAGTAATGCTGTTCAACTGCGTCACTGACAGCCTTAGGCTCGTGGTCAAACTCGGCATAATAACGACCCATTAAACCCTGCAATTTGGGAAACTCCCCCACCATTTGGGTCATTAAGTCACACTTACACAACTGAGCCGCCCTTTCTACCTGAACTTCATCGGCTCCCATTTGCTTTGCAATCGATACTGCCAGCTTGGCGATTCGACGGCTTTTGTCACCAACACTGCCGAGTTTGTTCTGAAACACGACTTTATCGAGCAACTCACTACGCTGCAATAGGGGCTGTTTTTGATCCTGCTCAAAAAAGAATCGGGCATCAGCAAAACGCGGTCGGATGACTCGCTCATTACCTTTGGCGACCATCTCTGGTTGCTTGCTATCAATGTTTGAAATAGTAATAAAGTTGGGCAATAACGCGCCTTGCTGATCAAACAACGCAAAGTATTTTTGATTGTCCTGCATCGTCATCACTAACGCTTCGACCGGAATCGACAGAAATTCAGCGTCAAATGTGCCACACACGGCAACAGGAAACTCAACCAACCCGGTCACTTCGTTTAACAACGCTTCTTCTATGTGTGCGACGCCACCTAAGTTAGCGGCGCTTTGCTCGATCTGTTCTCGGATGATACTTTTACGCTCATCGAAACTGGCAACAACTTTGCCTTCATTCGCCAGGCAAGCAACATAATCGCTGGCATTCGAGAAAGTCATCGGGCCTGGCGCATGAAACCGATGCCCCTGACTTTGATTGCCCGAGCGCACGCCCAATACTTCTCCTTCGACCACGCTTGAACCAATCATCATGACCAGCCACTTCACTGGACGAACGAACTCAAAGGCTTGATCACCCCAGCGCATTTTCTTTGCTATCGGTAGTTTATGGATGGCGGTTGCGACCACTTCTGGCAGTATTTGCGCCAAACTCGATCCGATTTCAGTCTTTTCAAAATACAACCAGGCGCCTTTGTCGGTCTCACGTTGTTGTAAATCAGTCACTTCGACACCACAGCCACGGGCAAAGCCCTGTGCCGCTTTCGACGGATTACCTTCTTTATCGAAGGCGGCCTGTAAAGCTGGGCCACGCTTTTCGACCACTTGATCAGCCTGCTGGGTCTGCATGTTGCGCATTAATATGCCAAGACGTCTGGGAGTCGCGTAAACTTCTATTGAAGCCGCTGGCAATCCAACGTCATTGAGCGCCTGGCTCACCAGTTTGGCGAAATCTTCAGACAATGACTTAAGGTTTTTAGGGGGTAACTCTTCCGTGCCTAATTCGATCAGGCAATCGTTGGTTATAGCGCTGTTATTGGTCAATACGTTATTCACTGTCAACCTCCATTGCCGTTGCATATGAAGTTGTTTTGGGCAACAACGAGTTCCTCATTAGAGGAAAAGCCAGTGCCTCGCGCGACTCGTAATAACATTGCGCAACCCCTCTTGATAGCGTTCGCACCCGCAAGATAAAACGCTGGCGTTCGGTCACCGAAATAGCGTGACGCGCATCGAGCAAATTGAAGGCATGGGATGCTTTCATGACCTGTTCGTAACCCGGTAGGGCTAACTTCTTTTCGATCAGTTTTTGACATTCGGTTTCACAGACGTCAAACCAATGGAATAACGCGTCTGTATCGGCGAGTTCAAAGTTGTAGGTTGATTGCTCTACTTCGTTTTGATGATAAATATCACCATAGGTAATTTCACCCTGCTCACTGCGTGACCAAACAAGATCATAAATGCTGTCAACACCTTGCATGTACATCGCAAGCCGTTCAATACCGTAGGTAATTTCGCCTGAAACAGGCCGACATTCAAGACCACCCACTTGTTGGAAATAAGTAAACTGCGAGACTTCCATGCCATTTAGCCAAATTTCCCAACCCAGACCCCAGGCACCTAGGGTGGGTGACTCCCAGTTATCTTCAACAAAACGGACATCGTGAACCAGCGTATCAAAACCGAGTCGCTCCAAAGAGCCTAGATACAGTTCTTGAAAATTATCCGGTGACGGTTTTAGCAATACTTGGAACTGAAAGTAATGCTGAAGTCGGTTGGGGTTTTCGCCATAACGTCCGTCAGTGGGTCGGCGACTGGGCTGAACATAGGCGGCTCGCCATGGCTCGGGCCCGATGGCACGCAGAAATGTTGCTGGATGAAAAGTACCCGCACCGACTTCCATATCCAGTGGCTGCATGATGACACAGCCCTGCTCGGCCCAATAGCTTTGTAGGGTTTGAATTAACCCCTGAAACGTACCTAAGTCAGTGACAACTGTGTTGGGTGTTAAAGTATCATTCATGGACTAGATTACTCGAGCGTTGGATATTCATAAACTTGGGAACTGCACAAAATTTGATTGTGATTATAACTAACTGCAACCTAATCCTCATGCATTTTCATTACAATTGGACAAACTTGTTTGCACATCGAGGTTTAATAGGTGATGTAGCCCAATACATCACCCATTTATTTATTGTTATAGTATGATTCCCGCTATCCTAATGCATGCAGCCTAGGCTACATATTATGGCTTTTTTGACTTAAAAGGCGATTCTAAGTGCAGGCAGCGGTAGTTGTTTTCAATACGCAACTAAGTAATCATTCACTTATTGATTATATTGATTCAAAATTTATGGCCTATCACCTAAAGCAATGGATACATTGTTTAAAACACTGCGCGATGATGGCTTTACTCGCATCAAGCCCAGAAAAACTTCCCAATAATGTCTATTGCATTTTATTGAGCCTGACCAGTTATCTGCTAGTTGGTTTAATGTTAGTTGATGAGCAGCGTAGCTACCTGATTATTGTTGGCCACATCGCACTTGAATTAATTCTACTTACGCTAATTACCTATGTCACTTTGCGGATTAGGAAGACATTGCCTCGAATGCTTCAAACTATGTCAGCACTGATCGGAACCAACCTGATCATGACATCGGTGAGCTTGCCATTGTACTCGTTAGTGATAGACCATAACGTTTCAGCCCAGTCGGTCTCTCAGCTTGAAATCAACCTGTCCATGGCGCTCATTTTTTGGAACTTGGCCGTATTGTCATTAATTTTTAAGCGCGCTTTTGGGCTGGGGACTTTGATTTCAGCTATGGTTAGTTTTAACTATTTTGTGTTGTATCAATTGATCATTCTTTGGCTTTATTAAGGCGTTTCAACCTCAACGGTAATTTATATTTTGAAAATTTACATATTGGGTATTTGCGGCACCTTCATGGCAGGAGTCGCTCTTTTGGCCAGAGAAAAAGGGTTTGAAGTTGAAGGATCAGATGCTGCAGTCTATCCACCCATGAGTACTCAGCTTAGCGATGCTGGCATCACACTTCATAACGGCTATAACGCCAAAAATTTGCCGAACGATAACACGGTATTTATTGTCGGTAATGCCATTTCACGCGGCAACCCCCAGTTTGAATCCATCCTTGAACATAACCTACCCTTCATCTCTGGCCCACAATGGCTTTACGAAAACGTATTGTGCAGCCGTTGGGTACTAGCCGTGGCCGGAACGCATGGTAAGACCACCACTAGTAGTATGCTGGCATGGATTCTTCAGTTTAGCGGACTAAATCCTGGTTATTTAATTGGAGGTATAAGCCAAAACTTTTCTCAGTCCGCTAGTCTGGGTCGAATGGATGACGCGAGCGAAAGCCCCTTCTTCGTGATTGAAGCCGATGAATATGACACCGCATTATTTGACAAGCGTTCAAAGTTTATTCACTACCACCCTCGCACCTTAATTCTCAATAATTTGGAATTTGATCATGCTGATATTTTTGATGACCTGCCGGCCATTCAGCGTCAGTTTCATCATTTAATTAGAACACTACCCAAAACAGGACTTATTATTCATAATCGAGATGTTGTCGCACTGGATGAGGTATTGGCCATGGGTTGCTGGAGTGACTGCCTTAGCTTTTCCTCAGGCAATAAAGCAGATTTCACGTTAGGTGATGACTCTAGTGTGAACGATCACCACACAGAACAAAGCTTCACTATTAAGCTGGCTCAAACAGGACAATTCAATGCTTTAAACGCTTGCGCTGCTGCGCTTGCAGCCCGTCATGCAGGCATTCCATTACAAACATCGATAGAAGCGTTAAATCAATTTGGCGGGGTAAAACGTCGTCAGGAACTGATCGCAGAGATTAATAATATTAAAATTATTGATGATTTTGCGCATCACCCAACGGCTATTGCACTGACCTTAGACGCATTAAAAGCCGAGGCCAAAGGTCGTTTATTTGCTGTGATCGAATTGCGTTCTAACACGATGAAGATGGGATCACTTCGAGATAAAGTTGCTCACTCATTAGGTTCTGCAGATGTGGTATTGATGGTCGACAATCCATGTTTGGAGTGGGATATCAATGAGATGGCTCAATTTGTCAACATTACTACAACTACTCAAGTGTTCATTAAGCGCGATACAGCACAAATCATTCATCAACTAGTTAAAGACTGTCAACCCATGGATCAAATCGTTATTATGAGCAACGGCGGTTTTGATAATATCCACCAACGCCTGATTTTTGCTATGCAGCCCGATCTTTGACTGATGCGTCCTCAATTCAAACAATCACTGCAAGTTAATGAATTATTTTTTTCGAGTGTTTAACGCGGGTAAATTTCAATCATGGTAGGCAAAAAGAATTTAACTTTATAATATGATTTAAGGTGTTGTAAAAGTAATCAAAAATGCATTGCTAGAAACACAACTGCAATGTGATTAATTATTCTTCAGAAACCTAACCTATGCCAGAGATCCAAACAAGGTTTCCAGAGGATGAGACAGTATAATGAGACAGTATAATGATTAAAACTTTAACGCTAGCAATGACCGGTGCGTCGGGTGCGCCTTACACGTTACGCCTCATGCAATGTTGCCTCGAAGCTGGAATTCATGTTCAGTTTCTGTGTTCACAGGCGGGACAAATTGTGCTGGGGATGGAATCTGATTTAAAACTCACCGGCTCACCTCAAAAAATGCAGCGACAGTTGTGTGATTATTTTGACGTTGATACATCTCTCATTAGCGCTTATTCAAAAGATCAATGGACAGCACCACCTGCCAGCGGATCATCAGTTGCCGACGCTATGGTCGTTTGCCCCTGCACCATGGCTACGCTTTCATCAATTGCCTGCGGAACGAGTGAAAATCTACTGACTCGAGCAGCTGATGTCATAATCAAAGAACGTAAAACATTAATATTAGTACCAAGAGAAACACCCTTCTCCAGCATTCACCTTGATAATATGCTGAAGCTCTCAAACCTTGGCGTTGTCATACTGCCGCCCAATCCTGGGTTTTATCAGGGGGTCAATCAAGTGAGTGATTTAGTCAATTTTGTTGTCGCCCGAATTCTTGATCAGCTCGATATTCCAAATCAAATTTCACCTCGCTGGGCGACCAATGATTAATGCCTTGCCTGCCATAATAACCCACCCATTAATACGCACTACCAATCAACTTATTTATGATCGAATTACCCCTATTTCCACTTAAAACCGTTCTTTTGCCAGGTAACGTGTTGTCACTCAAAATTTTTGAGCCTCGCTATACCGATATGGTTGCTCACTGTATGCGCGAAATGTCTAATTTTGGCATTATTCTTATTTTTAAAGGGGAAGAATATGAAAGAAATAGTGAAATCCATTCGATTGGAACCACTGCCAATATTCATGACTGGCAAGATAGAAAAGATGGATTGCTGGGTATTACAGCGCTCGGTGTTGATCGTTTCGAAATTGACAAAACAAGGACTCAACCAGATGGCTTAACTGTTGCTAAAGTCAAAATACTGGATGAAGAAAGTAAAAAAATCATTCCACAACAGTATCTCTATATGCAACAGTTGTTGGAACATATTAGCCAGCAGGAAGCTAAAGTATTTAAACCCGAGGATGGCTTCGCCGAAATACTCTATCAGCTGATATTTCTACTTCCACTAAACAGCAATTTGAAACAGCGCTTACTAGAAATTCCAAAATCCCTAGATAGGGCTAACATACTGCATGCTGAACTTATACGTTTGGGCATCATTCAGCAACATAAACCAGACATCGGAACCTAACAATTAATAAGTTAACTATTGGCAATCTAGATATCAAATGCTAGTCATTAATATTTTAATGAAAAATATAATGGTGGCATTAGTTTTAATTTTTTTTGCTCCCTTGGCCCATTCTATCCAGAAATCAGGTGTCTATCTCGACCAACAAGTGACTTTTGAAAAAGGGGAAGTGTTGCATTTAAATGGGGCCGGACTTATGCAAGAGTTATGGATTAAACTCTATGTTGGTTCACTTTATCTTGCCGATAAAAACAGCAATGTTATAGATATTTTATCCAACTCGAGTGCCTATCGCCTACAAATGGACTTTGTTTATCATGAGGTGACACACACCAAGCTACTAAACGGCTGGCGTGAGGGCTTCAAAAAAAATCAAGATGAAGAAACTATGAGGAAACTAAAAAATGAAATTGAGCAGTTTTATAGTTACTTCAACAAAAACGCCGTAAAAGGCGATCGTTATCGATTAGATTATATTCCTGGCACAGGTACAAAAATAATTAAAAATAAAGTGCTACTGGGTATTATTCCCAGCGTTGACTTTAAAAATATTTTACTCGAAATATGGTTAGGTAACTTTCCTATTGATAGTGGTTTGAAAAAAGATTTATTGGGACTTTAGGCGTCATAAACCTTTAGGAGAAACAGAATATACTGCTCCCCCCTTGCAACTCTAATAACTTCAACCGATCGCAATTTTCGATAACGCTTTATCGGCAAAAGCAATGGTTTGATCTATCTGTTCGTCACTATGGGCGGAACTAACAAAACCCAGTTCGAATGCCGAAGGTGCCAAGTAAACACCCTGCTCAAGCATCAAATGGAAAAACTGCTTGAATCGGTCAATATCACAACGGCTGACATCAGAAAAACTAGCCACCTGCTGCTGATCAGTAAAAAATAGCCCAAACATAGCGCCTGCTTGATTAGCCTGCATCGGAATACTGTTGGCTTTTGCGGCGGTAAGGATACCTTCAACTAATCGCCTTGTTTTTGCAATTAATGCTTCGTAGAAACCCGGTCGTGAAATGATTTCAAGATTTTTCAACCCTGCTGCCATCGCTACCGGATTACCCGCCAAGGTACCCGCTTGGTATACTGGCCCAATGGGCGCAATATAATCCATTATGTCTCCTCGCCCACCAAAAGCGCCTACTGGCAAACCTGCACCAATAATTTTTCCCAGTGTTGTCAGATCAGCTTTGATATTGTAATACCCCTGAGCGCCTGTTAAGCCAACCCGGAACCCTGTCATTACTTCATCCAGAATCAAAACACTACCCGCTTCATCGCAACAGCGTCGCATTGCTTCGAGGAAATCCGCAGCGGGCAGAATACAGTTCATATTACCAGCAACAGGCTCAACGATAATGCAAGCAATTTCAGAACCCATCTCGGCAAACAACTGATTTAACTGTTCGGCATTATTGTATTCAAGTGTGAGTGTATTGGCCGCAAGAGAGGCTGGCACACCGGGTGAGTCAGGCACGCCTAATGTCAGAGCCCCCGAACCCGCTTTGACTAATAACGAGTCAGAATGACCATGATAACAACCTTCGAATTTAACTATTTTGTCACGGCCAGTAAACCCGCGCGCTAATCTTATCGCACTCATGGTTGCTTCTGTGCCAGAACAAGTCATTCGCACCTTATCCATATTAGGCATTACCGAACAAATCTGTTCTGCTAGCTCAACTTCTAGTTCTGTTGGCGCACCAAAGCTCAGACCCTTCCTGGCCACATCACAGACCGCATCAATAATTTCAGGATGAGCATGTCCACAAATCATAGGACCCCATGACCCAACATAATCAATATAGGATTGGCCATCCACGTCAAATAAACAGGCACCTTCACCACGCTCAAAAAACAGGGGTGACCCACCAACGCCGTTAAAAGCCCGCACTGGAGAATTGACTCCTCCAGGAATAACCTGAGTGGCGCGCTGCATTAAAGATTCAGATTTTGACATTATTTTTTATCCGGTAACGTGTGATCTTTTAAAAAACTATGGCTGGTGGTGACAGATTATTCTTCGTCGTGCATCCAATATAGCCTAGAGGGTTGATACTGGCCCATGCCATATCGAGTACCCTGTTTAAGGCTTTGCCAGCAATAATTTTGTGCTTCACGACAAGCACTTAAGTGGTCTAGGCCCTGAGCCAACAAAGCCGCTAGGCTAGCTGATAAAGTACAACCAGCACCATAAAATTCATGGTCTAAACGTGGCCAATCAAATTGCTCGATCACTCGATAATTATGATACAACGAATTTAGCACCGACGGACTCGAGTCCCGGCGTCCACTGAGCAAGACATGCTGGCAACCTTTGTCCATTAAACCCGTCATCATCGCCGCCACATTATCGGCCTCCGGTATCAAGATACCGGCCTCTACGGGACTAATTGTCATTATATCGGCGTGGTGAATCAATAACTCTCGAATCGACTCAACCACATCATCATCAGCCAGCTCCATTCCATTACTGCCAATCAGCATCGGATCAAACACAACGGGAATATCAGGATAATCGAGTAAAATACCATGAACTGCCTGCACACCCTCATCACTGCCAATAAGACCAATTTTGATTACATCAACTGGCGTATCTTCGAGAACGGCTCGTGCACTTTGCACAATAATATCGTCATCAATAGGTATTAAACTCGAAACCATTTGAGAATCCTGAACACTCAGACAGGTGATCACTGTATTGGCATGACAGCCCTGACTCACTATCGCTTCAATATCGGCTGCCATACCACTGGCACCTGTCGCATCGTGTGCAGAAAAACACAACACAACAGGCGATTTAGAATTGTTCGCCATTTCAGACATCTTCGCCTCGACTATTTAAATACCTAATTATAGCTTCAATTTCATCGGGATTAAATTACTTACAGGCTGCAAATAAACTATTTTTATGATTAAAACTTAGATCGTTAAATTAAATACAAACCCGGCAGATATCCAAAAAAAAATAAATGGTTTTTCAGTTCAAATAACTAATGATGAAAGTACCTTTTCTCGGAAAGTTTAGTCTATACAGTAATATTTATCAGTTAGACAGAACATATCTCTATGGTTCAACTATGCTTAATGTAATTGACTTCTGTAGTCCTAGAACTACCAATAGACGTTCTTATATCCAATAACAATGCACACTATTATCTACATTGCTTTTTTTCTGAGCCTTTTAAGATTATATGTGAAGTGATTACTGTTAGTAACGAACCGGTCCAATTAAATAATAATCTTATTAAAAGCGATTAAGGGACAAAAATCATGAAGCTTGTGCAGCGAATTCTTTTTATAATGCTTTCTATGTCTTATGGCGTACATGCAGACTTTATACCTTCGGACTTATTAGATGAAAACCTAAATAATCAGTCAATTTATGCTGCTCAAGGTGTAACTTTGGGGGCTGGGACTGATGTTGGCGGCAATATTCAATCTGTTACCTCAATCACGATTGGTGTAATGTCAATTGTCGGCGGCAATATTGAAGCTGGAACTGCAGCTAAGACTGGCGCCGATTCTAGGGTTGGTGGTAACGTCTCGGCTGGAACTTCTGTGACGACAGGAGCCAAATCAAATACTGGCGAAGATACCCCTCCCGGAGATGGTACATTCGTTGTTGGTAATGTTTTTTCTGGAACTTCAACAACTGTTGGTGGTGATTCAACTATCAATGGCAATATTGAAGCTGGAGAAACCGTAACAATGGGTATCGCTGGTAAGGTGAGTGGAATCGTTACTGAAAATCTTGCAACCGATGCAGGATACTCGCCTCCCACAGTTATAAGCCAGAAAGCTCAACTTGATCGAGTACAAGAGGAACTATTCCGTTTAGGAGATGACCAGGGATTTAAAAAACTCGACATCACATTTGGGCTTAAAGACGAAACACTTACTTCTGGTATTTATGATAGTCACAATTATTTAACAATACGGGCCTTCAAAACTCTTACACTTGATGGCGAAAATAAAACAGGTGACTTCCTTTTCAATGTCCACAACTATCTTACCTTTGCTGCGGATTCAAAGGTCAAACTGATAAACTTTAAAGAGAATAGCAAAGTTATTTGGAATGTTATGGGTGATGTGACTGGCACCGTTGGTTATATGGCTACTGGCGCAAGAGCTGACGTCAGAGGCTTTATTGTTGCTAATGGTTACGTTAAAACAGGAGCTAATAGCACTATATATGGTATAGGTGATACTTGTGGTGGTGCAATTTCAGTAAATGATTATGTGACGTTTGGCGCAGACAATACAATTGGAGCTCCTGGTTGCATGCTTACTCTACCGACTGGCCCTGATTATTTTTCAATCAACCACGACACTCAGGGTATTCATTGC
>Ga0209710_1000178_pt1 | contig 71083 bp, 104 predicted proteins | sample ArcticOcean_MG_C_5_FD_187436 | JGI IMG/M metagenome (GOLD analysis project Ga0209710, IMG submission 187436) | Marine microbial communities from western Arctic Ocean - ArcticOcean_MG_CB4_138 (SPAdes) (version 2) | ecosystem: Environmental > Aquatic > Marine > Oceanic | place: Arctic Ocean...
TACGTAAGAGCATTAGAGAACACGGTCTCAGGCACAGCACTTTGTCCGCACAAATGCCTTCGGAGAGCAGTTCCGTTGTGTCGAACGCTACCAATGGAATTGAACCACCTAGGGGATACTTGTCCGTTAAGAAGTCAAAGAAAGGGCCTCTTAAGCAAGTTGTTCCGCAATATGCTACCTTAAAGCAACACTATACATTACTATGGGATATGCCTAGCAACGAAGGTTATATTAATATCGTAGCAGTAATGCAAAAGTTCTTTGATCAAGCGATTAGCGGTAACTGGAGTTACAATCCTACACACTTTGAGAACAACGAAGTTCCAATGAGTGTAATGATTGGTGATTTGCTTAATACATATAAGTATGGATGGAAAACTAGTTACTATCAGAACACTTATGACTATAAGACTGATGGCGAAATAGCATTTGACGATGCAAAACAACCTCTAGCTAGAGACGAGTTTGCAGGATCAGATGACGAATATGAAGAGCATTGTGAGGCATGTGCAATTTAAAGGTTGACATGCTGTTATAATGAAGTTATAATAGTAGGACGTTACGAGACATAAAGGAAGAGAAATGGCGAAAACAGTTTTTAATCAAGAGAAGGTAGACTTTACAAAGAGTACAATGTTCTTTGGACCTGATCAAAACACACAGAGATATGATGTGTTTAAATTTCCAGAGTTTGATAAACTTAATCAAACTATGCTTGGGTACTTTTGGAGAGCAGAAGAAGTAAGTTTACAGAAAGATCGAGCTGACTTTGCAAACTTTCGACCAGAACAAAAACATATTTTTACAAGTAACTTAAAGTATCAAACATTGTTAGATAGTGTACAAGGACGTGGACCTAGTCTAGCATTTTTACCTTATGTATCACTTCCTGAACTAGAAGGATGTATTGTTACTTGGGACTTCTTTGAAACAATTCATTCACGTAGCTATACACATATTATGAAGAACGTGTATTCTAATCCAAGTGAAGTGTTTGACACTATCTTAGATGACAAAGAAATTCTAAAACGTGCAACAGCAGTTACTAAAAACTATGATGCATTTACAGAAGCGGCAGATGCTTGGTTCCATCGAGGCGAAGGCACTCTGCGAAATGTTAAGAAGTTAATGTTCTTAGCAATGATGAATGTAAACATTTTGGAAGGCTTGCGTTTTTACGTTAGCTTTGCATGTACGTTTGCATTCGCTGAGTCAAAAGTAATGGAAGGGTCTGCAAAGATTATTTCGCTTATTGCTAGAGACGAAGCAACACACTTAAACCTATCTACACAAATTCTCAAGCATTGGCTTAAAGGTAACGATGATCCAGAAATGGCAAGCGTTGCTAAAGAGTGCGAAGCAGAGATTGAAGAGATGTGGCGTACATGTGTTGAAGAAGAAAAAGCATGGGCAGACTATTTGTTTAAGGACGGTGCTATTATTGGACTTAACGAAGAGTTGTTATATCATTATGTAGAATATATTGCTAACCGTAGACTTAAAGCACTTGGTTACAAACCTATATATGATCGCCCGCTTAATACTAACCCACTACCTTGGACACAACATTGGTTGAGTTCGTCAGGATTACAAGTGGCTCCACAAGAGACTGAAGTAGAGTCATATATCATTGGCGGGATCAAACAAGACGTAGACAAGGATTCACTGAAAGGATTCAGTCTATGAACCAACAAGAAGTACTTGTGTACAGTAAACCTAACTGTCCTTCATGTTTAAAAGCAAAAGCCTTACTCGACAATATGCATATTACTTACAAGACATTAACACTTGGAACTGATATTCAACCAAGCGAGATGCTAGAGTCTTTTGCACAAAAAGGATTACCACAACCAAAAACTGCTCCGCAAATCTTTATAGGGGATCAACTTATTGGAGGCTATGAAGCATTAGTCAGTTATGTTGATAACACGGGATGGAACGGCACAGGATCGAGCTTAGGATAAAATATGTTATTAGAAACTACATATAAAGATGGCGACACAATCAGTTTTAAAACTGTAGCAGGAGAAGAAGTGATTGCTCGCTTAGTTAAAAAAGAAACAGATTCAATGAAGGTTAAGAAGCCTATGGCTCTTACTATGACTAAAGACGGTATTGGCATGGTGCCATTTACTTTTACAGTGGGTCGCGATAGTGATTTAGAAATTAATCTATCAACTATTGTGTTTATTGCTAAGACCGAAAAGGGAATGGCAGACCAATACATTGAATCAACAACATCAATCAAACTAGTTTAAAGGAGAAACAAACTATGACAATACATGAAGAAATCGTTGCACAATTTGAAGCGTACCTAGCAGAGAATGAAAAATTTGAAGGCGGTACAAAGGCCGCGGCCGCAAGAGCTCGTAAAGCACTTGGCGATCTAGGCAAGCTAACTAAAGCAAAACGTGCTGAAATCCAAGACAAAAAGAACAATATGTAATAAATATTACAGGGCGTAGAAGTAATTTTTACGCCCTGTATTTAATGAAGGGCGACAAATGAAACAGGGCAAATTAAAATGGTACAATCATGTGAAAGGATACGGATTTATTTCACGTGAAGAAGGTCAATCAGATATATTCGTACACATTTCAGAGTTCCGTAAAGCAGGCGTAAAGAAAGTTGTTGAAGGTATGGTCATTGACTATGAACTCGACGACCATAATGGAAAGCCTGTTGCAATTGATATAGCAATCATTCACACACCAGAGAAGTAAAGGATAGTCCATAGTATGGAAAGTTTAATAATACTATATGGACTGTTTGTAAAACATGCTATTGCCGATTTGGCAATGCAATCGTTTAGAAAAACTCCCGGAGATAAAGCTAACCTTAGAAGTCCTAAAGGTTATATCCATGCGGGCGATCATGCAGTACTTACTTTTATAGTTATAGCTCTTTTAACTAATCATGTTGTTATGTCAATCGTAATTGCATTGTTAGATTATGTACTTCATTTTATTATTGATCACTTTAAAACAAAATTAATTCAAAAGTACAAATGGACAAATACTGATAACAAATATTGGATAGCACAGACAACCGATCAAATATTACATTATACTTGTTATCTTTTTTACATTCTTCTCTTGACATCCACACAATAAGAGTGTATAAATATACTTACAATGTTGAAGCAATTCAAACACTGGACAGGACCCGGGGGCGGTACCCGGCAACTCCACCATAAACACATTGCACAATTAGTGTGCTTATGATGGGGTTGAAATAGGATCGACTGACGGTTAATAGAATATGTGGAGTTGTCCGGATGTAAGCTCGGTTAACGCGAACGAACTTTATAATTGCAAAAGCAACTGTAAACAATGGCGAATTTAATTTTGTGGACTTCGGTGCATTAAACAAATTTGCCGCAACTGAGGATTTTGCCCTAGCGGCATAATCGCTCGGGGTTGGCGACTTACCTAGCAACAGAAAAGTCGCACTCTTATCCCCCAAAACATAAATACATCGTGCCACAAAGCACACCCTCTTAATATAGTTTACATAACTATATGTTGTAAGACAAAGGACTTGTTTTGCAAACTTTTATATAATAGGAAAAATAATGAAAAAAACTTTACTAATGGTCGCTATTGCGACTATGTTGAGTTCGACTGCTTTTGCAGAAGATTTCGACAACACTGCGATTAAGATGACCGCAGTTACTGATGACTATTCAATTAGCATCAAGTCACCAAAAACAGGTGCAACTGAGTTTGCAGTAGCTGGCGAAGTGTCATCACTAGATGCTACAGTAAAATGGAAACGTAACGGCGCTGTAGACGACTTTGCTTTAAAACTAGGCAAAGAAATGAATGTTCCAGCAACTCCGTTATATGCAGGTGCATCAGCAGAATTTAGCTTTGGTGATAGCTTTACAGCAGACACCCGTACAATGGATCTTTCACCGTACGTAGGTGTAACGCACACCATGGGCAAACTAACACCATTTGCAGAACTAGGTTATGCATGGCAGTCAACTCAAAATGATATTGTAGACTTTGATCGCGACTCTTCATATGTTGAAGTAGGCGCATCGTATGCTTTATCAGAAGCAGTTAGTGCAAAATTAACTGTTACAGAAGCACGTGACATCAATTTTAAGAATGCAGGCGATAGAAACGCTGAAGTAGGTTTAACGTTTAAGTTCTAATTACTAAGTTATAAAATTAAATTAAGGGTCCTTAGGGGCTCTTTTTTTATGGCTGAAGTTCAATAAATACACATATAACAGGAGATGTGTAAATGTCAAAAGAAGATAACACAGGTAAGATGGAAGTATCATTACGTGTACTAGGCAATGAACTGGTAGGACTAAAGATGACTGTAGATGACTTTAAGATTAAATGGTTAATTTACGGAGTAATCACTTTAGTAGCACTAGGTTGGGCCGCAAGTAGTTTTGGCCCTTCATTGTTTGAAATGGTTGGATCGAGTGACTGATGTGGCAACGATTTCGCAAATGGTTAAACATAGACCATATTGTGGATCTAGCTGTCGATCTGTTCTTAATACTGTTTGACGTACTATCTTCGCCTATACTAATTGTAATGAGATTATTACGTTGGACTGTAGGCAAGTTTATGTTAGACGGATTAAAGGGCAAAATAAAAAGATTAATACATTGGACAACGGGTAAACATCCGTTAGTGCAAATTTGGATTTGGACCATTACAGTATGTATGGTTGGAATGATCCTTGTATTGATGTGGGTCTTCGGACAAGCATTCGGAGAATTCGTAACAGAAACATGGGGGAAATAAATGTACGAGTATAAATGTAAAATTTTAAGAGTAGTGGACGGAGATACCGTTGATGTAGATATTGATCTAGGCTTTGGAATGTGGATGCACAAAGAACGTGTTCGCATGATGGGTATAGATACACCAGAATCAAGAACACGCGATAAAGTGGAGAAAGCCTTTGGACTTGCAAGCAAAGAAAGACTTAAAGAACTCTTACCAATTGGATCAATCCAAGTCCTTAAAACGGAAATTGACAGAAGCGGAGAAGATTCAAGAGGAAAATTCGGACGTGTACTCGGAGACTTTCTTACCGATGACGAAAGAAGATGCACTGCTATTCTTGTTGAAGAGGGACATGCTGTAGCATACTTTGGAGGTTCAAAAGACGATGTTGATGCACAACATATGGCAAATAGAACAAGATTGCTTGAAAATGGCACTATGACCCAAGCAGTTTATGACGCCGCAGTTGAAAAAATGAAATAATTTACCAAAATAGGTTGACTTTTAGTTCTAAGAGTGTATAGTGTAGCTATATGTTTAAATTAGATAAACTAGAAACAATAAAAAGGGCTCTTGCGAGCTCTTTTTTCTTAACAAAGGAGACCAATATGGTAACATCAAATACAACTGGATCTAAATACTTTAAAGCTGGATCACAGAATCAACAAATCCTAGCTAACTACTGGGGAACTGGTAAAACTTTCACATTAGAAGGTTTGAAAGAAAAAATGGATATTGCTAGTCCAGGTGCTAGAATTTCTGAAATCAGAGATGCAGGTTTTAACGTAAAAACTAAAACAGCAGAAACTGGTTACCAAGGTAGACCAACTCTTGAGTACACAATCTCAAGAAGAAGAGTAACTGCCTAATTAAGTTACCAAAATAGGTTGACTTTTGCGCCTTGCCGTGCTATTATATATAAACAATAAGGCAACGAATAGGCGCAAAATATGACAATGAGTTTAGTACGTGGTATGACTTCGCTCAATACCAAAAAACGCAAGACTTCTAAGATGACTGCCAGTAGGTTAGATAAACTACAAAAAGATCATCGTGAACACAACAAACATATGAAACGTATTCATGCACACACTAATGTCATGACGTTTGACGAGTACGTAGAATATGTAAGTGGCAACTTCAAACCTAAGACAACAACTAAAGCTAAAGAATGGAAGTACGAACTTCCTATACGTGAGACAAAAGAGTATCCTAGTGTAGGTAATGGAGTTGGTGTTGGCTTAGTAAAAGAAGCACTGAGGTATACAGGAGAACGTAGGCTTGTAGGTATTGCAACTATGCACAAGAGTAATATGGTTCCTGTGTTTGCTGACGATGACGATAAAGACGGTTCAAGACAAGCAACAGAGATTGCTCAAATGAGGCGGAACTAAAGTGCATACTAAAGTATATGCAAATTAACTTTAAATATTAGATGAGGCAAAATATTATGAAATCAACTATTATATGGACATTAGCTGTTATGAGCATTTCGACCGCTTTCGCCCAAACACAAGCAAGTACTTTTATAAAGCCAGTTCAAGGCGAACTGTTTACAGAAGAAAGACAACCAGAATTATACTGTTTAGCACAAAACATTTACTTTGAAGCTAAGTCGGAACCACTAGCAGGGCAGTATGCAGTGGCTGATGTAGTTCTTAATAGAGTAAATGACATTCGTTATCCTAATACAATATGTGAAGTTGTTCAAGAAGGACCAATTAAAGAAAGTTGGAAAACAAAACAAGATACTACTCTATCTGACGATGAACGCATTTATTATCCAAGAAAGAATAGGTGTCAATTCAGCTGGTACTGTGATGGAAAAGCTGACAACGTTAGAGATAGTGATGCTTGGAGAATTGCACAAGAGGTTGCATTTAGAATTGTAGAAGAAAACCGTATGCGAGGTATCACTGAAGGTGCCACACATTATCATGCAGACTATGTTAGTCCTAAGTGGGCAAGTAAGATTCAACTAGTCGGTAGCATATCAACACACATTTTTTATCGCTGGCAATAAAAGGAGTACACCCAATGTATGCATTGGTTCCAATGACTCGGGAAGAGATCATTTCAAATCTACTTCCCCAAACTATCACTAACTTAAAACAAGAACTACATAGTAGAATCTATCCTTGCAAACGAGACTTAGACAAAGGAAGACCTTTCCAAATTGCAAAAGAAGCATGGGAGTATGCATTAGCAGATGCTACAGAATGGAACGGTGGCCAGTGGGTAGGACACGGAAACAATCCTGAAGATGTAAGAGTTGGGGACAAGAAGTACGATGTAAAAGGACTAGGTGGCAAGTGGACTACTACTAGCGGAGAAGCTAGTGTAAAGCAAACTCTAAGTGCCTCAGCACGTATTGACGAGAGCTTCTTAGAAGAAAATAGTAGTATGTTATGGGACGGTGTTGTTAGTCCTTGGATGCAAAAAGTTAATAACGGTGGCGAATACTTTGTAACAATCTTTTGGCGTAACAAAGAAACACTGTCTATTCGACTAGTAATGTTTCGACTTGAAAAGAACAACTTTCCTGTGTATAATGCAGAAGGTTGTGAATTTAATAAGAGTAAAACACAAATGCTTATCAACAACATTGTTGATCCTGAGCAAGCTAAATTATACATACTCCGTAGCAAGCACCGTATGGAGATGCGAATAAAAGGCAAGTACTTTAATGAACATCCTGATAGGTATTTGGATGTCTACGATTTTGGACAAACTGGTTAACCAAAACAGGTTGACCTTTTGTTTAATTGGTGCTATTATATAAAGACAATGCAAAATAAACTAACTGCACAGAAAGAGGCGAAAATGAAAGGCATTTTAAAAATAGGCGTAACACTCGGACTTATCGGTATGCTTGGAGCATGTTCCGGTAGGTATGTAGAAATCGCAGAACGTGATACATATGCACAACCTAAATGGTATGCTAACTGTGTCGAATCAGGTTATGAAGGCTGGTTTTGGTGGAAAGAAGAATATGCATATGCATGTGGAGCAGGCGAAAGTATTTTCCAACAAGCGGCTGAAGAGCAGATGTATGCGATCGCAATGAATAACTTTGCGAAACGTATTAACAGTGAAGTGAATTCAGAAACTAAGTTAGAGTTCAATGACAACAATGGTTCAGAGTCTAGAAAGACTAAAACTGTAATCAGTTATGTTGTTAAGAACACAACTATCCGCGAACATATTGCAAAAGAAACTGGAACATTTAAGTATCAGAACAAGCAATTTACGTTTGTTAAACTTAGAATGAACAAGCAAATCTTTGATGCACTTGTAGCGGAGGCGAAAAATGCAAAAGTTATCGCACAAAACAACAATTAGATCTATTGTGATAGTTGGAGCAGTGCTGGCGTTGTCGGCTTGCTCTACTAAACCTATGCCAACTATGGCACAGTTTGAACCACAGTATTGCCATACTAAAAGTAAGCATACTTTACAAAATGGTGACACAGCAAGTAGCAGGGTCGATGTAAATTGTACAGATGATCCTAAAGATAAACATTTTCTAGCATACAGTGGTATGGCTAAAGATTGTAGAGAGCATTATTATGAAATTAATCTTAATGGAAAACGTATTAGGCAACGTGGCTTCGTTTGTCAAAAACTTAATGGTGCATGGGAAATCGTTAATCATCCTTACAACTAGTATTGGATTGTTATCGGCTTGTTCAGCACAAAACACATTAACACATACGAGTGAAAGCTCGTATGCAAGTACTCAATCTAATTACAGACCAGTAGATACTAGTGTAGGTGCTCTAATTAATTATATGTCTTGGAACATAAATCGAATGGAGACATACGATCAACAACAGCAAGAACAGGCGGTGTTCTTTGCATTAAACAACTTACAAAACGGAGAAGTTACTCGTTGGTACAACGGTAACACAGGAGCCAAAGGTGCTGTCAAAGTGTCTATGACTTATCCACAAGGTAGTGGATACTGTCGAGTAATCATGAGCCAGATCTTTTATAACAGTAAAGAAAGAAACTTTAAAGAAATCGCTTGTATTAATGCAGTAGATAATTCCTGGCGTTTTATCCGATAAATATTATATTGAACAACAGGAATAGTATATGGCATTAGGAATATTAGTTTTAATTACGGCTTTGAGTATCTCGGCCGTAGCGATCTATTATAGTATCGCAGGTTTAGTCGCAATTTTTGCGGCCGCGGCATTACCAATTATGATTATGGGTGGTGTCTTAGAAGTAGGCAAATTAGTTACAGCAGTTTGGCTTCACAAATATTGGAAACAAGCAACTTGGTGGTTAAAGTATTATCTAGCAACAGCCGTAGTTGTTCTTATGTTTATTACAAGCATGGGCATCTTTGGCTTCCTTAGTAAAGCACACATCGAACAAACAAGTGCAGGCGAAGAAAGTGTAGCACAAGTACAACAGATTGAAAATGAAGTTACTAGACTTAATGCTATTATAAAACGTGCTGACGATAAAGTAAAAGCATTAGAAACTAGCGGCACAGGCTCAGATGCTAATATACAATCACAAATAGATAAAGAACAAATTCGTATTGACGATGCATACACACGTATTCAACCTGCTATTGATGAGCAGAATGCAATCATTGCTAACGTAACATCACTATTCCAAACAGAGCTAGACAAGATTGACAAGGAATTACAAATCCTGCAAGGCTATGTAGACAACAACGAAATTAAAAAAGCACAACAAATGATTGGTGCAAGTGCCGATGGCGTGTTTGGTAAAAAAACTGCTGAGAAGATTGGTGATTGGAAAAGTGCAAAGCAAGCAGAACGTGCCGAATGGTTAAACAAGATACAACAGTCTGCTAACTCGCCTACAGTAAAAGCCGCACGTACAGAGATACAACGATTACGTAGCAATGCTGACAAACAAATTGCAGAGTCTAATAAGTTAATTGATAGATTACGTTTACAACTTGGCAACACTGATCAAGCAGATGAAATAGATGCGGCAGTTGACGTACAACTTGCTAAGATTAAAACTGCTGAAACAGAACTAGATACACTTGTAGAAGAAAAGTATAAACTAGAAGGCCAGTATCGTATGCTTGAGGCCGAAGTAGGTCCTATCAAGTATATTGCTGAATTTGTTTACGGCGAGACAGCAGACAACACAATGCTTGAAGAAGCAGTACGTTGGGTAATACTAATTATTATATTTGTGTTTGATCCATTAGCAGTACTACTTCTTATTGCATCACAATATACATTTCAGTTTGCAAGAAAGAATAAAAAAGATAAAGAATGGAAAGACTACGAAAATACACGTGGTAATATGATTGCGAGGAATGAAGAGCCAAAAAAGTCTGATGCTCCTGAAGAGGAGCCTAAATATGAGGACGTTGATCAAGCAACATTAGACAAAGAGTTTGATGACGAGTTTGTTGGACTAGAAGATGACGAGCCTAAAGATGAAGAATATGAAAAACGCAAGGAACGATATGAACGAGTAATGGCTCCGCATCGTTCAAAAGATAAAGTTGATCAAACTAAAGAATGGCAAGAGCTATACAAAGAAGATGACAAACTTAAACAAGAGTTTAATGACGAGTTTGGCGACATGGAAGAACTTACTAAGGAAGTCGATAAAGACGGTGATGGTATAGATGATAACACTGGACAACCTATAACAGGTATTGGTGCAGTTAAAGGAACGTTTGCCGGCGCAGGTAAAAAAAAAGATACAGAATCACCGGAAGAATCAAAAGACCTAGAGAGTTGGAATAAATGGGTTGCGGCCGCTGAAGAAGAAGTAACAAAAGAAACAATAGATAAAAGAGTCCAAGAAGTAGCAAGTCAAGAAAACGATAAAGTATGGAACGATGCAAAGCGTAAATGGAAAGAAGAAAATCCAAACCAAAATGCTAAAGATTGGAAACATGCTTACATCTCAGGACGTATACACGAACTACCCTGGGCAACACTAGTTAATAATGAACAAGAAGGTTATGTACAAAATGCAGAACAAAGTGAAAGTTCAGTTTGGAACAAATTACAAGACTCCGACAATAAGTAATATTAATGTCTAAGCCTGTATTAAATTTAATCACTTCACCTGATAAACTATTCAACGACAATCCTAGCTTGTTGTTAGTAAACCCTAGTGATTCAGTTAAAGAAAATTTTAATCATTTTGCTCAGAGATTTGAGAATAATGTAAACTTATACTTGCATGAAAATACTGAAGATGACCTAGGTTGGTTATTAGAAGTATCTCAAGCAGTAGACTATATTGTTTTGGATATAGATAATACTAAGGTTACACCTTGGATTATTGGATATTTGTTAGGTTTTGGTAAAACTTTTTACTTGACAAGCACCCCCGAAACAGTGTATAATGTAATTAACAATAATAGAATATATGAACTACAACAATTTATGGAAGGAGTAAACTATTTTGGCGTACAACAACAGTAATAACAATTATAAAAGAGGTTCGAATAACTTTAAACCAAAACGTAACTTTGACAACAAAGAGCCTATGTCAGCTAAAAGGGGTCTTTATGTAGAAGTACGTGGGGGCGATGTTATGAAAGCTCTTAGAATTTTTAAGAAAAAAGTTCAAGAAGAAGGTATTCTACAAGAATACAAAGAAAGACAACATTACGAAAAGCCTAGTGCTAAACGTAAAAAAGCAAAAGCGGCCGGACGTAAGCGTTGGTTAAAAACTCAAGAAAAGTTAATAACAGAGCGACTATATTAAAAATGGCACTTACAGCTGAACAATGGTTCCCTTCGGTTATTTGGTCAGGTATGATGGACGGCGCAGACAATGCCGCCATAGAAACATTTGCACAAGACCGTAAACAAATAGACGAAGGTGTACAAGTATCAAACTACCTTGGGTGGCAAAGTGGACCTATTAGGCAAGGTGATAACGAAGAGTTTGATAAGCTAGTTGGCACAATTACAGAACAAGTTAATGGTTGTGCGGCTCAAGCAGATATACCTGAACTCCAAATTCAAAACATTTGGCTTAATGTAAATGTACCAGGATCATATAATCATTTACACAATCATGCAGGTAGTATACTAAGTGGAGTATATTATGTAAAGGCAACTCCAGAACAAGGCAACATCTTTTTTGAAAGAGGTGACAATGCTGAGTACTTCCTTCCACCTATGGAGAAGCCTAACTATTTTACAAGTACTGCAACAACGTACAAGTCTATGACAAATGCACTTTATATTTTTCCAGGATGGTTAAAACATAGTGTACAACCTAATTTAACTAAAGAAGATAGAATTAGTATTTCGTTTAATTATGGTATTAAAACACAAGAGGTAAAGTAAATGCGTATTGAAGAAGATATGAAATTAGATTACAAAGATGTTCTTATTCGTCCTAAACGTAGTACGCTAGGTTCACGTAAGGATGTAGATCTAGAACGTGGATTTACCTTCCGTAACTACAAAGGACCACGTCCAATGCATAGACACTATCGTGGCACGCCTATTATGGCAAGTAACATGGATGGTGTTGGTACATTTGAAATGGCAGATACACTTGCTACAGGAGGTATCTTTACCTGTTTGGTTAAGACTTATAGTATTAAGGAACTTGTAGATTACTTTGACCAAGATGACAGATCACATGATCCTGCAAGAACAGAATATGTTGCTATGAGCATTGGTATTACAGATGCCGATCATGAAAAATTCAGAATTGTATATGAACAAGTTAACGATCGATTAAAATACGTTTGTATTGATGTAGCAAACGGCTACAGTAGTCGCTTTAGAGATACAGTGGCAGAGTTTAGAAAACTTTATCCAAATATTGTAATCATTGCTGGTAACGTAGTTACTGGTGAAATGACAGAGGAATTAATACTTGCAGGAGCAGACATTGTTAAAGTTGGGATTGGTCCAGGTAGTGTTTGTACTACTCGTATACAGACTGGCGTTGGTTATCCTCAACTTAGTGCAGTTATTGAGTGTGCGGATGCGGCACATGGACTTGGTGGACATATTATCGCTGATGGCGGCTGTACTTGTCCTGGTGATGTCGCTAAGGCTTTCGCTGGTGGAGCCGACTTTGTAATGCTTGGAGGTATGCTTGCAGGACACGATGAAGGCGGTGGTGATGTTATTACAAAGTATTACGAAACAACCGAACTTGTATACGAAATAGGTAATCACTTAGATAAGCATACAAAGAAAGTTGAAACAAAACAGTTTGTACAGTTCTACGGCATGAGTAGTGATGCCGCTAACACAAAGCATTTTGGTGGACTTAAAGACTATCGTTCATCAGAAGGTCGTGAAGTACTTGTTCCTTACAGAGGAGAAGTAGCGGCCACAGTGCAGGATTTACTAGGCGGATTGCGTAGTACTTGCACTTATGCAGGCGCATTAAGATTAAAGCATCTTATGCGATGCACAACGTTTGTACGCTGTAGCCAGCAATTTAACGGTGTTTATGCGTCAAATGATAAATAAATGTGTACAAAGAGAAGAGCTCAATGTACATGCAGTGCCCATTAGGGACTGTAAAATATATAAATCTTGCTTATCATAAGGAGAAAACAATGACAAGACTAACAACTCTAGACCTACCACACTTCCACAGAGCTACTATTGGCTTTGATAGACTATTTAATGAACTCGAAAGAGGATTTGCAAATAGCCCAAATGGAAATGGTTATCCCCCATACAATATCGCACAAGTCAACGAAGACGAGTATATGATCTCAGTCGCAGTGGCTGGCTTTAGTATGCACAATCTTGATGTTACCAAAGATGGTGATCAATTACAGATTGTAGGGACAGCCCCTAAAGGAGATGAAGATGTCAACTACCTACACAAAGGTATTGGTGGACGCAACTTCCGCAGGGAGTTTACACTTGCTGACCATGTTAATGTTGCAGGCGCAACACTAGAACTAGGTATGCTAAATGTTCATCTAGTACGTGAAGTACCGGATGCATTAAAACCTAAGACAATTAAGATCAATGATGGTCTTACAATTGACGGCAAAAAAAAGTAAGTAAACAGTCTAGGGGGAGTGAAATACCTCCCCCGAATTAAGGAAAGATGATATGAGCGTAGAACTAGAAACAGAAATTAATGTAAAAGAAAAGATCAAGGAAGTGGTCCAAGATCCAGGCAAGTATAAGGTAATATTTGCCAATGACAACGAAACTCCAATGGATTTTGTTGTAAGTTTACTAGTAGATATCTTTAGACATTCTGCACAAACTGCACAAGAACTAACTATGGCAATACATGATAAAGGCTCAGCAGTTGTTGGACTGTACACATTTGAAATTGCCGAGCAAAAAGCAGTAGAATGTACTAAGATTTCAAGGGAACGTGGCTATCCGTTACAGGTAGCAATTGAAAAAGAATAGTATAAATACACTAGTAAATTGAATGATAACTATTACACAAGGAGTAATTAAATGAGTTTAGCATCACTAACAAAAGTCGCTCATCAGAACGCAGAACGTCAAGAATTCGCAAGAGAAATGATGTCAGGTAATATGAGCAACGAAAAATATAAAACGTACCTATACAACATGTGGCTAGTATACGACCTCTTAGAAGATGTTGCACTAAGCATGGGTTGTTTTGGTCCAGAAGACTTATCAATGCCAGAAGACGACCTACCATTAGATGGGTTAACACAAGCAGATGATATTTGGGCAGACTATACAGAATTAGGTGGAACAGAAGAAAATCCACCACAAGTTGTACCTTCAGCAGAAGCATACAGAAGTCACATTGTAACAAACTGTCAACATGATAAAGACAAGTTGTTTGCACACGTTTATGTAAGGCACATGGGCGATTTAAGTGGCGGACAAATGATTAAGAACAAAGTTCCAGGATCAGGAAAAATGTATACATTCGAAGCAATGACACACTCTGTAGATGAAATGAAAACATTAATTCGCAAGCGTACTAAAGATAGTATGTCTGATGAAGCAAACATTGCTTTTGATTTCTCAACTAAGATTTTTGAAGAACTAAACAATTTAACTTACTAAAGTAAAGTAAGGGAGAGTAAAGTGATCTGGGATCAACTCGTCGACTGTCAAGAAGATATCATTCAAATGTTCAATGCCCGCGGCACTGAAATAAATGAACCAGGAATGGAACATTTTAATCAGTCCGACGGAAGTTGGATTAACAGAGTATGGGAAAACGAACATGTTCGCAGAGCTCATATTGATGTAGTCGACGCAAGAGATACTAAAGGTTTGTGGATGATGCATGTTTGCGTATTTCCACAACTTAACAATAACGCTCCAATTTACGGATTTGACGTTATTGCAGGAAAGACTAAGATGACTGGTGCTTTCCATGATTTTTCTGCTAGTTCAGGCGGAGAAGATCACCCTATGGTTGAGTGGTATCAAAGTGCAGTACAAGACTTTGTGCCAGAAAAGAAGCGTGAGTTACCTGAGTGGGCAACAAACATCTTTACTCCGAGTATGATTGCGGCAAGCAATGTAAGAGAAGAAGAGGCAGGTGTTATTATTCAACTGGCTTTAGACAACCTTGAAACGTACTTTGATTCTGTTGGTCAGTACACTGGTGAAGGCGATAGAGATTTAACTATTGCAAGCCAAAACTATTACTGCCATAACCAACAACAAAATCCACACACTCCAAGAGTAATGAAAAGTCTAGGACTTAACGAAGATGACGTTGATAAGTTCTGTACAGATATGCTCTTTCCAAAAATTAACTAGTCGGTTTATATCACACCATAAAATTGTAAATACTTGTAGTAGAGCGTGAGGGCGCCTTACTCCAAAGTATAAGGAGTTTTATGTATAATGATCGATCCGTTCACCGCGATCGCGGCGGCTACTACAGCATTCAATACAGTTAAAAAATTTGTACACGCAGGACAAGAATTCGAAAACTGTATGGGCCAAATGGGAAAGTGGTACACTAGTGTATCTGACTTCCGTAAAGGCCAAGCGATGCAGAAGAATCCCCCAATATTTAAAAAACTATTAGCCGCAGGCTCTATTGAAGAAGAAGCTCTTAATCTATTAATACATGAAAAGAAGATCATGGAGATGGAGTTAGAACTTCAACAAATGTTGAACATGCGTTTTGGCTTTGGCACCTGGGACGAACTAAAAGAAATGCAACGTAAGATACGTGCTGACCGACAGAAACAAGTATATGCGGCCGCTGAGGCCCAACAAGCAGTAATTAACGGAGTAGCAATTATTGCACTATTGTTTGCAGGTTGTGCAATGCTGTTTGGTATTGTGTATTTTATAGCAAAGGCAAAAGGAATGATCTAGTTGGTTTATGTATATGAAAACTTTAAGTATGTAAATCAAGACAACAAAGGCATACTTTACAAAGATGAACGTATACTGTTTATAGGCAACAGCTGGAGTGGTATACTACAATTTTTAGCATTAAGCGGAAACGCACCTGAGGTAAGAGAAATGTTTAAATCACAGTTAGAACAAAGAGAAAAGCCTAAGTTCCAGTCAAATTTAGAGAACGAAAAATGATACATGCATTTATGTTGATGGTGCTTATAGCAGACAAGCAACAACCTAATCCTATGTACTTTAGAAGCATTGATGTTTGTCAATACTATGCTGTACGTGTAGTTAGACAATACGGCAACTATGACCACAGTTATCTAGTACCTAAAGAACATAGACTTACAGCGTATTGTAAGCCTGTAAAAGTACAAGACGGACCAAATATATATGATCATTAAACTAGTTCGTATTTTTTTGCTTTAGCAATAAATGTAACTCTACCTAAGTCTAATGCTTTAGCGGCTTTAGTTTGGTTTCCATCGTGTTCTCTTAGAGCTTCACTTATACGTTCAATCTCTAGTTGAGCAACTTCATTATTTAGATTTGTTTGTAAATTAGTCTCAGGAAACGCTTCACCTAGTGCTTCCCATAGTCCATCTTGTTCATTTTTATATGTTGTCATACATATATTTATACTCCTATACTTTTGTGTTATAAACCTATTATTAAGTTGGTGTAAAATATTTTACACCAAACTATAAATAGTAGTACTAAGTTCGAGGGGGGCAGTTTCTAAAAACAAGATAAATATTGATGTAGGAGTCTGACAAATGTACAAAAAGTTTTTATATATAACCAGTGTAGTATTAGTAGTTTTTAGTAACGCGGCGTCCGCCGAAATGATATGGAGTTTTAAATCTCCAGCCTTCCATTATGGAAATGGTTATTCTTCACACGTTTTAAGTGTTGAACAGCTACAACATAATAGAAAGCAAGATCTTAAAGACAAGGCAGAAGCAGAGGCAAAGCGACTAGAAAGAGAATTAGAAAATACTACCCTAAACAAATTTGTTAAGAACGTTGAGTCGAGAATATACGCAACGTTAAGTAAACAGATGGTAGATAGTATGTTTGCTGATTGTGGCGCAAGTTGTGCTACCAGTGGAACAGCAGAAATCGAAGGCTCAAGCATTAGCTGGGTTAAAGACACAACAACAGGAGCGATTACGCTAACTGTTATTGAAGCCGATGGAAGCACAACTACTATTGAAATACCAGGAACAGGGAATTTTAACTTTTGAATCGCATAATATTTTTGATAGGCATATTGTTACTTACTGGGTGCAGTAATACCATGCAACAGTCGCTGACTATAAAGGAAAATGCTGGACCACCACGTGTACAGCCGGCTCCGTTAGCTGACAGAATGGTTTCAGTACCTGAGCTAGATGGCAAGAGAATAACTATAGCAGTTTACAGTTTTTTAGACAAAACAGGGCAACGTAAACCAGCAGATAGTATTGCTAATCTATCGAGTGCAGTAACACAAGGATCAGAAGTGTGGGTTATAAAAGCACTAGCTGAAGTAGGCAACGAAACATGGTTCGAAGTTGTAGAACGTATAGGGATGGATAACTTGATTAAAGAAAGACAGTTGATCCGTAACACTAGAGAAGTATACGAGAAAAACTTACCGAACGGTCCAAGAGCATTGAAACCAATGGTGTTCGCAGGATTAATACTAGAAGGCGGCATAATTGGTTACGATAGCAACGTTGCTGTTGGTGGAGTAGGAGGCAGATATTTAGGCGTGGGTGCTCAAACAGAGTACAGGGTTGATACAGTCACAATAGTGATGAGAGTGGTGTCAGTCAGCACTGGTAAAGTGTTGTTAAGTATTGCAACAGAAAAGACTATTGCAAGTTCAAGGTCCGGAGCGGACGTTTTTAAGTTTTTAGACTTAGGAACTAAATTAATAGAATCGGAAACAGGTTACTCTGTTAACGAGCCAGTAAATTATGCTGTAAGGGCGGCTATTGAAGCAGGTGTAGTTCAACTGGTATACGAAGGTGAAAAGAAAGGACTTTGGAAGTTTAAAGATACAACATATAAGGGCAAGACACCAAGGCCAAGACCTCTACCATTTAACGATGCTTTAGAGAAATGGCCGGAAAGTAGACTATACTGCAACAATCAAGACTTATGTTGGCCTATAAATGACACCAAAGAATAAGGAGAGCAATGAAAACAATAATAAGAGGGCTTTTATTTTTAATTTTATTAGCGTCACCAACTTGGGCAAATGATATCTACATTGAGCAAGTAGGAGACACTTTAGATTTAGATATAACACAAGACGGCCAAGACAACGTAATTGGTACTAGCAGTACCGACGTTAATTTAGCAGGAGCGAATATGACTTTTGCAATAACACAAACAGGTAGTTTTAACCAAATTATCGCAAACATAAGAGGTGCCAGTTATACAGGCGCTTGGACATTTACAGGCGATAGTAACACAGTGGATCTAAGTTGTGATAGCACATCAGGAACTAATTGTGAAAACATTACCATGAACATAACCGCATCAGGTAGCTCAAATGCATTTACATTTGATATAGGTGATACAGCAGATGCTGATGGATCAACCATTGGATTTACAGTTACGGGATCAAACAACGTAATTAATTCAAACGTTGACGGCAAGAGTGCTGTAATAGCAGTTACAGTTAACAACAGTTCAAGTTTAGCAAGTGGAGGTGCATCTAATACAGCAAGCACACTTTCATCAACTGGATCAGGTAACGTAATTGACTTTGACATTGACGGAGACGGCGATAGTTCAGGACACTCAGTAACACTAAATGTTACAGGTGGCGGAAGTAGTTACGATGTTACACAAAGTGGAATATATGATAATACGATAGACGCTGACTTCTCTGGGGACGGTCAAGACGTTGACATTATACAAAGGGACTAACATGGCTCCAAACAGGCTAACATTTATATTGTTAGCAATGTTATTTTTACTCGCTACGCTGATAGAACCAGCCTATGGTAAAAATGCGGGATCAATTAGTCAAGTAAAAGGAAGTGGTGTGTTAGAGCGTGGCGCCGATGTCGTTATAGACGGCAAAGTAGGTGCCGGCGTTCAAAGTATGGACACAGCCGTAACAGCAAACGGTACCATGCGTATTGACTTTATAGACGAAACTCGAGTTGAGCTTACTGAACAATCAAGATTAGTTATTGACGAATTTGTATACGATCCTGCTAACGATATAGGATCGTTGTCAATGAAAGCGTCATTAGGAACAGTAAGGTACGCAAGCGGACAAATTGCTAAAAAATATAAACAAAATGTAAAGATAAGCACTCCGAGTGCTACTATTGGTGTACGTGGTACAGATTTCATAATGGTTGTTGATGAAGTTGGAGGAAGTATGATTACACTACTTCCAAGTTGTGATACAGCAGGTATGTGTTATGTGGGTGAAATAAAAGTAGAAACTGATGCTGGATTTGTTATTATGAATAAAGCATTTCAAGCAACAGCAACAACACATGGTATGCGTAAACCAACTCCTCCAGTAATACTAGATCTAAACGAAGATCAAATTAACAACTTATTACTATTGCGTAAACGAAGTCCAATTGATGAATACGCAGAAGAAGAAATACAAAGACGTAGAAAACTAGCAGATTTTTTAGGTGTAGACTTTTTAGAGTTTGATGGGCTAGACGGAGACGCTCTCAAAGACAGTATTGAAGGCATTTGGGCAACAGCACTAGACGAAACAGACTTTATGTTAGCAGATATGCTACATGATATGTTAGACAAACTTAACGAAGCACTGGCGGCATTATTTAGAGATGAACTAGCAAGACAAAATGCTAGACTATTAACAAACGTACCAACAGTAGGATTTGATCCTAAAACACAAATTAGATTAGATATTGAAGAGCCGTTTTATGTTTGGCAACGTGAAGACTTTGGCCAAGGCGGATTTATTAGGTTAAGATTAAATAACATGCACGATTATACACTAGACGTACAACAAGGGGAGTTCTTTCTATATGACTATAGATTGGGTAGCGAAGGCACTAATAGTATTACTATTATTCAAACCAACAACTAGTTGGGCTAATGATATTTACATCTACCAGGCTGGTGATAACATTGACTTGACTATAGTTCAAGACGGTGAAAATAATGTTATCAGTTCGGTTGCTGGTAACACTAGGAAAGCCCCTATTAGCGGTAATAACACAAGCACAACATTTACACAAACAGGCGACAACAATGATATAGGAGTGTATATGAGTGCTGGCAATGGACAGCAGACAATTACACAAACAGGTAATACTAACTATGCTACGTCAGACTGTCACGGCAACAACTGTTCAACAACCATTACGCAAAATGGTAACAACAACTTAGCAAATTTAGAGTTTGGTAACGGCGGCGATAGCGACCAAACTGGTACAATTACACAAGACGGCAACTACAATGCGGCTGGTATAGAAGCAAATGGTGATGACAATACTTTTGTTGTAGATCAAGACGGAGACAACAATGCTGTTGGAGGGATTACCGGTGCACCGATTACTGGTGATAATAATATACTATCAATAACACAAGATGGCGACTACATGACTTTTGAAGGAAATCTTACAGGTAGTAATAATAGTTTAACATCATTTCAAGGCGGAAGCGCCGACAGTAGTTTTATACGTGCTAGTACAGTTGGCAGTAACAACACAGGCAACCTACGCCAAGGTAAGAAGATGGACGGAACAGTTGACAACAACGACAGTGGTAACTTTGAACAGTACGTAACCGTCAACGGCGATAGCAATACTATTAATACTTCACAAGTAAACAGTGGTGGAACAAGTTCAGATCATCACATGGCACATATCATAACAGGTGACGGCAACACACTAAGCCACTTGCAATATGCAGATAAGAAAAAACAAGGCTTCATTGAAATAACAGGCGATGACAATACAGTTACACTTGAACAAAGAAATAGTTCAAATCACTTTGCAGACATTAATGTAACAGGAGATGATCATACAGTAACTGGTGTACAACGTGGCGGCGCCTATGCACATAACTTCTCTGTTGATCTAACTAACTCTGGTGGTGCATACAATTTGTCAACTACACAAAACTCAAACACAGCACAAACTTATAGTCTAACTGGCAGTTGTGTCACAGTAGGCGGATGTGCAGTTAGTGTTGTTCAATACTAACATAAATACAGTATGACGAAGTATATCACACATTGGGCCGTGGTTTTTATTACGGCTTTTATCATGATAGGTTTACACTACGGTGATGGTTCCCTGGTGCAAACAGCTCGCCTTAAGCAATTCGACTTACTTCAGCAAACTGATAAGGCAACATTATCCCAAGATGTTGGCATCGTAACCATTGACGAAGCCGCCATTGAAAAGTACGGTCAGTGGCCTTGGAAGCGTGATATAATTGCAGATATAATCTGGAAACTTCGCGAAGCAGGTGCTGGTATCATCGTAATCCCTGTTATCATGTCAGAAACAGATAGATTAGGTGGTGATATTGAATTAGCCAAAGCACTTGCGGGTAACGGTGTTGTAATAGCACAAGTAGGAAGTACCCAAGCCAATCGTAATGCGGTCCCAAGAGGCATTGCGAAAATTGGCGAGCCTGTGCCATATATGTTTGAATGGCCAGGTATGTTAGGACCAATCCAATTGCTAGGAGATAATGCCGACGGTGTGGGCGTGTTGAACACGAATCCAGAAATCGACGGTGTAGTAAGACGAGTACCTCTCCTGATGCGTGTCGGCGAAGATACGTATCCCGCTTTAGCAATTGAAGTTATTCGTGTTGCAACAGGAAACCCTAGTTACCAAGTTAAGGAAGCTGGCGGTGGAATTGAAGCAGTACGAGTTCCTGGTTACCCAATTATAAAAACAGATCCTAATGCACAGATATGGTTACGTTGGAATAAAGAATTCGAAACTATTAGTGCGGCTTCAGATGATTATAGATTATTTGAAGGTAAGACTGTTATTATAGGAGTAACCGCAGAAGGCATAGGTGGTTTAATCGCTAGTCCGACTGGACCACAACACAACTATATACCAGCCGCAGTAACACTTCAAACTGTGATAGATGGCGATCAAATCGAGCGTCCCTATTGGGCATTCTTAGCAGAGCTTATCACAACCGGACTACTAGGCATAGCTTTAGTGTGCGTTGGAAGGTTTGCCCCTTACTGGTTAGCTGGAGGATTATTAGTTGTGTTTGTGGGAGGACTCACTTATGGCGTACACTATGCATGGGTAAACTATTTGTACTTGTTAGATGGTACAATGCCTATGGTAACAATATTTGTAGTAGGCTTACATGCAATTTTTAATAGATTTGTAAGTGAGTATACACAGAAACAAGCAATTAAGAAACAGTTTGGGGGCTATGCTAGTCCTACTGTAGTTAAACTGTTACAAGAGAATCCAGCACTTATCAAAGACGGTCAGAAGAAAGAAGTCTCAATTGTATTCTCAGACTTGCGTGGCTTTACTCCTTTGGGCGAAAGCTTCGGTGATGACGTTAAAGGATTGACTAAGATTATGAATGGGTATATGGACAGCATTACGCAACCTGTACTCGACAGTGACGGAATGATTATTAAATACATTGGGGACGCAAGTATGCACATACACAATGCACCCATAGACGATGTAAATCACGCTAAGACAGCAGTACAGTGCGGCTTAGACATGCTTAAAGCAGTGGAGAAGTTCAATGACGAAGTTATTAAACCAGAAGGAAGACCACCAGTTGGAATGGGGGCAGGAATCAATACCGGCCTTGGCTATATTGGAGAAATGGGTAGCACCGCAAGACATTCGTACGATGTACTCGGGGACGCCGTTAGTACAGCCGCAAGAATTGAAAGCAAGTGTAAAGAATACGGTTGCGTCCTCTTAGTAGGAGGAGCTACAGTTGAACAATGTAAAGATGACTTTATGTTCCTTAAAGTAGACGACTTAGCTGTTAAAGGTAAAACAGTTGGTGTTGCTATATACACAGTATTAGATGATGTTAAGAAGCATTACGAAGCAAGCAAACGCAGACACGATGGAATGCATACACTATATCAGCAACAGAAGTTTAGTGAAGCAATTAAAGAGTGCGATAAGTTAAAGCCGCAGTTTGAAGGCAAACTAGAAGGCTATTACGACATGTGGATTGAACGCTGTGAGTATATGCTAACACAAGACTTGCCTAAGGATTGGAATGGCGTGTTTATTGCGACTTCGAAGTAGCTTTAGCTTTTAGGTATTCTTCAATCTTATCACACACATTTTCATGATCATACATAGCTTCAGCGGTATACTGTTTACCGCAAGCTAGACATTCGTATATATCATCTGCTTTGATTATACGTGCTTCGCCAGCAGGCTGAAAACTATCCGTGTTCATACCTTGAAGCTGACTTTGGAACATCTCTACAGTCTTTGCAGTTGCATTTAAAACAGACGTCATTTGCACACTCTTCGCAGTCTTCGTCTCTATGGCACTTATGTCCACATGTACTACATTGGCTGTCGTCGATCAATCTTTTTTACCCGTACTATTAAAAGGGTTGTTAGTTGTGTCTGAATACTTTGCAACTATATCTTCTAGTTCAGCTCTACGTGCTTTATCTAATTTAGCTTCGTTTTCTAATACCATGCTTAACTTTGTGTTTAAGCGAATGATATCATTGTCTAACATGCGTACACGATCAACTAGTTTAATTAGTGTACCCATAGTAGCACCTATAACAGGATCAATAGTTTCAGTTACCCACTTCCATATAAAGTATATAAAATACCCCATACCTAATGCGGCAACTACTGGAAATCCTAGGTCTTTAATTGTGTTAGTTAAGTCTGCTTCCATATACTAAGCTAGTTCCTCTTTCTTTGATCCGTGTTTAATTACCATTTCTGATAGTTCATCTGACTTAACTAGCCAACCATCTTCATTAACAATAAACACATCGCCGGGCTTATATAATCCTGCGTCCATTACTTCAGTTGGAGTGTCACCTTCGACTTTAAAGCCTTTACCTGGTAAGCTATTAATTGTATAATCTACCCACATCATTTTAGTCTCTCCTTTAATCGCGTCTTGCATCGTCCTTGCCTTCGTTAGCGGCAATTCTGTCTACGTTTGGTTTAATATGTAGTGCGTGGCTCATTAATGCATCAATCTTAACTAAGTCGTTGTTCATAGTTTGAACACGATTGTCAAGAGATCCAATAATATTTTTGAGTGTAGTTACTGAATCAGTAACTCCAGCTAGTATAAATTTTAGTGTTAGGAAAACAAAGGCCCCTGCACCCAGTGCTCCGGCTATTGGAAACCCCAAATCTTTTGCTAATGTTAAAAAATCCATATTTACTTTGCCCTCTATACTTCGTTGACCCTACTATTATTTAGCCGGTTTAGTAGTGCAACAAACACACATTTTATAAATATTTGTATAGTATATCATACTATTAACTCAGGAGATAATTAATATGATTGAAGGTTTTAGATTACCTAAAGTGACATTTAAAACAAGAATCCGTGACGAAGAAGAAGTCAACGGTGACAATCCATATCGTTGGCAGGACACTACTACCGACGATTACTTTAAAGGTAAACGTGTAGTATTGTTTAGCTTGCCAGGTGCGTTTACGCCTACTTGCAGTGAATATCAGCTACCGGGCTTTGAAGAAAACTACGATAAAATTCGTAATTTTGATATTGACGAAGTATACTGTATGAGCGTTAATGATGCATTTGTAATGAATGCCTGGTCAAAGTCTATGGATATTCAAAACGTAAAATGCATTCCAGATGGAAGCGGTAACATGACCCGTTTCTTAGGCATGCTTATTGGTAAGAACCATTTAGGATTTGGTCTACGTAGCTGGCGCTTTATGTGTGTTATTAATGACGGCGTAGTAGAGCAGTGGTGGCAAGAGCCAGGTATTAACAATGACGGGTTAGATGAAGATCCGTATGAGCAGTCAACACCGTTGAATTGTATCGAGTACCTAAAAGGCAATATATAATGAGCAGACAACGGTGTGACGATGATTAAAAGTATATGGAAATATTGGTGCAAGGCTATGGGTAGTAGTGCATACAATGACAATAAGAAAGATGACCATATACATTTGATTATTAGAACGCCGTGGTTTGTATTACATATAGTGACTTGTCTAATGATAATCGCAGGTAATGGCAGAGTGCTAGGATGGTGGTAAAAACTTATGACTGACGAACAACACAAACAAGCATACCGATTGTTTTGGTTAACAAAAGGACACTTTAACACAACTGAAGAAACTATTCTTGCATCAGCAAAAGGATACTTTAATAGACTTTGGACTAATAATGAAAGAGCTGTTTATGCCGAAGAAGGCTTTGAAGAAGCATACGAGAATCGACATAATTGATGAGATTTTTTCTAACTCAATGTGAATACAAATGGTCACATGCACACAAGAGAATGGAAACCTTATGGGTGCGTCGAGAGTTAGGAGATGAACTTTCAAAGTACATTGTAAAACAAGGCTATAAGTTAGTATTAATAAGATCAAAATCACAATCGTTACCTGAGGATTTATATTGTAGATGTGACATCTATGTTGATATTCCAAATAACAAAGAATCAACATTGTTTGCACTTAAATATAGTAAAGCACTACCATTAAAAAGAGGAAAGTATGATAACGAATATTGGTAAAGAAGTAGTAGAAAGTATTATAAAGGACGATCCTGTTAGACCGCATTTGACAACCGATTTTAGAACTAGTTCTAATAGAGAAGTCTATGCACTATACGAAGACAAGTATGCAGAACAGCATTTTCCCTCTGATGATATCAAAGCAATTATATGTGTAGCATACACAAATGAAGTTCCTAAAAATGAATACGAACTTGAGCTGTTTAGTCAGGCCGCATGCCAAGACGGTCAACAAGGACATATTGCAGTATTTTATACCGTTTGGAGCTACGCAAAGGGAGCAGGCCGACAAGTAGTATTTGATGTTGCAAAACACCTTGTTGAAAGTGAAAGAGCTAAAAAATTCGTAACTTTAAGCCCATTAACTACAATGGCAGAACGTTTTCACTTACGAAACGGCGCCGAACTAATTTCAAAACACGATTCTTGTCAGAATTTTGAGTATACTTTATAACCAAAACACTTGACTAATCGTACAAAATTGTGTATAATTGTATGTATTAGTTAGGAGTGATTATGTTTTTAGAAGTTATCGGCGGTTCAAAATCTCAAAAGAAACATACCCAAGGCATGGTTGAATTCTGTGCTAATAAACTAATGCCACGTTTATATAATTTGGATATTACTGTCCGTTTGTGTAAGCCTAAAGGTGCATTAGGTTATTGTTTAGAATTAGAAGATAAAAGAACCTTTGAATTAGAAATTGATCAAACACAACCGTTACGTCAGTTACTTGAAACTGTAGCACACGAAATGGTACATGTTAAACAATATGCAAGACGTGAGTTGCACCCAAGCAAAGAGGCTTGGTTAGGCAAAACTGTTAATCCTAAAAAAGTAAGTTATTGGGATTTGCCCTGGGAAATTGAAGCACATGGGCGAGAAGTAGGGTTATTTGTAAGGTATTGTGAGGAAAATAAGTTAGGAAAGTATAAATGGACAAATCTGTAATAAATAGGTATATAATAAATTATGCCTAAATACGATAGTTGGAACAGCTCAGATGCAGTAGATAGATCGTTACTTGATAACGACATACACTATCTAAGCGGAGAGATTACTAACGAAAATATAGGTGAAGCCATTAAATGGATTATTAGTGCTAACCTAATAAAAAAACCTAAACGAACACTTGAACTTTATGTTAATACTACAGGCGGGGATCTATACGAGATGTTTGCCCTTATTGATGTTATGAAGAATAGTTACCACAACATAAGCACAGTAGGTATTGGTGCTGTTATGAGTGCAGGGTTTATGATCTTTGCAAGTGGCACAAAAGGATATCGTTGGATTGGTAAGAACGCCGGCATCATGAATCATCAACACAGTGATAACATGGACGCTAAGATGCATGATATGAAAGCACAGATGAAAGAAAACAAAAACTGTGAAATGAGATGTATGCAAATACTACGTGAAGCAACAGGTATGACTGTACCAGAAGTTAATACTAAATTTATTAAGAACCCTTCCGATCAATACTACACAGCCAAACAATTGGTTGATTTAGGTATAGCAGACGACATTTTATAGGTTGACAACTCAAACTTAAGGTGCTATAATACTTGTAACAATTAAATAATAGGCACACACAATGATTAGCGATGTTAAAATTAAAAACGGATATCTAAGTAAGGATTCACTTGCATTGAAAACAGTTCCTACACAAGAAGCACTTGCTATGGCCGTTGCGGCACAACGTATTAACGGTGCTTATATAAAAGACACTAGACGCTTTTCGGAACCTGATAACAAAACACAGTTTAGCAACAAAGAAATTGTAAAGTTTGCTTTTGAACAACGTCCAGGTATGCTACCTATGGACTTTATACGCCCTACTCCAACAGCAGACGACTATGCTGAAGTAGCAGAAATACATAAGTGGATGAAGCGTTACGTATTACTTGGACTAGGTGAACTTGATGATTTTAAAAAAGACATGATCCAATCTGTATCACAAGACACTGTGATAAAAAACAACTTAGGTCGTGTCGCTTTTATTCCAGAATTTGTAAAACGTGATCAACATGAGAGCGGACTTAAAAAAGAAATTCGTATAGAGTATAGAAACTCACAATACTTAGGTAAAGAAAAAGATGTAGTTGAAGGTGTTGTTAAGATCCTTGACAAGCGTTTCAGTACACAATGGGATAGCTATAACTACACAGCAGTTATGGACGGTGACTTAGTAAGTTTTATGAACAAGTTTGAATACAACGTAGGCGACATGAAACGTATTAAAGCAAAGGTAAAGATACAAACACAAAATAAATTGTTTAGTGCAAACGAAACTAGACTTAACTACGTTAAACTTTATAAGGTATAAACATGGAAGTATTTGACGACAAGTGTACAATAACATGTACAAACAATGATAAAGTTGCAGAAGCAGAAATTGATAACTTTAGAGAAAAAGAGTCAATGAATGTGTTTATGGCAACTAACAAAATACATATGAAATATAATGGAAGGGTCTACGTAGGTAATGCATTTGGTTTTGAATTTACTACGCCAGGACCTAGATCATATAAAGTAAAGGAAGGAAGATAATGAGCAAGCAACCAGATGGACCATTTGTAAGTGCGTTTGAAAACGATACCACAGGTGTAGTGAAACAAGAACTTATTACATATCGTGTTAAAGATGGTATGTTACGTAAGGAAGTAACAACAAGACAATTTTCATCAGGCGGTGACTACCATGATAGTCAAAGTATTTCTCCGCTAGTAAGACAGGAGAAAATGGATGCCTAATCTAGTACCAGTAGTTATTGAAAAGGAATCAAGAGGCGAACGTAGTTACGACATTTATAGTAGACTACTAAAGGATAGAATTATTATGCTTGATACTGATGTTAATTCAGTTTCATGTAGTTTAGTTGTATCACAGTTATTATTCTTAGAATCACAATCACCAGGTAAGCCTATTAGTTTTTATATTAATAGCCCGGGTGGTGTTATTAGTGACGGACTAAGTGTTTATGATACAATGCAATTTATTAAGTCACCTGTACATACTATTGTAATGGGACAAGCATGTTCAATGGGTTCGTTCTTAGCACAAGCAGGCGAAGCAGGACATCGAATGATGTTGCCACATGCAAGACACATGATACATCAGCCAAGTGGCGGTGCTCGTGGTATGGCAAGTGATATTGAAATTTCGTACAACGAAATTATGCATTATAAAAAAATGTTAACTGAACTTTATGTTAAGCATAACAGTAAAGGTAAAACGTTTGATGACTTTACTAAAGACATGGATAGAGATACTTTTATGTCTGCACAAGAAGCTCTTGATTATGGGCTAATTGATAAAATTGTAGAAAAAGTATAATGTTAGGACTATTTTTTATAGGTATTCCATTTACTATTTTAGTAATGTATATTTTAATTAAAGTTAGGGAGCATGATAATGGCTGAACCATTAGACGTTTCAAAGAAACATTTTTATATTAGTCTTGTTAAAAGTGCAACACGTATTGCAGGATGTATAGTTGCTCTAGCTACAGGTAGTTGGGAGTGGTTAGCCGTAGGCTTACTTGTTGCTGAAATATTAGGTATAGCAGAGGAGTTGTAAATGAAACTAAGTGAATTTAGAAAAAGGTTTGGCGAAGGAACCGATTTTGATTTAGACTATGGTAAATTAGTTATCATAGCATTATGTCTTTATATTGCGGTGCAAGTATCATGAAAAATGGACTACCCAAAGAACAGTGGTTGGTCAATTTTTTAAATAAACACGATCTTACACGTGGAGCCGAACTAGGTGTACAAAAAGGTTATAACTTTAAGTATCTAGTTGAGAACAAACCTAACCTTGTATTACATGGTGTAGATATTTGGTCTGAAAAACATGTAAGATGGGATGAAACACCAAGTGAAGACCTACAGTTTCAACCTGACAGTGTAAACAGTGAGTTTTTAAATGACTTGCAAGAGTGGGCTAAAGACTACAAAGGTCGAGCGTTCTTTCATAGACACTTTACAACGTATGCACACAGATTTTTTAATGAAGGCGAACTTGATTTTATTTTTATTGATGCCGGACACGAATACCAAGATGTAAAAGCAGACATTCAATGTTGGTATCCTAAAATTAAAAAAGGCGGATATATGCTTGGGCATGATATTAATCAAGTACAAGTACGTAAAGCTGTTAGAGAACAATTTGCCGACACATGGAAACAAGCAAAGGAGCAGAAGATATGGTGGAAACAACTGTAACAAAAACAGTAGCAGAATTAAAAGGTATTCCTACTCAAGAAATATTATTAGAGCAACTTCGAAAAGAAACATTAGTAGTTACTTTTAATAAACTTGATGGTGACGAACGTATTATGACTTGTACAAAGTCGTTTGATGTAATACCAGAAGAACATAAACCTAAAACAGATAAAGCACCTAAAGAAGGTAATGTAACTGTTTGGGATATAAATGCAAAAGGTTGGAGAAGTTTTAAATATGACAGAATTACTAAAGTCGAAGACGTTCAAGTATGAAGACGTATTTGAAGACATTCCAGGTGACCCTGATAACGTTAATGTAAACTTTCCTCCTGATGTATTAGAACAAGCAGGATGGAGTGTTGGTGACACTATTGAAGTTACAGCAAGTAATGGCATTCTTAACTTTAAGAAATCAGGAACTCAAAAAGATTTCTCAGGAAATCTTGTTCGAATAAATATCTTGCAATCGGAAATTGAATATGCAAAGAGTCAACTGCAAGAACATGACACTGGACATATTCATACTGCAATTAGTTGGTTAGAACACAGAATAGAAGAGTTAAACAAATAGGAAGATTGCCTGAGTGGTTTAAAGGAGCGGTTTACTAAACCGTCGTAGGGGTAACTCTACCGTGGGTTCGAATCCTACATCTTCCGCCATACGCCGGCATAGCTCAGTTGGTAGAGCAATGGTTTTGTAAACCATAGGTCCCGAGTTCGAATCTTGGTGCCGGCACCAATTAATAAATACAGTATGGAAGATCGTACAAAAGAAGAAATAGTAAAAAACATAGATCATGTTATAAATCAATATGTACAGCCAGCAGTTGAACAACACGGTGGCTATATCAAACTAGAAGATTTTGACATGGAGTCAGGTAGAGTTTCAGTTTTACTCCAAGGTAGTTGTAGTGGTTGTGCTAGTAGTAGTATAACACTAAAACTAGGTGTAGAAAATATGCTTAAACACTATGTACCCGAAGTAAATTCCGTTGAAGGTATGGATGATCCAAATTTTAATAATCCCTACTACTAACTAATATCTTAGAAAGGTAATATAAATGGGAAGAATCTTCATTGAAGAAGCAATGGATGCTACTGGCATCAATAGAACTAACTTAGTTGGAGTATGTACTCATCTAATTAGATCAAAGCAAGCAAGCAGTCAAGCAGATGCATTAAGAAGGCTCGAAGCAGGCGAGTTTAATAAAGAAGATTTAGAAGAAGAGATGATTACTTATTATCAAGTTGAGAAACCTAAGTCAGTTATCGTTGAAGAAGATGACGGGTATCACGACTAATACCTAACAATATGGTTGACAAGTGAGAAGTTTTGTAGTATAATAGTTACTCACTACATAACTAAGGCACATACTATGAATATTTTACATAACTTTTTAATTCCAGAAGCAGAGCATCGTAATAAGTTTTGGGCAAAGCAACCTATAGACGATCCGCAAACTATAAACGGATTTAATGGTACATTTGCATTTAGCGAACACAGTCGAATTCCACAAGGGATTGTAGAGTTCTTGTTAGAACACTTTCATAAGAAATGTTTTAAGACTGCAAACAGTTGGAAGAAAGATCATATCGAAGCAGTCGAACTAGATGAAATAAACGAACTGATGAACGAGATATGGGACGGACCAGGTAGCATGACTAAACTAGCACACCTAACAAACGAGATGCGTATCGCACGTTTATGGGACAATGATGACGAAGAATAATCCAAAAACTATTTTAGGAGTTATTATGCAATACCTTAAAGAAGTAACATCTTGGGACACTCCTGTTCAAAATCATACATATATTGTTGACGATAACAACTGGTGTGTAGGTTATATTAAGAACGGTACTACTGAAGAAATAATCTTTTCAAGGCCTATGAAGCAATGGTCTAAAAGCTATCGCAAGTTTGAAAAGGTGGTCATACATGATGACCAGAGAAGTTAGTACGAATAAATAAGTGTAATATAACTCGAGACTACAATCATGGCATATTCAGATAAGGTGATGGACCATTACGAAAATCCTCGTAATGTTGGCAAGTGGGATTCTGGTGAAGAAGGCATTGGAACAGGGATGGTAGGAGCACCAGCATGTGGCGATGTTATGCGATTACAAATTAAAGTAAAAGATAACATAATTACTGATGCTAAGTTTAAAACATACGGATGTGGTAGTGCTATTGCAAGCAGTAGCCTACTTACTGAATGGGTTAAAGGAATGACATTAGAAGGCGCAGGCGAAATAAAGAACACAGACCTTGCAACCGAACTTGCTCTACCTCCTGTGAAGATACACTGTTCAGTACTAGCAGAAGATGCTATCAAAGCCGCTATTGCAGATTATAAATCTAGGTGATAACAATTACTGAGGTTGGTGCAAAACGTGTAACTGGCTTTTTAGAAAATCGAGGTAAAGGTCTAGGACTTAGAGTTAAGATAAGAACTACTGGGTGCTCGGGATATGCGTATGTGTTAGAGTTTGTTGACGATGTTAATGACGATGACACTGTGTTTAATTCTAATGGTATAAAGATTATCGTTGATAACAAGTCGCTAGTAATGATAGATGGGACTCATCTAGATTATGTCAAAGAAGGACTTAACGAAGGGTTTCAGTTTAAAAATCCTTGGGAAGACGCAACTTGCGGCTGTGGCGAATCTTTTACTCTTAAGAAGTAAATATTGACTAAATATTATTACGTTCAGGCAACAAGCCCGGGAGTAGCATAAGCGAAGGAACGCCCTTAACCCTTTAACGAGGAGAGTGTAATGGATAATTATACGCTTTGGTGCTTTCTACGAATCATTAAACAGCGCCACATAAAAAAGATTAACTTTTTATTAAATAAAAGGTTGACATCGATAAATAAATGTAGTATAGTATAAACATACTAAAAAGTAATACAAGGAATTTAAAACATGTTCAAGTCTAACACAACAAATATTAATCGTTGGCCACCAACTGGGGGTATGTCTTGACGTGACTTTTTAAAAAGTTATTTTAGATAAGCCCCTAGCAGTTAATTCAGTTAGGGGCTTTTTTTTTGAAGTTTATAGGGGTGTAGTGTTAATGGTAGCACGTGGGATTCCAAATCCTAAAGTTGCGGTTCGAATCCGTACACCCTTGCCAATTACGGAGTATAGGCTAGTCTGGTAAGTCGCTTGCTTTGGGAGCAAGAAATCCGAGGTTCAAATCCTCGTACTCCGACCAATTTTTTACCAAAAGTGGTTGACATTTGTATATACTGATGCTATTATAGTAACATAATTAAATATTGAGAGGCACACATGCGTACACAACCACAGGCAATTATCGAACGTTTAGAAGCAGACAACAGTCGTCTTGCTAAAGAAGCAATAATACTAGAAGCAATGGAAGAAGGACTAGACGAGTTCTTTGAAGGTGTTAAGATGGCACTTGATCCATTAGTTACATTTGGTGTTAAACAAGTTCCTGAGAAAGCAGAAAACGAAGTATTGTCAGCACAAGGTTTAAGTTGGGAAAACTTTAAAGAGCTTGCAGACAAACTAATTGCAAGAGAGCTAACAGGACATGCGGCACGTGATGCAATTATCCTACAAATGAATATAGCAACAGCAGAACAATGGAATGGGTTTTACAGACGTATTTTAATTAAAGACCTACGTTGTGGTTGTAGTGAAAAGACTGTAAACAAAATTGCTAAGAAATTTCCACAGTATACGATTCCAACATTTACTTGTGCATTAGCACATGACTCAGCTAACCATGAAAAGAAAATGGTAGGTGTAAAGCAAATTGAAGTTAAACTAGATGGTGTACGTGTACTAGCAATATGCCGTTCAGGCAAAGTAGAATTGTTTAGTCGTAACGGAAAACAGTTTCATAACTTTCCACACATTATTGCAGAGATTGAATCAGTACTTGCAGTAAAGCCTGCACCATATGATTGTGTACTAGACGGCGAAGTAATGAGCAAAGACTTTCAAGACCTTATGAAGCAAGTACATCGTAAAGATGGTAAAGCCGCAACTGATAGTGTGCTACACTTGTTTGACTTTATTCCATTAGAAGACTTCCTTAAAGGTAGTTGGGATAAAAAGCAAACAGACCGTAGTAACTACGTTAAGTATTGGGTACTAGAGAACGAAGACCTCTTAAAGCACGTACAAGCGTGTGAATGGGAAGATGTTGACCTTAGTACTACAGAAGGTAACAAACGCTTTGTAGAGCTTAATAAGACGGCTGTAGACGGTGGCTACGAAGGCGTAATGATTAAAGACGTTGATGCACCCTACGAATGCAAACGTACACATGCTTGGTTAAAGGCAAAACCGTTTATCGAAATTACATTAACCGTCGTTGACGTTGAAGAAGGCACAGGACGTAACGAAGGAAGACTAGGTGCTGTAATAGTAGAAGGAGAAGACGATGGATACAATTATCGCCTTAACTGTGGGAGTGGTTTCACTGACGCTCAACGTGATGAGTACTGGACTGAACGTGCTAGTCTCATTGGTCAGCTAATTGAAATAAGAGCAGATGCTCGAACACAATCACAAGACAGTGAAACATACAGTTTACGCTTTCCACGATTCAAAACATTCCGTGGATTTCAAGCTGGTGAGAAGATATAAAGAGGAGAGCATGAATAATATTGAATTTATTTGTGGGGACAAAAGTGTCTTAACAAATTTTCCTATTGTACCAGCTAAGGACTGTTTACCTGATTGGTACAGTGGACTTAAAGCAAATAACAATAACGGTGTTCCGACTATTGCAGGCTGTTGGCCTGTGAGAGATATGGTCACTGCAGGTTATATTATACCAAATGTATTTGAGCAAGAGATTATTGCACAAACCAATCAGTCAACAGGAGAAGAAGAACTTGAAAGAGTGTTTCCGGTTGAACGTATTGGAGAATTTATGGAATTGCAAAACAAGTTTACTTCTCCATCAGCATTTCATCAACATCAACAATGTCCTGTACACATACAAGGCAAAAAGAAATCTTATATTAAAGTATCTGTACCTTGGACGATTAGAACTCCTCCGGGTTATAGTTGTTTGTTTGTACAACCGTTTTGGCACTTTGACCAAGAGTTTGTAATAATGCCTGCAATTATTGATACTGATGAATTTGATTTAAACAACCTTAACTTTCCTTGTTACCTAACTGATCCTGTAAAATTATTAAAGCCAGGCGAACCGTTGGTGCAAGTAATACCTTTTAAAAGAGAAAGTTGGAAGCATACACTTAGCTATGAGGCTCCGACAACGAGAAGTAAAATGAATTTATTTCTACACAATATGTACAAAAGAGCATTTCATCAAAAGAAAAATTTCCAATAATGCTTGACTTTATTACAAGTTGGCTATATACTGTTTATACACATTAGAGGAGTGACACATGGCTAGAGTAAATAAAATCACAGGTAGAGCAACAAAAAAGAAGGCTCCTCGTGGTGCACCACGTTTAAAACGTGGTAATAAACTTACTGAACCTAGTTGGGAAGGTTGGGAAGAATGGACTGGTGAACAATACCATAGAGCTAACCAACATGCCCGTGCATGGTATTATGAAAATTATAAACCAGTAGATTTATATCCAGCTGTAGAGGCTTGGATGACACAGAATGGTTATACTAAAGAACAAGTACAGCAAGTAAAAGCCGCACCAACACATGCACTAAGCATCACTGGTGGAATTACTGCTAAACTACTAATGAACGGCATGCCTGATTATAATAAAAAGCATGACGAGTTTTGGCAGAGCCTAGCAGGCACAATGGGTACAATGGCTCCTGCAACAGATTTTCTTAAAAAACGTGTTAATGAAGCAATAGATCAAGGTGCTTATATAGTTACGCAGAAGAAACAAGATGAAGCAGAAAAAGCAAAAGTACATCAACCTACAATACAAGAACGTATTCGTGAACAAGTTAACTTACAATCAGAAGCAATAGAAGAATGGCTAGATGGGTGGATAACAGACCCAAAGTCATTTGACCCTAAAGGGTTTAACTTTAGCCAGCACTTCCAAAATCATAGTGTGACACAAGCTCATGCACGTAAGATTGCTAGTTACTACGACGGTGAAATAAAAGAGTATACAGAACTGTTAAATTTGCCTAGTAAAGCAAAGATTGCTAAGATGGACGAACATGCACAAGACATGTTAGAACAACTTAAAGAAGCATATGCACATCTTAGTAAAGATGATGTAAAGAAAATACTCGAAGCACTAAACAATATACAAATGTCTTGCCAACTAGTAGTTGATACAAGTAAAGCAACACGTAAGACTAGAAAACGTAAGCCTAAGAGTGCTGACAAGCTAGTTGAAAAGCTAAAGTTTTTGAAAGTAGATAATAAGAATAGTCTTGCAAGTATTAATCCTATAGATATCATATATGCTAACGAACTTTGGGTGTTTAATATTAAGACACGGAAGATTGGTAAGTATGTTGCTAAGAACATAGATCCACAAGGTATGCAACGTGAAGGTAGTGGACTTAGTGTCAAAGGTACAACTATTATAGGATTTAACGAAGTAGAAAGTGTACAAAAGACACTACGTAAGCCTGATGAAAAACTTAAAGAGTTTAAAGATGCAGGCAAAGTTAAATTACGTACATTTATAGAAGACATCAATGCTGTAGACATTAAACTTAATGGTAGGATTAATACGGATACTATACTTCTCAAGGTAAGTTGATAAATACTTGTATGAGCCAGATAGATAATATAAGACAAGGTCTCGCACGTCTAGCAACGACTGTAGAGACTATAGCAAACACACAAGCCGCAGAAATGCCAGCCGCAACTGTAAACAGTATTAGCGGAAACGCAATTCATGGAGGCAAAATCACATTACTTAAAAGTACAGGAATCAACGACAAAGCAACTAGAACTAGTTTGCTTGTAGAAGATGATATGATTACTGTAGGTAATATGGATGTAGATAACCTAATTGGTGATATTGATGTAAGTGGTGCATTAACTGTACATGGTACTCTTACTGCTGGTAAATTACATGTTGAAGAAATGAGTTCAACACAAAAGGTTACACAAAATATCGACTTTACTGCTCAAGGCGGAACCATTGACATGATGGGTATGCAATGGAGACAAGAAGGCGAAGCAACTAAGCAAATCGTATGGCGTGGAGATAGGTTCTACATCAGTAATACAATTGATTTGCATAGAAATGCTGTAATTGAAATAGATAACATTCCTGTACTAAGTGCAGATAAACTAGGTGTTACTGTAAAGCACAGTGAACTAGAACATGTAGGTACACTAAACAATTTACGTGTATCAGGCAACATAAACATTGATGACTTTGTTACATACGATGGTGGAACAATGCGTTTTGCTATTGGTGCTGAAGCACCTAATGCACAGTTTAGTGTAGCAAGTAACGAAGCAGAGTTTGTAGTTGATCCTGAGTTTGATCACGTTAGAGTAGGTGCATATACTACAAGTAAAATGAGTTTGATTACTGACAACAAAGAACGTATTGTTATTAAAGAACAAGGCGGAGTTGAAGTCAAAGGCACGTTAGGTATTAAGGTACAATACCCAGGTGATGATGTAGATCTACAAGTAGCAGGTGCTATTAGGTTTGCAGATAAACGACTAGCAGTAGGCAACGAAATGCCTATTACAGGAAACAATAACCAAGGTGATATTGTATACGATACTAAACCAGTAGCAGGTGGTTACATGGGTTGGGTATGTATAGAAGGCGGTGCACCTGGTATATGGAAACAATTCGGGAAGATAGAAGCATGACAGCATTAGTAAACATAAGTGCAGATAACGTTCTTGCAATTAGAGAAGGACTTAACGGTCTAGGTAATGCACTTCTATCAATCAATGCCATAGCAGGAGATGATACGTCATCTAGACTTATTATCGATGGCGGCGGCACACTTAAAGTACAAGGCACTTCGAACACAGTGTTTGAAGGTAATGTAGGTATTGGTGTTTCATCAGTAACAATTGGCGTATCTCTAGAAACTAGCGGACCCGTTAAGTTTCAAAGTAAGAAGATGGAAGTTGGTAACGGTATTCCAACTATTGGTCTTTATAATCAAGGTGACATTGTATGGCATGATGCACCTAGTCCAGGCGGCAATTTAGGTTGGATTTGTGTTAGAACTGGCACTCCAGGTGAGTGGCGTTCGTTTGGTGCAATTTCAGGTTAAGTAACGATTTAATCTCTAACAATAAGATAGTAAATACTTTGTGGTGTAACTTGTTTTACACTTCGAATAGCAACGATAGAGGCAAAATAAATGGACAACAAAAAACAAAAAATAGAAGACAAAATAGAACAACAAGTTGAGCGTTGGGATCTCTTTGCGAGAATTATCCCTACAGTATTCTTAGTGGTATGCTCAATATTAATCTTTACAGGCATAGTAGACTTTCAACAGGCATTTTGGGCGGGTCTTGGACTGTTTGCTGTAACAGCAGTAACGTGGTGGTTCTGGACTATATACACTATAAAACACTTAGTTAGAACACTTCATAGGGCATCCAAAAACTTAGCCGAGGTCCGTCGAGAGTTTAGAGACGTATCAAAGGATCTAGAGGATCTAAGGAACAATAATGATGAAGCATAAAAAATTTATAATAATAAAAGCGGCCACTAGTATAATCAGTGGAATAAGTATGGTTACACTTATTGTACTAGGTATAACATATTTAGGATTTACTAATGCATTTGTATTTAATAATGCAGGCATTGCAGTAACAAACAATCCAGTAAACGGTGGGCAGATTGACTTTATTCTAGAGGGCAGTCGAAAACATGAATGTACACTAACAGGAGTATACTCAGATGCATATGATAACGCTACTGGTGAAAAATTTGAATTAGACTTTGCTAGAAAAATATACATAAGATCAAATGATTATCTTGGCTCAGACACAGGCATAGTAGATCATCAATGGGCAATGCCTGTACCAGATGACATGCCACCGGGTGTATATGAAGTAAAGCTATACAGTGAGTTTGATTGCGTATACTTACTTTTCAAACAACACAAAAGCCAAATGTTTGATAACATCTCACTCATCATAGAGTAAATACTTACATGCTAGTAATTGGAAACGGCTCTAGCCGTAAAGACATTCCTATTGATAAGATATATCAAGAGAAGATAGGCTGTAATGCTATCTTTAGAGATCACTACGTACAGCGTTTAGTATGCTGTGATAAGCGTATGGTTAAACAAGCAATCCCGCATCACAAAAGTATATACACTAGACAGCGTTGGAATAAAGAACTAGGTGTACTAGCATTGCCCGATCTAATCGAAGAAGGTACGCAAAGAATAGACGAACCTTTTCATTGGGGTAGTGGCCCGTATGCAGTATTACTGGGTGCAACACTAGACAATAAAGTAAACCTAATAGGATTTGACTTATATAGTACAAATAACAAAGTCAATAATATATACAAAGGCACAGAAGGCTATAGTAGTGTTGACTCACATGCAGTTGATCACAGTTATTGGGTACATCAAATAGCTAAAGTATTTGAATGGTTTCCAAAAACATCATTTAGAATATATAATACTCCCGATTGGCAACTACCAAAAGAGTGGAAATTGGCTAATATTTCACTTGACATCCAGACAAACTTATAGTATAATAAGTACATAACACAACAGAGGACTTACTACGTCGACCCTCTTTAAATACTCCGCCGTTTAATATAGGAGAATACATATGAGTAATTATTATAGTACAAAAACATACGGACACAACATCGGACTATCAGCGGTGTTCCGTCAACCTAACGCAGAGCATTCACACTGTCATCTATTACACGGATACAGTTTACAATTTAAATTTACATTTGGTTGCAAAGAACTAGATGAAAAGAACTGGGCAGTTGACTTTGGTAACTTAAAACAACTAAAAGCCTGGTTGGAAGATAGCTTTGATCATAAGACATGTGTAGACTTTAACGATCCACACAAGCAAGACTTCTATGATCTACAAGACAAAGGATTATGTGAGGTAAGAGAGTTTGACGGTGTAGGCGCAGAGAAGTTTGCAGAACATGCTTGGAACTTCGCAGATATGCTTGTACGTGGAATAACAGACAACCGTTGTTATTGTGTACGTGCAGAGTGTGCAGAACACGGTGCTAACTCGGCAATATACGAGGCCTAACAATTGGCTAAGATTGATAAAAGTCAATATACTAAAGCACAATGGAATATTGTTCGTGCGGCAAGGCGTAAAGAAAAAGATGAACGCAGAGCTGAAAAAGCACGATCTAAGAATCCCTCGGTTGAGGCCGTAATACCTCCGCAAGAGCCAACGGTTAGCTCTTCCATCGAAGTACATAATCAAAATCAAGATATTAAAAATTATGTAGTTTGTTTGAAACATGGCAGTAAGTACTCATCAGAGTATGTCAATAAACTTCATAACATGTGCAAAAGGCATCTAACAGTGCCCTTTGAATTTGTTTGCTTTACAGACGACTTGCGTGGAATTGATGCTAACATCAAGACCATAACACTAAAGGAGATTGGTGTGTCTGGTTGGTGGTATAAGCCTATGTTCTTTGACAAGAATTTTCCTCTTGATGGTACTTTACTGTACATGGATCTAGACATTGTTATTAATGCAAACATTGATAACTTGTTTACATATCAACCTGATAAATTTTGTATCATTCGTGACTTTAATCGTTCACTACGTCATGATTGGAACAGAATGAATAGTAGTATTTTTAGATTAAAATCAAGCTCAATGGGTTATGTGTTTGACAACTTTATGGAAAGTCATGAAATGAACATACGTAGATTCCATGGAGACCAAGATTGGATTTATGACCAAGTAGGTCCTAACAGACAAGAATGGGTGTTTTGGCCAGACGAATGGATTTTAAGTTACAAGTGGGAGATGAGAGATAGAAACGACTTAGTTAAACTACATAATCAACCACGCAACTTTAAAGAAAAGAAAGTACCCAAAGTATTACCAAAGACATGTGTAGCAGTATTTCACGGTGAACCTCATCCACACCAGTGCGAAGATGACTGGGTTAAGGAGAATTGGAAATGATGTTTGTATTTGACGTAGACGGAACACTTACACCAAGTCGTAAAGAAATGAACAATGTCTTTAAATGGTGGTTTCAAGAAAATATTCAGAACTACTGTTTTGTAACAGGTAGTGATAGAGATAAAACAATTGAGCAAGTTGGCCTAGATATGTTTGTTGGTGCAAAATATAGTTTTAACTGTAACGGCAACGATGTAAATTTTTACGGAGCACAAATACATACTAATGATTGGACATTGCCTGTAACAGCAAGAAACTGGTTAGATGAAAAACTAGAACAAAGCGAATTTGTTTTACGTACAGGTAATCATATTGAAGAACGGCCTGGTATGGTTAACTTTAGTATTGTAGGACGTAACGCTACAATGGGTGAACGCAAACTATATGTTGAATATGATACAAAACTTAATGAGCGTAATACTATAACAGAAATGTTTAATGAAGCTTTTCCAGAACTAGATGCAAAAGCAGGAGGAGAAACTGGTATTGATATTGGTCCTAAAGGATCAGACAAAAGCCAAGTAATTAAATTTATTGATGATGAAGAACTTGTGTTCTTTGGAGATCGTATGGATCCTTTAGGCAATGATTATCCGTTATCCAAAATAATACTTGACAACAGCTTAGGAAAGTGTTATAATGTAAAGGACTACAACGAAACTTGGGAATTATTAAAACAATATGTATAAACGTATAGGCTTTGCATGTAAATACATGCACCCAGATCAGACACAGAAAAAGAAACTACTTGAAGAAATTCAACGACCGCTAAATACTCGTAGCACAACAGTACAGTGGCTCAATAGGCAGACACGTGAAGTTGCTGAAGAACGGTTGTGGGATATTATGGTTCACAATATACAATCGTATATGAACCTTATTACCTATGTAGGAGGATTGCCAAATGATCTTCGTATGGTTAGATTGGGTAGCGATTGTCTTCCTGTTTATACCCAGCATGAGTGGAGTTATTATTGGCGTAAGCCTGATGTGGTTGCGTACTGCGAGAAAAACTTTGCCAACGTCGGCAAACAAGCAAGGGCCCTCGATGTCCGACTATCGATGCACCCAGGCCAATTTACTGTACTTGCGAGCGACAACCCCGAAATTGTAGAGAGGAGCATAGAAGAATTTGAATATCACACCGATGTCATCCGCTGGATGGGCTATGGCCGCACATTCCAAGACTTCAAGTGCAACGTCCATATATCAGGCAGGCAAGGTCCAGCCGGTATTAAACATGCCGTCAACAACAGACTTTCTCCGGAGGCGAGAAATTGCATTACGATCGAAAACGACGAAAACAAGTGGGGCATCGAACACAGTCTCGAGCTTGTCGACACATGTGCATTGGTGCTCGACATACACCATCACTGGTGCCGCGAAGGTGAGTATATACTGCCCACCGACGATAGATTTGCTCGCGTAATAGATTCGTGGCGTGGTGTGCGTCCTGCAATACATTATTCATACAGTCGCACAGAACACTTACCTGCAGAGTTTGCACACAATACAATGCCAGATATGCCTGCACTATTAGAAGCAGGATACAAGAAAGCAAAATTACGAGCCCATAGTGATTACTATCCTAATAACACAGTTAACGATTGGGCGTTACAGTTTTTAGACTACGCAGATATTATGTGTGAGAGCAAGATGAAAAATTTAGCAAGCATTAAATTGCTAGGTCAATACAATAAATATGTAACAACGGAGGCTTATGCCGAAAATGAGAAAGTTCCTTTTTTGGAATGAAAAAGGTGATGAAAAAGAAACAGAACAATTGAGTCTAACAAGAGCAGTAAAATCTGTACAGGGCGATTTTAAAGACCAGTTTATTGGTGTTGAATACATTAGTAAAAAAGGTAAAGAAATGATAGACACAGTAAAGCTACCATGGGGTAGAAAAATAAGACAAGCGATTCAAACTGAACAAAAAAGAGCCGCTTTAAAGGCTAAACAGGCCTTACGTTAATAAAGGAAAATAAAATGATTAAATTATGGATTAAACAAAGACTTGAGGAGCGTACATCAATAGATGGTGCGGCTCTTATTGCATTAGGACTAGTAGTTCTTATTGCAGGACCATTTGCAAAACTAGCGGCATATGCGGCTATTGCATACGGTGCATGGACGATTTGGAAAAAAGAAGACTAAATCTCGTCAATCCTTATATTAGATCCTGCAGGTAAGTTTAATATCTTACGCTGTTCAACACCTTTACGTTGAGCAAAACGCTTAGGATCGCAGTTAGGGCAAACGTGGACATAGAAGTTATCTAAACGCTTCGGGTCTACTTTGCCCTTTTCTCTCTTAAAGTCTTCTTTGCATTCGTCACATTGAAATATTGCATAACTACATGTACGTTTGTATGTGTGAGATTTTCCTGTTTTACTCTTACGAACATAAAAACGTATTTCTTTTTCAATTCTTTTGAACATATATGTATTTATTTACATTCGGATTATAAAGCATTGTATAAATACAATAGGAGAAGGTAACATGGACGCAGTATTTTTAACAGATTCAGCCAAAGAAAAGATGACAAGATTACTTAAAGAAAATGACAAACCAGCAATTAAGCTACAAATACAAGGTGGTGGATGTGCAGGATTTAAGTATGATTGGATAATGGCAGACGGCTTAGAAGATGGCGATGAAGTTATCGACTTACCAAACGGCAAGTTTATTATAGACCGTACTAGCATTATGTACTTACTAGGATCTACTATAGACTACAAAAAAGAACTATTCGGTTCATACTTTGATATTAGAAACCCTGCAAGCACAAGTAGCTGTGGTTGCGGTGAAAGCGTAGGATTTTAAAAGATGGCAAAAAATGATATTTATTTAGGTGTAGAAGGTAACGACGGTACAGGTGATAGTATACGTGAAGCGTTCCGTAAAGCAAACGAGAACTTCACAGAACTATACGCTGTATTTGGACAAGGTGGAACAATTAGTTTTACCGCACTTAACGATACACCAACAGGAATTACACCCGGTGGCGTATTAATTGGTAATACAACAGGTACTGAACTCCTTGCAAAAACGCTTTCAGCAGGAACAGGTATTAGTATTGATAATACAAGTACAAGTAATATTACTATTACAAACACAGGTGCTAATATTAACGCTGATACAAGTCCAATATTTGGTGGACCTGTAAGTGGTAACGAAGTTTATGCTATTGGTAAAATTGCTACATCACCACAAGCTATAGCTGAATTTAACACTACACATGGTAGTGCGATTACAGTTAACGACATTGTAACAGATAAAAAGTTTCAAGATCAATACTATGCGCCAAACACAACGTTTGAACCAACAAAGCCTGTATATGCTAGAACAGAGCCTGCTAACGCAAGCGAATATACAAAAACTATTGCAGAATACAGAGCTGGTAATGTTGTAATTAGTAATCATGGGTTTGACTGGAGTATTAACGGAACTAAATGGCAGTACTCAACAACAGGTTCCGCACCAAACGGATTAACAACCAGTACAGATTATTTTGTAAGATGGGTTAACGAAGATCAATTAAGTTTACATGCTACTAAAGCTGAAGCACAAAACAATAACGATACTACCCGTGTTAAAATTAATATTGCACTTGGCACACAAACATCAGTTTCAGGTACAGACATTGTTAAAGATACAGCATATGATGATGCCTACTATGGTTTCTACAAAACAGATGAAGCACTTCCAAGAAGTGCGGCAGTAAGACGCCAAGGCGATGACATGACAGGTGCTTTATACTTGCATGATCATCCAGGTGACTTATCAGGTATTGACACAGGCGATATAAAAGATAAACAAGCCGCAACAAAATTATATGTGGACAACAATAGTTACAGTTCAACAGAAGATATCTTTGTAACTAAACAAGGTGACGACACACAAGCACGTACTCCTGTAGGACTTGAAGGACGCGGATTAGGTTATGCATACGGAAGTCTAAAAGCGGCTTTGCAAAAAGCTGAAGAAGTTATTGAAAGTGCTCCGATTGAGCCAGGTGCTTATAGACAAACTATCACATACGATAACGGTAAGGGTATTGCTCTTGTAACAGGAGTAGGACCAACAACACAAAATACTGCGGCATATCATGCACAAACTTACCTAAGAGAAAACAAAAGATTTATTCAAAAAGCAGTTGTTGATTATGTAAATGATACATTTCCAACTCTTGCATATACTCCAACAAGTGTACAGAATCCAAATGCTGAAGCAATTCTAGTACAAAATAAAAAGTTTATTCAAGAAGAAGTTACATACTGGATTAACCATAATGTAGGAACAGCTGGCGGTTCAGGTATATGGAACAACTTTGATTACAGCAGTGCAAAATGTAAACGTGATGTAGGGTACATTGTTGATGCATGGATTAACGACTTGTCAAGAGGCGGCAACATTGAAACACGTAGAATGGCTTCAAGTTATCTTGCTGGTCAGCAAAATGCTGTTGGACCTTCTGGTACAGGATTAGGTACTGCGGATCAAATAGCACAAACAAATTTGGCAATTGAATTTGCAAGAGACCTTGTTGTAAACAATGTATTATCTAACTCAGCATATACATCAAAGCAAGGAACATTTGTTGTTGATGATCAAAACTTAACAGCAAACGCTTTCCAATTTTATATTGGACGTAGCAGTTATGCACAGTCATATGTTAACGGTGGTACAGTTACTAAATCAGACAATACAGTATTAGCAGTAAGCACATTTGCTTATAGCGAATCTACAGGTATTGCAACTCTTACAACTACAACAAACCACGGACTATCAGCAACTAACGTTGTTACAATAGCAGGTATTAATGTTACTTGTACATTTGAAGGATCTACAGTAGCAAAAGTTTATCCAGAAAGTTTACCTCAGGTTATTACAACACTTGCAGTTGAAACAGGTACAGGTGTTAACGATGTTGCAAATAGAGCAAGCACATTAACAAGTGTAATTACAAATGTTATAACTAACGGACTTAATTCATTAGTGGCACCAGAGAAACCTGCTATAGTTGACAACACATGCGAAAGAGATGTTGGACTTATTATTGATGGAATGCTTATAGACATTGGTAATGGTACAAACAGCAACTACAACGCTATACAAGCGGCTACACGCTATTTTAGTACAAGTTCAGGCGCTAGAGCACGTATTAGTCAAGGACAAGAAACTAGAGCGGCTATGACAAAAGCAAAAGCTATTGTTAATAGTGTTGTACAAAATGTTGACTTATTAACCCAAAGTAAAAGATTTGCTGTTGAATCAGATAACTTAACAACAAATACATTCCAAGTAGCAGTGGGAACAAATCCATATGCTCACACATATATAAGTGGCGGTACTGTTGCATTTGGTGGTGTTACATATAATATTAACGGATTCAACTATAATCATACAACAGGTAAAGGTATCATTACAACTACTACTGCACACGGATTAGGTGCAGGTGATGTTGTTGTACTTGATGCTATTACGTTTGAATGTACATTTGGCATGAAAGTTTATCCATCAGATTACACAACTTTAATTCCACAATGGTTTAATGCAAATATTAACGATGTTAGTACACAAATTAAAGATGCGTTAAATGCCAAGTTTGATATTATACTTGATATATTAGAAAACGGCTTTAGTGCTAGAAACAACTACACACTAGTTGAAGGTAGTACATTCTCAATTGAATTTGGTAACGGAACAGGCAACGATAGTACTGACCAAGGTATTAACACTAACGTTGATATTCTTCCAGGTAAGATTATTGTTGGTAAGACATCAGGTGCAAGAGGACGTATTGTAAAATACACAAGTGGCGTAGACTTAGGTGGTGTAGCATACGATAAAGCAGAAGTTGTATTAGTTGAGCCAAGAGATTTTAGAATTGGTGAAGAATTAGAATACGGTAACGGAACTAAAGAAAAACAAATTACAGTACATGTTGAAACAGGCATTTACTACGAAGACTATCCGTTAAAAGTTCCTGCTAACGTTTCAGTTAAAGGTTCAGACTTTAGACGTTGTCAAATTAGACCAGCTCCAAGAATATCACAATCACCTTGGGCTAACACTTATTTCTACAGAGACAAGTTACTAGATAATCTAAAAATTACAGACGTAACAGGTGCAGACTTAGCAACTGCACAAGCTATTACAATTACAGGTTCTAACCAAACAGGCGGTATAATTACAGTAACACCTGCAAACAACATTGCTCCAATTGCATGGGACGGTGCTTGGTTCTATACAGACAATGGCGCAGTAGGCTTAATTAGTAATGCTGATGGTGGAAGTGACTTTGACGTTACACTTACTACAGATATACTACCAAACTTATCCGGAATTGCAAGCGGTGCATGGCATGTTAAACAAACTGTAAATTATGGTTATCATTATCTAACAGATCCAAGTAACGCGACAAGTACACCTAAAACAAACGATCAAATGGATGTATTCTTAATGAATGATGCAACTAGACTTGCAAACATGTCATTCCAAGGACACGGCGGATTTGCTCAAGTACTTGACCCAGCAGGACAAGTTCTAGTCAAATCACCATACACCCAAGTTTGTGGATCGTTCTCAAGAAGTACAAACAAGCAAGGCTTTAAAGGTGGTATGTACATTGATGGATTTGCTGGTAACTTAGAAACTAAGATTACAAGTAAAGACGACAACTATACACTTAATGTACAATCAGACGCAGGAACAGGTTTACGAATTAGAAAACCACAAACACCTGCTCCGTTCTTTATTAACGGTGTACGTTACCAAGTTGATGCTGTTTCAGAATACGATGGCGGAACAGGTACAGCAAAACTATTAATTAATAAACTTTCAAATGAAGGTAACGGCTATACTGATACTACGTTCCCACAACAAATTTATGTTCAAACTGCTGGTAACAGAAGTATGTTGGCAAACGACTATACTCAAGTTAACGACTTAGGTTATGGATTATTTTGTAACAACGCGGCACTATCAGAGCAAGTATCGACATTTACTTATTACAACCATACAGCGTTCTTTAGTAACAACGGTTCAGAGATTAGAGCACTTAACTGTTCTAACGCAAACGGTAACTTTGGTTTAGTTGCGGCAGGATCAGATCCAAACGAAACTGTTGATGATATTACAACACTAAGAAATATGCAACAACCTGCCAAAGTATTTAACGATGGTAGTAACACATATGGCTTTGGTACATTTGCAAACGCGGCAGGTTCATTTAGTATATTTGTATACGACTGTGATTACATGCCATATCCAAACAGTTTAATTGACATATACACAGCAACAGGTGTAACTACATACGAAGTCACAGCAACAAGTGTTGTTGCAGTACCAGTAAGTAACATTGGTGGGTATACTGGTGCTACAGGTCCAACTGGACGTAAAGGTGCTAATTTACCTATTTACAGATTAAGTGTATCAGGTGCTACTGGATTAGAAAATGCTATTACAGGCGCACATAATCCTACACCAAACAGTGATGCATCAGCTGTCGCAGTAGTTAGAATGAACAAGAACCACTTGTTAGATGACTTAAATGGTGTTACAGCAACAAGACCGTCAACAGCGATTGTGTTTGCTGAAAATCCAAATCAAGTTTACAGAAGTATTAGTTTTAACAACCAAGATGCAGACGGAACAGCATTAGCGGCAGATAGATTCCAAGTTGTTATGGACTCAGCGTTTAGTCACTTAAACTTAACACTTAGAAATACAGAAGCGGCATTGACTACATATGCTGGTACAGGTACTACAATGGGTGCGACAGCAGGTGACGTTGTACTTGCTATTGATACATTAACATCAACACAACAAGCTCGTATTAATAATAACGATATGCTCTTTACACATGCTGGTAAATCACATGTTGTTGCAAACTATACAGAAAGAACAGGATACGCTACTGTCGAACTTAATGAACTAGCGGCTTCAAACATTAACAGTAGTAATGCGTTATACACTGGTTCAGGTATTGCGGCAGACATGAGATTTAGTCCTGCGGCGACAAGAACAATTCCATTATCATTACAAGATAACGAAGCTGGTACTGTTACAGTTGGTATTTCAACTCTAAGAGCTAACGGACACGACTTTGATAAAATTGGTACAGGTGGATTTAACACTACTAACTATCCAAGTATTATCTACGGTAATCCAACTATTAGTGCTAACCAAGATGCAGAAGTTAGCGAACGTGGTAAAGGTAGAGTGTTCTTTGCAAGTACAGACCAAGATGGATTCTTTAGAGTTGGTAAATTCTTTAGTGTAGACCAAGGAACAGGTACAGTTACATTTAGTGCAAGTATTGCTATTAGTAACTTAGACGGATTAGGATTTAGACAAGGTGTTAGAATTACAGAATTTAGTAATGATGATACAATGGCTGACGGTGATCCGGCGGCAGTTCCAACAGAATTTGCAACTGAGAAGTTTATTGAGAAACGACTACACTTTGATAGAGATGGCGTCATACTTAGTACAGGTACTATTGGTCCAGGAGCTATTGCTAGAGATGGTACTACACCATTAACAGGAAACATTAATGCTGGTAGTAACAAGATTTATAACCACAGTGATCCAACTCAACCACAAGACGTAACTACAAAGTCTTATGTAGATGCCAGAACACCATTTGATACAGAAGCAATTGGTACTGATATTGGTAACAGAGTAAACAATGATATCTTAATGTTCCACGGAGGACTTTACGATAATCATACTGTTACAGGTGATGTTGTGTTTACAAGTAATGGAAGTAATGTTGCAACAACAGCAATTAGTTCCGAAGTAATTGTAAATGGTGATATAAGTCCTACAGCAGGAATTATACAAAGCAAACTTGCAATGACTGCGGCAACTACAAGAGTTAACGCAACAGGCATAGCACAAGTAGACTTAGGACTGTCAGCATTTGATGCTGATGACTTTACAGTAACAGATGGCTGGGTAACACTAAAAGCAAGTAGTGTTGACTTTGCTGACTTGCCAGACATTGCACAAAATACAATCTTTGGTAGAACAGCAACAGGTAGTGGTGATGCAAGTGCAGTAACTTTTGCAGATATTGTTAGCACTGGTGGATCATTTACTACAACAGGTGTTGCTGATAGAATTATTAAAACAGGCGCAGATGGAAGTGTTGATGCACAGAAATTTAAACTTGATAACTACGATGTTTTAGATCAAACTAACTTAACAATGACAATGAAGACACCAGGCGGTGCTACAGTGTTCAATACAGTTGGTACAATTCCAAGTAACACAACTACTACGTTGCCAGGTACATTGCAAATAGGTACTACAAGTGCTACAGCATCGTTCTTCCAACAGAACAGTAGTTATGGTGATCCAGATGATGCTACACTAAACAAACCAAGAGTAGCAAGTGACTGGATGTACACTTCATTTATTGAAGCACCAGGTGAAAAGAGTACTTCAAGTACAGGTATTGGTATTGGTGCAGGTACAGGATTTAGTAGTGCAGGTGAAGTTGCAATCGTAGCAAATAACAACGTTGCGGCAGTAGTGTTTAAGCAAGCGGCTATGACACCATCAAGTAACGCTGGATACGACATTGGTACAAGTGCATTAAAGTTTGGAACATTCCACGGAACTGCAACAGCGGCACAATATGCTGACTTGGCAGAGAACTACTTAGCTGATGCTATGTACGAGCCAGGCACTGTATTAGTATTTGGTGGTGAACAAGAATTAACAACTACAATGTCCAAAGGCGATAGAAAGATTGCTGGTGTTGTTTCAGAGAATCCAGCACACTTAATGAATAGCGAATTAGTAGGTGACTACGTTACAGCATTAGCATTACAAGGTAGAACAACTTGTAAAGTAATTGGCGCTGTTGGCAAAGGTGACATGATTGTATCAAGTGCAATTTCAGGATACGGTATGGTACAGGACGATCCACTAGTAGGAACTGTTATTGGTAAAGCAGTTGGAACTAAAGACGGAGATGAACCAGGGTTCGTTGAAGTTGTGGTAGGGAGAGTATAATGGCTATTCAAACAATTAACATTGGAACTAGTGCAAACAAAGGAGATGGTGATCCTTTAAGAACAGCATTTACAAAAATTAATGCAAACTTTGCAGAACTAGCTGAAACAAACAGTACAAGAGATATTCAAGGATCGGTGTTTGGTGATGATAGTACTTTACTAGTTGATGGAGTAAACAGTACAATACCTGGGTATGTAAGTTTAGTAACACTAAAACAAACAGTAGCGGCAAGTACTGACTTTGCTGACTTCAAAACTAGAATAGCGGCATTATAAGGAAAAGAATATGGCAAATAGAATACCACTCATAGTTGATAGAGATGATAGCAACAAACTAAAAGAATTACCAATAGGTGATAATTTAGATTTAACAGGTTCGGGTATTACTGGAGCAGGAACTATTTCTGCAACAGGACTTACACTTGCAGGTGTTAACTATAATCCTTTTAGTGGAAGTTGGAATGACTTAGCAGACAAACCAACAGTAGCCGCAACAACAACAGACTTACCAGAAGGTACTAATCAATATTTTACAAACGAAAGAGTTGATGACAGAGTAAATGCTATCCTTAGAGAAGGTAGCGGAGTTGATATCACATACGATGACTTAAACGGAACTATTACTATTGCCGCAACAGGTGGCGGTGGTGGTGCAGGAGGCAGTGGCATTGTTACTGACTTAACCGGACTAGCATCAAGTAACGTACTTAAATGGAATACCACAGCAGGACAAGATAATAACGGAGCATGGGTTAACAGTTTTATTAATTACAGCGAAATTGTTGGCACTCCAAGTTTATCCGCAGTAGCAATAAGTGGAAGTTATAATAATTTATCTAATAAGCCAGACTTAGTAAACGACATTAGTGATTTATCAGATGTAGATACGCAAGGTACACCCCCTACACCGGGACAGGTATTAAAATGGGACGGACTTAGATGGGCACCAGCTAATGATGCTACATCAGGTGGCGGAGGACTAAATGCTGACACACTTGATGGCTTTGATAGTCCTTACTTCTTAGACTATGCAAACTTGACAAACAAACCTAGTTTGTTTGATGGTAACTTTAGTTCTTTAGTAGGCAATCCGACTACACTTGCAGGATATGGCATTACTGATTCTATTAGTGCAAACCAAAGTTATACACAAAACGGCAGTGTAACATTTAACAGTGATACAGGAATCGTAGTTGGTACAAACAATAATCTTAAAATACGTGTAGATAGTGCTGTAATTATTGAAAGTACAGTAGACGCACAAGATTTAGATATTAAAGTAAAACCAATTACTGGTGTTGAAACAGCAATTAAAATTGATACTGGAACAAAACGTGTTGGTATCTTTACTGGCACACCAACACATAAACTTACAGTAGCAGGTGATGTTAGTGCTACTTCGTTTATTGGTAGTGGTACAAGTTTAACAGGCATTACATTAAGCCAAATATTAGCAGGCGGATCAGAAGTAAGTGATAGTGTAAGTTTTGGAAATGTAACACCTTACGCTACTGCAACATATAACTTAGGTGCAAGTAATAATGTTTATTCTAATGCATATGCAACTAACTACCATGGAGGTGGTGCAAATATTACAGGAGTACAATACTCAAATGTTACAGGCACACCTACACTAGCAACAGTAGCAACTACAGGTGCATACGGTGACTTAACAGGAGCACCAACAACAGTAAGTTCATTTACAAATGACTCAGGCTACTTGGCAAACTTGTCAACAACTAGTATTACTACATTATCAGATGTAAGTATTAACAGTCCGCAAGCAAACCAAATTATAAAATACGTTGGCGGCATTTGGACAAATGCAACAGGCGGCGAATCAGTTGGTAACTTTACATTTAGTACAAGTGTAATTGACACAGACGATTCAAGTAGTATTACAATTACTCCAGCAGTAACAATAAGCAGTGACCTTACAGTACAAAACGACATGACTGTAGCAGGTTCATTACAAGCAGAAACATTTGAAGGTACAGGTACAGGTACTCCGCAGATTACTAGTGCAGGCTCAATTGAGCTTGTTGCTGAAGATGCTGTTAAGGTAACACAGAGTCCATTTAGATTAGCATCGTTTACAACTACTGAGCGTAACGCTCTTACAGCAGTAAACGGGGATACCATATATAACACAACTACAAACAAGTTCCAAGGTTATGCGAACGGTGGTTGGGTTGACTTACATTAAAGGATTTAACTGATGAGTGAAAAAGAGTATATCGTAACTCTTAAAGAAGGTGTCGACTATGATGCATTTAATCGAGAGATGATTGCAGAAACAGGCGCCGGAGATATTCCAGGACGTACTGTTACTATAGCAGACGCAAGACTAGGTTCACAAAGAAATACACATTATATGTTGACTACTGACGAAGTAGATACTCTTAAAAACGACAGTAGAGTTTTAGATGTAGATCTTCCACCTGATCAAAATCCAAATATTGAAATTGGTATTCAATCAGTACAGACAGCAAATTTTAATAAGTCAAGTGCCGATAGCGGAGATTATCGAGACTGGGGTAAAATTAGACACAGTTTCTTTGAACAACAATATGCAAGTAACTCAACAAACACTAACCGTACGTTTGCAATGGACGGACAAGGTGTTGATGTTGTTATACAAGATAGTGGGCTAGAATGTGGTCACCCTGAATTTTACATGGACGATACAGCAGAGTATGTTAGTACAACACTCGATGCTAACAGCACAAATGGTGCAGTGTTTGATAGAGAAGTCACAGTTCACGGATTAAAACTTGTTCCGGCAGGTGCAGTAGGCGGACAGTCAGCAGTGCCAGATGACTTTAGTAAAAAAGTTGCACAAGTTGTAAAACTATTAATTGATCCTACAGGCACACATATTAATCTTACACAACAAAAAAATCTAATAGCAACACTAAAAGGTGATGCTGGTACATTCCATGCAGGTATGCCAACTGCACAAAGAATTGGTAACAGTGCAGGTTCAAGTTATTCACCTAACTGGCTAACTGATGCGGGCATTCCAAGTTATGCAGGATACCAAACATTTTTAGACTCACATGTGGCTAACGATATGGTATGGTATAATAATGCAAGCGGGCCTTCACCAACTACACAAGATAGTGAAATTGAAGAAGTTATGGAACACTTGTTTCATACAATACATTTATTTGGATTGCCAGGCGCAACTCCAGGTAGTGCAACAGGATTAAATTGGCTTGCTACAAATGCTGTTGGAGATAGTTGGAAAACAACTGAACTACATCTTGCAATGAAAGAAGCAATTGATGCAGGTAAGTTTGATCCAACCGACTATGCATCTAGCTGGGACACAAATGCTGATTATGCAGAACTTGCATACAAAGAATATATGTACTTGCTTAACTGGGGCATGTGGGACATGAGTGAATTTTGGGATGGTGAAACTTTATCTCCTGAATGGACAGACGACATGCGTACACCGGCTGGTATTAGAACAAATAATCCACAAGGTTATCAACTTTTCAAAAAATACTTTATGCCTGTATTAAGCAAGCCAAGTTTTACAACATTGAAAAGTATCTTCAAAGGAAACGATCAAGGTAACGAAAACTATCTAGCATGGTCCGGTGCAAATAGAGTACATGAAATTAATTGGGCAGACGAAAGCGGAATAAGTTTTACACAGAGTGCAAATCATTATAGAGACTGGGACGGACACGGAACACATTGTGGTGGAACAGCAGTAGGTAAGAACTTTGGTTGGGCTACAAAAGCAAGAATATTTAGTGTTAAAGTAAGTGGACTAGAAGGCACAGGTGATGCTGGTACTGGTATTAGTATTTCAAACGTGTATGATTGTATTAAACAATGGCACATCAACAAAGAAGCAGATCCAATTACAGGAGTAAAACGTCCTACTATTGTAAACGCAAGTTGGGGATATAGCAGTAGCATTGGTAATAGCTTTAATAACATTACAACTATTGTGTACAGAGGTACAACTTATAATAGCGGTAATGATGGTAGCTTTGGTGGAACAACTCATATGAGAGATACCTATGGTTTTTATCCATACTATGCAAGTGGCTATTATAGATTTCCTGTAAGAGTATCTAGTGTAGATACAGACGTAAACGAATGTATTGCGGCAGGTGTACACATTTGCATTGCGGCAGGTAACAACAGTTTTAAAGCAGATCTAAGCACTGGCTTAGATTATAATAATATAGTATTTTCAAGTGGTGGAGCAAATGGAAACTACCATAGAGGTAGTTCACCTTTTAGTGATAATGCATTTATGGTAGGGTGTATGGACAGCACACCAGAAGATGAATCAGGTAATGTAGAAAAGAAAACAGGGTTTAGTACAACAGGTCCAGCAGTAAATATATTTGCGGCTGGTGAGAATATTGTTAGTGCAACTAGTACAACAAACAAATTTGGAGCGCCAAGTTATTTTGATAATGCTAACTTTAGGCAAACTAATATTAGCGGAACAAGTATGGCAAGTCCACAAGTATGCGGAGTAGGAGCATTGTACTTACAAGCAAGTCCAGAACTTACACCTGCACAACTACAAAATAAAATGAACAATGCTTCAAAAGCAATTTTGAAAGACGAAAATAATCTTACTAACTACGGTGATACTACAGATATATGTGGTGCTGAAAATAGAATGTTGTTTAACAAATATAATCAACAAAAGCCATTTACCAGTAACATTGTAGCAATGAAGAAGCGATAAATATAGTATAGGAGACTTACATGGCAATACAAACTATCAACATCGGAACTATTGCAAACGACGGTACAGGTGATGATCTACGTGAAGCGTTTGTAAAAGTAAATAGTAACTTTACAGAACTTAACGCTAGAAGTACAGAATCAACAACTGTTGCTAACTTAGGCAGTGCTGGTGAAGGAGTGTTTGGACAAATAAGTGGTACCGAACTACAATTTAAAAAGATTGTAGCTGGAACAGCAATTTCACTTGCCGCTGATGCTAACGCTATTACAATTAATAGTACATCAACAGGTCTTCCTAGCGTACAAATTTTTGCAGACAACAACAATATTACACTAGATTCTAACGGTAATGCACTAACACTTGCAGGTGGTGGAACTACTACAACAAATTTAAGCGGAACTACACTTACTATTTCAAGTGTGACTTCTGTACAAACTGATACAGATCCTAAACTTACAGCAACGCTAAACGCACAAACAAACAATATTACTAATGTTGGTAATATGACTGGTAACGTACATGGTCTTGATATAAGAACATTTGATGGAGTACAGCAATATCTAACATTAGACATGGGCGAAGCTGTTCCTACATTATTCACTAGCACATTAGAATATCTAGCACACAACTTAGTTGTTGACTTTGACGATGGTAATGCAACGTTTACAGCATCAACAGCAGTTCTCGCAGATATGGGAACGCTATAGGAGTTTTAAATGGCGCAATTATGGACTGTTACCCCTGGGTACAACTTAGGTACATACCAAGAAAGTATTACACAAACTATTGCTTTACCAGTCGTAACTGGTTGTACACTTTCTCTTATTAGCGGAAAGTTACCTGGTGGATTACGGATTAGTGGTAATAGTTTATTAGGAACTCCGTTTGAAGTTAACAGATTAAAAACATTTAAATTTGTTATACGTGCTGTTAAAAATAATCTTAAAGAAGATATAACATTACAATTAAAAATTAACGGTGCTGATGCACCAACCTGGATAACTTCAGAAGGACCGTTACCTGTTGGTCCTAACAATAGATTTTATATTTTAGATAGTAGTCCAGTAGATTTTCAACTACAAGTTATCGACCCTGACTTACCAGCAGGCGATACTATTGAATATTTCATTGGAGACAATGATGGAGAATTACCTCCAGGTATCGAACTAGGAAGAACAACTGGTAAACTCACTGGTGTTGTCGAACCAATACTTGCATTAGAAAAAAGAGCTAGTGCTGGTTTCTTTGATAGTAATGTGTATGGTACATTTCCTTTTGATTTTGGTGTTAAGAGTGCTAACGGTTTTGAAAGTTATTATTATGATACAACATTTTATGATTATGCAGTTCCAACACAAAGTCCTAAAAAATTAAACAGGTATTATGAATTTGAAGTAAGTGCTAGTGATGGGGTTGTAATTGCAAAACGTAAGTTCCAAATATATCTTGTAGGAGATGATTTCTTAAGAACAGACAATACAATCATGCAACTTGCTACTGGTTTGTTTACAGTAGACAACACATATCTAAGAGCACCTGTTTGGTTAACACCAAGTGACTTAGGTTATCGTCGTGCTAATAATTATGTAACATTATTCCTTGATGTATATGATCCTACAAGTAATCAAGGTATAATTAGTTTTACAGTTAAAAGCTCAAACGCAGACGGATCTACAAGTGCATTACCTCCAGGAATGACGATTGATAGTACAACCGGAGAAATTGCAGGACGTATTCCTTATCAGCCAGCAGTTACTACAGAATATAAGTTTACAGTAGAAGCACTAAGACAAATTGGGTCTACAACAAATACAACTACACAATCATTTGCAAACAACATAGGTGTTGGGCAAACTTGGAGTGGTGATGATAATGTAGCATTTACAGACCTTGCTGATAGTTTGTTTAACGGATTAGGAGCAACAGGTTGGATTGTATTTAATGATGTTCCTGTAACTGAAGCTGACGCAGGTGATAACAAAAGTTATAAAGCTATTGATATTATAGATAAATCTGTTTGGACTATAGAGAACGGAAGAGTAACATCTACATCAACAGACAAGTCTATAACTAAAATTGAAGTAGGTAGTGTAGACTTACTAAGAGGAAAATTTTTAGGAACTATTGCAAACATAGGTTATAAAACATATGACGCATTTGGAGCAACTGTTGCAAATAAAGTTGTTACAATGTCGTTTTATAGTTTTGACAAAAGAACATCATCACTAATAAATCCAACAGTAGCAAAAGACAAAGAGTTTACAGTTAAACTATTAGGCGAAGTTGAAAGTGCTATTACATGGAATACTGTTGCCGCACTAGGAAATCTTAGAGCTAACTTTGTTAGCACATTAACTGTTAGTGCTACAAGTAGTGTTCCTAATGCTGTTGTACTTTACACATTAGATTCAGGTAGACTTCCGCCAGGACTTTCTCTTGCTATTGACGGACAGTTACAAGGAAAAATTAAACAGTTTGGTGAGCCTAGTAAGCCTGGACTTACTACTATAGATAAAGCTACAACAACAACAACATTTGATGGTGCAACAACAACTATTGATAGAAAATATGTATTCACTGTAAAAGCACAAGACCAGTTCCAGTTTAGTGCAACAACAAGACAGTTTACTATTACAACAACTGATCCAGATGATACTCTTTATAGTAGTGTGTCAATGGTGCCTTTACTAAAGCAGACACAAAGAAATATATTTAGAAACTTTATATCTGATCCTACTGTCTTTACCCCAGGAAGCATTTATAGACCAAACGACGAAACATTTGGATTGCAACCACAAATTAAAATGTTAGCATATGCTGGTATTGAAACTAAAGCTATAGCAGAATTTGTTGCGGCAGTATCAAAGAATCATAAAAGAAAACAATATAAACTAGGAAGTGTTAAGAAAGCAATAGCAAAAACTCCTGGCAGTAACAGTACAGTTTATGAAGTAATTTATTTAGATGTTATTGATCCTGCAGAGCCTGATGTTGGTAAAGGTAAAACAAATACTAGTTTTAATATTCAAACAAAAAACGAAGTTACAGTAGATAGTATACAATATTCTGTAACAGATGATAATACTGGCGTAGGCACAGGTGAAGGATTTTTTGACTTAGGACTACGTGGCGGAGAAGGACTTAGTCCAGCTTCAACAGGAACACTATCTATTTTTACTAGACTAGGACCTGTGTCATTTGCTTCAGGTGGTAGTATTACAGTTGAGCTCCAAGATGGTAGTGTTATTAGTAGTCAAAGTATTGACGATAGTATTAGTTCAGATTCATTAAGATTACGTCCTTTAACAAATACAATTAAAATTGATAGTGATGCTATAAAGATTAGTGATAGTAACGATCAAAGAAAGTATATTAGTAACATCACTAATATGAGAGACAGAATTAGAGCAGTAGGAAGTAACCTTAGAGAGTTTTATCCGTTGTGGATGCGTACTGCACAAACAGCAGGACAAGCAGAATTAGGCTTTAAACTAGCAATACCACTATGTTACTGTAAACCAGGTGAAGCAGATAGTGTAATACTTAACATTAATAATAGTAATTTTAACTTTAAACAACTAGATATTGAAATTGAAAGATACAACATCGACAGTACAGACGGTAATAGTAACGAGCAATATGTTCCGTTCGCAAACTACCAGTTCAATGTATAATGCTGATAAATAATAGCAACGAGAGGATAAACTATGGCAAGTAATATTAGTAACACAGGAATTAACAGTGATTTTCCTATAGCGGGACAAGATAATGACTCGCAAGGATTTCGTGATAATTTCACAACAATTAAGGCAAACTTTGTAGCGGCGAAAGCAGAGATTGAAGCAATACAAACTAACGGTGCAGTAAAGAATGCAGATAACAATTTCTTAGGAAACAGTATTATTAATGCTGATTTAAAGAATACAACAGAAACTGCATATGTTGCTGGAGCAACTATTAATACTAGTCAAAATATTAACCTTGACAACGGTGCTTATCAAGAGTTTACAGTTGGTGCAGATATTACACTTACATTTGCTAACTGGTCAAGTACACTAGCAAGAACAGGTAGAATCCGTTTACATATTAAAAGTGATCAAGCGGCAGGTAGTGCTACTAATAGAACTATTACATTTGCAAGTAATGCAGGTGGTGGAACTGTTAAAACAAATACTAACTGGCCAACAGGTGATCTTACAGCAGTAATTGGCGCTCCAGGTGCCGCTGAATCATCTAAGTACTATGCATTTGAATTTACTAGTTATGATAGTGGTGCAACTGTATGGGCAGAATACTTAGGAATTTATCAGTAAATGCATCCTTTTGCCGAAGATACTAAAGATATGACAGTATCTCAACTATATGATAAAGTTGCAGAATTAACTGGAAAGTATTTTGCAACTCAAAATCCTCAACTTCAAGAACAAATATCAACGTTTATTGAATACTATAAGCAAGAAGCTACCGTAAAAGAAGCCAAAAACCGACTTCAAGACAAAGAAAACCAACAAAATGGCAATTTAGATCTTGACAAACTGATTAATATCAGTTAAAATACATATATGCTAATGAAAACAGACACTCTAGGAATACCACGATTTACGAATAAGGATCTAGTCGATATGATCTATACTGGTCATGCGGATAAAGTTCATGTGGTATTATGCGATACTTCAGACGATGTAGACAAGTTTAATACAGCAATGGAAGAACAAGGTATGAATCCATTGCAAAAATATATTCCACTAGATGTAGACGAAAAGACTTTTGACGGTGCGTTACAGTCAGAATGGTTTATGCCTGATGAATATAAAGAACTTAATGTATACAAGTATGTATTAGGTAAAGCACATACACCTTGTCCAGAAGACGTACAAAAGCGTATATGGGACGAAATGGAAGCATTTAAACAGCGTGACTTACATAACCTACTACGCTACATGATCTACTTAGTAGACTTTATGCGTGAGAATAATATTGTATGGGGTGTTGGTAGAGGTAGTTCAGTAGCAAGTTATGTTCTATATTTAATCGGTGTACATAAGATAGATTCAATCCAGTTTGACCTGGATTGGAGAGAGTTCTTGAGATAAGTACATATATAACCAGGAGACTAAAATGGCAGTAAAACAAACAGGTCGAAAACAATACAAATCAATGCAGGGTAAACCTGTTGATATGGATTTGCTTAGACAAAGAAACGAACTAACACCAGCAGTTGGTAATGCTCGTGTTAATGCAAGAGGCGATGAACTAGGTGCCGGCGGAAAGATTATTAAGAAGCGTGAAGACGTCTTACGTGACTTCTACGAAGATAATGTTGCTCCTACACAGTTTGAAGCATCAGAAAAAGCACCAGTAGTAGAGCCAACAGTTGAAGCAACAGAAGTTGAAACACCTAAGGCACGATCTACTAAAGCAAAAACAGGCCAAACAAAAGCAGAAGCAAAAGAAGAAGCTGATGATTGGGTTGAAGATGCTGACGGTAACTTTGTACAAAGAGGTGATTAATGTCACTTGATATGAAAGCAATGGCGCAAGGTAAAAGAGGCGTTCAAGGAAAGATTGAGGCAGAAAGTATTCGCCCAATCCGGAACAGAGTATTAGTTCACAACATGTACTTCGGCGAACAAAAAACTGCAAGCGGTTTAATTCTTCGAAGTGACGATGGTGAGACTAGAGGCATTTATCCTCGTTGGGGACAAGTATATGCTAAAGGACCAGAAAACAAAGATCCTTACGAAATAGGTCATTGGATTTTAGTTGAGCACGGACGTTGGACTAGAGGACTTAATATCCATATTAATGGTGACGAAGAACCAACTACTATTAGAATGGTCGAAGCCGAAAGTATCATGGGGTGGAATGAAGTAAAGCCGCAAGATAGTATTAGCATTGGTGAAGAATATAGTTTAACTGGTGACACTGCTAAACCTGAAGACTTTGCAAACGCCCACGGGCAAATGAATCAATAGAGAAAGTAAATAAATTGAAGAACGTAGACTTAAACAAGTATAAAGATTTCGTACGGGAAGTAACTAGTGAGCAATCTAACAACACAGATGCTCTTACTACAACTTTAAAAGAATTAGAAACTAACAGTGGTGTTAACATGGCACTACTACTAACAGGCTCGATTGGAATGGCGAGTGAAGGAGGCGAATTTGCTGAAATTGTTAAAAAATGTATTTTCCAAGGTAAACCTTTGGATGCAGACACAATCTTTCATGCTAAACGAGAACTTGGCGATATTGCTTGGTATTGGGTCAATAGTTGTCGGGCATTGGGTCTCGACCCTAATGACGTACTAGAAGAAAACGTAAACAAACTAAAGTCACGATATCCAGGTGGCGAGTTTGATGTACACTACTCAGAGAATAGAAAAGAAGGCGACCTATAACTTGTTACCAATATTAACTGACGTAGACGGTGTTCTCCTTAAATGGGAACCTGCATTTAGTAGCTGGATGGCTTCTAAAGGCTATACTGTAAAAACTCCTAACGTGTATAAGCAATCAACAAGATACGGTTTAGAACAAGATCTAGCAGATGACCTTGTAGAAAGATTTAACGAAAGTGCTTGGATGGGTTATCTTAAACCTATGGACGGTTCAGTTGAATATGTTGATCGTTTAGGCAGACGAGGTTTTACGTTTGAATGCCTTACTAGTCAAAGCGAAGATAAGTGTGCAGGTGATATTCGCAGATACAATCTAGAACAAGTGTTTGGCGATGAAGTAATTACAGACTGTACTTGTATTGCTACAGGTGCTGACAAAGATGAACACTTAAAGAAATGGGAACCTGGTCATTGGTGGATTGAAGATAAGCCTGCTAACTGTATTGCAGGACTCAAAGCAGGACACAAACCAATTCTAATTACACATCATTATAATAAAGATTTTGAGCATGAAGGTGTGCATAGAGCCAATACATGGGAAGATATATATAATATCATTATTAAGGTTGACAATTAAATAAAAGAATATATACTATTACAAAACAAGTCATATAGATGTAACATATAGGAGGACACGATGACAATTAAAATAACAGCTGAAATCTCAGCAGAACAATTTCAAGACAGTTTTAATTTTACAGAAGCAAGTGGATTATATAACAATCCTAAGTTTAGACTTGTAGTAAATAAGTTTGGCAGATGCTATTGGCTACTTGCACACGATAACCTACAAGGGCCTCGATTCAGCGGAAACAATGTATATTATCAAGGCAACAACTCAAGACTAATCCGTACAATATATCCTAATGCAAAACGTATAATAGATGTTGGTGCTAACGTAGGCAACAATACTATTGCGTATGGCGAGTGGGCTGAAGTAGTAGAAAGTTTTGAACCTACTCCAACTACTCTTAAAATGCTACGTGCAAATATTGCTATTGCACAACAACAAAAACTAAAAGGTGTGTATTGGAAAGGTACAGATCAAGAAGGCGATATGTATCGAGATGAAGATGCAAAATCAGGTTGGTATATATACAAAGGTATACATCAAAGCATGGATGTTACTGCACAAATAAACATACATGAAGTTGCGGCAACTAATCGTAACGAAGGTACTATTGATATTTTAGATCACACAGATCACGGTGGACATAATCATGTTGTATTAGACAGTGACAATATTAAACTACGTGATAGTCAAAATCTAGTACCTGTACCTGCACGTACAATAGATAGTTACAATTTTGAAGACGTTGATTGTATCAAGATTGATGTTGAAGGCAGTGAACTATTAGTTATGCAAGGCGCAAAAGATACAATCGAACGTTGCCGTCCTAGTGTACAAGTTGAAATAGTTCCTAAGCAGTGTAAAATGTTTGGTTATGAACCACAGGATTTATACGACTTCTTTGCAGAACTTGATTATGTATGTGTAAGTGCAGTTCGTAGACCTATGAACAAAGAACAAAGAGATTTGCATTGGGGTATGAACATTGGCATGAAACATCGTCAAATTAAGAAGTATATGGATAGACTGTTTGTACCACGTGAGGTACATGACGCAACCGATTATAAAGCAATGGCACAAGCAAACATAGATTCAAATGCGGCCAACTTGTTTGATTTTGGTTAAATTACTACTTGACTTTACTCTATTATGATAGTATTATAGTAGAGTAAAGTAAAAAACTAGTCTACGTGATTAGTATAAAACAACAACTAAAGCTCTACGTGAGCAAGGAGAAAAACAATGGCGACACCATTTCAAAACAAACATGCCTTCGATCCACGAGGATTTGGTAACTATCTTTTTAATGTAACAGAAGTTGACCCTGCTAACCCAGGTGATGCTAAACCTATTGGTTCTTTTACTAAAAAAGGACTAGCACGCCTAATGGCAAAATACAATTTACAAACTGAAATTAACCTTGATAAAGACAAAGAGACACTACCTAATATTGTAGATGCAGTTCTTAATCATTACAAAGAAACAGGAATTCTAAAAGGAATCTTACTTCCTTTTATTACAGAAAAATCTTTGTTGCAAGAGCCAGATGAATTACTGTATGATATTAATAAAGTTTGGCTTAACTATGGCCCTAATGGTAAGGGTGGGCAACGTAATCCTAAACCAAAGCACATTCTTGAAATGATTCGTAAGTGGCAAATTAATTTGCTTACTGTTGGTATGGCTCGTAGAAATGTTAACGGAGAAGTATTTGTTAACGAAGGACAACAACGTTCAATTGCGGCCTCTATCTTAGGTAAAACAAAAATGTGTTATCAATGTATTATTTCAGATGATGACTCATGGGATCCTATTGCATACAAAGGTGAAAATAGTGGTAAGTTATCACAATCAAATGTTGAGACTTTTGAATCAGATGCAATCATTATAAGTAATCAGCTTGAAAAATCTAAACAAGGTCCACATGCAGAATTAGGATTTGATGCAGTTCAAGAGATTACAAAATTACATCCTGAAGCAGATGAGTTTATTCATTACAAAATGAAACGTATTTTGAATTGGAATAGAAACTATCCTATCGAAATGGTCAATTCAGATGCACCTAGTAAAGAACGTTTTTCTACAGGACATTGTAGTAATTACAACCAGATGTTTGATATATTTGAAACACCTGAATATACAATGAACGATGACAGAGTTGTAAAATCAGCACTTAACTTTTATCAACAAGTTTGGAGTAAACGTGCATTAATTACAGGTGACTTGATTTTATTTTTAGAATTCTTTTATTTTAATCAAGACTGGTTTTATAAAATGAGTAACGAAGATCAAGAATACTTTCTTATTAGAATGAAAAATGCAATTCAACCTGTGTGGGTAGATAATGATACTGCAAAAGCAGGTGCTGGCAATAAGGCTGTTTGGAATATTGTTCAAGATGCAAGAAAGGATAATTATCCTAACAAAACAATTGACGAACAACAAAAGAATGGTATATATTACAAATATGCAAGTCCGCGTGTAGCACAATGTATGTGGATCGGAACTGCTCTTTATTCATTACTGAAAGCAAGAATGGTCAATGAATATAATGATGCTGATAAACTAGTTCAGCCATTTACTACAACTGACGACGGTACTGTAATTACCTACGATAAGTTGAGTGTAGCTTAATGCAATATACTGATCAAATAAATCAAATGATCCTCGGTAGAAAAATTACCGAGGATCAAACTTGTAGAAAGACTTGGAAAAGTCTTAAGGCTTACAAAGATACACACAGTTTCAATGATGTTCGGTTTGATTATGCATATAGGTTAGCAAAATCTTGGCCAGGTGGAACTGTAGAGGATTATGTGCAAAACAAAATGCCTCTACATACAGAAAGTAATAATGCAAAATATTATTTAGATTATGGCAAAGGAAAAAATAAATTGTCTAATATACATAGAGATATGTTTATTAAAAATCCTGAATTAGCATATGAATACAAAATGTATCATTGTCCAGAAAATGATCACTGTCCAATACCAAAATCAAAGGGTGGAAAGTGCGAATACAAAAATTTAGAATGTGTTCCAAAGTATGCAAATGTAAGTTCACAAGATGTCGATCTAAATGATATAATTGAATCATATGAACTAGCATTGAACATATACAAAGATATTGCCAAAAGAACTGCCAATGATAACTGATGATAAACTACTAGGTCATGCTAGGGCTATACTAAAGCCAAACATGCGACACAAATGGGAGAACGGAAAAGTGCCAAAGAAAGAAACAGATAATATATTAGATATGATAAGGAGTAAACAAACCTATCTATCAAATATTCCACCAGTAGAAGAAACATTAATCCAAAAGACCCTAACGCAGAAACAGTGGACAAGATTTGCCAAAGCCTTTATAAATGAAGTAGGTGGTTCTAAAGTTGACGATACTACCGGTCTCACACACGATGAGTTTTTGGATTGGATCGGACACGACCTACAAATATTCGAAGAATATGACTGGACCCCAAAGAAAGTTGATAATGACAAATTACGTGCTTTTATTAATAGTCTAGACTATCCAAAAAACAAATTTGAAAAGTTGTTCAAAATAACTTGACATTTGATATGAAAAATGTTACAATAAAACAATGAGGAGTACAATATGAAATTTCCAAGACCACAATCTAGTAGTATTGGTACTACAGGCCTATCTGGTGTAACATTAATGGCACTGCATTTAAGCGGTACTATTACTGGATGGGGTTGGCCTATACTATATATAATTCTCATTGTAAGTGCAATTGGACAAGAAAATAGGAAAGGGTAATATGGCAAAAAGAAATAAATTAGAGAGAAAACTAGATGAGTACAATCATACAATGGAACTTGTAAGAACCATTGTGCCGGTTGCTGTTTTAGTTTTACAAGTAATTATTTTAGTAAAGTTGGTTTAAATGGCAATACACGGAATGATTGACTTAGAGACATTAGGTGTTGAGCCTGATAGTGTTATAATCACTTTAGGTGCAGTTAAGTTTGATCCGTATAGTGATGCCGAACCTAATCACGGTTTATACCTACGTTGTGATGTAGAAGAACAATCAGAAAAATACAGTCGTAGTATTGATGACAACACCTTAGCATGGTGGAGCAGGCAAAAGCAAGAAATCCAAGATGAAGCCTTTGGTGATCATGAACGTGTAAATATGGATAGCCTAACTAAACAACTTAACAAATGGTGTGTTGGAGTTGACTTTCTATGGTGCCAAGGACCTTTATTTGACTATGCAATACTACAAAACTTATACAAAACTGTTGGCAAGCCTTGCCCGTGGAACTTTTGGCAAATTAGAGATAGTCGAACTGTATTTGGAATGATGCAAACTGATCCACGTAAAGCAATACAAGAAGAACTACACAATGCTCTAGCAGATTGTTATTACCAAGCAAAATGCTTACAGCAAACATACAAACACTTTGGAGTTACTAAATGAAAGAATTATGGGTAGAAAAATATCGTCCTAGTACAGTTGACGGATATGTATTTAGAGATAATGCACAACGTCAGCAAGTTAACCAATGGATTACAGATGGTACTATTCCGCATTTGTTGTTTAGTGGTAATGCAGGTATTGGTAAGACAACACTAGCAAAGATTCTTCTTAATCAACTAGAAATAAACGACCTTGATGTACTAGAGATTAATGCTAGTAGAACAAACTCAGTAGAAGATGTACGTGACAAGGTTGTAAACTTTGTACAAATGATTCCATTTGGTGACTTTAAGGTTGTGCTACTTGATGAGGCTGATTACTTGAGTCCAAACGCACAAGCGGCGTTGCGTGGTGTTATGGAAGAGTATCATACTACTGCACGTTTTATTCTTACTTGTAATTACCCAAACAGAATTATTCCTGCACTACACAGCAGGTGTCAAGGCTTTCATATTGAACGTATTGACCAAACAGAATTTACTGCACGAGTTGCAGAAATTGTTCTTACAGAAGGTGTTACTCCAGACTTGGATATCTTAGACACTTATGTAAAAGCAACGTATCCTGATTTGCGTAAATGTATTAACATGGTGCAAATGAATTGTGTTGACGGTAACTTAGTGCCGCCAGCTAAAGCAGACTCAGGTGATGCTGACTATAAGATTGAGATGGTCGAATTATTTAAAGCAGGCAAGATTGGACAAGCACGTAAACTTGTTTGTAGTCAAGCTCGACCAGAAGAGATTGAAGATATATACAAATGGCTGTATGACAACATTGATTTATTTGGTGACGAAGAAAAGCAAGAAAATGCTATCCTAATCATTAAACAAGGACTTGTAGATCATACGTTAGTTTCCGATCCGGAGATTAATTTAGCCGCAACCTTAATTAGATTGGCAAGATTATAAATGAAGATTTTAATATTTGGATTACCCGGTAGTGGAAAAACTACACTAGCAAAACCCTTTGCAGACTTAATTGGAGCAGTACACATTAATGCAGATGCAGTACGTACTCAGTACGAAGGCCCTGATGTAACTAAATGGGACTTTAGTCCAGAAGGCCGTATGCAACAAGCACAGCGTATGCGTCATTTAGCTGATGGAGTAGTCATGGCTGGCAAAATTGCTGTTGCTGACTTTGTTTGCCCCACAGCAGAAGCACGTACACAGTTTGCACCAAACTATACTGTTTGGATGGATACTATCAAAGAAGGAAGATTTGAAGATACTAATAAGATGTTTAAAGCACCTACACACTTTGACTACCATGTAAGAGAATGGTTTACTGATACGCATCAACAACTATCAGAAGTAGTTCTAAACTACATGGAGAAACAAAATGTTTGATTCACAAAAACCTACAACACAAATGCTAGGAAGATGGCAACCTTGGCATGATGGACATACAGAGTTATTCAAACGTGCATTAGCAGAAACAGGACAAGTATGTATTCAAGTACGTGATGTATTTGGTATAGTAGGCGACGATGCCGGTGCTGGAAGAACTGTAGCACAAACAGATAATCCTTTTACACATACAGATGTAATGGACGGTATTATTGCTGGCTTAGACAAATCCGGCTATACTTACAATAAAGAATATACTATTATGAAAGTACCTAATATTGTAGATATTAGTTATGGTAGAGGTGTAGGTTACACTTTTACAGAACATGACTTAGGAAAAGAGATACATAATATTAGTGCTACAAAGATACGTGCAGAAATGCGAGATAAAGGAGAACTATGACTTATCTAGTCAATGACAACTGTATTAAATGTAAACATATGGATTGTGTAGAAGTATGTCCTGTGGATTGTTTTTATGAAGGTGAAAACATGCTTGTAATTAATCCAGACGAATGTATTGACTGTGGAGTGTGCGAGCCTGAATGTCCAGTAGACGCTATTATTACAGATTACCAAGATACTGATAATAAGTTTTATGAGCTTAATCACAAATGGTCAAACACTTGGCCTAATATTACTCAGATGCGTAAAGAGGATGTTCCTAAGGATGCAGAAGAATGGGCAGGTGTAGAAAACAAAATGGAACACTTTTCAGATAAGCCTGGAAAGGGTGATTAATGACAACCACCTACATGAAAGACGGTTCGCCTAAATCCTGGGATAAGACACCACGTAGTTATGAAATCAAATGGCCAGATGGTAAGAAAGAAACTTGGAAAGATATTAATGCACGTGATTGTCTAACAAAATACGAAAGTATGGATCCATATGGAAATAGACTTGAACTAAGAGAAATAGTTGGCAAAGAACTACAAATGCAACAGATAATGGATAAAAAATAAATGTACCCTAATATTAGAAAAATACTTGCGTCCGAGCAAAAAAGACAAAACACTACAATAGAACTTATAGCAAGTGAAAATTATGCAAGTCAGGCTGTGATGGATTTGTGTGGTAGCGTTTTTACAAACAAGTATGCAGAAGGATATCCAGGCAAAAGATATTACAATGGCTGTGAACATATGGATGAAATTGAACAACTTGCTATTGATAGTTTATGTAAGTTATATGGGTGCGAGTTTGCCAATGTACAACCACATAGTGGAGTTGGAGCAAACACAGCAGTATATCAAGCATTAATGAAACCCGGTGATACACTAATGGGTATGGATTTAGCAAGTGGCGGACATTTGTCACATGGTGCACCTCCAACACTTAGTGGTAAATTTTATCGAGCAGTTACATATGGAGTGGGCGAGGACGGACTTTTAGATTATGATGTAATTGAAGGTATTGCAAAATTAAACATGCCTAAAGTATTAGTAGCAGGTGCTAGTGCCTATCCAAGACAAATAGATTGGAAAGCATTTAGAGATATTGCAGATAGTGTAGGTGCTAAACTTGTCGTAGACATGGCACATTACAGTGGCATAGTAGCAGGTAATGCATACGATTCGCCTTTACCCTATGCAGATGTAGTAACAAGCACAACACATAAAACATTACGTGGCCCTAGAGGTGGTATGATACTTTGGAACAATCCTGATTATACAAAAAAGATCAACAGTAGTATATTTCCAGGAACACAAGGTGGCCCACTAATGAATATAATTGCCGCCAAAGCACAATGTTATCAAGAAGCATTAGATTCAAACTTTGGAGTTTATGCTCGCCAAGTTGTTGCCAATGCAAAAGCAATGTGTGGAGTATTTGAACAAAATGGTTTTCCTGTACAAACAGGTGGAACAGATAGTCACATCATACTAATGGATCTAAGCAAAAGCAAACACAGTGGCAGACAAGCCGCAGATCTATTGGAAGCAAATGGTATTACTGTAAACAAAAACGGAGTACCAAATGACCCAAGGAACTTTTTAGAAACAAGTGGTATTAGAATTGGAACTGCCGCTGAAACTACTAAAGGGCATGACGAAGAATGGTTTAGAGATTTAGCAGATACAATTTGTAATCTATTAGCCGATTAAACTTATGGACGAAAAATGAAATTAAAATGTAAACACATATTACTAAGCTATGATAAAGCAGAAAACAGTTCGCATGAAAGACCATTAGGTGTTGCTGTTGCTGATGCTGAACAACTAATTAAAGACATTAAGACTAGTAAAATTAGTTTCCCAGATGCCGCTGGAAAGCACAGTTCTTGTGCAAGTGGTCCAAGGCATGGCGGAGAACTAGGATGGTTTGAAGAAGGAACAATGCACCCCGATTTTGCGAATGCTGTAAAAGTAATTCCTATTGATGATATTGGTCCTCCGGTTATAACACCATGGGGT
>Ga0209710_1000179_pt1 | contig 70770 bp, 57 predicted proteins | sample ArcticOcean_MG_C_5_FD_187436 | JGI IMG/M metagenome (GOLD analysis project Ga0209710, IMG submission 187436) | Marine microbial communities from western Arctic Ocean - ArcticOcean_MG_CB4_138 (SPAdes) (version 2) | ecosystem: Environmental > Aquatic > Marine > Oceanic | place: Arctic Ocean...
TCACTTATCTTGGTACGCTCACTAACAGAGCGTTTTTACTCGATTTTTTACAGCAGCAATGCGAACATAATGGCGTAAGAACCTACCGGTTTGATAAAGACATCCGCGTCGTTCAGCGCGGTGCCCTGATGTTTGCCTTTAATTACTCAGAACAGCCACAGGTATTACCCATTGCTGCAAATACACAATGGCTACTAGGAAACGCAACAGTTGAATCGCATGGAATAGCAGTCTGGCGGGCAACAGAATAATCACCTTTACCAAAATAATAATAAACAGGAGTTTCACTTGAGCGAACAAGCCATACAACTAGCTGTATTCTGTGCAGTGCTGGGTGCTATTGCAGTACTTACTTATATGAAATGTAAGGGCGAAATTAGTCGCTCAACCAATTCAAACAAAGAGTACTTTTTGGCTGGCGGCGGTCTTACATGGGTGTTTGTGGCAGGTTCAATAACCCTTACCAACCTCAGCACTGATCAGCTGGTAGGCATGAACGGTAATCAGATGCTGTTGTTAGCGTTATGGGAGCTCTCAGGCTTTATGGGGCTGATGATTCTCGCCAAAGTCTTTTTGCCGGTGTACTACAGAAATAACTGCACTACCACCACCGAGCTATTAGAGCGCCGGTACAACAGTAAGCACGTGCGCGCACTTGTCTCCGCCATGTTTTTGTTTATCAATGTCTTTGTGTTTCAGCCTGCGGTTATTTATACCGGAGCGCTCTTTATGATATCCATGACAGGTATTCAGCTAGACCTGGTAACCATTGCTGCCGCTTTCGCAATCTTTGGAGCAGCCTATGCGGTGATTGGCGGCCTTAGAGCTGTCGCGGTGTCTGACACCTATGGTGGTGTATTGGTATTAGCCATGGGCCTGTTAGTTGTGGTGCTATCGTTAATGGCTATTGACTTTGACTTTAGTGGCATTCCCGCAGAAAGGCTGACTCTAATTGGCGACAGCGACTCCCCTGTACCATGGCACACGCTATTAACGGGTATGTTATTTATTCAGATATTTTATTGGAGTACAAACCAAACGATTACCCAACGCGCCATGGCTGCACCCACAGTCAAAGAAGCACAAAAAGGTGTCTATGCCGCAGCGTTTATACGGGTGGTGTTTATTCCGTCTATGGTGGTAATACCCGGCATAGTGGCTTTTAAACTGTATGGAGACATTGGCGATCAAGCCTATGGTCGTATTGTCGGCGACCTACTCCCAGGCTGGTTATCGGGTATCTTTGCCGCAGCCATTGCAGCTGCGGTACTAAGCTCTTTTAACAGCATGGTCAACTCCTCTACCGCTATGTATGTCTGTGATCTGCACGAGGCTTACATCAACGAAAAACCCAACCTGCGTCGACTCAGTAGCATAGCCACGGTGATCTTCGTCATCATAGCGGTGTCTATGGTGCCTATCTATGCACAATCTGACAGCATCATTAACTTACTACAAGAACTCTGGGGCCTTATCAGCATGCCAATATTGGCCTGTTTTGCCGTAGGATTGTTGTTCCGTAATGTGGATTATCGTGCCGCAATCACCGCTGTGATTACCGGTGTTCTTATGTACGCCAGTTTCATATGGATTTGGATGCCACTACACTACATTCACATGTCGTTCATTACCTTTTTTACCTGTGTAGGATTGGCCCTATTTGTTAACAGATTCTTACTCGGTAATCGAGCCGAATGGATCGGCCTCCAGTCTGAAGATATACCAAAAACAGCGTAACCGTTATTTAGAAGTGTTAAGCAACACTAACACTCAATGAGACTCAACAAAAAATTAAGGAAGTTAGAAACTATGAGCGAACCCTATACTCCCCCCAAAGTCTGGACATGGGACAGCGAAAGCGGTGGCCGCTTCGCGAAGATAAACCGCCCAATCGCCGGTGCCACACACGAAAAAGAACTGCCTATTGGGAAGCACGCCCTCCAGCTTTATTCACTGGGTACTCCCAATGGCGTTAAGGTGACTGTTCTTCTTGAAGAACTTCTTGAATTGGGCATCAGCGAGGCTGAATATGATGCTTGGCTGATTAATATTTCTGACGGCACTCAATTCAGTAGCGGATTTGTAGGTATCAACCCAAACTCAAAAATTCCTGCACTGGCAGACCATAGTGGAGAAACAACGGTAAGGGTATTTGAATCCGGTGCCATCATGCTGTACTTGGCAGAAAAGTTTAATCACTTTGTGCCTGCCATTGGCTCTCCACTGCGAGCAGAATGTTTATCTTGGTTATTTTGGAACATTGGTAGCGTACCGTTTTTGGGTGGTGGCTTTGGTCACTTTTACGCTTATGCACCCGAAAAATATGAGTACCCCATTAATCGTTACGCGATGGAAGTAAAACGCCAGCTAGACGTATTAGACCAACGACTGGCTGACAATCAATACCTCTGCGGCGACGAATACACCATTGCTGACATGGCCAATGTCGCTTGGTATGGTGCATTAGTGGCAGGCGCACTTTACGAGGCCGGTGAGTTTCTTGATGTAACCACCTACACCAACGTCATTCGTTGGGCCAAAGAAATCCAAACACGCCCCGCCATGAAACGTGGTCAACGTGTTAATCGTGTTTGGGGAGCAGAAGAAAAACAATTGGCCGAGCGCCATGATGCCAGCGACTTTGATAATTCGATATCAGCAAAGTAATCAGTCGATCTATGATCTATTTTTGGGTTAACCTAAACCGTGCTTTGGGCGCGGCTTAGGATTCAATAACGCGGGATAGATGAAAAATTAGCACACTTGCCGGCAACATAATGGGGAGTTGTATGCCAACATTTATCAAGCCATCACCGCTAATCACTGATTCATCAATAACCTCTAGTATAGAGATAGAGTAACTTGTGGGCTTTAGTGGCCAGATAATCTTGACTTCATAACGACTATCCTCGTCCAGTCCAGAAAACCGAAGTCGCGCTCCAACGCTATGTGACAAAGTATCTAGCTGGGCATAAGAAAAAATGGCTTCTCCACCGTCAGAAGCGATTACCCCAAAGCCACTCTGACCATGAGGCGTGTTTAGTCGCACTGATCTGCCGCCATGTAGTAATTTTCGATGTTGCTTGTGTAAGGCCAATCCTGCTTTTAATGTCTGCTTTTGCTCATCATTTATGTCTAAAAGATTGGCCTCGATACCCATATGCCCAAACATTGCAACACCAACCCGCATATCCATGTTCGAAACACGGCCGGTTGCATGGCAGGTTGCTGGGCCGACATGAGCACCCATAATCTCTGGCGGAAAAAACAGCGAAAACCCCTTTTGAATGGCTAAGCGATCCAGTGCATCGTTGGTATCGGAGGTCCAAATTCGATCAGTGAAGGCAAGAATACCAAAGTCAGCTCGACCGCCGCCAGATGAGCAGCTTTCTATCTCTACTACCCGATGTGCAGTTCGAAGACGCGCCAGTAACGTGTAAAGCGCATTAGTCTGGCGGTGACCGACGGCCCTCCCACCCTGGTTATTCGGCTGATATACAGCGCGATTCATATCCCATTTCAAATAGCTAATAGAATACTCTGTTAATAAGGTGTCTAGCCGTTCAAATAGGTAATTTTGTACTTCGGCCCGCGTCAAATCGAGGACGAGTTGATTCCGTGACAGTATCAGGGGCGCTGGATCAGCATTAAGTACCCAATCAGGGTGCGCTCGGTAGAGGTCACTGTCAGGGTTAACCATCTCTGGCTCGACCCAGAGACCGAACTCCATGTTTTTTGCTTTTACATGATCGATCAGCGGGCCCAAACCATCTACAAAGACGCTTTTATCGACAAACCAATCCCCTAGCCCTGCCTTGTCTGATTTGCGATTTTTAAACCAACCGTCATCAAGAACAAAGCGTTCCGCACCGACCTCTGCTGCGACATCTGCGAGCTCACACAGCCGATCGTAAGACAGATCAAAATAAACGGCCTCCCAGGTATTAAAATGAACAGGCCTGACCTTATTTCTGACTCGCTTGTCGGTGAGGCTTGCGCGTACATAGCCATGAAAAGACTCAGAAATAGCTGAAAAACCATGATCAGTACTTGTGCCATATAACGTGGGCGAACAGTATTTTTCGCCTGGTTCGAGACTCATTTCACCCGGGAAAAACAACTCTCCTAGCTGTGCGTAAGCTTGGCCAGTGTGCTGTTCTTCAATGCGCAGTTGATGATTACCGCTCCATCCCAGATGCAGCCCATAGGCAGATCCTGAACTTTCATTGGAGTCCTCAGTATGAACAACAATACCAGGAAATGAGTCATGGGAGGTTCGACCTGACCTATTTTCTCGCACATAAGCTCCAGGAAATCGGTCTATGCTCACCGGTTGAAATTCATTTGCCCAACGACCGGTAAAGCCTAGAATTTTATTGTATTGCATAGGTATCGGAATACAGGGGGCATCACAGCGATCAAGCCAGAGTGCAGAACTACCACTGTTAGTGATCTCCGTGGTAGCTGTGAGTACGTCGGTAGCCTCATGCAGCGCTAAACAGTGCGTTAATTGGATCTCGGCGCCATGGCATTGCGAAGTAATAGTTAATTGGTTATCGACTAAGTTAACGGACTTAGTTTTAGCATAAATCGCCCATTGACGACCACTGCGATGCATTTGCACCCCTGGGCTGCCCATAAAACCCGCAGCGGCCTCTGGGGACAAAGCGATTAAGGCCCCTTCTGCTTGGCACGCTTGTAGTTCTTGGCGAGTCGCTAACAGCGACAACATGTCAGGACTAGTAGCTTCAGACAACCGTGATCCCCAGTAAAGTATTGCCGGTGCATTACCGCGACAATCTATCACCAAACTGCAATGGCGACTGTGGAGGGTATAAAATGATTCGACACTGTTAGTCATAGATTACTAGTCGCCGCGTTAGCCTAACCCAATGTAACCAGAATAATGCCGTAGGTACCCGCCTTAGAGCCAGTGAATTTTGCATTGATGAGTAATAAATAACGATTTATATTACAGCCAAAGCGCAGAACTGTTGGAACATGTTACTAACAATGATGATTTTTCCATGGTGATGGGTCTATCGCGGAGTGGTAATATCTTTTTAAGGCTGCACTATGAGACATTAACGACGAGCTATATCTGAAGGCGACGACTTAACCTAATGTAGTGCCACCAAACAAAGATATTTGACGCAACTAAACAGCTCATTAGAGGTGCAAATAACACGCTGAAACCCCCTACTACTCCGACCGGTGAAAATAGCAGGTACAAACCCACGACACATGACATTAAGCTAACCGCGCAAGGGATACCATAGCGCCAAGGTTGCATATCAACCACATGGCTGCGCTGATATGTCCAGCTATCTGCCGTGGGACGGTAATATCCTACCAACAACATAATACCCACCTCAATAAAGAACAGTACCGCATAAAGATGGATAAAATGGAGAGTAACTATGTCATCTAAAACAAACTTTAATAAACCATATGTGATGAGGTGAAAACCAATCACTATTTTGGGGCCTAGTGCTGGAACACGCTTAGAGAACAGTCCAACAATCACAATGGCAATGACCGGTATATTATAAAAGCCCGTAAAGATACGAATAATCTGCCACAAACCATCGGGTGCAAACTGTAATAATGGCGCCACAATGAACGAAAATAGTGCAATCACGATAGAGGCTGTTTTTGCCACCTTTAAAATCTGCTTATCATTGATCGCTGTAAAGCCTCTAGCCTTTTTCCAAGGTTCATAAATATCCAGACAAAATAATGTTGCCGCGCTGTTTAACAAAGAGTTAAACGAGCTAAACACCGTACCAAGTAACACCGCTAGAAAAAAACCTGAAGCATAGGTTGGAAGTACATCATGAATGAGGCGAGGGTACGCGAGATCAATAGAGGCAAGACCACCGGGGCTGTTAGCCCCTCCGTAGAGGTGGAAAGCAATAACACCCGGAATCATCATCATGATGGGTACAAGTACCTTAAAAAAACCCGAAAAGAGAACACCTTTTTGCCCCTCTGCAAGGCTCTTAGCTCCTAAAGTACGCTGGATAACATACTGATTAGCACACCAATAAAACAAGTTAGCAAAAATCATACCGGTAAACAGTGTGGCAAAAGGCGTCGGGTCCTCAGAAGAGCCAATAGCGTTCAACTTTTCCGTGTTAGTGGTGGTTATGATCCTCAAACCGTCCACCACGCTGCCTTCACCCAGCAACGAAAGCCCCAGTACAGGCACAGCAATACCTATAATCAATAACCCGATGCCGTTTAGAGTGTCAGAGACTGCAACAGCTCTGAGGCCGCCAAATATGGCATAAACGCCACCCAAACTGCCGATAACAATAATGGTCAATACCAGTGATCGACTATAGGAGATATCAAATAAGTTCGGTACATCGAACAACTGTAGTACCGCTATAGATCCTGAGTACAGCACCGATGGAATAGTTACTAAACCGTAGCCCAACATAAACAAAATGACCGTCAGACGTCTGACATCATCATCAAAGCGATTATTCAGGAACTCAGGTAAGGTTGAAAAAGCCCCGGCCAAATAGCGTGGCAGAAAAATAAAGGCCATACATATGGTAGCGAAGGCTGCAGTGACCTCCCAGCCCATACTACTTAAATTAAACCCATAGGCAGAGCCGTTGAGCCCGATCAATTGTTCTACAGAAAGATTCGTTAGTAACAGCGAACCCGCAATAAAAACCGCACTAAGATTACGCCCAGCCAGAAAATACCCGTCTCGACTATTTGATTCATCTTTAGATTGCCGATAAGAAATAAAGGCTACTAGCGCCATGAAGAATGCGCAACTGACTAAGGTTAGAGTAAGTTCTTGATCAATCATATAAAGCGCCGATTCATTACTACCAAACTATCCCTATTTACACAGGTTTAGACCCCTAAATCACAGATGCGATAGTTACATGAATCTACAATACTCACAAGACAACTACATTCATTTTTCGTAGTGAAACTCTATCGAATTTCGAATAGCCACTTTACCTATACTCCGATTTGAATTTGTGTGTAATATTAGCTTATATGGCATTAACGAATCGCGAAAAAACTCAATTCATCTTTATGGTCATATTGTCGACTGTTATTTTCGGTGTCATTGGCTTTGTCCTGATTAGTCTAATGCAAATAGTTTCAATGCAAAGTTTTGCCAAAGAGACCGCCCATAAACATGGCATTGCCGAAATGCAGTCGTCTCGTCTAGGTGGCGCAGCTACAATTCTCGGCGGTATATTTGTGCTCTATTTTCTGGATCTAACGGGAAGGCAGGCAGACGGAAATGGGCCATTGAATATCGACTGGCTTGCTTGGATACCGGTCATAGGCTGCATGGCATTGGGGCTAATCGAAGATGTCCGAAATCAAAGCCTCTCCCCCACTTTTCGTTTACTGATAAAACTGTTGATTTTCGGATTTGTGCTTCTTCAGTGGCCTGAGCTTGCTCCAAATTCAGTTGGTATTCCGATACTTGATTCATTTCTGTCGATTCCTCTACTTGGGTTTATTATGACTCTCGTTTTTTGTGTTGGTTTCTTAAATGCGGTGAATATGGCCGATGGCGCTAACGGGCTAGTTTCTGGCATCGCCGTTCTGTCATTTACTATATTCGTGAATGAATTTGATGGGCTCGGCTTTGTAGCAATATTAATTACTTGCTCAGTCTTCTTGATATTCAACGTCATCTCTGGACGACTATTTCTAGGTGATGCAGGATCCTATGGTCTCGGCGCATCACTTTTAATGACATCACTTGTTCTCTATTCAGAAGGCATGGCCTCTTTATCATTTTTAGCGGCATTATTATCTTACCCATGCGTCGATTTTTTGGTCACTATAGTAAGACGACTGGTAAAAGGGACGCCAATAATGCGCCCGGATAATAACCACTTGCATAATCACGTTCACCACTGGTATCGCAAGGTTTTCAAATCAAAAAACATTGCTAATTCCGCGTCGGGATTGTCAATTGCAGCCGCCAGCAGTGGCACAGTGCTTTTTGGCTATTATGCCAACTGGTGGCCTATGACCAGCGACCAATGGATCTGGGTATTCTTCAGTCAATGTGGCTTATACCTTGTGACTTATTATTTTACACGCAGAACCTCTTCCGTAAATAAAAGTGCCGAACTATAGCTACTACACTGTGATGTCCACCGGTTAAAGTGTATATAACCCTGTGTATTTTTTCGTCGGCAAAGGACTCTAAACTTTCTCTACTTGAATTTAAAAAAAACAACATAGATCTCGCTAAAGTAAGACTCTAGAAGGCCAACGCCGCTATCTAGATGTTAGCGCTATGACCCTGTAGACTGAGAGGATGATAAGAACTCTTAATAAGTGTTATCCCAGTTACTCCAACACTATTTTCCGATATGTCTCTCTTTGCGTCATGGTACTTCTTCCTGTTACTACCCATGCAGAAGAAACCTCACAGCCCTACCTTATTGGCCGGGGTATGTCAGACATTACCGGCCCTAGTTATGGTGTTCAAATGTGGGGGTTTGGCCGCGAAGATCAGTTGACCGAAGGCCTACATATTCGCCAACGATCACGGGCCTTTATTGTGGCTCAAGCTAATGACCCTACTAAACGACTGGTCTTTGTTAGCGCTGACTTGGGTAGTATTGAACATCACATAACCTTGGCTGTTATTGACCAGCTCAAACAACAATATGGTGACTATTACAGTATCAATAATGTTATTTTGAGTGCGACTCATACCCATGCAGGACCGGGTGGTTATTGGCATTCAAGGTCTGATCTTGGTTTAGAGGGTGGTTTTTATCCCACTCATTTTAGCGCTATTGTTAAGGGCATAACGGCTTCAATTGTAAGTGCTCACCAGGATCTTCAGCCGGGTACTATTTATTTGGAGAAAGGCAACCTCAACAATGGCGGCGCCAATCGCTCAGTACCTGCCTATTTGGAAAACCCAAAAAATGAGCGCGATCAATATGCTCGAAACACGCCAACGGCAATGACCTTGCTAAAGTTTGTTGATGACTCCGGGCCTATTGGAATGCTCAACTGGCACGCACTACACCCCACAGCCATGAACTACTACAACCGACTCATCTCCGGTGATCACAAGGGTTATGCGTCGCTCCAAATGGAAAAACTGCAGGGTACCCGCTACACCGATAAAAGTGATTTTGTCGCTGCTTTTGCGCAGTCAGACCCAGGTGATGTAACCCCAAATACCAATTTAGATAATACTGGCCCAGGGACAACCGATGTAGAAACCACGCAAATTATGGGTGATCGTCAACTTCAGGTTGCACTGGATCTCTTTAATAATGCACAAGATACCCTATCTGGCAGTGTTGAGTCACACCAAATATACGTCAATCTAGCTGACTATGAGGTGGGGGATAAGTTTACAAATGCAGGCTCGCAGACAACCTGTCCATCGGCCTATGGTTATTCATTTGCAGGAGGATCTACCGAAGATGGCGGCGGCCATTTTCTGTTTGAAGAGGGAATGACCCAACAAAGTATTTGGTTAGATCTTCTGATTGGTTGGTTAACCGGTGCGCCAAAATGGACCGCAGCGGTAAAAGATTGTCACGCCCCTAAAGCTATTTTATTTGAAACCGGTAGTGGTAACCCGCCCCTGCAATCACAAGTACGTTCTATAACTATCGCTCGCATAGGTCAATTGGTCATTTTGGCAATGCCCACAGAGGTAACTACTATGGCCGGACGCCGTCTTAGAGCCACCGTTATGAATGAACTTGGCGATTGGGCGCAACATATAGTGCTGGCCGGCTATTCCAATGGCTATGCCGGATATGTGACCACACCAGAGGAATATCTTGTCCAGCAATATGAAGGTGGCCACACATTACATGGTCGCTGGACACTCCCCGCCTATCAGCAAATTGTTAGTAGGCTGTCTAAAGCTTTAGATACTAATAGTCCTGTTACATCGAGCACCGTGTACGATGACTGGCGTGGCAAGTCATTTGAAAAGACTCTAGAGAGTGACGATATTTCTGTGACGCCCAAGGGTTCAAACTATGGCGATTCGCTGTCCTCAGCGACATCGGCGTACAGTAAAGGTGACACCGTGACAACTCAATTCTGGTCGACCAACCCCAGTGCGTACTATGTCACCGGCAATAACTACATGTTAGTTGAAGTGCAAAAATCGTCCGGCTGGCAAACTATTGCAACTGACAGTGACTGGACTACAACCGTGAGATGGCGAAAACAAGATGAGTCTTTTATTGCCACCCTAAGTTGGCACACGCCCAAGACGATAGAAGCTGGGAGATATAGATTAACTCATCAAGGGCAAGACGCAGAGGGTAACGTTTTTCGAGGTATTTCAGGTAATATTCAGATTAACTAGCTGCATTGTTAGACCAGACCAGTAAAAAACTAATAGAGAGGTATAGTTAGATAATACCGGGTTACTTTGAATTGCCCTCACTAAACTCTAACGAGGAAAAACAGGGTACTTGGCACTGCAGAAGGTTAAGTGCTGCAGGTCTTAACATGTTTTGGATATAGCTAAAAGTGGAGTTAGCGATGAATTATATTATGCGATACATTTTGATCAGTGGTCTCTGGATGTTGGCAAACTGGAGTGCAATAGCTACTGAAATAGCGCCTAAGGACTTAATAGTGTTGCGGGCAGATAGCCTACTTGAGGTTGTCTCTGGTAAACTTGTAGACCAACCACTGGTCTTCATCGAGGGGGATAGAATACTTAAAGTCGTCACCGGTGGCGGCATAATTCCCAATAATGCAACGATCATAGAGCTACCTGGACAAACCCTGTTACCTGGTTTTATGGATATGCACGTGCATCTCGCCTCGGCGTCTAAAGATATCTCTTTTTTAGAATCACGACTGCAATCTGTACCTCGCAAAACGGTTAATGCTGTCAAGAATGCAGCAACCACTTTACTGGCGGGTTTTACATCGGTGCGCAATGTCGGGGCTTCTGACTACACAGTGATCGCAGTGCGTGATGCGATCGATGCTGGCGATGTGCCCGGGCCACGTATTTGGGCGACCGGCCCCTCGCTAGGCATTACTGGTGGCCATTGTGATGATAATTATTCGCCCCCAGAGTTAAAGCAGAAAAGCCAAGGTATTGCTGACGGGCCATGGGCCGTCAAGGCAAAGGTACGTGAAAATATTAAGTACGGCGCAAATGCGATTAAATTTTGCGCCACTGGTGGTGTGTTCTCCAGAGGCACCAAAGTGGGTGCAATCCAATACTCTTTAGAGGAAATGCAAGCGATTGTCGAAGAAAGTCATCGCCGAGATTTGGTCGTTGCTGCTCATGCCCATGGCACAGAGGGTATTAGAACCGCAATAATAGCCGGGGTAGACAGCATAGAGCACGCCAGCATATTGGATGATGAGACGATTTTACTCGCTAAAGAATACGGTACTTACTTATCGATGGATATTTATAACACGGAGTACACCTTTGCTTTTGGTAAAGCCAATGGCGTGCCCGAAGAAAACTTAAAGAAAGATGAAGCCATTGGACAGGTTCAACGAGATAGTTTTACCGCCGCGGTTAAAGCCGGTGTAAACATGGTGTTTGGCAGCGACGCCGCTATTTATCCACATGGCGATAATGCTAAGCAATTTTCGCGGATGGTCACCTATGGTATGACTGAATTACAAGCGATTCAGGCTGCCACCGTTAATGCAGCCACGATGATGAAGCACAATGATATCGGTCAGATTAAGCAGGGTTTTTTGGCTGACATCATTGCAGTACCGGCTAATCCACTGAAGGATGTAAGCGTAACCGAGCGTGTCAGCTTTGTAATGAAGAGCGGAGTGATCTATAAACAATGATCAGGGTCAGTCTTGGCCTTTAAACCTGTGGATAAATGCCGACGCTATTATCGGACTGAAACCTTATTAAACGGCCCTGACAGTCCATCTAGAAAGACTGAACTCTTAAGCGGCTAATCACAAAAAAACCCCCACAAATGGCTCTGTGAGGGTCTTTTCTAATTAATAAAAGGTACTCAGCTAGCGCTTTTACCGCCAACAGGTGTTCCATGATAGACACGGGGAACATCACAAGTCATAACATCATCATAAATAGAACTGAGAGCCGCGCCGCCGCCAGCCATCATCATGTCATGCGCTTTTCCTCGCTGTGCTAGGCTTTCGGCCAAATACACGGTATAAAAATCAGTGGTACTGTCTTTTGCCTCACCGACGCCTCCGAACCAACGCACCAAAGCACCTGGCATTTCGTTGTCTGTCATCCAGCGAACCCACTGCTTATCTGCCGCCATCAACGACCCCATGTTGGCGCCTTCATTTAACTCGCAAGACGATATCTGTGCAAACCCACCTTTAACATTATTATTACTGGGCTTAACAACCTGGCTTGTCATTAAGATGTGAGTGTCACAGGGCGCCACAGCATCGAATTTTGCCGCTATTTTGCCGCCCTTCTTCATCCACTCATCAGAACTCTGCCCCATAGCTTCATGGTTTTTTGCAATGCCTAGCCAAAAATAGTCATACGGAAAGTCTGCTCCAGTATTGATAACAGGCTGCATAACATAAGCCTCATAACCCTTTGAATCACTGGTATCTATCCATTTATCCCATTCAGCAGTGACTTTTAACAAGTCATCCATATCTTTACCTTTCTCAAAACTACAGAAAAAAGCTTCTAGAGCTGCAGTCCTTGGTGCCGCATGATGATCTGCTAGAGCAAGGGACGATGAGGCAAGTACTATTAGCGCTAGAACAATCTTGGTAAGTTGGTTCTTCATAGTAGTAATCCTTAGTTATTTTATAGGCTTCTAGTCTACGCTTAATTGCATAGTCTATTCGAGCCTAGCATAGCTATGCTTTAATTGCATTTATAGATAGGAGTGCTTTAAGGGATAAGTTACTGCTATACAGTCAAGTAGATATAGCTAGGTAGCAGTGATAGAAGAGTCCTCAGGATAAGAAAAGTTAATCGCTATAATATTTCCCACATTGGCTTTGATAAGTCTTAAGCATTTACGGACAGGTATTATTAGTAACCTTAGTCAACGCCTACTCCACGCCGGCTATTCAAGATCATTGGACATAAACTACTCAGCCTAGGTATTCCTAAGGCTAAACACTAACTAGCTCAAAAGTTGACTCGAGCCTCTTCAACTAGCTTTTTAGCGCCCTGCTTTATAAAGCTATGATCTGATGACATTAAGAAAAGCGTGACAATTGTTCGATATACGCCGCTCCAGTCATTATCGACCTATAGATGAAGAGAGTCGCGACATATTGTCTAAACCAGGATGAAATGACCGCTTGGGCTTAAAAGCACTTGGACTAAAAGACCGAAAAACTAGATATGGTGCCCGGGGCCGGACTTGAACCGGCACAGTGTTTCCACCGACGGATTTTAAGTCCGTTGCGTCTACCAATTTCGCCACCCGGGCATACTGAAGGGGGCTTTTTAAAACATTATTTGCGTCTTTAGGAACAGCGAAGAGTGCGTTGGTGACCCATCTCTTTGCGACGCGGATTATACATGACCAAAAACGGAATTGGGAATGAATATCTCTGATTTACCTAGCTTGACCTACAAACACTATCCATTTATAAAAACTGCTTAATTTGGAGGCGCGGGTCGGAATCGAACCGACGATGGCGGAGTTGCAGTCCACAGCATTACCACTTTGCTACCGCGCCTTAATTAATAGCTTCGTCAGTCAATCTCGACGAGGCCGCTATTCTAGGCAATATCAGCAATAAATCAACTATTTATCAACCCTACCGCTCATTTGTGGCCATGCTTGCTTCAGATAATAAAGCATTGACCATAAAGTAAGCCCTGCAGCGACATAAATAGCGGTAAAACCGATGTCTGTTAGTAATTGTTGATCGGGTTTAGCCAGCAACAATATAGCGATAGCTACCATTTGTACCCATGTCTTAACTTTACCCAAAGTGGAAACAGCAACACTTTGCCCTGATCCCAATTCAGCCATCCACTCTCTCAATGCAGAAATTACTATTTCTCGGCCAATGATGATAATCGCAGGCAGGGCAAACCAGGGGGTAGAATGAACCTCTAAGAGCAAAACTAACGCAGCCACGACAATCAGTTTATCGGCTACAGGGTCCAAAAATGCACCGAATGGCGTTACCATATTCAATTTTCGTGCAAAGTATCCGTCAACCCAGTCTGTTAATGCAGCCAAGCCGAAAATAGCCGCTGATGCTAGGTGATGCCATTCCCAGGGTAAGTAATAGACGACAATGAACACAGGAATCATGGCAATACGCAGTAATGTCAATATGTTGGGCAAATTCCACATAGCTCACGAGTCCGTTAAAAATATAGGTAAGAGTTGGTCATTAGTAAAATCAACCAATAAGGGTGCTTGATCTAATCATTGTACAGTGCGCCGTAAATTGCTTCAGCAACCTTTTTATTTATATTATCGACCTTCATAAGATCCGCAACACTAGCTTTTTTAACTTCACCCACTCCACCAAAGTGTTTAAGAAGGTCCCGCCTGCGGGTTGCTCCTACGCCAGGGATACCCTCTAAAGAAGAAATGCGACGCTTTTTATCTCTGCGAGACTTGTGGCCAGTGATGGCAAACCGATGTGCCTCATCTCGTATTTGCTGAATAAGATGCAGTGCAGGCTGCTGCGGTCGTGCCACTACCTTGTTGTTTTGGTCGGCAAGAATTAATGTCTCCATTCCTGGCTTGCGCGTTGTTCCTTTGGCCACACCTATAGTCATGACACCAACCACACCAAGATCTGAGAGCACTGATTTAGCAACACCAATCTGTCCTTTGCCCCCGTCAATTAACAATATATCGGGCAGCTTTCCCTCACCTTTCATTAGCCGGGTGTATCGCCGCCGAATCGCCTGCTCCATGGCCGCATAATCATCACCAGCAGTTATATTATCAATATTAAACCGCCGATAATCGCTCTTTAGTGCACCACTGTTATTATCAAAAACAACACAGGATGCCACAACCGCTTCGCCGCTACTGTGGCTAATATCAAAACACTCCAAACGCTCAGGCGTAGACTCCAGACCCAGGGTATCGCGCAGCGATTCAAAGCGCTGCTGTAAGGTCTGTTTTGAGGCGAGCTTTCCAGCTAGGTTCTGTTCGGCGGTTCGTTGCGCTAACTCAAGCCATTTTGCTCTGAACCCTCGTACACTGTCTCGGATCTCTATGTTTCTGCCAATCCGCTGACTCAACGCGTCGGTCAGCACTTGAGCACCCTCAAATTGTGTATTCACTAGAATCTCTTTTGGAAGATCTGGTCGCCCGCCACCATCTAGATAAAGCTGCGGAAGAAACTCTTCAAGTAAATCACTGACTTCTTCGGCTAATGGTGTCTTTGGGTAATAACTGCGGCTACCTAGTATTCGACCCTGACGAACATACAACATGTGCACACAGGCCTGTCCATTGCTCACTGCACCGGCGACAATATCAATGGTTCCACTACCCTTTTCAATCATTTGCTGCGCTTGAACTTGTCGTAAGGCGGCTATTTGATCCCGATGCTCAGCTGCCTTTTCAAAATTTAAGTCTGTTGCCGCGGTTTCCATTTCACCTTCTAACTGCTGAAGGATTTTATCGGCTTTGCCGTCTAAATAAAGCCGCGTTAAATTAACATCAGTGGCATAGTCATCCGGTGTCACGAACTCGACACAAGGTGCTGTGCAACGCTTAATTTGGTACTGCAGGCAGGGGCGAGACCGATTTTTAAAGAACACATCTTCGCATTGCCGCACTTTGAAGGTCTTTTGTAAAAAACCCATACTCTCTCGCACTGCGTGAACGCTAGGGAATGGTCCAAAATAGGTACCTTTCGCTTTTTTAGGACCACGATGAAACGATAAACGAGGCCAACGGTCTTTGTCTGATAAAAATATGTAGGGGTAACTTTTATCATCCCTCATTAATATATTAAAGGGTGGGCGATATTGCTTGATGAGATTGTGCTCTAGTATTAGCGCTTCAGTCTCGGTTTCCGTTACCGTCACATCGATTGAAATAATCCGTTTTACTAGCGCAGCTGTCTTTGTTGTCAGCCCCGTGCTGCGAAAGTAACTTGAAACTCGGTTTTTCAAGTTTTTAGCTTTACCGACATACAGCACCTCCCCATCGCCATCAAGCATCTGATAGATACCGGGTCGCTGAGTCAGTGATTTTAGAAATGATTGATGATCAAAAGCCATAGGTAATTGTAACGGTTTTTAACCCTAAAAGGATCACTTGAGACAGTCTTACTGACACTAAACTCAGGTTATCGACTGTTGGCTATCAGCTGGATTAATGTCTCCATTTGAACAACAGAGTTATAAATATGCGGCGATAGCCGAATCCCCTTAGATCGACTATCAAAATGAATACCCTGCTCTCGCAATTCTCCAGTCATCTGTTGATGCCTTTCCCCAAAGTGCACAATTAATGTCCCGCTACGGCAATTAGCGTCAGAGGGAGAAATCAGTTCGCTCTTCTCTAAGCTACCAATGACTTTTTCACACAGTCTTAGGTTGTGTTGGCGGATAGTGTCTACGCCCAAAGTAATCACAAACTCTAAACTCGCGGAAGCGACACAAAACGGGTATACCGAGGGCGTACCTCCCCAAAAACGGAGCGCGTCCTTAGCATAACGGAAATTATGAATCTCAAACTCAAAGGGATCTTCATGAGAAAACCAACCCACATTTTGCGGGTGGCATTCCTCAATAATGTCAGGATTAACCCATAAAAACGCTGCTCCAGGGCCACCACTTAGCCATTTAACACAGGACCCAACGATAAAGTCAGCCGACCATTGCTGGATATTGATGGGGATAATACCAATCGCCTGAGCGATATCGACAAGCGATCGAATTGATCGCTCTGAAGCCATTGCAGTAATGGCCTCAATCGGCAACTGAACACCATTGTTAGATTGCACTTGAGTGACCAGTACTAGGGCAACATCATCGCTTAGATATTGATTCCATACGTCCAAATCATTGAGGTTAAGACCTGCAGGAATATAACGCATGTGGTAACCCAAAGTCTTAGATTGCTGCAGTGCATAAGCGACTGAAGGAAAGTCCTCCTCACTCATTAGAATGATATTTTTGTGCGTTTCAGGGGTTAGCGAAAAGATAATTTTATTCACCGCACTGGATATGGTCGTCTGCGGGCAAAAGTGGCTTGCATCGCTATTTAACAGCCTGCCAAGCTGCCCTCGAAATCTCTCGATCTCGCCTAACCAGTAGTCCCAGATTTTTTCATTACCAGCCATCCAAGGTTGCCAGAAACCCAAATCCGCAGCTGATTTTGCTGTCTTTTGTGGTAGTCCAACTGAATGACTGAGCAAATAGATACCTTGCTGTTCAATAAACTGATCTTTCATCATGCTAGGCAGTCCCTAAGACTTTGAATGTCTCTATAGCGGGTATCAAACCCCTCAGTGGCTGGTGCAGCGCAACGCATATCACAGAGTTTTCTGAGTCCTTTCAACAGCACCGGCAAAGGAGGCCCACTGGCGGTAAGGTCAGTCTGATCAGTATGAGCACCTACATCTGCAGGGCGTTCGATAAATTTGTGCACTAATCGCTCATGATGCTGAATAGCCACTTTGCCGTGAGCCTCGCATACCTCTAAAAACATACTTAAATTGGTTTGAAACCAAGGCTCATTTTTATGCTCAGCCTGACACTCAAGAAAACTATCGAGAAGACTTTTCCGCCGCATACAGTCACGAAGTACCAGTTGATCTTCTGGGCGCATGAACAAGAATTTATCTACCAATAGTTGGGAGTAATAGGGATCATCCGCTTTACAGACACCCAACAGTAAATCAATCACATTAATACCGGCGAAGTCGCCAGCATTGGCTCCTCTGTACTCATGCAACCCAACGCGGTGTGGACGGTAGTAAGGTCTGACACAATAGAAAAACCGATTAATATCTAACTGGTCAAATAAACTCGCATTGGAGGTATAAACCTCCTCAAGTGCTACCTTCGCCGTGGACAATAGGTCATAGATTATGGGATGTGAGACTCCCAGAGGCAGACAACTTCTCAGTACTTCTGAGGCTCGAATAAACGAAAAAACTCCGCGAGTGTTGTAGTCGATAAATACCTTCTCATCGGCCAATGAAGTAAACGTTTTGTATTCTCCGTTAACTGCACGATTGTGCGTTTCCAAATGACAAGAAGCAAACCGTGGAATTACGCCAAGAGAGGCGCCCAACTGCATTGCAAGCGCTGAGGCCTCTTGCAATGGTGACTTGCTCTCTCTTGATGGTTCAGTAATATCGTGGCGACGACAGGCGGCCATATAAAAGCCAACATCACCGAGTAACTCAAACCCACTATCAAAACCTTCGTCAGTATTTCCCTCATTGAGTAACTCAGCAATGAGCGCTCTACCCTCGTCCACTAACTGTGTTTTGATGCTGTCTCCCAAAGACTCAGTTGAGGCGCGATTTTTAAAATATAGCTCTTCGAGCTCTGTATTCATCGCTTTGAAATCACTGCGGATCCATCGGTCCAGTGCATGCGCTTTTTGCGTCATGTTGTTGCCCTTTTAGAGTTTTAATAACGTCAAATTCTAACAAAATCTCAGTAGTCTTATCGGGCAAAGAAAATCTATAATTTTCATTATGTGTGATATATTATTCTTTAATTATAATTAATTAGCAGATTATACTAAGAATGGATAAAAAATTAGATCATATTGATATCAGCATATTAGCTGCTTTACAGGATAATTCGCGTATCAGTAATGCAGAGTTATCCGCCAAGGTGAACTTATCTCAAACGCCCTGTTTGAGGCGACTTCGCAGACTCGAACAAAGCGGTCTGATTGAGCGCTATAGCGTCCAGTTAAATCATCAGATGATAGGCGCCAACGTTTCCGCCTTTGTATTTGTGAAGGTGAACAAAAATACATCCGGCAATGCATCTGCCTTTGAATCAGCAGTGGCTAACTTACCTGAGGTTACCGAATGCTGTGTGCTTGCAGGGGCTCATGACTACATGCTTCGCGTTAGTACAGCAACATTACAATCCTTTGAAATATTTCTCAAAGAAAAGCTCGCCAATGTGCCCATGGCAGAAGGTATTGAATCAACCATAATACTTAATCAGCTGATTAAAAGAGCCGCGCCCTTACCCTCTGCATCTCTCAAAAACAGTTAATACTCACCCTGAAAGGCATGCGCGTCTTAACCAACTCTATAACGCCGTCTGGACATCAACAAACCAGCTATTAACAGCAGAATAGGCAATGACGAATCTTTTGCGTTGCCAGTGGTCACAGTGCAACCGCCCCCGCCACTTTTTGGTGGGGTAACGACAGGTAGGGGTGGCGGTGCGACAATATTAACTGCCACCGTATCTGAATCCGCGCCGCCCTTATCATCGGTGACCGTCAAGCTAAAGCTCAGCTCAGCTGCTGCGTTAGGTGCAGTGAACTCTGCAGTCGGAGTGTCAGCCTGCCCAAGGGTGACTGTTGTTCCCGACACTTGTTCCCAAACATAGGTAAGACTAGTACTGTCAGGATCAGTGGCCGAACCTTGCAAACTGACCGTAGCGCCCGTGTTCACCGTCATATCAGCACCGGCATCAACCACAGGTGCCTCATTTGGATTACCCGTGCCTTGGCTGACTTTTATCGAGATAATAGCAATGCTTGGTGATGTCAGAGACAGCGATCCTGCAGGGTCATATAGTCGAATAAACAGACTTTCTTTTGGCTCGCCACGGGTATCTGCAGTTACGGGAATAGTGATGGCCTGACTTTGGCTGTCACCGTCACCCCAACTCAGCGTGCCAGACTCAAGGGCCAGATCATCATCATCTGTAGCACCCGCTAATATTTCCCATTTTACACTGACAGCACCGGTGCTGCCGCTCTTGCGCTCAACGGACACCGTTGCACTAGCGCCCTCTTCAACCAAATACGTCTGGGCATCAAAACTCACGTTACCCTGTTCTGGCTCAAGGGTATTATCGCGAACAACATAGAGGCCACTACTGATATCACTAATCAGAACGACGCCGCTGGGTAAATACGGATAAACACCCCACGCACCATTAAACGAGGTATTGTCAGATATCGGGAAGGTATCAAAAAAACCTATCTCCTTTGGATCAGAGGTGTCCGAAATATCCAGAACAGTCATTCCTCGTGTGTAATTGGACATGTAGTAGCGATTACCCCGAACAAAACCATTGTGGTCTATAGCTCCTGTGGAGCCAGCCCAGGTTGATAACAGTGATGGTGATCCAAAATCGGAGAGCTCAAATAATCGCACGGTGGTATTCAAACCGTAGTCCATCTCATCAAGTTCATCGTGCACTAGCACGACCTGTTTATCTTCGGTATACCAACCGGAATGAACATAGGAGACTTTTGGATATGAGGTTGTGCTCAACCGTGATGGCGCGCTATTTAGGGTCTTATCCCAAATCTGAAAATTGTCTTCATTAAAATCAAAGAAAATCTCGCAATATGGTCCAGCCGCAACGCACTGAGTATCTTTCCTATCATCAGTAACTACCATCGAACTTACATCATGCGAATAATTAGCTCGCGAGGAAGACCCGTTTGAATAAACTGAATCTGGCTCTACTGGGTTATCTAATCGATAAGTGTTAAATGCTCCTCCGTTGCGGTTAGAACCAGCGATATGCAGAAAAGGCTCAACCCCATTGAGGGCCACTCCCATCGAATAATCAACATTACTCAAATAGACATTGTGGGCACTTATATCACTCTTATCAGATGCCGCCACAGAGATATCATTAGGCAGGGAGCGTAAATCAATGATCATAGTACCAACAGACGCACTATCTGCGGTCACATAAGCATAACTATCCCATCTTGAGGTCGCTCTATTGAAGTGCTGGTATACCTTGATGTCACGCCATGAGGTAGACTGACTAGAAACGCTTCCAACCATGCGCGGCGCCTCTGGATCGGTCACTTCAACAACACCAACACCATTGCGCAAGCCTAATATCGCATACTCTTTACCGTCATTAACATCATAAAACCCCCAAACATCATTAGCTGCACTGGGGTTTGTCGAAAAACTGGACAACGGAACATGAGCGAGTAAATCCATCTTTTCACAAGCATGGTCACCAGCAAAGCCGTTGTCGCAAACAGTCGCCGGCTTAGCGACCTTTAATCGCTCATAAACCTGCATTTTTTCACGTATATTTTGGGTTTTCTCGACATCTAGACCTTTCGCATCAACGATTATGGTAAAGCCTTTGCTGGCCAGTTTGTCAGCAAATTCTAATGGCACTCCGGTCAGACGTGTGATGTTGTTCACATCAGTTTTCTCAAAAGCAGATGTTTCGCTATATAGCCCTTTTACGGGAACAAGATCACTGAGAAGATAAAACAGTGTATCGACATCTTCGATTTTATAATTACCCGCAGCCATACGGATAGTGTCGCCCTTGTTAGACTGCAATCCGGCATAGTTAACCGTTTTACATGGCTGTGCAGGGTCATCACATTTGCCAACATCCATACCATCAGCAGAGACATAACGGGCTTTATCATGATCTGCGTGAGTCAGTCCTGATACTGAATAAAAACTGGCCATAAAGCCTGCAACCACTAAAATCAGACCGCCTCTAATTGTCTTGATAAGAATACTGCTGCCTCGCATATTTTTAGCCTTTCTTGATAAGAATTTTAGCTTATTAACTAAAGATAGTAGTGTAAACACAAAGCAGATGATAGCTGTCGTAACCTCTGCCATGAGTATCAGAAGAAATCTAAATAAAAAAATTAGGGCAGAGTCAATTTCAAGGGACTTTTTCCTCGCTGACTTTTATACTGTGAGCTAAGAATAATTTAAACCAACCCTAGAGAAATCTTGCCCTTGACCAATATAGTCCCAAATCTGGGTAGTACACCTAGCCGACGATTTTGCGTCGCACCCATGCTCGACTGGACAGATCGGCATTGTCGGTTCTTTTTGCGCCTAATTAGCCAACATGCTGTCCTGTACACAGAGATGATTACTACGGGCGCGATATTATACGGTGATACCGAACGCCATTTAGCGATGAATGCGTCAGAACACCCAGTTGCATTGCAGCTCGGAGGAAGTGACCCCCATGACTTAGCTGCTGCCTGTAAGTTAGCTGAAAAGTACGCTTATGCTGAAATTAATCTCAATTGTGGCTGTCCCAGTGATCGAGTGCAAAACGGCATGTTTGGCGCGATTATGATGAAAAATGCTGAGATAACTGCTAACTGTGTCTCATCAATGGTCGAAGCGTCATCACTACCGATTACCGTAAAGCATCGTATTGGAGTGGATGACTATGATTCTTACGATTTTTTGTGCCAGTTTGTTGGTACTGTTGCTGAAGCAGGTTGTAATACATTTTTGGTTCACGCACGTAAAGCTTGGCTTAAAGGCCTCAGCCCAAAACAAAATCGTGAAGTGCCCGAACTTAACTATGAACGGGTTTATCAACTAAAAAAAGACTTCCCTAACATCGAGATTGTTATAAACGGCGGTATCACAACATTAGATGACTCAATAGCGCATCTTCATAAAATTGACGGTGTAATGATGGGACGAGAGGCTTACACTAATCCCTATCTCCTCTCAGACGTAGATAGCCGTATTTATGGAAGTAAGACTGCAGTTAAAACACGTGCAGATATAGCTGAACAATTCCTTCAATATGTGGATAATGAGATGTCAAAAGGGGTTAGATTACATGCAATGACCCGACATATTTTGGGCCTATTTCACGGAATGCCCGGAGCGCGACAATTTAGACGGCATATTAGTGAAAATGCCTATAAACCCAAATCAACCATTGATGTTTTGACAACGGCATTAGAAGCAACCTCACGGGAAACTAGCACATGAGCGCAAAAAGTAAATTAGAACAATTAAAAGATATGACTACCGTAGTCGCCGACACGGGCGATTTTGAAGCGATTAGTCAGTACTCCCCTGAAGATGCCACAACCAATCCATCGTTGATTCTAAAAGCCGCTCAGATGCCGAGCTATAAAAGCTTGGTTGATGAAGTGATCGCCTCAGTTTCTGGAGGAGCACTGTCCAGTGATGAGCAGGTATCTTTGTGCATGGACAAATTAGCCGTTGGCATTGGTGAAAAGATCATTAAAGTTATCCCTGGGCGCATTTCCACCGAGGTGGACGCGCGACTTTCCTTTGATACTGAAAAATCAATTACCAAGGCACGCCAGTTAATTGGTCTCTATGAGACTGCCGGTATTGGCAAAGAGCGCGTACTTATAAAGATGGCTTCGACGTTCGAAGGTATCCGTGCTGCCCAGCAGCTTGAAAAAGAGGGTATTAACTGTAATCTAACATTGCTATTTAATTTTACCCAAGCGGCTGCTGCGGCGGATGCCGGGGCCTTTTTAATATCGCCCTTTGTAGGAAGGATATTGGATTGGTACAAAGCTAATACCGACAAGTCTGACTACTCCGCGTCAGAAGACCCCGGGGTGCACTCAGTAACGCGTATTTACAACTACTACAAGCAATCCGGATATAGCACCGTTGTGATGGGCGCAAGCTTTAGAAATGTCGGTGAAATTACAGAACTTGCTGGCTGTGATCGACTGACTATTAGCCCTCAACTTTTGCAAGCTTTAGATGACGATTTTGGAACCCTTGAACGTAAACTGGACGCTAACAATACCGGTGATAAAATTGAATATGCGATAGGCAATGAGTCGGCTTTCCGCTATGAATTAAATGATGACCCAATGGCAACAGAAAAACTATCCCACGGCATAAGAAGTTTTGTTGCTGATCAAGTTAAACTAGAAAAATGGTTAAGAGAGAGCGCCAAATGATTGATAAAATTAAGAATTTTTTCTCTAAAAATGTAATTGAGCCTGAAGAAGACACGGCAACTCCACAACAAATTGCTTCAGCGGCACTGTTAATTGAGGTGATGGTTATCGATGGGAATCTCGACGAGCAAGAGCTTGAATCTATTGCTGGAACACTCTCTACCATGCTAGGTATAGCCAAAGAAAAAATAGATGAGCTAATCACACTCTCCAGAGAAGAAGTGACTGAAGCCACCTCTTTGTATCAGTTTACTCGAGAAATCAATAGTCATTTTAATGAGCAACAAAAACTTGAGCTAATGACAGGAATGTGGCGCGTCGCTTTTGCGGATGGTCATTTAGATAAGCATGAGGAGAGCATCATGCGACGAGTAGCTGACCTATTACATATTCTTCATAGCGACTATATCCGTTGCAAGATTAACGCCAGAGACGGGAGCTAATTACCTATCGAATTCGAGTGCCTTAATTAAATCTTTGAATTCTTGCTGATTGTCGGCACTTAACCGTACCAGTATTTTATGGGCTTCTAGAACCTGCTCCCGAAGTTCATCAACCGGTAAATTCTGGACACCTATTTCATGTAAATTTTCGACAGCATCAATACTAGGTAGTTGATCAAAAATGTCGAAAATCTCATCAAAGCTCATACTTTCAAGCGTTCTAAGAATGCTTGTGTTCTGACAGAAAACCTCAACGTTTAGCCCGTACTGTTCACGACAATGGAGACCTAACTTGGCTAATAATCCAAGCGTGGTGCTGTCCAGCCCCTCTGCTTCAAGCATGTCGACAACAACACGCTTCACATTCTTAGTGCCAAAGATAGTCTCGATGTAACGAGTTAATGTACCGCATAGTGTGACCCGTACATCACCAGTAAACTTTAATAGATGATTGCCAAGCTGATCAGAAACGAGTATTTTCCCAGAATTCAAGCTACATTCCTCGGGCTAGCAAACACATGGAGACGTCATCTTGAGGATCTTCCAAGAAATCAACCGACAAGGCCGCTTTAAGAGATTCTAGGTTATCAGAGCTGTGCGCAAGAAAGCGCAGCAAGGTTTCTTCTTTATCAATTAGGTCTTTATCCGGCACCAAATCAAAAACGCCATCCGACAACAGTACCAACGCACAGCGCTCAGGTAAGACTATCTGCTCTACCTCCCATGATGCACTTTCAAAGATCCCAACCGGCTTTCCTTTCCCCGGTAAATATTGAGCGCAGCCGTCAACGATTATAATGGGCCGAGGCAGTTGGGCGCCAACCACATAACGCAAGGTGCTATTTTCGGTATCTAGGCACCCGGCCACAATGGTTAGATGCTTTCCTAACCCGGTTGCTAAGACTTGCTTGTTTACGTGCTCTAAAAGGCCCTCAGGAGCCGCTTTAAGGGCCTCATGGTCATTTTCAGCAACATGCCGCTGGATTACGCGACCAATCATAAACCTCAGCAGAACCGTCACAAATGCCGATGAGGCACCATGCCCAGAGACATCGGCAAAATAAAATACCAAGTAACGACCCAATACAAAGTTATACCCAACAAAATCACCGCTTAGATACAGTGATGGAGTAACAGAATGAGATATTTCATAGTCCTCAAAAATTAGCGGGCTTGCAGGCATTAGACTTTTTTGAACTTCAAGTCCTGCTAGTTGATCCTGCTTAAGCATATGCAAGCTATCTTGGAGTTCTAAATTAGCCGTTTCTAATCGTTGGCCATAGATCATTCGCTGCAGCCGCAAATCTGCAAATTCTTGAAGTCGAGTAAAGGATTCTTCGAGTTCGAGGCTAGACATATCTTCAAACCAAACATCAGCAATGCCAAGACGGAAAAAATCTATAGCTTTTGAGTGGGACAAATCGTCAAGTATCACTGTTAACAGATGTTTTGCAGCATACTCTTTGAGTAATGTGCTACTCGACAGGCCTTCGATCATATCCGGTGATGGAGAGAATGCCACTACCTGAGAAAAATCATCTTCACAAACGCCAGACAAGTCATTAAGGTCGGAGAGATACCGGCAATGATGGCCACCCCCTTCGATTCTTGACATTAATCGCTCAAGCTTGGCATTTTTCTCACCAACCAGAAAAACTGCGCTTTTAACTTCACCCATGAAAACTCGACTTAGTAATATCTTATAATTATTGTTGAAGCAAAAAATAGCCTATAAACACAAATAAAACCTGTTACATCTAATAATCGTCTAAATCATCAAAATCATCTTCAATAGCGCCATCACCGATAACATACTCTCTATTCTGAAGATAAACATCCCTTATGAATAAATATTCATCGCCACTGATAACATCATCAATACCCAATAAATCAGCCCGTAACGCAATTAAATCAATTCCCTTTATAGCGACTCGGACCGGCAGCCGATTGTTATAACTAAACGGGTCGAACAGGCTATCAACGAAGTTTGATGGCGCATCTCGAAACGTTGACGGACCAAAAAATGGCAACATTAAGTATGGCCCAGCCGGTACACCCCAGACCGCAAGAGTTTGACCAAAGTCTTCATCCTCTCCTGGTTGTAGGCCTGCTTTTTTTGCAACATCAAAAAACCCACCTAAACCAATGGTCGTATTCATCAGGAAACGTCCTGCATTATTGCCGGCTTGCCCAAACTTACCTTGCAAGGCGTTGTTAACTAGACTCGGAACTTCATCCAAGTTGGAAAAGAAATTCCTCAGTACTTGCCGCACTGGCTTCGGAGTAGCCTGATCATAAATAATGGCAATAGGTTTGATAATCACTGGATCTAGTAGATTGAAATTGAGCTCATAAAAAACGCGGTTAATCTCCTCCAACGGATCAACCTTCTGAATCTCCTCACTAAATGTAAAATGGGCGGAAGCTAGCAGCAGCAATACTAAAAAGGGTTTGAACATTTTTATTTCAACTTATCTCTCTGACAATAATCCATAAGCAAAGTATACTCTAGAGCTATTCGATAGTGTTCATTTGTTCACGCGTCAGACAAGTTTTCTACAGACCAACCAAAACATAATAGTTAATCCGGCAAAACCCGCCTTAGCTGATCACTCAAATCTAGCCATCTTGTGGCTAAACGTTTTTCCGAAACAGGCTTACGCGTTTTCAATTGTTGTGCAAATAGTGAGACTCGAAATTCCTCTATTAACCATCGAAACTCACGCAAAGACTGAGTAAGCTCAGGCGAAATTAGGTACTTTTTCACCTCAAATTGACCTAAGGGTGCGATAAAGGATTCGATAGTTTTGGTGTACTCATAATCTTTTTGAACGTGTGATAAAACTTTTCCAATTCTAAAATCTATCGCTCGAACATATCTTGAATATTGCAAGGTATCTTCTATCGATGCTTGGGCCAGCGTTTGAGCTGAAAACAACCAGGTTATTTGGGCCAGAATATCCTCTTTTGCGGTCTGCTCACTCACTGACATTGACCTTATGCGTTGCTGCTGAATATGCAGCGACGCTAATACTGATTCAATGGCATCACCATGCCGCCGAGCAAGTTCTACAACCTGCCCTATGCCAGACTTGTAAACAACATCAAATTCAATCTGATCCCTAACCACAACGTTATTTGGGAAAATAGCTTGCTTAAAGCTTGCCATAACAAGGGCCGACACAATGGCGTCACGAGAAATTAAACCAGCCGCCTTTAACTGTAGTTCTTTTCCCCGTAACAAATCTTTACTAAGATATTTACATTGATCTTTTCCTCGCAATACCGCTAGACGCAGTTGACCGTCCATTGAAATAGATTCGGCAACAGCAGGATTATCAACTAGCTCAATCGCAACCGAATGCTGATGATCTCGCAGTGCTGGCCAAGCTTTGATGTTCATATTTCCACGCGGCAAAACTACCTCAACAGGCAGTTCACCAAAGTCCCATTCAGTGATGTTATTTCGCGCAATAGTCTTCTCAGCTGATTCAGCTAGACTACTGTCAATGCGTTGTTTGAAATCTTTGCGTAATTGGCTAAGGTCTCTAGCCATACCGATTAGCTGACCTTGGTCATCCTGTAAAATAAAGTTCATCCGATACCAAGAATCTAGATTGTCGTAATTCCAGCTATCCCTCGATATTTTTTGCCCCGTTAATTTTTGTAACTGTTCACCCAAAACCTCAGTGATAGGGCGATCTTGAGCACTAATATTCAGTAATACTTTGTCAACATAATCAGGGACAGGGACAAATGTACGGCGGATATTCTTCGGCAACCCCTTCACTAGCGCAATACATTTGTCCCGCAACATTCCGGGGACTAACCAATCAAAAAAGTAGCGTGGTGATTGATGTAACAACGCTAAAGGCATAATTAGACTAACACCATCTTCGGCATGACCCGGCTGAAAGTGATATTGAAGACTATATTTAAAGTCATCTATCAGCAGTTGCTGAGGAAATTGTGCCTCTTCACTGGCCCCTAAGTTGCGTAATAAGAGCGATTTTTTGCTCATATATAACAGCCGGGCATCTTCTACCTCGGCCGTCTTGCGCCATTTTTCGAAATCAGGCAAGTTATAGACAGTTGATGGAACACGCTGATCATAATGGTCATAGATCACTATCTGCTCAGCCAACAGATCTCGGCGTCGGAAGCGGTCTTCTAAAGCCTGTAGCTCAGTGACTAGGCCCTGATTATGTGCGTAAAATTGACCCTTACCACGATAACCGTCCTCTACCAGAGCCTGCTGTATAAAAATCTTTCTCGCATCAATCGGGGCTATCTTGCCATAGACTACTCGCTTGCCTTCAACAATACTCAAACCAAACAGCGTCTGGCGCTCCTTGGCCATTACTTGACCAGACTTATGATGATAAAAAGGTTCGCTATGACTCTTTTTTACTAAATGTGACGCCAGTGATTCTAGCCACTCAGGATCAATCTTCGCCACATTGAGCGCATACTGCTTAGAGGTCTCCATCAAAGAACCCGCCATAATCCACTTTGGTGGTTTTTTGCTAAGGCCAGATGAGGGAAAGACAAAAAACTTACGGTTCCTGGTTCCTAAGAACTCCCATTTATCCTCGCGAATACCGACCTGCCCTAATAAACCTGACAGCAGAGATTGATGGATTGCCGTGTACTCAGCAGGCTTCTCACTATCTTTAAGTTTAAGCGTTCTACATGCAGTGTGCAGCTGCCGATGAAGATCTCTCCATTCACGCATACGTAAATAGGAAACAAACTGTGACCTGCAATACTTACTGAACTGATTAGTTGACAAACTTTGTCGTTTTTCTTCAAAGTGAGCCCACAGGTTGAGTAGCGATATAAAATCGGACTCGCTGTCCTGCCATTGTTTATGGGCTAGATCTGCTGCCTGCTGCTTTTCACCTGGACGCTCTCTGGGATCCTGGATACTTAAACCGCTGGCAATAACAATTAATTCGTTGAGTGAGCCATTATTACTTGATTCTAAAATCATTCTGGCTAGTCTTGGATCAACAGGCAATGAGACCAGCGTTTTCCCTAAAGGAGTCATCTTTCCTGCACTATTAACTGCCTGTAGCTCTTCAAGCAGTTTATAACCGTCACTGATTAATCGACTGTCAGGAGGATCAATAAATGGAAAATCCCGAATATCGCCGATCCGTAAATGAAGCATCTGCAAGATCACCGACCCTAAATTCGTCCTCACAATCTCTGGGTCAGTAAATGCTGGCCGAGCCTCAAAATCCTCTGCCTGATATAACCGATAACAAACACCATCAGCAACTCGACCGCAGCGCCCTGCTCTCTGGTTTGCACTGGCCTGAGAAATCGACTCAATCGGTAATCTTTGTACCTTACTCCGAAAACTATAGCGCGACACCCGTGCCCTACCAGTATCAATAACGTATCGAATACCCGGAACAGTGAGCGAGGTCTCGGCAACATTAGTACTAAGAATGACGCGACGACCCTTATGAGGAGAAAAGATTTTACTCTGCTCCGCTAGACTAAGACGAGCGTAAAGAGGAACTATTTCAGTGTGTGACAGTTGCGCTCGGCGAAGTGCCAAACTAGCCTCACGAATTTCTCTCTCTCCACTTAAAAAAACCAAGACATCGCCTGGTTTTTGATTTTGCTCAATATCTTCTAAGCAATCGACAATCGCTTGATTGCGATCTCTCTCGACAATATCCGGTCCACTATAAATAATCTCTACAGGAAATGTTCGACCCGAGACCTCTATCACCGGTGCCTTATCAAAATGCGTAGAGAATTTTTCGATATCAATGGTTGCCGAAGTGATGATCAGCTTTAGCTCAGGCCGCTTAAGCAATAAGCTTTTAAGGTACCCAAGAAGAAAATCAATATTGAGACTGCGTTCATGCGCTTCATCGATAATAATTGTATCGTATTTACTTAAATACCTATCACGCTGAATCTCAGCTAATAAAATACCATCAGTCATCAGTTTGATAAAACTATTGGGTGATGTTTGGTCTGAAAATCTAACCTGATAACCCACCGTATCACCCAAGGGTGACTTTAATTCTTGAGCGATTCTCTCCGCAACTGTGCGCGCGGCAATTCTGCGGGGCTGTGTATGCCCTATAAGGCCTCTGACTCCACGTCCTGCCTGCAAACATATTTTGGGTATCTGCGTGGTCTTACCGGACCCTGTCTCGCCCGCAATAATGACTACCTGATTGTTCTCTATTTGCAGCCTAATTTCCTCTGCACGAGCACTTACGGGCAAATCAGGATACTCAATTGATGGAAGCCTAAGTCTCCTAGCCTCTGCAGCATCCTGGGATTTAGCCACGGCTATACAGAGTTGTAGCCATTTTTTTGAGTTGTCTTTGGACTCTGACCTAGAGCTATTAAAGGTCCGCAAGGACCGAGTCAAACTGAACAAATCAGTACTCAAGACTCTCTGCACCAACTCTAGGGTAAGCCGATCTATTTGAACAGACGTGTTGGGAGCATTACTAGTAGAATCAAAACTATCGATATGAGACATAAAAAGCGCTACTCGGCTGTCTCCTGCCAGACACAGAATCCACTAGACTTCTTAATGGCTGCGAGCTTCTCTTCATGGCACAGTAATTCCTCAGCACTCGCCCGAACAATAGTTAGAGGCGCTCTATTACTTGGCAAGCGCCTAATGGACGTAGCCGTATTTATTTCACCAGTGTCCGAATCGGACTGTTGATTAATATTTAAATTAACTTGACCGCCAGTCATCAACAAATAGACGTCTGCGAGGATTTCAGCATCCAATAGCGCACCGTGGAGGTCGCGTTGTGAATTGTCTACGCCATAACGTTTACATAGCGCATCAAGGTTATTTTTTTGACCAGGATGTTTTTGCCGAGCAAGCGCAAGTGTGTCTATGATTTTACAACTAGAACCCAAAGGTGTCTGTTTGCCACTAAGTTTTTTTAATTCATGATTAATAAAGCCAACATCGAAAGGTGCGTTGTGGATCACCAATTCAGCGCCATCCAAAAATTGCAGAAAATCTGAGTTGATAGCAGCAAAAACAGGCTTATCCTCAAGAAACTGATCAGTAATACCATGCACCTCCATCGCCCCTTCATCTACTTTGCGCTGAGGGTTAATGTATTGATGATAGTGACGGCCAGTCAGTTTACGATTAACCATTTCCACACAACCAATCTCAACAATTCGATGGTCTTGGGAGGTCTCTAAACCGGTAGTCTCTGTGTCTAAAACGATCTGTCGCATCTTTGTCTACTATGTAGTGTGATTGGTATTAAGCTTTAATGGGTGGCTCTAAAGCTCATCTATTCCTCGATTAGCTAAATCATCAGCAATTTCGTTCTCTCTATGCCCGCTGTGCCCTTTGACCCACTGCCAGTCTATACTATGCACCCCGATCAACGCATCGAGTTTCTGCCATAGATCGACATTTTTAACCGGCTTTTTACTGGCTGTTTTCCAACCTCTTTTTTTCCAATTTGGCATCCATTCCTGAATCCCTTTAAGAACATAGGTAGAGTCGGATGTTACTTTAACGTCGCAAGGTCGCTTTAAGGCGGCTAAGGCTTCAATAACGGCAGTCAGCTCCATCCGGTTATTGGTGGTCTCAGGTTCACCACCAAAAAGTTCCTTTTCCTCTGCCCCAAACCGCAGCAAAGCACCCCAGCCCCCGGGCCCAGGATTACCTCGACAAGCGCCATCAGTAAAAATCTCTACACTACTCATTATTTATCTCTGTGACTAAAATTAATGCTCCGCAGAGCCTTTATCTATAACTTTTTTTGAACCCACAGACTGACTAGCAGATGCCGTTAATCGCTCACGTGCAGCGGCCTTCCAGCTTCGCGATGAATTAGAAATAACTCGGCTCACTCGCTTGACTGCATGGATCATATAAAAATTACCCAACGGTAGCCCAACTTTTTTACAGCCGAGGTCCCACCTGCGCCCCAATTTAAAATTTTCATCGCTTCCTACTATTACAGATGGGTCGGCTCTATATCCAAAAGGCCACTGATGAGCGCCATGATGAGTAGAGTCTACCTCAAAGTTCAGTAGCGTTAACCAATCTATTAGACGTCCCATACGAAGGCTATGAAACCGATATTGAGGACTTTTAGACAATAGCTGCATAGGACGTTTAGCCAACCCCATAGGTCCAAATGGATCTAAAGCACAGACTACAAGATGCCCGCCCGGCGCTATTACTCGGCATACCTCTGCAAGTACTGATTGTGGGGATACTGAAAACTCAAGCATATGTTGAAGTAAGACAACATCAACCACATCTGACGGTAAAGGGAGCTCATTCAAATCAACGACCGCGGAGACATCGGTACTGCGGTCCGGAGTATGGGTTTGAAAATTAAACCTATGTATCTGAGAAAACTCATTGGCAGACTGCGTATCAGTGGCTAGTCCGAGATGCATGAACCGATACCCAGGTAACGCTGAATATTTTTCTGCGATAAGATCGCGTTCGGTAGCCAAAACATAGCTCCCAAAATCACTCTTAGCCCATCGTGTGAGATGTTCAGCCGTGAATTCGAGCTCTTTTATTGAAAATCGTTCCAACACTTGTTTTTTATTCTCAAGATTGACTTAGTGGACGAAGTAACTATACGCCCTTTAAAAGCAACAGTATGACGGTTGAACAATCTAAAAACCACCGTAGTAGCTTCCACTACAATGGCACGACACACTAGACCTGCAATGTACTGAATGTCCATATACGCATCAATAATCGATATTTTTAGTGACGCTTGGTGTAATCGGTTAATTGTTTGTCTAATGCCGATAACCTCGCTACACTCACCGCCTAAAAATCCCAATGAGATCTCTGTGAAATCAGCCTCTGAACTAATTTGTTGCAGCACTACGCTATGGCTCCTTTTGTCCCTGTCAGGCTGCGCAGCTACACCGTTATCAATAGGAGAAAAAGATGTGCCTGCAGAGCCCGTTGAGCTGCTTCAAGTGGCGGATACTTTACCGCAAAGTGCTAATCAGCCCATAGAGTTACAAAAAGACATCACAACTACGACGGTGCCGATCTTACCTGACATAAGTATCGAATCAACCAAACTGCAAGTAGGCCTTTGGCACCGTATTCGTGCCGGTTACCAACTAAATATCGAAAACTACCCTGCCAGTGTATTGGAACAGCGTGACTGGTACATTAAACACCCTCGGTATATATCAACTGTGATCAACCGAGCTAACCCGTTTATTCACTATGTCACCGAACAGTTGTCGGATGCTGGTTTGCCTTTGGAGCTAGTTTTACTACCCATAATAGAGAGCACCTATGATGCTTATGCCTACAGTCCCAGTCATGCAGCGGGACTATGGCAATTTATTCCAGCAACAGCGCGTAGGTTTGGTTTAAACCGAGATCGTTGGTATGACGGACGCAGAGATGTTGTTGCATCAACCAATGCTGCCATTGCATACCTCTCTTATCTACATCGACGTTTTGATAATGACTGGTTACTTGCACTGGCTGCTTATAACGCTGGGGAGGGTACAGTTGGAAAAGCAATCAGAGCAAATATAAAACGTGGGAAGCCGACTGATTTTTGGCATCTCAAATTGCCTAAAGAGACTCGTAGCTATGTGCCAAAGCTACTTGCATTAGCGTCTGTGATTCAAGATTCAGAGTCTTTAAACATAACTCTTCCTGATGTAAAAAACCAAGCCTACTTTGATATTGTTCATATCGAAAAACAGATTTCACTTTCTAAAGTGATGGAAATTACTGACGCAGACTATTGGCTATTTAGTCAACTTAATGCAGGATATCGACGCTCAATAACTCCACCACAGGGTACCTATCGCCTATTAATACCTACTGACAAGTCCGCTTTGTTCTTAGAATTTCTTAAAACGAACGACCCAAAAAACTGGATTCCACATACAGAATATATTGTTGTCAACGGCGACTCTCTGTCTCAAATTGCTGCTCGGTTTAATTCTCACACTGACACGATTAAAAACAGTAATAACTTAACCAGCGACCAGATTCGAATAGGGCAGTTACTCACCATACCCAATAGCAACTCCGAGGTCGCTGCGTCAGATACAACCGGTAGATATCAATTAACGCGTCACGAAGTTGTTTCTGGGGATTCTCTATCATCGCTGGCAAAAAAGTATAGTACTTCTGTTAAGGAGCTGCGAATGCTGAATGCTCTCGGAGGGGAACTTATTAAAATTGGTCAAGTACTTGAAATACGCTCACCTAATCAAGTAAGCAAAGCTGTGTCATTAAGAAAGATTTCTTATAAAGTGAGGCGTGGGGACTCTCTCTACAATATTGCGAAAAACTTTGCACTATCCATTGCTGATATCACCAATTGGAACGGTATAAACAAAAAAAGTTACCTACAGCCAGGTCAACGATTGACGCTATATATTAACCCAAGAAATATTTAAGCTTTTATCATAGACAAAAATAAAGGCGGATTACCCGCCTTTATTTTGCATATCAAACCACCAGCTTACTGCACAACATCAGCCTTCTCTCTCAGCGTTTCCTGGTAGGCTAAGACATCTCGACCAGCCTTTATTGATAGAGTAGCTGCGGCTAGAGATCCTCTGGCTTCTTTACCTAAGGCACCAAGATCGCCCGAAACGACTTTCGTCAACTCTGCCACTACATAGTCGCCATTACTCATGTAAAACCCATCAATCACGCTCTCTGAAGCAGGAATCGGGAAGGCAAACACTCTTGATCTAACCTCAGCATTAACATCCGTACCGCGACGATTTACAGAATTACCGACCTGCCAGGCAAGACCCCTGTCTTTAGCAACCCTTTCAACAGAACTTCCAGCGACTATCTCGGCAAGTAAAACTGCGCCTTTCTCCGCGAGCATTCTCGCTGACTCACTAGCTGTAAGGGCAGACACCACAGAACTTCTAACTTCAGAAAGTTCTTTCTGACGCTCACTAATAAATTGATTAAGTTTCAAAACAACATATCGATCATCGCCTAGATCAATAACTTCACTAGCATACTTGTCCTCAACTACCTCAGAGCTAAAGGCTGCAGCACTTACTTTGGCAAGACCCGTAATGCCCTGCCCACCCGACCGAGAGAATGCCCCTGAGGTTTTAAGCTCTAAACCTACATCTTCAGAGACTTCTTTAAGTGACTCTGCGTTGTAACTTAGCTCTTTAAGGAGCTCTACCTTAGCAATAAGCTGGTCGGTAGTTGCTTCTCTCATCAGTTCACGCTCTATCCGAGAAGATTCGTCTGCCAGCACATAAGTGTCCTGCTGGATATCCATCAATTTTAGGAAGTGGACACCTGCGTCCGTAGTGACAGGGCTAGAAACCTCGCCCAACTCAAGCGCTGCCAATGCAGTCTCAAAGGCCTCAGGAAAGGTATCCCCGGAGGTATAGCCAAGATCTCCGCCGATCTCTGCAGATGCAAAGTCGTCAGAATACTCTCTGGCTAACTCACCAAATAGACCTCCAGCAACAATTTTACCCTGGATTTCGGCGATTAAATCATCACTAGGATCTTCCAATAAGATATGTGCGACCTGACGAGATTCAGCCAAATCCAACGTAGTAAGTTCCTCTTCAAAGCGCGCCAAAATTTGATCACTCGATACTAATGCTGAATCGGCAAGTTTTGCCGGGCTCAACTCTATATAGTCGACTATTACTTGAGCTTCAGTCTCATACGAAGATAGATTTTCCTGATAATACTGAGTTATTTGCTCCTCTGTAAGGACAATCGAGGCCTCGATCGGCGCAACTGGGAGAGTAAGATAATAAAAATCTCGTTTCTGTTCAGTGACGGCAGCTAAAGCCGACAATTCAAGTTCTGTAACAAAACCAGTACCTGTAATACCCATTATAAGTTGCTGGACAGTCATATCATTAACGAGCATTTCCTTAAAACTAGCACTGGTATAACCCTGCTGCTGGAGAGCAAATCGATATCTATCTTGATCAAAGCTACCGTCAGACTGGAATGCCTCATTATTGACAATATATTCATTAATTGTCTGCGCAGACATACTCATTCTTTGGCGCTGAGAAGCCTGCGACAAAAGTTCTCTGCCTATTAGCTGTTCTACCACACTGGGGCGAATCAACTCATCATCAAGCAAGGACGCGTCCAGACCAGCATTTTCATTCAGTATTCTTTGTTTCTGTGAGGAAATAGCACGCGCTACCTCTAATTCAGTAATCGTTGCTCCGTTAACGACCAAAGCAGCATCAGCTCCGCTCCCGCTAAGCAATGCTGTGCCGGTACCAGACAACACGAATATAGCACCGATCACAATTGTAATACCGAGCGCAAAGCCTTTCATATTGGTTCTAAAACTATCTAACATTCTACCTTCCCTAATTGTAAAAAAGGCGCATCAAAGATGCGCCTCTAAAGTCCGAGAAAATCCGTAAGGATTCCCCAGGCAATTATTAATTTACTGCGTCTTTCAATGCCTTACCAGCTTTGAAGCTAGGAACATTAGCAGCCTTAATCTGGATTTCAGCACCAGTTTGAGGATTACGTCCAGCACGCGCTGCGCGATGCTTAACTGAGTATGTTCCAAAACCAACTAAAGACACCTGGTCACCATTTTTCAATGCGCCAGTGATTCCTTCGATTGCAGAATCTAGTGCGCGTCCAGCAGAAGCTTTAGAAATGTCTGCGCCTGCAGCGATAGCATCAATCAAATCAGATTTATTCACGGTATTCCCCTTTTTTTTTGGAAGTAATTTAAATACGTTAAAGGCGCATCGAATCCATTTGATATCACCAATTTCAAGTAAACATGCAGTCCCTAGCCCCTTTATACCAATTGCGGCCGCATGCGGTCAAGCAGTCTCTTTAAAATAGACCAAAATAGTTGGAACCTAGTGCGTACTGGGCCTCTGATTGGCCTCTGAGTCGGATATAGAGGAACTAGCCTTAACAAAATCTGATTGGCTGAGGGGCTGTGGCTTTTCGTCTAAAGCAATAGCCAAAACCTCATCTATCCACTTAACAGGACATATATTTAAATCCGCTTTGATGTTATCGGGGATTTCTTTCAAATCACTGGCGTTATCGTGGGGAATAATTACAGTTTTAATACCTCCGCGATGAGCAGCAAGAAGCTTTTCTTTTAATCCTCCAATCTTTAGAACCTGCCCCCGCAAAGTTATCTCACCCGTCATAGCAACATCTGCCTTGACCGCAATGTTGGTGAGAACCGATACCAGGGCTGCACACATACCCACGCCGGCAGACGGCCCATCTTTAGGCGTCGCACCCTCAGGCACATGAATATGCAGATCATTTTCTTGGTAAAAGTCCCGGCGGATCCCCAATAGTTGCGCTCTACTCCGAACCACCGTTAACGCAGCTTGAATCGACTCCTGCATTACATCTCCGAGAGATCCCGTCTTGATAACCTTTCCCGAACCCGGAATTGCGGATGTCTCTATGGTAAGTAATTCTCCACCCACTTGAGTCCATGCTAAACCGGTAACCTGCCCAATTTGATTCTCAGCTTCAGCTCGACCATAGTCGAACTTACGCACACCCAACGCATCTTCTAGCTCCCCAGACCCAATATATTCGGCATTAGTCTCGTTAAAACGAACATGTTTAGTGACTGTCTTGCGGCAGATCTTCGCGATGTCTCGCTCAAGCCCTCTTACGCCCGCCTCCCTAGTGTAATAACGAATAGTATCCTTTATGGCGTCTTCACTAATAGTCAACTCAGCAGGCTTTAAACCATTAGTCTTTAGCTGTTTAGGCACTAAATACTTTTCTGCAATCTTTACCTTTTCATCTTCGGTATATCCAGGAATTCGAATCACTTCCATACGATCCAATAAAGGACCAGGAATATTCATCGAGTTTGCTGTACAGATAAACATCACCTCAGAAAGATCGTAATCAACCTCCAGGTAGTGATCATTAAAAGTGTGGTTTTGTTCTGGGTCTAACACTTCTAATAGTGCCGACGCTGGGTCTCCTCGTTGATCCATACCCATCTTGTCAATTTCATCGAGTAGAAATAGCGGATTTTTAGCACCTACTTTGGAGAGCTTCTGAATCAGCTTCCCAGGCAGGGAACCAATGTAAGTACGACGATGCCCCCTTATTTCAGCTTCGTCACGAACGCCGCCAAGACTCATCCGGATAAACTTTCGTCCAGTAGCGCGCGCTATAGACTCTCCTAAAGACGTTTTACCCACGCCCGGAGGGCCCACTAGGCAAAGTACAGGCCCCTTCAGGGTTTTTACTCGCTTTTGTACTGCAAGAAACTCAAGGATTCGTTCTTTGACTTCATCAAGTCCGTGGTGATCCTCGTTGAGAGTATTCTCTGAATTGACAAGATCATGCTTCACACGCGTACGTTTTTTCCAAGGAACGCTAATCATCCAATCGATATAATTCCTGAGTACTGAAGCCTCTGCGGACATCGGCGACATCATTTTTAACTTACCCAATTCAGACTGCGCCTTCTCTAAGGCGGCTTTAGGCATACCGGCACCCTTAATTTTATTCTCGAGCTGATCCAGTTCCGACAAACCCTCATCTAGATCTCCCAGTTCCTTCTGAATAGCCTTCATCTGTTCGTTTAGGTAGTACTCACGTTGGCTTTTCTCCATTTGCTTTTTAACGCGCCCACGAATCCGTTGCTCAATCTGGAATAGATCAATCTCTGCCTCCATCAAGCTCATGAGATGCTCAAGCCTTAAAGTCAGATCCCCAATCTCTAGCACTTCCTGCTTTTGCTGAAGAGAAAGCGTCATATGAGATGCAATCGTGTCGGCTAGCCTATTCGCATCCTCTATGCCACTAACAGTTGCAATCACTTCAGGTGGTATTTTCTTACTGAGATTCACATACTGCTCAAACAAACTGGTTGTCGACCGCACTAAAGCCTCGGTTTCTTCTTCCAAAATGTCATTCCCGTTAAGGGCTGTCGCGTTAGAACTCATCAATGATTCTTTATCGATCGTTGCCTCAACACGAACTCGATCAAGGCCCTCTACCAATACTTTAAGCGTACCATCTGGCAATTTGAGCATTTGTAGAATTGTGGCTAGAGTTCCAACTTCATAAACATCAGTAACACCTGGGTCGTCTTCCAAATGATCTCTTTGAGCAACCAAAATAATTTGTTTTTCACCTTCCATGGCAGACTCTAAGGCAATAATTGATTTTTCTCTGCCAACAAACAGCGGAACAACCATATGCGGATATACCACAACATCACGCAGTGGTAAGAGTGGGTAGATAGTGTCCTTGGAATCGGGGGTTGATAGAACCATTTTAGCCTCAGTATTTACGTACTTCCTTGTCGCCATTTTAGCCGCGACCCATATTTATTATATTGGGACAAAAACCGAAATAACAATAGGAGTGTCACCAACAGTATAAAAATTATTTGAGTATTAGCGACAGACACAAAAAAGGCGACTTTCGCCGCCTTTTTTTAGCCTTCCTCAGAAGACAGTTTTTTAGGTTCTGCCTGTTCATAAACCAGCAACGGTTCGTTGTCACTGTTGATGACCGCAGCATCAACTACCACTTTGACCACATCAGTCTCAGATGGAATTTTGTACATCGTATCAAGCAGCACAGTCTCTAGGATAGAGCGTAAACCACGCGCCCCTGTCTTCCGATCTATGGCTTTCTCAGCGATTGCATCCAGCGCATCAGTCCGAATATCTAATTCAACATCTTCCATAGCTAGGAGAGCTTGATATTGCTTTACCAATGCATTCTTTGGTTTGACAAGGATATTGACAAGTGCTTCTCGATCTAACTCCTGCAGCGTAGCAACAACTGGCAGACGACCAATAAATTCAGGTATCAAACCATAACCAATAAGGTCACTTGGCTCGACTTGGAGTAGCGTTTCACCAATAGACTTCTGTGAAGCTTTGCTATTTACCTGAGCGCTAAATCCAATACCACCTTTCTCCGACCGGTCACGGATCACTTTTTCTAACCCGGAGAACGCACCGCCGCAAACAAATAATATGTTCGATGTATCAACTTGCAAAAATTCCTGCTGAGGATGCTTCCTACCACCCTGTGGTGGCACAGAAGCGACGGTTCCTTCAATTAACTTTAGTAAGGCTTGCTGAACACCCTCGCCAGAAACATCACGTGTGATTGACGGATTGTCTGATTTTCGCGAAATTTTATCAATCTCATCGATGTAGACTATTCCCCTCTGGGCTTTCTCTACATCGTAATCACATTTCTGTAATAATTTCTGGATAATATTTTCAACATCTTCGCCAACATAACCCGCTTCGGTGAGCGTCGTAGCATCTGCGATAGTAAATGGAACATCTAAAAGGCGCGCTAAGGTCTCCGCAAGAAGCGTTTTACCACTACCCGTGGGACCGATTAGCAAAATGTTACTTTTCCCTAATTCAATATTAGTTTTATCGGCGTTCGGCTGCTCGCTAACCTGTAGACGCTTGTAATGGTTATAGACCGCAACAGAGAGGATTCGCTTAGCCCGCTCTTGACCAATCACATACTCGTCCAAAATTGTTTTTATTTCTGTTGGTACAGGCAGTTTCTCGGCGGCTGATTCGGACTCAACAGCCAGTGATTCTTCCGAAATTATATCGTTGCATAAATCAACGCATTCATCACAAATATAAACGGATGGACCGGCAATTAAACGTCGGACTTCGTTCTGATTTTTCCCACAAAAGGAACAAAAAAGAAGCTTTCCGCCATCACCTAGACTACCAGTATCACTCATTACTCTCTCCTGCTTTAAAGCAGTGCATTTCGAGCACTGTTGTTAACAAATTACTTCCGAAGACTACCCAATCTAGGATCTTTTGTCTAGAACCTGATCAACAAGTCCATAATCCTTAGACTCTTCAGCGCTCATAAAGTTATCACGTTCAGTGTCTTCAGTTACTTTATCGACAGATTGGCCGGTATGATGAGCCATGAGGTTATTCAACCGTCCTTTGATTTTCAGAATTTCCTGAGATTGGATATGGATATCCGTTGCCTGGCCCTGTGCGCCGCCACTTGGCTGATGAATCATGGTCCGAGCATTAGGCAGACAGAATCGTTTCTCTGGCGCGCCAGCTGCTAATAAAAATGCGCCCATAGAGGCTGCCTGACCAATACACATGGTACTGACGTCCGGCTTGATAAATTGCATAGTGTCATAAATAGATAAACCAGCGGTGACAGAACCGCCCGGAGAATTGATATATAAATGGATGTCTTTATCTGGGTTTTCAGACTCAAGAAACAACATTTGAGCCACAATCAAATTGGCCATATGGTCTTCGACCTGCCCAACCATAAAAATAACACGTTCTTTGAGGAGTCGTGAGTAGATGTCATAGGCTCGCTCACCTCTTGATGTCTGCTCGACCACCATGGGAACCATACCGGTTGCTTCTACATCCAAACCGCCTAAACCATTACCAAACTGCTGAAAATTCATTATTACCTCGCTCATTTAAATCGTGGGAAGCTTACTAAACTTTATACGGTGATCTTCAGTAAGCTGGATCTTCGTACCCAGTCATCCAGCACTGAGCGCTGAAAATAAGAACTACGCCTCAGAGCCTGGTTCTGGGTCTGGCTTTATCGCATCTTCGTAAGAAAGATTTTGTTCTTTTATCTTTGCTTTCGCCAATACTAGCTCAGTTACTTGGTCTTCTAAAACGACGCCTTCAACCGAACTCAAAAGTTCAGGCTTACTATAATAGTAGTCAACAACCTCTTTGGGTTGCTCGTAGGTAGATGCAATCTCATCCACTCTAGCTCTAACTTGCTCTTCGTCTGGGCTCAACTCTTCAACTTTGACAATTTCAGAAACAATCACACCAAGAGCCGCACGGCGCTCGGCCTTTTCTTTAAACATGTCATCGGGCAACATGCTCAGATCAATTTGTTGGCCGCCGCCAAATTGCTGGACCATCTGCTGCTTTAACTGAATGATTTCATTAGCAACGAGCGCTGTGGGGAGTTCAACCGGATTAAGCTTGAACAACTGCTCCATTACGCGATTCTTAACTTTGGTACGAATCGCATTACGCAATTCACGTTCCATATTGGCAAGCACGTCCTCACGGAATTTTTCTTCACCACCTGACTCTACACCAAACAACTTGAAAAACTCATCATCCATCTTAGGAAGTGCTTTGGATGCAACAGAATTAACCTTTACAGCAAATTCAACAGCAGCTCCTTTGAGTTCATCTGCATGGTAATCCTCAGGGAAAGACAGCTTCAAAACTGTCTCTTCACCAGCGGACAGACCCTCGAGGCCTTTCTCAAAACCCGGGACCATGGAGCTGGAACCTAATACCAAGTCCTGACCTTCGGCTTTGCCACCATCGAACTCTTCACCGTCGCGAGTACCGACGTAGTCAATGTTTACCTGGTGACCATCTTTTGCTTTCTTCTTGCCAACTTTGAACGACGACTGCTGATTACGAAGCTGTTCAATCATTTTCTCGACATCAGCGTCAGTAACTTCAGAGGCAGGACGATCAAGTTTAACCTTAGTTAAAGCCTTGAGTACTACTTCAGGAAAAACTTCAAAGACAGCCATAAACTCAAGGTCTTGGCCTTCTTTATCTGACAAGTCATTTATCTGAGGCTGCCCAACCGGCTTTAGATCTTCCTGCTGAATGGCTTCATAAAAACTAGAATTAACTATTTCACCCACAACTTCTTGGCGAACGCCTTTACCATAGTGCTGCTTGACCACTTTGAGAGGAACTTTACCTTTTCGGAAACCCTTAATAGAAACGGTTTTTGTCGCTTTCTGAAGTCGGTTAGTGACTTCTTGATCAATTTTTTCGGCAGGCACACCAATCTTCAGCTGACGCTCTAGACCTGTGCTCGACTCAATAGACACCTGCATGGGCTATCCTCATGGTAAGACATTAAAATTTGGTACGAAAGGAGAGACTCGAACTCTCACGGGTTGCCCCACTGGAACCTAAATCCAGCGCGTCTACCAATTCCGCCACTCTCGCATAGAGATTTATTCAAAAGACACCTATAGACTCGGCTAAAAAAGGGTTGGTAAGCCCCGTCTCTCTGAACGGCGAGGATTTTGCCACAGCACCCCCTAATCAGCAACTAATTGTCACCGAAATACGCAGTTTATCTGCCATCATTTTGCAGAAATATACTTTCCACACAAAATAGTGCGTGATAATCGGATAAATCGTCTAACAAATTAGTCAAGTCTACCCGAGCTAATTGTCTTTATTGCTCTCTCCAGTCAATGTAAAATAAGTATAGGCTACAAAAAAATAGTAATGAGAGTGATTAATTATGCATATTGACGAATTTTCTAACCTTAAATCATTTGAAGTTACCATCGATGATCATCAAATTGCGGAAGTTCGACTTAATAGACCCACTGCCATTAACGCTATGAATACTGACTTCTGGCGAGAACTACCCGCCATTATTAACACCTTAGATAATCTGGGGTCAGTGCGAGTCGTTATTCTATCTGCAGCGGGTAAGCATTTTACTGCGGGAATGGATCTTCAAGTCTTTGAGGACATGACAACTGAAAACAATATCGAACCTGCGAGAGCGGCAGAGAAACAGCGGCGCTGGATAATAGCTCTGCAGGATGTATTTAGCGCATTAGAAAAATCACGAATGCCCGTTATTTCTGCTATTCAGGGCGCCTGCATTGGCGGCGGTGTCGACATGATTTGTGCTACAGATATACGGCTCTGCACGAGTAACGCCTTCTTCAATATTAAGGAAACTGAATTAGGTATTACCGCGGACATTGGAACGCTCCAAAGAATTCTGCATGTAATGCCCTCCGGGCTAGCCAGAGAACTCGCCTACACCAGCAGAAATTTTGCGGCGGATGAAGCGTTAAAATGTGGGTTCGTTAATAACGTCTATGACTCACAAGAAGAGATGCTTAACGCTGCACATCAGTTGGCCAGAAGCATTGCTAAACACAGTCCAATGGCGGTGAATGGCGTGAAGGAAATGCTCAACTACAGTCGCGATCATTCTGTTGCTGATAGCTTAAATCATATGGCAACATGGCAAGGAGGCATGCTGCAAAATCAGGATATTTTAGAGGCCATGACTGCGGCTAAAGAAAAAAGAGTACCCAGCTTTGACGATTTACTGCCTTTGACTGCCGCGGAAGGCAACTAATTAAGCAATCAGTTTGTTACTCCCTTACGGCAATCTGGGTATTTCGATTTGGCCATGCTTACTGAAAAGGCCGTTATTCACTCCATAAGGGATAAAATGCCTTGCAACTAGCGCTTATTGAAACCATGATTGCCGCCCGTAAATTCACTCGACTAACTACAATAGATTATGGCTGCCAAAAAACACAGTGACATCGCTTCATCCAATATAGACCCTATGGCTCTGCGCAATGCGCTTGGAAGCTTCGCTACGGGTATTACTGTGGTGACTGCCCTCGGCAAAGACGGCCAAAGAGTAGGCATGACTGCAAACAGCTTTAACTCTGTTTCTCTATCCCCCGCCTTAGTCCTGTGGAGCATTGATAAAGCCTCTAATTGTTTCGATGACTTTATTCAGGCAGAACATTATGCGATTCATATATTGAGCGCAGACCAACAATCTATCTCTGACCAGTTTGCTAAGAGCGGCGGTGATAAATTTGCTGGACTTGAGTGCACAGAAAACCACGCCGGAGTGCCTCTCTTGCCTAAATGCAGCGCTTATTTTGAATGCAGCATCGCGCACCAATATGATGGTGGAGATCATATTATTTTAGTTGGCAGCGTTGCCAATTTTGTTGACTCAGGAACAGAGCCACTCATTTTTTATCGCGGTGACTACAAAAAACTATAAATCGCGCAATCAGTTAAGTGTCTAGCTCTAAAATATCAGCCTCCAAGATCACTTTATAGCCCTTAATGACGCCAAGTTTTTCTAACTTGTTCATGCGAGGGATCACCGCATTACGGAATAAAGTCACATGACGAGATAAATCGCTCACCGATAGTCGCGCATTGCTTGTTAATGCCTGAATAATCTTATTATCAAAATCATCTAGTTCTAGTGACACAAACAGCCAAAAACCTTACGTTGACGTTAACGTAATATACGCCTAAAATAGAACAAATTCTAAACGCTGCGAGCAACACTTATGACAAATATTGTCACCTCTTCTGCTGAATACAGCATCACTGATCTGTGTAAAGAATTTGGGGTTACCACTCGTACCGCTCGATATTACGAAGATATTGGACTGCTCAGCCCATCTAGACGTGGCCAAACGCGAGTCTATAGTGCTGCAGATCGTACTAGACTTCGACTGATACTTAGAGGTAAGCGACTAGGTCTATCCCTCGAAGATTCTCGACAAATAATTGATATGTATGAACCTGGAAAAACCAATATAGATCAACTCAATAGCCTAGTTGATGCGATTCGTCAGCAGCGTGAAAAACTAAATCAACAACTGGATGATATTGGCAACCTTTTAAAGGACCTAAATAAAGCCGAAGCCGCATGCATTGATGCGCTCAAAACCAATGGAGACAGCTAACCTATGAACACACCCTACCCTACCCTAAATTTTAATCTTGGCGAAGATATCGACATGCTTCGTGATAGTGTTTTCCAGTTCTGCAGTAAGGAGATTGCGCCCCGCGCTGCCGACATAGACAGCAGTAACGAATTCCCTATGGATCTGTGGCTCAAGCTGGGGGATATGGGGCTCTTAGGCATAACAGTTGAAGAACAATACGGTGGCACAGGCATGGGCTATCTTGCTCACAGTGTCGCAATGGAAGAAATATCTCGGGCTTCAGCCTCAGTTGGCTTGTCCTACGGCGCTCACTCAAACCTGTGTGTAAATCAATTGCACAAAAATGGTACCGAAGAGCAAAAGCGCAAATATCTACCCAAGCTCTGCTCAGGTGAGCATGTTGGCGCACTGGCCATGAGTGAACCCAATGCGGGCTCCGATGTAGTAAGTATGAAGCTAAAAGCTGAAAAGCATGGCGATTACTACGTACTCAATGGGAGCAAAATGTGGATCACCAATGGACCAGACGCAGACACCTATGTTATTTACGCTAAAACCGACACTACCGCAGGCTCTAAAGGCATTACCGCTTTTATTGTCGAACGCGACTACCCAGGCTTCTCTCGCCAACAGAAACTCGATAAATTAGGCATGCGTGGGTCAAATACCTGTGAGCTTATGTTTGAAAACTGTCAGGTTCCTGCTGAAAACATTCTTGGCGGTGAAGGTCGTGGCGTCGCAGTACTCATGTCAGGTCTTGATTACGAGCGCACAGTATTATCTGGCGGACCAGTAGGCATCATGCAAGCCTGTCTAGATGTGGTACTACCCTACATTCACGAGCGCAAGCAGTTCGACCAGCCGATTGGCGAATTTCAGCTTATGCAAGGCAAAATTGCCGATATGTACGCAGATTTAAATGCCTCTCGCGCCTATCTCTATGCGGTCGCCAGAGCCTGTGACCTTGGCCAAGACTCCCGCAAAGATGCTGCTGCGGTCATCTTATTTACCGCAGAGAAAGCCACACAGATGGCCCTGCAGGCCATTCAGGCGCTGGGCGGTAACGGCTACACCAATGACTACCCCGCAGCGCGCTTACTGCGTGACGCCAAACTCTATGAAATCGGCGCCGGCACCTCTGAGGTGCGACGCATGCTGATTGGCCGCGAACTTTTTGCTGAAAGCGTTTAAGGAGTTTTTATGTCGATAATCAACAGTAAAATCAGCACAAACAGTGCAGAATTTGTAGCTAATGCAGAGGCAATGCAAGTCAAGGTCGACAATCTCAAAACTACGCTAGCCCATATTTTTAAGGGCGGTGGTATCAAATCGTGTGAACGCCATGTTAGCCGCGGTAAATTATTGCCTCGAGAGCGCGTTGAGGGGTTGTTGGATCCTGGGTCACCCTTTCTAGAATTGTCAGCATTAGCGGCCCATGATGTTTATGGTGAAGAAGTACCTGCCGCTGGCATTATCACGGGCATTGGTCGTGTCAGTGGTCAAGAATGCGTCATCGTTGCTAACGATGCTACCGTAAAAGGCGGAAGCTACTATCCTCTCACTGTAAAAAAACACCTGCGCGCCCAAGCTATCGCTGCGGAGAATAACTTACCCTGCATTTACTTGGTCGACTCTGGTGGTGCCAATCTACCTAGGCAAGACGAGGTATTCCCGGACCGAGAGCATTTTGGGCGCATCTTTTTTAATCAGGCTAACATGTCGGCGCAAAATATCCCGCAAATTGCCGCGGTCATGGGCTCCTGTACTGCCGGTGGAGCTTATGTTCCAGCTATGGCTGATGAGTCCATTATTGTAAAAGAACAGGGCACTATTTTTCTGGCTGGACCACCCTTAGTCAAAGCGGCCACGGGTGAAGTGGTCACTGCGGAAGACCTTGGTGGTGGTGACGTGCATGCACGCATTTCCGGTGTTGCCGATCATTTGGCTAACAATGATCATCACGCGCTGGATCTTGCTCGTAAAGCGGTATCTAGACTTAACCGAGTCAAACCCATCAATGGCGATCTAAAAGAAGCTATTGAACCGGCCTATGATGCCCAAGAAATATACGGCATTGTGCCTGCAGATTCGCGTAAATCTTATGATGTCCGCGAAATCATCGCACGCATTGTCGACGGGTCTGATTTCGACGAGTTCAAATCACTGTATGGCACCACTCTGGTGTGTGGGTTTTCACGCATCTTTGGCTACCCAGTGGGCATTGTCGCCAATAACGGTATTCTCTTTGGTGAATCGGCGCAGAAAGGTGCGCACTTTATTGAACTCTGCGCTCAGCGCAAGATTCCATTAGTGTTTCTACAAAATATCACCGGATTTATGGTGGGTAAGCAATATGAGAACGACGGCATAGCCAAGCATGGTGCCAAGATGGTAACCGCCGTTGCCACCGCCAATGTCCCTAAATTTACGGTACTGATTGGCGGCTCTTTTGGCGCAGGTAATTATGGTATGTGCGGTCGCGCCTATGATCCACGGTTTATGTTTATGTGGCCCAATGCACGCATTTCTGTCATGGGCGGCGAGCAGGCAGCTGGCGTATTAGCACAAGTCACCAGAGACAAGTATGAACGTGATGGTGCCGAGTGGAGCACTGAGGATGAAGCCAGTTTCAAACAGCCTATTATTGATGATTACGAGCATCAAGGTCACCCCTACTATGCCTCTGCGCGGCTTTGGGATGACGGTGTGATTGACCCTGCAGATACTCGCATGGTGTTAGGCCTGTCAATTTCTGCCAGTCACAACCGAGTCATTGAGGATACCAAGTTCGGTATCTTTAGGATGTAAGTAAAACCAATACTGAGATTGAGAAATAGTCATGGATAAAGTCACCACTCAAATTGATAGCCGCGGCGTTGCTCGTGTGACCCTGAACAATCCTGACAAGCACAATGCTTTTGATGATCAGATGATCATTGAACTGACCAATGCGTTTAATGCCCTCGCAGCCAATGCGAACGTGCGCATCATGCTGCTAAAATCAGAGGGAAAAAGCTTCTCTGCAGGTGCCGATCTTGATTGGATGAAGCGTATGGCGAGTTATTCATATCAACAAAATCTAAACGATGCACGGGCATTAGCTGCAATGCTTAAAGCCCTTCATCAAATGCCTATCCCCACCATTGCCAGAGTGCAGGGTGCGACCTTTGGCGGTGCCGTCGGACTTATTAGTTGTTGCGATATAGCCTTAGCTTCATCCAATGCGAGCTTTGCGCTTAGTGAAGTTAAAATTGGTTTAGTGCCCTCAACGATTAGCCCCTACGTTATTGCCGCCATTGGAGAGCGCCATGCAAAGCGCTACTTTATGACTGCAGAACGCTTTGATGCCAATACTGCACTGCAAATAGACCTAGTTCACGAAGCAGTCGAGAAGTCGCTCCTAGATGACAAAGTAGAACAACTGATCACAGCGATACTCAGCAATGGCCCTGAAGCCGTTGTCGCCGCCAAACAGCTAGTCTTTGCTGTGAGCGGCAAAGCCGTCGACTCTAGCTTGATTGAACACACCTGTGAGGTGATTGCCGGCATTCGAGTAAGCGCTCAGGGACAGGAAGGTTTAAGCGCCTTTTTAGACAAACGAAAGCCCAACTGGTTAAAGGACTAACGCCCACCATGTTTACTAAAATACTGATTGCCAACCGGGGCGAAATTGCCTGTCGAATCATTAAAACAGCCCGTCAAATGGGTATTACAACCGTTGCCGTCTACAGCGATGCAGATCGCAGTGCTCTCCATGTCAAAATGGCTGATGAAGCCGTTTATATTGGAGCTGGGCCCTCTAATGAATCCTATTTAGTGGTTAATAAAATCATACAAGCAGCTATACAAACAGGCGCTCAAGCAGTGCATCCAGGGTATGGGTTTCTATCTGAAAACGCTGAATTTTGTCGTCAGTGCGCCGCACATAACATCACATTTATCGGCCCACCGGTTGAGGCTATCTTGGCTATGGGCTCTAAGTCTGCAGCTAAAACTATTATGGCTAATGCCGATGTACCTCTGGTGTCCGGCTATCATGGCGATGATCAAAACCCTGCTTTACTAAAAAGCGAAGCTGACAAAATGGGCTACCCGGTGCTACTCAAAGCGGCTGCGGGTGGTGGCGGTAAAGGGATGCGGGCAGTGCACTCGGCCGAAGAGTTCGAACAAGCATTGAGTGCGGCCAAGCGCGAGGCATTAAGCAGCTTCAACGATGACGTAATGTTGGTAGAAAAGTACCTTCTCAAGCCACGCCATGTGGAAATCCAAGTCTTTTGTGACAGCCATCAAAATGCTGTTTATCTCTTTGAGCGTGACTGCTCGGTGCAACGTCGACACCAAAAGGTGATTGAAGAAGCGCCGGCACCCGGCATGACCCTTGAATTACGTCAAAAAATGGGTGCCGCAGCGATAAAAGCGGTCCGTGCCATTAATTATCAGGGCGCAGGAACCGTCGAGTTCCTTTTAGACAGCCGTGGTGATTTCTTCTTTATGGAAATGAATACCCGACTTCAGGTTGAGCATCCGGTCACTGAGATGATCAGTGGTCAAGATCTGGTCGCTTGGCAACTTACCGTGGCAGCTGGCGAGCCTCTGCCCTGCTCACAAGAGCAATTAAAGATTAACGGCCATGCCTTTGAAGCGCGTATTTATGCAGAAGATCCTGACAATGATTTCTTACCCGCTACCGGACGCCTAAGTCTGTTAAAGCCACCCTCAGAAAGCAGCTATGTACGAGTAGATACAGGTGTTGTGGAGGGTGATGAGGTCAGTATCTATTATGACCCCATGATTGCCAAACTCATTGTCTGGGGCACCAATCGAGCACAGGCGCTTGCGCGTCTAACCGAGGCTCTGAGCAATTACCGCATTGCAGGTGTAACAACCAATATTGGGTTTCTTTACAATCTAGCCACCAGTCAAGCCTTCCGAGATGGCGATGTAGACACGGATTTTATAAAACATCACCACGATGAAATATTCCGTCAACGTCAAGAAGACGTTGACTACGCTGCACCACTAGCGGTATCTGCTGTCTTGAAGCGCCACCAAGACAAAATTACTGTAATCGCTCAACAATCAAATGAGGCTAACTCACCCTGGTATTTAAATAACAATTGGGGGCGACCAACGCCTGCCCATAGATTGCAAATACAGCAGAACGAATGTATCTTATCAGCGGACAGTTATGCTGACCTGAGCCATTCAACCATTGCGCCTAAAAACGGTGGCTTTGATTTATTCACCCCTGAGGGTTTCTTTCACTGCCGTGAACTGCATCCAGACTTGGGCGTGGAGGACTTAGATGTGGATAGCGGTAACCTTAAGGCGCCCATGCATGGCACTCTGATCGCGCTAATGGTTGCTACCGGCGCTACCGTGAAAAAAGGTGATACCCTCGTGGTCATGGAGGCAATGAAAATGGAGCACACTGTGGTAGCACCCAGCGATGGTGTGGTTACTGAATTTTACTTTCAGGCCGGCTCTCTGGTTGAAGGTGGCGCTGAGTTATTGTCATTTGAGGCGTTCGACCTATGACCATTCCAAAGCGTGTGCGTATCGTTGAAGTCGGCCCCCGTGATGGGCTACAAAACGAAAAAAAAACCGTCGGTACAAATACAAAGATTCAGCTGATTAGTCAGCTTGCCAGCGCGGGATTAACCAATATTGAAGCGGGAAGTTTTGTTAGCCCAAAGTGGGTTCCACAAATGGCCAGTAGCGGTGAGGTATTTAACATTATCAGTAATACCCTGCAGACATCTTACCCAAAGATCATCTTTAGCGCTCTAACACCCAACGAAATCGGCGTGAATAGCGCCATAGAGCATAAGGTTAAAGAAGTTGCCGTGTTTGCAGCCGCATCAGAAAGCTTTAGCCAAAAAAATATCAACTGCTCTATTAAAGAAAGCCTTGAACGGTTTTATCCGGTCATGGCAAAAGCTCAAAGTAACAATATTCGCGTGCGCGGCTATGTATCCTGTGTCCTTGGCTGTCCCTACGAAGGCAACGTTGACCCTATGCTTGTGGCGGAGGTTACCCACCGATTGCTAGATATGGGCTGCTATGAAGTGTCTCTAGGTGACACTATCGGTGTTGGCACGCCTGCAACGACCGCTACATTATTAAGCGAATTGTTGGGAAAAATTTCCGCCGACAAACTGGCTATGCATATGCATGACACCTATGGCCAAGCGCTAGCGAACATCTTAATTTCGCTACAAATGGGTATTTCAGTGATTGATAGCGCGGTAGCTGGTTTGGGTGGCTGCCCCTATGCTGAGGGCGCGTCAGGTAATGTCGCCAGTGAAGACCTAATATACATGCTCAATGGAATGGGTATTGAGCATGGCGTGAATCTGGATAAATTATTAATTGCCGGAAACACCATATCCACTGCACTCAATCGAGCCAATGGCTCTAAAGTTGCCAATGCCCGTTTATCCGCCGGGTAGAACTAACGACTTACCAAATCTATATTGACCTATTATACTCATTGTCGAATTAGCCCATTTCAAGGTTTTCCTATGAGGATATTGGCCCGTTACACAGAATCGATATTTTTCGCGGCATTGCTTACTGGTGGTCTGTTGCATGCCCCAATAGCTAATACCATGTCAAACGATAACGATAATGCTGAGAGAGCAATCTTAATCGAAGGCTCTGGGGTGTATCACCGCACTATTTCTACATCAAATACACTGGCTCAACAGTTTTTTGACCAAGGCTTACGTTACGCCTGGGGCTTTTACTTTCCAGAATCAATCGCCTCATATCAACAAGCTACAATGCATGACCCTGAACATCCTATGATCTATTGGGGTCTAGCTCATGCCATGGGGCCAAACCCCAACAGCCGCTATAGCGGAATGCCCGATGATCCGAAACACGAAGGATTAAAAGCTATTAAAAAAGCGTTAAGCTTAATCAAAAAAGCCTCACCGATTGAGCGCGAAATGATCAATACCCTATATATTTTGTATGATCAAGACTCAATAGCGAACAACCATCAGCGTGATCTTGCCTACATGCAAGCCGCCGGAGCTCTGCAAAAGAAGTATCCCAACGATCCCGACATAGCCTCACTGTATGCGGCCTCATTTATGAATATAGGCCGCTGGAATTATTGGAATCATGATGGGTCTCCGGTGGGTGATACTGGCAAAGTGGCGGCGGTACTGGAGAATGCAATGGCCTCTCGACCTGATCATCCCGGTGCCAACCATCTTTATATTCATTTAATGGAAGCTTCCAGAGAACCTGAACGTGCACTTGCATCGGCTGATCGATTAGCGGCCACCATGCCCACTGCAGGTCATATGGTGCACATGCCTTCGCATATCTATGTGCGAGTTGGTCAATTTGATAAAGCTGTGGCTAGCAATATTCGCTCTCAAGAGGTTGATAAGGAATTCCTAGAAATTTGGGGTGATCGGCCTTTACCCAACTTGGGTACCTACCCATTGTCAGCGAAGATTCATGCACCCCATGCCATAGACTTCATAAAATATGCCGCCTCTTTTCAAGGTGACTATGCCACAGCCATTGGTGCGGCCAACAAACTAGTCAATGCCATTAATCCAGACAGCTACCAAAGAGGAAGAAACCAAAAGCGCATGTCTGGCGTGTGCTTGGTCAACAAGATGTTTGGCCGTTGGGATGCAATACTAGATAGTCAGCCACTGGCGTCAGGTACACCCTACCTAGATGGTATCTGGCACTATTGCCGTGGTGGTGCGCTAGTGGCAAAGGGCGATCTGAGTTCAGCACGCCGTGAGCTCGGCGATCTATGGAAAATAATCTCCTTAAAAAATATTGATCAAAATCGTGTTGGTCCAACTCCAGTATCATCAATTCTTAAGCTCGCTGCACGCGCACTATCCGGTGAGATCAAGCAGGCCAGCGGTAATCTTGACTCCGCAATTGCTGACTATAAGGCTGCAATTGCCATAGAAGATAAAAATGCTTACATCGAACCCCCTGATTGGCCACAACCGATACGACACTACTTGGGCGCTGCGTTATTAGAGGCCGGTCGTACTTTAGAAGCGGAGAAGGTGTATCGACAAGACTTGGCTTGGCATAAAAATAACGGCTGGGCTCTTTTTGGCCTCTGGCAAAGTCTAGCGTCTCAAGGTAAGTCCGACGAAGCCAAAAAAGTTTTCATCGACTTTGAACACGCCTGGCGCAATGCTGACACACCACTGGTGCGCTCGCGTATGTAACTTTGTTCATCTGCGCGCTATACCCTGTTTTTATGCATGAGTTATGCTGGCGCAAAAACCTTATAATGTATTCATATTGCTTGCTTGGAGTAAATTCTTGACCCTATTTCGCCCCTGTATTGACCTGCATGAAGGTCAGGTAAAACAAATTATTGGCGGTAGTCTTTCTGACTCGGGCGCTGATACCAACTTTGTAAGTGATAAAGAGGCCAGCCATTACGCAGAGCTGTACAAGAGTCTGGCGTTAGACGGTGGACACGTTATTTCACTAGGTGCTAATAATCAGCAGGCCGTAATCCATGCGTTAAAGGCCTACCCTCAGGGTTTGCAATTTGGTGGTGGCGTCACCACAAGTAATGCCGCAACCTATATCGATGCCGGCGCGTCTAAGGTGATTGTCACGTCTTATTTGTTTGATCAGAACGATTTTTCATGGGCGCGGTTATCTGAGATTAGTGCGGAGGTGGGCGCCCACAATTTAGTTGTAGACTTAAGTTGCCGAAAAACCAATCAAGGGTGGATGGTCGCTACCAATCGCTGGCAAACCATTACCAACGTCAAAATTGACAAGCACTTAATTGAACAAATCCAGCCCTATTGTGCTGAACTTTTGATACACAGTGCGGATGTCGAGGGCCTACAAGCGGGTATTGATAGTGACTTAATTAGCCTTCTTGGAGGCTTGGTTTCTATACCAACAACCTATGCTGGCGGGGCTAAATCGCTGGATGACTTAGATACAGTTAAGAGCCTGTCCAATGGCAAGGTGGACTTAACCATTGGCAGTGCATTAGATATTTTTGGAGGCTCAGGGGTAACACTAGAACAATGCGTTAACTGGAATGAGCGCAATAACTGACAGTACTACACTTTCTATATAGCGACCTAGTCTTGGTCGCCTAGTTTCTTTCTTATGCGCCTAACTGCCAGTAGGGTTGAGCAAAAAATTATAGGGGTGGCCAAAGCAATAATTAGAGCATGGCTTAGTGGCGCATAGTCTTGAATGGGTAATGGTAAAATCATCAGCTTGAGCAGGTTCATAGAGTAGTAGGTGATTGCCACTACCGATAAGCCCTCTACGGTTTGCTGAAGACGTAGCTGTAACTTACTACGTTTGTCCATGGACGCCAGTAGCCGTTGATTTTGATCCTCAAGTGACAGCTGTAATTGCGAATGGAGCAATTCGCTGGTACGGCCAATGCGCCGTGAGAGGTTTTGTTTGCGCTTTACTACCGACACACAGGTGTTATAAGCCGGAATAAAACGTCTTACATGAAACTGTTTGAGTGTTCTAATCGTTGGAATTTTTTCTTCACGCAGCATATCCAGTCGTGTTTCGGTCAATTTAAAGTAGGCCTCAGTCGCCGAAAACCGAAAGCTGTGGTCGGCAATTAATTTTTCGACTTGGCTTGCCTCAGCAATGAGCTCGGCCATTAGATTTTGCTCGTCTTCTAAAGTCTCTAACTTCTTGAGTTTTGCACTGGTCTCACTAAGGCTCTGTTCCAATAGGCTTATTTCTGGCAACAGTGCTCGCGCAGTAGGCAACGCCAGCAGAGTCATTGACCGATAGGTTGATATCTCTAATAAGTTGCGTACCGCCCTGCCTGCCTGGCTCGCATCAAGACCCTCATCAATGATTAGGGTTCGGCTAAAACCATCACCGTGGCTTCGCATAGCTGTCCAGATTGTAGCGTTACCGTCATAGATTTTACTACCGATGAGCTTATGTCCATCAAAGTAATCATTCAGCTCATGCATTTCCGTTGGGGCCGATGATATCGGTCGTAGATCTATGTGATTAGCACTTATCACTTCACCTTCAATAGACCCTAACCATTGCTCACTAAGGTGTGCGAATCCACCCTCGAAGTTGTTCCCGGTCAGCGCTTTATGACAAATTAAGGTGTAGGTGGAAAACTCGTTATGTCGCTCCCAACGCAGGTCAAATGTGTCTGCGCTTTGATAATAACAACTCACCCCCTCTTCTGGAGGAGGCATTTTGTGGAGAGCGGCCAGTACCTTCAAGCCCTCTAACTCCATATCGCGGCCTGCGGGATTCAAGACCACAATATTTGACACTTGAGCGGGTAACTCCACCATCGGAAATGGCCGGTTATGGAGCTCTTCTATTAACGTATCTTTGAGAGAGTGAAACTTAATCATCGGGCCAAGGCCTCAGTTATTAGAGTTCTACCACCCGCTATCTCAGTACCAATTTAGCTTTCGATAGCGAAGGTCAATCCGGCGTTGGCTTGCAAACGCTCAATCAACTCAGCACCCATAACGGGGGCTGTGGTCCAAATACCTCCGGCACCTAAATCTGGATGTTTAATCAGACACACGGCGCTTTCGGCAATCATCTTAGAGGTTGATCCATAACCAGGGTCTTTGTCGCCTTTAACACTTATACGCACAGAACGGCCATCTGTATGTTCTCCCACCATAAGCACGTCATAGTAGCCATTTTCGCGCTCTTCTTTACTGGGGCCGTCTCCTTGCTTGGTTTTGCTCTCTGCCATGGAGGTGTCGTTGGTAATTGCCATAGCCATGGCCTCACCCTTCTCTCCAGGTCCGGTAACCATCATTTCGTCATAAACAAAATCTTTACCGTAAGAATGTCCCAGTAGCATGTTGGAGCGATGGACGTTTTTGGTATTAATACTCGCCATCACAAAGGGTGCTATCCAACTCTGCACTGCCTCGTCATATTCAGGCTTATTACCAAGCGGCTGATCTGCGCCTTCAACGCCTTCAGTTAACGCAAATGGATTACGTAATACAGCGATCAGACTTCGATCTCTGCCGGCCGCTGCCATGGTTTCTCTAAAACTAGCCAACGTGCCACCCGAAAAAGTGCCCTTCATTGAACGAACTCGGCCTTTCACGCGAGGAACCGTGCTACCCAGCGTGGCTAATGCATGTTGCTGTAAAAAGAAGACACCTAAATCAAAAGGAACTGAGTCAAAGCCACAAGAGAAGATAATGCGTGCCCCGCTCTTTTTGGCGGCCTCTGAATGCTCAGCAATCATTGTGTGCATCCATGCGGGCTCGCCGCAAAGGTCTACATAATCTGTGCCGGTAGCTGCACATGCCGCAACAAGCTCATTACCATAGAGCTGGTAAGGACCAACGGTGGTTAACACCACGGTAGTGCGCTTAACCATGGCGTCAATAGAGGATAGATTGGCCGCATCAGCGACCACCAGAGGTACATCGGCGGAGATAGCCATTTCATCCCTAACCGCGATCAGTTTTTCCATACTGCGGCCTGCCATGGCCCATTTGATGTCACCATTGACACCATAAGTCTGGTTAAGATACTCCGCCACTAAGCGACCGGTAAAACCCGTAGCACCGTAAACGACAAGATCTAGCTCTCTGTTAGTACTCATAAAATCCCTCTAATTGTAAGTGTTGTTAAATAACTAACGCGATAGTCTCAGAGTCGATTCAACTATGCAAACAAACTATGTATACAAGCTCTATTTTGATTATTGGCAGATCAATGATTTATCCAAACACTCTGGTATCTCATATCTAACATATCGGTTTTAGGGCTGGCACTGATGATGACAACTGTGTAAAAATTGTGCGTACTGATCCGGAGATATGTTTTGATCCAAAATAACGATAATTTGGAACCTCTTTTCCCTGAATATATCCAGGAAAAACCAACCTTGTCTTATGTGCAGCCAACAGACCCTTGGATAATGCAAAAATTTATTTCTGGCGTAGAAATTTTGTTTGGCCGTCGTAAAATAGAATCAATCTATGATGGATTAAAAGAGCAACCGTTTGATTTAGAGTCGTTTTTCAGCTCCGCATTGCACGCCACAAAGATTGATAGCTGTTATGACTCAGCCAAATTTGCGGCATTTCCCAAAACTGGGCCCTTAGTATTTGTGGCCAACCATCCTTTTGGGGTAGTCGATGGATTGGTTCTATGTGACTTAGCGGTAAAGGCCCGAGGTAATTTTCGCATTCTAATCAATGCAATGCTATGCCGAGACCGCGATCTGGCACCCTACTTTTTGCCTATTGATTTTCATGAAACCAAGGCCGCTGTAAAGAACAACATACGCAGTAAAAAAATGGCTCAAGAGGCCCTAGAACAAGACATCCCTTTGTTGGTGTTTCCCTCTGGATTTGTCTCTACCGCAGATCGCAAAGGATTCGGAAAAGTAGTTGATGCTCCATGGACAACCTTCGCCGCAAAACTCATACGTGATGCTCAGGCGACCGTTGTGCCGATTTATTTTAGAGGCCAAAATAGCCGCATTTTTCATTTAGCGTCCCATGTGGCCGAACCATTACGCATGGCTTTGTTACTCAATGAAGCCAGTAATAAATTTGGGACTAAGGTGATCGCTGAAATTGGCGACCCCCTTCTTTGGACTGACTTGGACGCGATTGGAAATCGTCAACAACTCACATCTTATCTGTATGAAAAAGTGCAGTGCTTGGCTCACTAAGTGACTCAGATAATCTGAGCCACTAATGCAATGGCGCAGGCTAATCCCACGCCATACAGAAACATTTTACCAAAAGAGAATTTTCGGGATGACCAATCAATGCGGTCATCCCGATCAGTTTGTTTAGAAGACGCTTTAAACCGACCCAAGTAAAAGAATATTGCCAGAGAGACCACCGCGATAGAGCCAAAAATAAGGCTGTTTGCGTCCACTAGCGACTCCTCAACTTAGCCAATAGTCGAAGCATTTCAAGATACAGCCAAATCAGTGTAACCATCAGTGAAAATGCGCCAAACCATTCCATGTACTTAGGAGCTCCCATCTCCGAACCCTGCTCAATAAAGTCAAAGTCTAAGACTAGATTTAAGGCTGCAATAGCCACCACGAATAAACTAAACCCGATTCCAAAAAGACCATTGGAGTGGATAAACCCGATGCCGCCGGAACCAAACATATTCATCAGCATGCTGACCATATAAAGCAGCCCAATACCCATGGTGGCGGAGGTAACCATAAGCTTAAAGTTTTCGGTTGGCTTAACAATGCCGGTCTTATATAAAAATAGCAACGACGCTAAGGTTCCCAAAGTAAGCCCCACCGCTTGAATGACGATACCGGGATACTGCATTTCAAAGATTCCAGAAATAGCCCCCAAGAACAGGCCTTCCGCTAGGGCATACAGCGGCGCAGTAATACCCGCCCATTGTTTTTTGAAGATGGTAATCAGCGCAAATATAAAACCAACAATGGCGCCTCCTATTGCTATAGGCATGACGGCCCCTGCATCGCCACTCTCAAAAAATAAGTTCCACGTCCAAGATGCTGAGAGCACTACCAATGCGAGCAAAATTCCGGTCTTATTGACCGTACCTTCAAGCGTCATTGTCTGCGAATTCATTGATTGAATCCCGCCAGATGATGAACCGGTTTGGGCGCTACGACCAAAGGTGTCTGCATTCAGCGCAGGGTTTCCTGAGCGACCAAACATATTTAACGCTTTGTGATTTGACATGCTTTTGTACCGTTAATTAAAGATACAATAACTATAACTAAAAACCGCTATTGGTTGCTAGAAAAAAACTCTCTCAACCAGATAATCAATGAATAGAGGAGCCGACCTGGACCGTTGCCTCCATAGGCGTGTTGTCCGTAAACAAAAATCTAGCATTCAGATTTTCGACACAACTGTAAAGAAAGCCTAAGTATTTTTGCAACTCAGCATATTCTACATTTCCGTGGGCAAGTTCTCGCTCCAGGCGCCAGATTGAGCTCCAATACACATTTCGAGCATCATCTACTCTGTTTAGCTTTAATAAAGTAAAGGCCAACATAACTGCCGACGACGTCATTAGTTCGATACTATTTTGGCTATCTACCACATCGCTCATCAAAATGATTTCGGCAGTTTCAAATGCGCAACCAATATGCGCCAAGGCTTCTGACCACGAACCTTCATCGAAGAAAATTTGTGCTGTATCAAAGCCACTTTGCCAAAATATCAGGGCTCTCGATGGATCCTGTGATAAATGTACATGGTGAGTACTACAAAGAAATTTTAGTTTCATTAGCCATTACCCTGATTCGGTCGAGTTTGATGAACTGGACATGCTTAGTTAGCCGCAGAACCCTTCCACCGGATTAATGCTTAACAAGCAAATTTTTAAATAGTGTATTTGACTTTTAGCTGAATGTAAATGATAATGATTCGTGTTAGCAATAGAAGGCTAAAGTATATGGCCATATCTGGAGCCGCCGAGGCTTTAGGCTAAGTCAGATTTTATATTAACGCTTGATTAAATCTTTGAGGAGACCATGAAAAATCATACCCGTTCCCGAACCCATAGCGCTGAAATCACAGTGAAGATTATTGTAGGAATATTAGCCATTCCACTGCTCGCAATGCTTTACTACTATAGCTGGATTATTGTTTATCCATAAACTGATTGCAGTGACTCCCTTGCCTAAATTGAGGGTCTTAACGTCAAAGGTTTGGACACACAAAGGTATTATCACCTAGTGCTAATTGTGATCTCTTAACTGCGCGGTCCAGAGATCAAAGTAGAGCCCTTTTTGTGAGAGTAGTTTGGAATGTGAGCCCTGCTCCACCAACCCTCCCTGATCCAACACAATGATTCTATCGGCATCAATAACGGTTGAGAGACGATGAGCAATAACCATGCTGGTATATCCCTGAGAAATTTCTTGTAATGCCGACAATATTGATCGTTCAGACTTACTGTCTAACGAAGACGTCGCTTCATCAAAGACCAAAATAGGCGGTCGCTTAAGAATCGTTCTCGCTATGGCAACGCGCTGCTTTTCACCCCCAGACAGCTTTAGTCCACGCTCACCAACCACGGTGGCCGAACCCTGGGGCAATTGAGCGATAAATTCTTCCAGATGAGCAAGTCTAATCGCCTGCAATACGTCTTCATCCGACGCATCAGGGTTACCATAGCGGATATTCTCCAAGATACTTTGATTAAACAAAACGGTATCTTGCGGCACTATGCCAATAGCTCGGCGCAAGCTGTGCTGACTGACGCCGCTGATATCTTGTCCATCGATCGAGATAGTCCCTGAATTGGGATCATAAAAACGAAACAACAGTTTGACCAGGGTGGACTTACCTGCCCCACTGGCGCCGACGATGGCAACCTTCTCGCCGGCTTGAATGGTGAAACTGAGGTCTCTGATTATTGCGCGGTCTTGTCTGTAGTGAAATGACACCTGATTAAAGTTGATGGCACCCTTAGTGATGACCAATTCAGAGACGTTTGCCGCGTCTTCGACGCCAGATTTGAGATCTAAAAGAGCGAACATGTTTTCTATGTTGGCCATTGAACCCTTTATCTCGCGGTAGACAAAACCGAGGAAATTAAGTGGTATAAATAGCTGCATCATGAACGCATTAATTAATACAAAATCACCCACTGTCATGCTCCCTTGGGCAACACGCTCGGCGGCTAGCCACATCATTGAGGTCATGGCCACCGAGATGATTAACCCCTGCCCAGCATTTAAACCGAGTAGGGTCAGCCGATTTTTGCGCTTGGCTGATTCCCAATGACTCAGTGACTTATCGTAGCGATTAGCCTCGTACTCTTCATTGGTGAAATATTTAACCGTCTCATAATTTAGCAAACTGTCTAAGGAAATAGTACTTGCAGCAGAGTCGGCGCGGGCCGCTTCACGGACAAACTCGGTACGCCAATCTGTCATCGTAGTTGAGAAAAGAATATAAGCAACTACCGCTATTAAAGTAATGGCGGCAAAGGCCAGGCCATAATTGAACAATAGAATCCCTATGACGAGGGCTATCTCAATCAAGGTTGGCGCTATATTGAAGACAAAGAAACGCATGAGAAAACTAATGCCATTGACGCCTCTCTCGATGTCCCGCGATAAACCGCCGGTGCGCCGATTGAGATGAAAATCTAAATCAAGGCTATGGACATGTTTGAATACCAGAAGACCAATTTTACTCATGGCCCGCTCAGTGACGCGGCCAAAGATAGTGTCTCTTATCTCACCGAGGATAATCATCGAGAAACGAGCAAAGCCATAGGCCAATACTAATGCCACAGGGACCATCACCAGCCCAGACACTCCATTTTCGCTGAGCGTATCCACTATGTACTTTAGCAAAAATGGCCCTGAAACACTGGCCCCTTTGGATAAGATTAAAAAGGCCAAGGCAAGGACTATGCGAGACCTATATTCGAGCAGATATGGCCAAACGATCTGGAAGACTTTCCAGTTAATTTTTTGCTCGGCATCAACCGAGTAGTCACTGGACCGCATAGATTATCTCATTGAAAAGGGCTGTTTTTTACGGCTCAGAGCACCCATTGGACCTTGATGTCTTAGCAAAGACGCGGTGAACCGCCCCATTTCTGGGTGTGGGAGAGCTTACAGCAAAACTTAATCAGTTACTTGATTGAGAGCGAGGACTGTATCTCCCCCAGACTACCTTGGCAACGATCAGTCCAAGAACGATATAGACCGGCGCTGACAGCATAGCTAATACGGCCTCCCCCGTTGTCAGATCTACCGAGCCATCTGCCAGGAGTTGGCCAACCCCAGTTTGATAGGGAATCACATAATACTTAATTAGTAGTAATGGCATCACACAGCCGTAGAGCACTAGCGCTGCTGGGGCCAGCATGGTGGTTTTGGTTTTTTGTAGGTCACAATCAATCTCAGGTGTGCGGTGCAGATCTTCGCGATACTGTGCTTCTTGTGCAGTAACGGTGCCTAGTTTTGAAATATAGATAATGGTTACAAGACTAATACTGGCGCCAATGAGGGCTGGATTAAGATAGCTAGGCAAGCTAATAAAGCCTATATAATTAAACAGAGCTGGGATGACGTTACCGAAAAATCCAGTCACTATCCCCCAAAATGCCCCATCAGCAGTAATAGATTTACTCCAGATACTCATAAATCCAACGGGGCCCCAGGACGATGCAAAAACCGTCCCGATAAATAGCATCAGCCAAAAAACGTTGGGCGGAAAGATAAAACACAACACTAGTACCACAATGCCGGTAACACACATGGCGATACGTGACGCATTGACGGTCAATTGCTTCTTACGCACGACAATATCATTACTGACACTGAAACCGATGAGAGACAAAAATGTTGATGCTGAAGATAGTGCAGCCGCCATAATACCTGCCAGTAACATAGCACCAAGAAAACTTGGTACTAGGTTTTTTGCCGCCCATATCATGACGGTTTCAGAGGGAGAAATTTCAGGGTTTGCAAGATTGATCAATCCGCCTGTGCCATACACTAGCACCTGCATCAGCGCCACCGCAAAGCACGCATAGACCGCTGCACGGATAACTACGTGTTCGTCTCGCGCCATTAAGTGCCGACTAGACTGCCAAGGTCCCACGGCATAAACGAAGCCCCAGGACATATCCATAATCAAACTCCAAATCAGGTAGTCCTTTGCCGTCGGCCATTCTGTACCCGCTCCAACCGTTCCATGCCAAGCGGCAATATCCGGTTTACTCTGCACCTGAGTAAGGTCCTCCACTGCCTTAGCCGCACCACCCATGCCGTCAACAATATAAAAAACGAAAAATACAGTGGCAAGGCAAAACAGTAAAAACATTAGAGTGTCGGTAAGAATAACGCCTTTGGAACCAGAATATAGCGTGAACAGCGTGTAACTCAGCCACGCCAGAATAATGCCTTCAAAGTAGCTCAAACCAGTTAACTCAGTTAGCAAAATAGCGGCTCCCTGGGTGACCACCAACAAGTAACCGCCGAGACCCACGATAATGGTTAGACCCGCTGCTTGTTGGACTTTATGACTATTAAACCGCTGACCAAAAAAATCAGCCACCGTGTGAGCGCGACTGCGGCGTAGAAAAGTGCCAAAAAACAAGGCACCGTAGACATAGCCAATGACGGCTATACCGGGCATTAAAATATAAGGACCCAATTGACCGTCGTAGGTAAAACCGGCTTCACCAAGAAACAGAGAGGTACTAAATACACTGGCAACCAGTGTGCCGACTATGAGTAGCGTTGGTGCCCGTCGGCCAGCCACAAAATAATCATCAAGCTGTTTTACGCTACGACCGGCGTACAACCCAACACCAATAAAAACAACGACACTAATTGCTATCCCAAGCGTGTAAATATCCACTCTACCCTCCATAGTTAAAACGTTTATTTAAATCGCACATTGGTCATTAAACTACAAAATAAATTAGTCCACTTTGGCTAAGGCGAGAGGCAGAATTCGCTCTACAAATTTAGTATATGCGAGCTCTGACGGATGCAGGCCGTCACTTGCCACTAATGAAGGGGTCTCTAATCCTTGCTGCGTTATATCTGTTATGTAGACGTATGATAGTCCAACTGCCTCACAGTATTCCCTCGCAAAGTCATTATATAGGACTAACTCAGCACTTGTAGCGGTCGGATTAAAATTCTGCCCAAAGGGCGTAAATGCATAGTCAGGTATTGAAACCACAATTAATTTATTAGCATCATCCCCGACTAAAGAGATTGCCGAATCAACAAGCTCGCCAAACTCTGTTTCGTACACGTCAAAGGGCTTACCTTGAAATTGATTATTGACGCCAATAAGCAGCGTTACCAAGTCAAAATTATTGGCAGGTTCTGCGGTCGTCATCGCATTTTTTAAATCCGTCGTGTTCCAACCAGTCTGAGCAATAATCTGCAAACTAAGCTCATCTCGATCTGCATACTCTGATATTAATCTCTCTTTTAACTGCTCTGGAAAACGGCAAGTATCACAAACACTTTCCCCAATCGTATAGCTGTCACCCAATGCTAGAATTTTATAGTTACGTGCCGCTCGGTCACCATCAGTCGCGATGAAAAAACTCCAGATAAGACTATATAAATCAACATTTTCACCATAGTCCGCGGTGTGTCCCGCCCCTTCAACTATTGAATATCTAACCTTTTGATTATCTAGGCATGATCCGAAGGTATATTGCTTAACCGCTAGACTTCCCCAGGTTTTACTTTGAATGGTCGGGGTCATATTACAATTAAAATTTAACGCCCAATTCTCTGCACTGGCTTGCGCAGACATAAACATACTGTCGGCAACACCACTGCCCCCATTCACTGGAACCAAATCATCTTCGGTCCCGTTGACTTGAAAAACCGATATAGCCTTGGAGGGAACAGTTTCGCCAATAGTCACTGTTTGTTGACTTATGATTGGAGCAATTGCCTTAAAAAGAGTGGTCTCTTTAGCGATTCTATTAACCAGCCCTGCACCATTAGAAATGCCGACAGCATAGATTTTATTCACATTGAACAATCCAAACCCGTCGAGATCACCAACGATCAGGCTAACAAATTCAACATCATCTGCATTAGTTTCGCCGCTTACATTCCAGCGCTTATCGTAACCATCAGGGAAAATACCAATGAATTTACCCTCATCAATTAAAACGGTAACATCACTATTATTACTTAACCAGCCCTCACCTGTACCACCAGAACCATGAAAAAAGAACACCACAGGATAATTGTCTTCCAAGAGTTTTTCGGGGCGTCGAATCAGATAAGGACGATCCACTAGTTGACCATCGATGGTCTGAGTAATTGTCTTTTTCTCAGAAATTAGGACGACTGGCGTCACTGGCGAGGGGTCCGCCGCCGTAGGCGGCAATATTGCCGATGATCCACCACCTCCACCGCAGGCAGTGAGTGCGCAGAATAACAACCCAACTAATAACCTCACCGTACTTCCTCGACCAGAAAAAATGTCACAGGACCCCCATGTTATTACTTTATTTCAGACTTTTCTCTAGTTCCTTTGATTAACCACCATAAAGTCGACAACACACTAACAATGGCTCTATAGTAAACAGTAGATTTTATGTTTTGGCATGCAAGAATTTAATATGGCCATCTTGTTTGACGAAAATCTAGCCGTTGAGAGGATCGAAAATGACTACGGATAAAAGTAGCAAAAATAAAAAAAATAGCGCCTTACAGTTACCCTCTGATATTTCACGAAGAGATTTTGTCAACGGCACCCTAGTTGGATTCGGCGCTGGCTTGTTGAGTTCAAGCATACCTACTCTTGCCGCCGGTAAAAAGCCAGTGGGACTTTTCAATGACACCTGGACTGGTTTTGGCGGTGTGGGTGACTACGCTAACTCAAACGGTAATGTTGCTTCAGTGCGAGAAGCCGCGCATTTAATTCGTGATGGCCTAACGCCAAAACTAATGATGGATGTTGAAGACACCGGCGAAGAATATGACATGGTTATTATTGGTGGCGGATTTTCAGGCCTTGGGGCCGCGTACCAATTTCATAAGAAGTATGGCAATACTAAAAAGTGTTTAATTATTGAAAATCATCCAGTGTTTGGTGGCGAAGCTAAGCAAAATGAATTTGAAGTCGATGGTTACACTCTTTACGGACCGCAGGGATCTAACGATTTTGGCCCGCCTAAAAAAGATGACGAAGGTCTTATTGCCGAAATTTATCGGGTCACTGGCCTACCCTTTGAATACAAATTTGTAACGCAAGATCTCGAAAAAACCAGTGTTAAAGCCCCTATAGAGAACTACTATGGCGTTTACTGGGATGAGGAGCGCTTTGATACTGGTTACTTTTTTGGTCAGGAATCAAAAACACCATGGGTCATTAATCCAAGAGCCGATAAGCTCACTCGGTTGCCATGGTCTGAAGATCTTAAAGCTAATTTAAATCGTGCCTTTGAAGACCTTGATGATAAATATGAAGGCAATGATATTGATCGATGGTTAGATAGCATGTCATACAAAGACTTACTCGAAAAAGTGTACGGCTATAGCACAGAGGTGACAGAATATTTTGATCCCATCGTTGCTATCTCTATGGGTGGAGTTGGCTGCGATGTTTACTCCGCATATTCAGCCAGAGAGTTAGAAATGCCATGCACTCGCGCGCGCTATGTCTATGACAGCAGTATCGATGAAGTTGAGATGGGCGCCTTGAGTTTTCCCGGCGGTAATACCGGTAGTTTTAGACATATTGTGAAACACCTAATACCTGAGAGTATCACTGGCGGCAAAAGCTTTGAAGACATTTTATTTAATCCTATTAACTTTACCGCCTTGGATCGTCCTAGCAACTCAATTAATATTCGATTGAACAGCACGGCTATCGACATTCGCCATGCCGGCCCTGCCGATAGCGCAAAGCATGTAGATGTAACTTATCAAGAAAATGGTGTGGTAAAACGAGTTAAAGCCAAAACGGTGGTGTCAGCTATTGGCGGCTGGGTAGGAAAGAATATTATTAAAGACCTACCCGCCTCGATTACTGAAGCTTACAAAGAATTTCATCACTCACCTATATTAGTGGTCAATGTGGCTGTTCGTCACTGGCGGTTTCTAGACGAATTGGGTATTTCTTCTGGCCGATGGTTTAAAGGTTTTGGTAATTTCTTCTCAATAAGGCGTCCCATGGACACCGGGGAAAAAAACCAGCCTTTTGAACCTAACAAACCGGCCGTTATGACGTTTTATGTACCGTTTAATAATCCTGGGCATCCTATCGCTTTGCAAGGGTCTATGGGGCGTGCTGAGCTGCTCAGTAGATCCTATAGCGATTATGAAAAAGAGATTGTCGAGCAAATGACCGACATGTTTGCTGACTATGGCTTCAACGCTAGAGAAGACATTGCGGGTATTGTTTTGAATCGTTGGGGCCACGCCTACATTTCACCGCAGCCGGGATTTCATTTTGGCACGGACGGTAAGGAGGCTCCTAAAGAAATTGTTAAAAAAGCCTATGGCCGCATACAATTCGGTCATTCGGAACTCAGTGGTTACATGAGCCACACCAATGCCCTTAAAGAGGGGTCTAGAGCAGCCTTGGCCGCCATGACATGGCTTTAAATCGATAGAGATTAAATGCGCCTATGAGCATTTAAGTAGGACTCCTACCTGCCTATTCATTAGGCTAGATCAACTGGGTATGCCCAAGTAATTAGTCCACCCGAACAAACATTGTCCTTATAAATGCTAAAGTACTTTGAACTAAAAACAAAATTAAACAGCCAACATAGATATTTGTAAGAGCCTGTAAGTATCCAACAATCATAAGACCGGAGGCTATAAAAATAGTCGCGAGAAGTCCCGTTTGGAGTATAAAAAGTTTAATAGGAAAAATATGCTCATACCCTTGAGCCCTCAGCAATAGCATTCTTTTGGGAAATATCAGTAAACCTATGACTGAGTAGAGGCATATAGACCAACAAATAATTTTCCAAGATAAGTCCGCATCGTTAATATTAAAGATACCAAACGGTAGAAGACCCCCAAACATTGCACCAAACGCTGAATAAGTTAAAAGTCGAACACGAAAGTTATCAGGACCACTGAACACGTCCGAGCTGCGACTTAATGCAATTAATATAGCTGAAAACCCAACTATACCTATTGCTATCTCTGCAATTAATTGTAGAGCATGAAAATTTGGCTCCATGATCTATGCCCCTTTATCCATATGATCAGCTAATCATAGCTGAATACCCCATCCAGTCAAATCAGGGCTAGATCGGGTATTTAGTTCATCGATTGTGATTTCTATTTTGTTTCATCGCCTTAAAAGTATAACGATCCAACGACCAAGGTTTAAAATGTCGGCTAGCGCAGCCGACACATAAGTGAGGGCTGCTGCCCTAAGAATACTACTAACGGCTTTTTCGTTTGACTGGGATACGTAATTCCCTTCCCTTAATAAAGGAAGCGCTTTAGAAAAGCTTGCATCAAATTCAATCGGCAGAGTCACCGCATGAACCATCATGCGAGCGATAAAACCGGAAAGCCCTAAGAAAAGCAATAAAGAAAATGGCATTGGATGCCGCGTAATAATACCGATCACTGGCGATAGAGAGATAATGGCAACACTCCAACGGGCAACCTTATCAACAACGGGGATCATCTTTGTTCTAGTAGCCAGACGTTTATCACCTTGCTGATCCTGAATCGCATGTCCAACCTCATGAGCCGCAATAGCGATTGCGGTTAACGATTTAGACTCATAATGCTCTCGCAAAAGCCTAACTTTTTTTTCAATTGGATCATAATGATCTCCTAGCTCAGTTACTTCGACTTTCACATCTTTTAAAGAAAATCGCTCAATCAAATGTTTTGCCAGTTCTCCCCCGGTACCGGGCATTTCAGGTATTTCCGATGAATATCTCCTCATAACCAACTTTACCCACAAAGATGGTCCAAATATCATTGCTAGAACTATGAGCGAGCCCGCTGCTAAAACCATATTTTGACCTCTTAAAGAAATTATTCTCTGTTGTATTCTACGCCACCGTGACTACTTTGGTTTATGAAGAGCAGATGGGTAACATTACTAAACACCAGTTAAAACAATCTGCATATCTCGCCTCGATCTAGCCCTAATTTGACTGGATGGGGCGTTTGGTTATGATTAGGTAATCAATAAAGGGAGTTACTCATGAAGAACTCAATACTTAAACTCAAAGGGAACGAAAGATGAGCAAAAAACAGATCACGCGGGATAATTGGGGTTATCCGCCTTTTAATAGGGATAGTTTTCAGAATGTCCAAGGTTTATTTCCAACGGCTCGACTAAAAAGAGGCTCGGGTGGGGCATCTGACATTCCAGTAGCTTTGAAGCCTCTTGAGACTATTAAATTTGACAATCTAGGAGGCAACAAGCAATCGATTCGTGAGATGTTAGATACCACATACACAGATGCTTTTTTAGTGCTAAAGAATGGCGTTTTAGTTTATGAAGAGTATCTGAATGGCATGAAAGCAGATACCCTGCACTTGCTCAATTCTGTGACAAAATCTTTTGTAGGTATGCTAACTGGAGTACTTTATGAAAACGGCGTTATAGACCCCGAAAAATATCTCTCTGACTACATACCTGAATTCAAGAATACAGTGTTTTCTGGAACAACGCTTCAGCATGCTTTAGATATGTCAGCTGCAGTGGCGTATGGAGAAGACTATGCGGATCCCAAGGCTGACTTTTGGCATGAAGCAGCTGTTGTTGGCTGGAGGCCGCACTTAGTAAGTGCCGAATCACCTGATACATTATTTGATTATGCTTTAGCACTTAGGGACAGAGAAAAGCAGCACATGGATGGTGAAAAGTATCATTATCGAACAGTGCTCACCAATATCGTTGCTATGGCAATTGAACGAGCAACCGGTGAACCGTGTCAGGAGTTAATTGAAAAATATATCTGGAAAAAACTTCGCCCAGAGCAAGACGCGGCTATAGTTGTTGATAAAATCGGTTTTCCTTATGTAGGTGCGGGGATGAATGCCTGCGCAAGAGACCTAGCCAGGTTTGGACTAATGCTGCTCAATGACGGCAACTACAACGGAGAGCAAATAATCCCTGCATCATGGGTAAGGGCGACAAGAGAGGGCGACGAGGGTTATAGAGAGCGTTTTTCTAAAAGTGATTACGGAGAGATATTGCCAGGCGGGCATTATAAAAATCAAGTTTGGGTCGCTAATATTGATAACATGATGTGCATTGGCATCCATGGCCAACTGATCTATATAGACCAAAGTAAAGGATTAGTGATTGTTAAACTGTCCTCTTGGCCTGAATCACATGATGATTTTCTGTTGGCCACAACTGTTTTGGGGATAGATGCTATTTCAGCATCTGTTTGATCTTACTCGGATAAAAATGGCGGTGAGAGAGTACCTCATCGCCTACTATCGGCTCCATTAGCCTTGTCAGCTAACGTGTT
>Ga0209710_1000186_pt1 | contig 68988 bp, 74 predicted proteins | sample ArcticOcean_MG_C_5_FD_187436 | JGI IMG/M metagenome (GOLD analysis project Ga0209710, IMG submission 187436) | Marine microbial communities from western Arctic Ocean - ArcticOcean_MG_CB4_138 (SPAdes) (version 2) | ecosystem: Environmental > Aquatic > Marine > Oceanic | place: Arctic Ocean...
TTTTTAAGATTGCTGTGAATACGCTTGATAGAATTGTTGATGAAACATTGAAAGCAAATAATCTAAAAAAATCTGATATTGACTGGTTGGTTCCTCATCAGGCCAATATTAGAATTTTAGAGGCTACTGCTAAGAAATTAGATATGTCTATGGACAGAGTTATTGTAACTATACATAAACATGGAAATACTTCTGCTGCATCAATACCTCTTGCTTTAAATGATGGAGTTAAGTCAGGCAAAATAAAGCCTGGAGAAACTATCTTGATGGAGGCTTTTGGAGGCGGATTTACTTGGGGTTCGGCCCTAATTAAATACTAAGATATGAAAAATTATGTAATTACATTTCCGGGCCAAGGCTCTCAATCAGTTGGGATGATGACTAAATTCGAATCCCTTAATATTATAAAGTCTACATTTCAAGAAGCTTCAGACATCGTTGGGGATGATTTATGGGCGATGATCACATCAGAAAACGATAAAATTAATCAAACCATAAATACTCAGCCAATTATGCTGGCAGCCGGACTTTCTACATGGCGAGTTCTTAGAAAAAATGGTGCTGAGGATCCAGCTTATGTTGCAGGACATAGCCTAGGTGAGTTTACTGCCCTTGTTGTATCAGGTGTAATTAGCTTTAAGGATGCCCTTAAAATTGTCCGGAAAAGAGCTAATTTAATGCAAGAAGCAGTCCCCGGAAATATAGGTGCTATGGCAGCAATACTTGGCCTTGATGATGAGACTGTAATACAAATCTGCAATGATCTTAATGGCAAAAATGTCATAGAGGCTGTCAATTTTAATTCTCCTGGTCAAGTTGTTGTTGCTGGGCATCGATCTGTAATTGAAATGTCGCTAGAAAAATTTAAGAAGGCTGGAGCAAAGAGAGCATTAATATTGCCTGTGAGCGTCCCATCTCATTGCCAACTAATGAAATCTGCTTCAGTAGAATTTTTAGATTATTTGGACGGTTTTGTCTTTAACACCCCAAAAATACCTATCATTCATAATGTTGACGTTACCTCTCACTCATCTGGTGATAAAATTAAGAATGCGCTATCTATGCAACTATACAATCCAGTTCAGTGGACAAGGACTTTAAAATATTTATCTGAAAAAAAGATGAATATTTTCGTTGAGGGAGGTCCTGGAAGAGTTTTAATGGGATTAAATAAACGGATAGTAATCGAAGCTAGCCATTATTCATTAGATGGTATCGAGGCAGCGGAAAAATTTCTATCTGAAATTACCACTTAAGGAATTCAAAGATGAATGAATCTACTATTAATAAGAAAATAGCTCTAGTTACTGGGGCAAGCAGAGGTATTGGGGCAGCAATTGCAGTCGAAATGGCTAGACAAGGATTTTTAGTTATTGGAACAGCAACAACGGTTAAAGGATCAGAGATTATCACCCAAATGTTTGAGCTCAATAAATTAGATGGCCTTGGAATGCCAATGGATGTGAATAGCAATCAATCAATTAGTGATTTAATTGCTAAAATTAATTTAGATCACGGAGAGATTAGTATTCTTGTAAATAATGCAGGAATAACTAGAGATACTCTTTTAATGAGAATGAAAGAGGAAGATTGGGATGCAGTAATAAATACTAACCTTAAATCGGTATATAAGCTTAGCCAGGCAGTAATCAAAGGTATGATGAAAAAAAGATACGGAAGAATTATTAATATTTCTTCTGTTGTCGGTCATATGGGCAATGCAGGGCAAACAAACTATGCAGCAACAAAAGCAGGTATTTCTGGATTTACTAAATCCCTAGCTCAAGAAATTGGGAGTAGGGAAGTTACGGTTAATTGTGTGGCTCCTGGATTTATTGATACAGATATGACAAGAGCATTAAGTGATAATCAAAGGCAGCAGCTATTAGGGCATATACCATTGGGTCGACTAGGCACACCGGCCGATGTAGCTCATGCTGTATGTTATTTAGCTTCAGATTTAGCAGGGTACGTGACAGGTGAGACTATTCACGTTAACGGTGGCATGTTAATGATTTAATGTTTAGAATCAATTACTTAATAATTATTTATATTTTATTTTAAAATAATTGATTGATTTATAGATTCATTTGATAAAATAGCAGCTTGAATTTTTTATTGTTTTTTTAAGGGGTAATATTAAGATGTCTGACATTGAACAAAGAGTTAAAAAAATAGTTTCAGAGCAATTGGGAGCAGATATTGCTACAGTAAAAAATGAGTCATCATTTATAGATGATTTAGGAGCAGACTCTTTAGATACAGTTGAGCTGGTAATGGCATTAGAAGAGGAGTTTGATACAGAAATTCCTGACGATGATGCTGAAAAAATTACAACAGTCCAGCAAGCGATTGACTATATAAACAAAAATCTTCCATAATCCGAATGGTCTATTTAGTAGGCCTATCTTAATAGGTAACGTATGACAAAACGAAGAGTTGTAGTTACGGGATTAGGTTTAGTAACACCTGTAGGAATAGGTGTTGAGGAATCATGGAAAAATATTATTTCAGGAGTTTCTGGAATATCGACCATTACAAAGTTTGACCCCACTAATTTCCCTTCCAAAATAGCAGGAGAAGTGAAAAACTTCGACCCGTTATTATATTTAAATCCTAAAGATGCTAGAAGAATGGATACATTTATCCAATTTGGATTGGTTGCTGGAATCGAGGCATTTAAAGATTCAGGAATAGTTGTAACTGAAGAAAATGAAGATAGAATTGGTGTGTCAATTGGCTCAGGTATAGGTGGCATCAATCTTATCGAATCAACAAGTGATCTATTTGATAATGGTGGAGCAAGAAAGGTATCACCATTTTTTATACCCGGAACAATCATAAATATGATCTCGGGTAATCTTTCAATTTTATATGGTCTAAAAGGCCCTAATGTGGCTATTGTTACAGCATGTACAACAGGCACGCATTCGATTGGAGATGCCGCTAGGATGATTGAATATGGTGATGCAGATGCTATGGTTGCCGGCGGTTCAGAAGCAGCAATCACAGAGCTTTCAGTGGCAGGCTTTTCATCTGCTAAGGCATTATCTTCCAGAAACGAAGACCCAAGCAGTGCTTCGAGACCCTGGGACATTGATCGAGATGGTTTTGTAATTGGAGAGGGTGCCGGGGTTATGGTTCTTGAAGAGTATGAGCACGCCAGAAAAAGAGGGGCAAAAATTTACTGTGAGCTATCAGGTTACGGCATGAGTGCAGATGCTTTTCATATAACGGCTCCTAGTATAGATGGCCCAAAAAGATCAATGCTAAATGCATTAAAAAATGCAGGCATTAACGCAGATCAAATTCAATATATAAATGCCCACGGCACATCAACTCCACTAGGTGACTTGAACGAAACTAATGCAATAAAAGAAACCTTTGGGAATAGTGCTCCTAAGTTAGTTGTAAATTCAACAAAATCAATGACTGGTCACTTACTAGGTGGTGCAGGGGGCATTGAGTCTGTATTTACGGCACTAGCGATTTACGAGCAGATTTCGCCCCCAACTATAAATATTTTTAATCAAGATCCTGAATGTGATCTTGATTTTTGTGCCAACGAGGCTAGAGCAATTAAAATTGAAGCCGCGCTAAAGAATAACTTTGGTTTCGGTGGAACCAACGGAAGTCTTGTATTTAGAAGAGTCTAACCAATAAATTTTGTTGTCTAATCAATTTTTAATTAATGGAAAAAAATCACTAGGGCTTAATCCTTTTGATAGAGGTTTAGCTTTTGGTGATGGCGTATTTAGAACCATGAAGATACAAAATGGAGTACCTAAGTACTGGAAACACCATTATGAGATATTAAGCCATGATGCAAAATCTATTCAGATTCATATACCTAGTAGTAGAACATTATTGAATGATGTTAAGAAATTATTTTCTGAGCCAGGTGATTTCGTTGGGAAATTTATAGTTACTCGTGGTGTATCTGAACGAGGGTATCAATTCAAAAAAAATATTAAATGCACACGAATATTACTTAAAAATACATTTGTACCTATTAGAAAAAAAATAGTCACGGAAGGTGTTTGTTTGCAAGTATGCAAACAAACACTCTCTGAAAATTCTATGCTCTCTGGGATAAAACATTTAAATAGACTAGAAAATGTTTTAGCAAAAACGGAGTTAGAGGAGGGAAATTTCGATGGAATTCTATTAGATAATCATGGATATGTTAATGAATGTATCAGTAGTACAATTATTATGAGGGTTAATGACTATTTATATCTTCCCATCCAGAATATGTCTGGTGTTTCTGGTGTTACAAAAAGAATTATTTTAAATAATGCCGGACATATGGGATATAAAGTAAAAACAAAGAAGATTCTATTAAGTGAGTTAATAAAATCAGATGAGGTGGTTATTACAAACTCTTTAATAGGAGCCATCCCAATTCGAAAAATTAAGAATAAAACATGGAAATCATTTAAATTAGCATATGACATCAACAAAATTTTTGAATTTATTTCGTAGCATTAATTTAATTAATAAAAGAAAATTTTCTATAATTTTTTTAATTTTATTAGTATGGTTTTTAAGTTATTTCTTTATTCCATTAAATATATCAGAAGAAAATGCAACATTTGAAATTGATTCAGGGAAAAACCTTAGTCAAATTACAGATCAGTTAATAGAAATGAAGGTATTAAAAGACTCATTTCGATTTAAATTTTTTAGCTATATTTTTGGTAAGACAGAAAGCCTTAAGCGAGGACACTATAAGCTCGAAAAATCAATAACGCCTTATGAACTTTTAAGGATACTTGCCGATGGCCGTGAAGCACTTTATTCTATTAGATTTATTGAAGGTAAAACGTTTAGCGATTTAATTATAGAATTAAAAAGCAACAAACATATTAAGCATGAGCTTACCTCATACAAGGAAAAAGATATCCTGAATATTATTTCTGCAAAAGAACCAACTGCGGAAGGTATTTTCTTCCCTGATAGTTATCACTTTTATAAAAATACTTCAGATTTAGAAATTTTAAAGAATTCCTATAAAGTAATGAAAGAGAAGCTTAAGTACTTATGGGATAATCGTGACTTAGACCTCCCTTATAAAACCATGTATGAGGCACTTATTATGGCATCTATCATCGAAAAAGAAATTAGCATTAAAGCTGAGGCCCAGATGGTTGCCGGAGTTTTTGTTAATAGGTTGAATATTAATATGCCCCTTCAAAGTGACCCAACCGTAATCTATGGTATGCGACATCGTTATGACGGTAATATCCGTAAATCAGATTTACGAGAAGTTAATAAGTACAACACATACACGCGAAGAGGCCTCCCTCCTTCTCCTATTTCTACTCCAAGCTTAAATTCAATAATTGCAGCGTTTAATCCAGAAAAAACTGATGCACTCTATTTTGTAGCTAAAGGTGATCGAACCCATTATTTTTCAAGGACCTTATCTGAGCATAATAGAGCAGTCAGAAAGTATCAAAGAAAATGAAAAAGGCTAAATTTATAACGTTAGAGGGGGTTGATGGCGCAGGTAAAAGTACTCATATAGACTTTATAAAATCTTACTTTGAATTAAAATCACTTGAATATATAGTAACTCGTGAGCCTGGCGGGACAGATACAGGAGAAAAAATTCGAGAAATATTACTTAATGATGAAATGTCACCAATTACTGAATCTTTATTAATGTTTGCGGCACGCTACGAACATCTCTCACTTGTGATTCATCCTAATCTTAGAAGTGGAGTAACGGTTATTAGTGATCGCTTTACGGACTCAAGTTATGCTTATCAAAGCCGAGGAAAGGGTGTAGCTAGGTCAGTTATTGGGCAGCTTAAAACAATCACTCATGGAGATTTGGAGCCAGATCTAACATTTCTATTTGACCTACCAGTTAAGGTAAGCATAGAAAGGCTAAATAATACGAGGGCTCTTGATAGATTTGAAAAGCAAGACTATGAATTCCATCAAAGAGTCAGAGAGGAATACCTAAAAATTGCAAATGAAAGTAAGGGCCGTTTTTATGTTATTGACAGCACTAAGTGTATCAATGATATCCAAGACGAGATTACAAAAATTTTAGATATATTTGTAATATGAATATATATCCATGGCATCAGGGTAACTGGGATAACTTATTTTCCAATACCAAAAGATTTCCGCATAGTTTAATACTTTATGGGTCATGTGATTCAGGAATAAATGACTTTGCGTCAATCGTCAGTAAAAAATTAATCTGTAGTAACTCCAACGAAGGTGATGACTATTGTGGAACTTGTCAAAATTGTTCGTGGTTTGACACTCAATCTCACCCAGATTTATTTTCTATTAACAATAGCTCTTTGGAAGAAAAAAAGGTTAGCATTAATATAGATTCAATTAGAGAGCTTAAAAATTTTTTTGAGCTGAGCTCGCACCAAAAAAATGGTAGAAAGGTTGCAATAATTCATGATGCACATCAAATGAATTTGTCTGCATCAAATGCCCTCCTAAAAATCCTAGAAGAACCCCCTCATGATTCAGTAATTATATTAACCACATCTGACATAAGTAGTTTATTGCCGACAATAAAGAGTCGCTCAAGACTCGAGCCCTTTTATAAACCTTCATATGAAGATGCTACTAACTTACTAAAAAGTATTAATAAGAATGACCTAAAGCCGTTTTTACAACTTTTTAATGGTAATCCCTTGGCTTTGATTAATGAGCAGGAAAATTACCCTTTGTTAATTGAGATTATTAACTCTCTAAAGCAAGGAAAAAATTTTAATTTGTCTGATATTCATGGGCGATGGTTTTCTAATGGATTATTATGGCTCATCAACCTTCTTCAGAAATGGGCGTACGATATACTTTTGTTTAAATTAACCAGCCAACAATATTACTTTCTTAATGAAAAGTTAATAATTAATAAGCTTGCTAGAAATTCAAACACATCAGCTTTGCTCAAATTTCAGAAAATGCTAATTGATGTAAAACTATATGCAACATTTCCGGTCAATAAAGAGATTAATCTTGATATAATCTTTATTGATTACCGAAAAATTTTTATTTAATACTAATATGTTTATTGATTCTCATTGTCACATAAATTTTCCAGAGTTGCGTGATAATATTAAAACCGTACTAGACAATATGGATACCAATAAAATAACTAACGCTCTCTGCGTTAGCGTTACTCTTGATGATTTTCCAGGAGTGTTAGAACTAGCTGACAATTATGATAATATTTTTGCCTCTGTTGGCGTTCACCCAGATTACGAAGATATTAATGAGCCCACAGTTGATAAGCTTGTATCACTGTCAATAAATCCTAATGTTGTGGCTATTGGTGAGACGGGGTTAGATTATTTTAGACTTAAAGGTGATCTATCATGGCAAAGAGAAAGGTTTAGGGTACATATCAGATCAGCTATTAAATCTGGCCTTCCACTTATTATTCATACAAGAAGTGCTCAAGAAGACACTATAAGTATTATGAAGGATGAAGGGGCTGATATTGCCGGAGGTGTTATGCATTGCTTTACTGAGTCCTATGATATGGCAAAGAAAGCTATTGATCAGAATTTTTATATTTCTTTTTCCGGGATTATTACATTTAAAAATGCACAAGATCTCCGCGAGACTGTAAAAAAAGTGCCAATGGACCGAATTTTGATTGAAACAGATTCACCTTATTTAGCACCGGTTCCTAATAGGGGTAAAATAAATGAGCCATCTAATGTTTTGTTCGTAGCAGAAAAAATTGCTGAGATTAAAAATTTATCGATTGAAGAGGTTGCAGCAACCACCACAGAAAATTTTAAAAATCTTTTCACAAAATGTCATTTAAGTTAACTATTCTTGGTTCTGGCTCCAGTGCTGGAACTCCTGTTGTAGGTTGCCTATGTAAAACCTGCCGATCAACTAACCCTAAAAATAATCGTACCCGCTGTTCGAGTTTGATTACCTTAGATGATGGAAAAAATATATTAATTGATACCAGTCCAGATCTTAGGCAGCAATCTTTAAGGGAGGGCATTAGAGTGGTTGATGCAGTATTGTTCACACATATACATGCTGATCATTGTCATGGTATTGATGATCTTAGAGCCTTTTGCCAAATTAATAAAAAACAAATACCTATATATGGAAATGAAGAGGTTATTGAGCAACTAAAACTTAAATTTAATTATGCAATAGCTGAACCAAATGGTTTTTGGGATAAGCCAGTTCTTAGTGCTAACATCATTGACTCTCCATTCAATATATTTAATACTGAAATAATTCCTGTGCCAGTTCTTCATGGTAGGACTTTGATTAATGGCTATCGGATTGGCAACATGGCCTACATTACTGATGTTTCAGAAATTCCTAATAAATCATTGGAACTTTTGACTGGTTTAGATGTTCTACTTCTTGATTGCTTAAGGCATGAGCCGCACTATACACATTTTGGTTTTGATCAAAGCATTGAAATGGCTAAGAAGATTAATGCCAAGGAAACACACTTAATTCATATGACACATAGTTTCGAGTATGATGACCTTAAAAATAAACTACCAAAGTCTGTATATGCAGGCTACGATGGTTTAGAATTAACAGTTAATTAAAATGATAGGAAATGTATGTATAAAAAAATAAAGTCGTTATTAATAATTCTTGGTATGGTAAGTTTTTCATTTAGTATTATGGCTGAATCCAAAAGAACTTTCACCGAAGATGAGTTTATTTCAGTTTTCAGTGGAAAGCCAAAGGCTCGAGTAGTAAAGTATCTTGGTAAAGCTGATAAACAGGAAATAGCTATTAAGCCAAAGGGCGCTAGTTCGGTTCTTGGACGACCAACGACTGACAAATCAAATCCAGGGAAAAAAGACAAGGTTGAGATGTGGTACTACAGTAATCTTGTAGAGTACTCCCCAAAAAAGCTCTACAAAAGAGTAGAATTAACGCTTATTAATGACCGAGTCGTTAATATTGCCTTTTTTAATCAATAGAGCCTGAAGCTGTAATATTCATACCACCATCGACATAGGTAATTTCACCAGTTATTCCTGAGGCAAGGTCACTACATAAAAAAGCCGCCGCATTCCCAACCTCATTAATGGTAACGTTCCTCTTAAGAGCTGCGTGGCGCTCATTAAAGTCATACATTTTGTCAAAATTTGCAATACCTGATGCCGCGAGAGTTTTTATTGGGCCTGCAGAAACAGCGTTTACCCTTATACCTTTATTACCAAGACTGTGTGACATATACCTTACATTAGCTTCTAAGCTTGCCTTGGCTAAACCCATTACATTATAATTAGGCATTGTTCTTTCTGCTCCAAGATAGCTCAATGTTAATAAGCTAGCATTAGGATTTAAATATGGGATAGCGACTTTTGCAAGAGCCGTAAAGCTATAAGAGCTAATGTCGTGAGCAATTTTAAAGTTTTCTCTTGTTGTTTGCTCTACAAAGTCTCCTGATAAGGCTTCTTTTGGAACAAAAGCAATCGAATGAACTAAAACATCAATTTTCCCCCAATACTTACTTAACTTTGGAAATAATTCGTTAATTTGATCGTCACTTGATACGTCACAGGGAACAATAATATTTGAACCAAAGTTGCTAGCTAATTTTTCAACTCGCCCTTGGTGTTTTTCCATCTGGTAAGTAAAGGCTAGCTCAGCACCTTGTGCTTTCATTGCCGATGCAATACCATAAGCAATTGATCTATCACTCAATAAACCAAGGATTAAAACCTTTTTATTTTTCAGAAAACTCATTATTAAACTCCTATTATTTATTTTTTGGGTCGAGTAAATCCCTAAGACCTTCACCTAGCAAATTATATCCTAAGACTGTAAATAAAATAGCCAATCCAGGAAATAATGACAGCCACCAAGCAAACTGAATATATTCTTTTCCATCAGTGAGAATATTGCCCCATGAAGCTGTTGGTGCTTGGACACCTAGCCCTAAAAAACTCAATCCTGATTCAACAAGAACCGCACTTGCAATTCCAAGTACCGAACTAACAATTATTGGAGTCATGCTATTTGGCAGTAAATGTAACAGAATTATTTTTATATCTGAGGATCCCATTGCTTCTGAAGCCAATACATATTCACGACCTCTTAAACTCAAAAATTCTGCTCTTACAAGCCGTGTAACACCCATCCATGAAGTTAATCCAATAACGATCATGATATTCCATATAGAAGGGGTTAAAAAGGCGATAACAGCTAATATTAGAAAAAATGAAGGTATAGACAACACTACATCAACAATTCTCATAATAAATGAGTCAACCCAACCTCGATAAAATCCAGCAATTGAACCCAATATTATTCCTATGCCAGTCGATATACCAACCGCTACAAAACCAACAAGTAATGAAATTTGGGCTCCATAGAGCATCCTTGAGAAAACATCCCTACCAAGACCATCGGTACCCATAATATGGTCATATGATGGAGCAATGAGAATTGAATCAATATCAATAAAATTAGGGTCATATGGCGAAATAATTGGCGCAAGAATTGCTGCTAGTAGAACTATTGTGATTATAATTAAACCTGCTAACGCGAGTGAATTACCAATAATTTTTTTCATTATTTTGTAATTCCTTTTCTGATTCTTGGGTCAGCCCAAGCATATCCTAGGTCAGCAATTAAATTTCCTATCAATGTTAGAACTGATCCAATTGTCAAGATCCCCATAATTACTGGAAAATCTCTCATTAACACTGAATCGTAAAATAGCTTTCCCATTCCAGGGATGGCAAATATTGACTCAGAAATTACTGAGCCACCTATTAGGCCAGGTATTGATAAACCAATTATAGTAATCAATGGAAGAATTGCATTTTTAAGTGCATGTACAAATACTATTTTTTTTTCATTAAGACCTTTGGATCTTGCTGTTGTTATAAAGTCTTGATTTAATATTTCTAACATCCCATTTCTGACATAAAGAGATATTCCAGCGAGACCGCTTAAGGATGATACGAATACAGGTAAAAATAAGTGCTTCATTAGGTCTGTGAATTGGCCAAATAGACTTAGGTTTTCATAATTCAGGCTATGTAAGCCAGAAATCGGCAACCATTGATTGCTAACCCCAGTCCAGTACATCAATAGAAGAGCAAGCCAAAATCCTGGAATTGCAAAACCAATGAACACAAAGAGAGTAATTGATTTATCTACCCAGCTATTTTGTTTTACTGCAGATAGGGTGCCCAATATTATCGAGATCGAGAAGATAACCGTAATTCCAAGTAAATTTATAAGTAGAGTTATTGGAAGGGCCTCCTGGATTAATCCTTTCGTTATATTTCCATTATTATCTTTGGTTTCCCATAGCACTGGTCTTTGGTGTGAAGCAAAAGAATTTCCAAAATCTAGCTGTGCTATCCGTTTTATCCATAAACCATATTGAATGATAACTGGCTTATCTAGATTATAAATTTCTCTCAATTTCTGCCTTGATTCTTCGGAGGCTTTTGGATTAAAAGACGCCTCTGTAGATGTAACATCGCCTGGAGCTAAGTGCATTATAAAAAATGATATAAGACTAATTCCTATTAACATTGGAAGCATCCATAAAATTCTTTTTATTAGGTAAGTAATCATTTAGATATCTGAAATTTCATTTCTTCTGAGAATTTTTGGAATAAACCAATCGTAGCTATTATGGTAAATACCAGCTGGAGGTGAGGGTTTCTTAATGCCTCTAACTCTGTTGTTAATAGCTGAGAGTCCGTAGCCTGCATAAAGATAAACGATAGGAGAGTCTTCAAGTAATATATCTGAAAATTCGTGGTATATCTTTTCTCTTTTTTCTACATCTAACTCTAAACGACCCCGCTCCAATAAATTGTCGACTCTTTTATTTTCATACCCTAAAAAATTAAATTGACCCGGCCCTTGTTGGGTTGAGTGCCAAATATTATATTGATCGGGATCTAGGGAGAGGCTCCAGCCTAAAACAACAACATCAAAGTCACCCGTTTTGATAAATTGATTAATAAAGCTAGCCCATTCGATTACCCTAATCGAGACATCTACTCCAATTTCCTTTAATCGTCTTTGGATTATTACAGCTGTCATTTCTCGCTGTTTGTTCTGGTTGGTTAAAATCTCAAAACGAAGCACCTTGCCATTCTTCTCTAATAATCCATCTTTATTTTTTATATATCCTGCCTCATTTAATAAAGCTAAAGCTTTGTTGCTATCATAAGGGTATGGTTTTAATTTAGTATTGTTCCAGCGTGTTCCAGGCTTGTAAGGACTTGATAAAGGTTCTCCTAGGCCAAGGAGAACCCCTTTTATAATTTCATCTTTATCAATCGCGAAGTTTAACGCTCTTCTAACCCGCTTATCATTAAAGGGTTCTTTTTTTAGATTAAAACCAAGATAAGTATAACCATTTCCTAATTCTTTATATAGACCAATTTTATTTCGCAGATCTTCTCTGCTGGGAAAAACCCTCTGGAATTGAATAGGATTTATATTCATTAAATCAATATTATCTGCAGTTAATTCCAGGAACTGTGATGACGTATCAGGAATAATTCTAGAGATTAAATTGTTAATATTTGCTTTACCGTTAATACTTAGAGGATTGCGCGTTAACGAAACGTGTTGACCACTTTTCCAGTCGTCAAGTTTATAGTAATTTGAACCAATGGGCTTTCTTGAGAAGTAGGTGCTGTTAACATCTTCATTCTTTAGGAGGTGTTCTGGAAGTATATGTAATGCTGTCCAAGTATCAAGGGCAGGAGCATAACTTTCTTCGTAAGTTACTGTGAAAGTATGGGGGTCTGGTGTTGTCGCTTTTTTTACTAATTGGTAATCTGAAGCATAAGGTGTCCTGGTATTTGGATCGGTAACTAATTTCCATGTAAACATTACATCTCTGCTCGTTAGCTTTTCACCGTCAGCCCAATACAATCCCTCCCTAATTTTAAAAGTTATAGTTTTTTGATTATTCGAGACATTCCAACTTTCAGCAATTTCAGGTGCGTAATTAAGTGACTCATCATATTTTAATAATGAATTAAAAATATTGTTGGCAATAGCCGATGATGCAGAGTCACCAGCAATCATTGCGATTAGGTTGCTAGGCTCTCCAGTCATTGCATTAATAAGTCTGCCCCCATCCTCTTTATCATAATAACTTTTATAATTTGACTCATCAATCTTATCTTGAGTGCAGCCAGATAATAAGCAATAAAGGAGCGTAAGCGAATACAGTTTTATATTTATATAGTGCATATTACTTAGGAATGTCTAAAGTACTACCTGAGATTATCTTTGTTGACTTTAGTTCGTTAAATTCCATTAAATCTCTAACAGACATTTTATAGTCATCTGCTATATGGCTTAGAGTTTCTCCTGAGCTAACCTGATGTGTAATAATTGTCGAGTAATTAAACAGGCTATCCTTATTTATTGGAAATTTTGTTTTTGAGACATCTCCAGAAGGAATTAGAACAATACTATTTTTTCTGAACCTCTTTCTCGGACTAATTTGGTTGACCTGAGCCAGAAGCTTTGCATTAATACCAAATTTTTTTGCGACTTGAAAAACTTTTTCACCTGGCTTTGGTTTGTATGTTTTCCAGCTTACAAGGGGTTTGTCATAATTTTTCATATTACTATGAAAAGTTTCTATTGAGTTTATAGGTAGTAACACTTCTTGGGAGTAATGCTCAGATCTCATGAGTGGGCGTTTGTGCTGAGCATTTAATAATTGAAATTCTTCCATTGGAATTTCAGCTAACTCTGCAATTAAGTCGGTATCAATCTCTTTTGGAAGGGGTATAGAAGCGAAATAAGGCTTGTCTGCAATATCAGTTATGAACAGACCATATTTTTCGGGATCATTAATAATATTTTTAATCGCTAATAATTTCGGAACATAATTCCTTGTCTCTCTTGGAAGCTTAATATTGTAATAGTCTGTAGGTCTCTTAAGTTTTTTGTTTCTTTTAATAGACCTACCTACACGTCCTTCGCCTGCATTATATGCAGCTAATGCTAACTCCCATGACCCAAACATCCCATACAATTTTTCGAGGTAATCGAGTGCTGCTGTAGTGGAGTCAATAACATTCCTTCTATCATCTCTCCACCAGTTTTGTTTTAACCCATAAACTTTACCTGTTGATGGAATAAATTGCCACATACCCATCGCCTTCATTCGAGATTTTGCTAATGGATTGTAGGCGCTTTCAATCATTGGAAGTAGTGCAATTTCAGTTGGCATCCCTCGTAATTCAACTTGCTCAACTACATGATATAGGTATTTTTCTGACCTATTAAGCATCCTGTCGATGTACTCTGGCCTATTTTTATACCATTTTTCATATTTTTTAATTACTTTTTTTGCTTTTCTGGATGGCTTAGATTTGAAAGCGAACCCATTCTTTAATCTAGGCCAAATACTTTCTATTTGTGGAGGTGGATTCGCGTAGCTTACTCCATTTTTAGGGTTAATCGTTTCAGTATTAATAGCTTTGTAATCAATTATTATTATTTTTTCACCAACAACATTAGTCAGTGGCCATGATGAATTAGGAAGGAGAAAGACTGACAAGAGAACAATAATCTGAATAAGGTTAATTACTTTAAAACGCATCTTTTCGTCCTCTAATCTCTTTAAACTCATCACTATCAACAGCCCTAAGGAATGGATTGGTTGCAAGCTCTTCTGAGAGCAACGTAGGTAAGGTTAAATTTTTATTTTTTATTTTTTGATATCGAACAGATAAATCTAAATTGTTAACTTCTTCTGTCATAGCAAACCTTATATTATTTAATGTATATTCGTGACCGCAATAAATTTTTGTTGCCACGTTTAGGCTTTTAATTTTTTGGAGGGAGCTAAACATCTGTTCTGGCGTCCCTTCAAATAATTTTCCACAACCACAGCCAAATAGGGTGTCCCCACAAAATATTAGATCTGTGTCAAGGTAGGCAATATGATCTAAAGTATGGCCTGGTATCTCAATTACTTTATATCTTAACTTCGATTGATTCATTGTAACAATATCATTTTCTTTGACTGATTTATAAGGAAAATCAAAGTTACTTTTAGCGGGACCATATATCTTAATAGCAGGATAATAGTCTAAAAGTTTTTTTATACCATTGATATGGTCAAAATGTTTGTGTGTTATTAATATTGCTTCAGGCTTCATATCATTTTTATTAATAAATTCAATTACTTGAGATGATTCCCCGGGATCTACTATTACAGCAAAATCATTTCGACTAATAATCCAAATATAGTTATCTTTAAAGGCCTTTATTGGTAATATAGTAGAAGGTAAATTTTCCGGTATGGATATATGCATATTGTCATTAAGTGTACTATGTTTTTGTATTTTTTTTATAGAAAATGAGTTGGTTTAATTCTCCAATTGGTAAACAATTGCTTTTAACAGAGCAGTCTATTATTGAAAGCCTTATAAAAGATAAATTTGGCTATTTTGCAATTCAACTTGGTAGTTATGATTGTAATTTTTTAGCTAAAAGTAGAATTGCAAAACATTTATTCACTGGTGGAAAACATCAAAATATTTCCTTTTTTAATTGTGCTCTACCAATTAGTGCAGACTCAGTAGATTTAATTATTAGCCCACATATTATTGAACAAACCTTTAATGCTGAATTATTTTTTAATGAATTATATAGAGTTATAATTCCAGGGGGTTATGCGGTGTTTGTTTCATTTAACCCTTATAGCTTTGCAGGTTTAAGAAAGGTATTTGGTTTTGAAAATATAGCCCCTTGGAATGGTAATTTTATATCACCTAATTCAGTTCAAAAGTCTTTAATTTCTGCTGGTTTTACAATAGAGCAGGCAAAAATTAGTAATTACCAAATTATTTTTAACAATGAAGTTATGAATTTTAAGGAATCTTTTGAGAGTATTGGCGCAAGATGGCTTCCGCTCTTTGGTAATATATATTTTATTTCTGCAAAAAAAATTGAATCTAGTGTTACACCTATTAAGCCAAAGTGGATTAGGACGAAGAAATTATCCATAGTAATAAATAAAGGGAATTTATGATAAATATATATACAGATGGAGCATGTAAGGGCAATCCAGGCCCAGGTGGTTGGGGTGCTCTTATCATTGAAAATAATGATAAAAAAGAAATATATGGAGGTGAAAATCAAACCACAAACAATAGGATGGAATTATCTGCTGTGATTGAAGCATTGAAAGTTATTGGTAAGGAGAAGTGCCCTTTAACAATCTTTACTGATTCAACATATGTGCTTAAAGGAATGTCTGAGTGGATAAGAGGATGGAAGAATAATAACTGGATATCAAGTAATAAAAAACCCGTTAAGAATAAAGATTTATGGTTAATTTTGGACTCATTGGCTTCATTACATAAAATTGAATGGATATGGGTTAAAGGTCACTCGGGCCATCCTGAGAATGATAGGGCAGATTTTTTAGCTAATCTTGGTGCTATTGAGGTAACTCAGCAATGAGGCAAATTTTCCTAGATACTGAAACAACAGGACTTGATCCTAATCAGGGGCATCGTATTATTGAGATTGCTGCTATTGAGATGAAAAATCGCCAACAAACACATAATCGGTTTCATACCTATTTAAACCCAGAAAGAGATATTGATGCTGCAGCTAAGGAGGTTCATGGAATCTCCTTAGACTTTTTAAAAGATAAACCCTTATTTAATGATATCAGCGATGCTTTTTTGTCATTTATCGAAGGGGCTGAACTTATAATTCATAATGCTCCTTTTGATATAGGATTTTTAAATATGGAGCTGGGAAAAATTGAAAAAAATAAAATTGAAGAAAGCTGCTTTAAGGTTACAGACAGTTTAAAGTTAGCAAAAGAAAGTAGGCCTGGACAGAGAAATAATTTAGATGCTCTTTGTAGGGCTTATGGGATCAATAACTCCCAAAGAACTCTTCATGGAGCATTATTAGATGCAGAGTTATTAGGTGAAGTATTTTTAGCTCTAACAAGAGGGCAGGAAGCTTTTCCAATTAATTTTACTGATGAAAATACTGAGATTAAATTAGCGCCCATAGACCAAAAAAAATTAAGCGTAATTAAACCAACTGAGAAAGAGTTAGGATTGCATAATAATTTTAAGTTATCACTTAAGAGCACCATCGATTGGTAAATCCTACCCAACATCAGCCCAATTGTTAGGAGTTTCATACAGCCTAACTTTGAATGGTATTATTGATTTGTTATATCTTTCTGTAAAAGCCTCTTTGAGCGAATCAAATGCTATTAATGCCATATTTTCAGCGGTTGGTACTTTAGGTAATATGACTGTTTTGTGATTCTTTAGGGTACCTAGAAAATTTACAACCTCGTAGTCTTTTTCGTAAACGATAAAAGCATGATCCCAGCGATCAACAATAGTGCTTTTAATTAAGTCCTTCGCATCCTTAAAATCCATAACCATACCAAATTCTGAAGCTTGCTCTTGCTCAATTATCTCACCTTTGATGGTTACCTCAATTGCGTAACGATGGCCATGAAGATTTTTGCATGTACTTTTGTGCCCAGGGATTCTATGTCCTGCATCAAACTCCATTCTAGTTGTAATTTCCATGGCTATAAACTATTTATTGCTTTAATACGCATTAATGCTGGTGGATGAGAGTCATAAAAAGCAGAATGTAAAGGGTCAGGCGTTAGTGTTGATGCATTATCTCGATAAAGTTTAATTAATGACTGTTTAAGATGAATGGGCTTGGAAAATTTACAAGCATACTTATCAGCTTCGAATTCATTTTTTCTTGAGTAATAAGCAAGAACGGGCCTTATAAAAAAGACAAATAACGGAGATACAAGTAAGAACAATAGAATAGCATTCGCATCATTTAGGCTATATACACCAAGCCCTTCATAGAACCATGTACTTTCTTTTAGACTACCTAAAATATAAAGACCGAGAAAGCTTATCAAGAACATAAGGGCGATTCTTTTTTTAACATGCTCATGATGAAAGTGACCAAGCTCATGGGCTAGAACAGCCTCGATCTCATCTGGGGATAACTTTTCAAGCAACGTATCAAAGAATACAATTCTTTTTGATTTTCCAAAGCCAGTGAAGTACGCATTCCCATGATTACTCCTAAGAGAACCATTCATAACAAAAAGCCCGCTTGATTTAAAGCCACACCTAGCTAATAACTTTTCTATCCTAATTTTAAGATCAGTGTCTCCAAGAGGCTTAAATTTATTGAATAAAGGCGCAATATAAAGCGGGTATAAAGACAACATGGCAAAATTAAAGACACTAATAAATACCCATAACCAAAGCCACCAAAAGCCACCTAAATTACCGATAATCCAAAGGGAGGAAAAGAGTATTGGAATACCAATTACCACAGACAGTAGTAATTGTTTTATTCCATCAAGAATGAATACTTTAAGCGTCATTCGATTAAAGCCGAATTTTTCGTCAATATTAAAAATTTTAAAAAGATTGGTGGGTAGATCAATTAATGAAGATAAAATCATTACTGATATTATTACAAGTGATCCGGAAATAAGGCTATTTAAATCTAGATTAGAAATATAGATATTAAGCCAGTTTATCAAACCACCTATAGTTAGAAGGTAAAGAAAGACTGCTTGTACTATAAGGTCAATAATATTCAATTTAGACTTTGCTATAGTATAATCTGCAGCTTTTTGATGGTCTTTTGATTTGATGATAGATTTAAATGCACCAGGCACATTGCTTCTTTTAATTTTGACGTGGCTAATATGTCTAGTAGATAGCCATATTTGTACCAAGACTGTAAAAATTATTAAAAATAAAAATAAAAATTGAAATGTTGAAGCCATAATGATGTTCTAATCTTGAAAAGGATACATTGTGAATCAAAACGCAAACAAAAGTAAGTTAATCTGTCTATTTATAAAGAACTTTAATGGAAATCATGATGAGTAAAAACAATAATAATTTAATATGGCTTGATATGGAAATGAGTGGCCTAAACCCAGAAACTGATAAGGTTCTTGAAATTGCCCTAGTTATAACTGACCCTTATCTGACAATTATTGGAGAGGGTCCAGTTATAGTTATCCATCAAAGTGATGAGGTTTTATCTAGAATGGATTCCTGGAATCAGTCTACACATGGAAAATCAGGCCTTATCGAGAAGGTAAAAAATTCAAATGTGACAGAGGAAGAGGCCACTCATCAGCTCATTGAATTTATGGGTCAATATATCGAAAAGGGCAAATCTCCTATGTGTGGGAATACAATCTGTCAAGATCGAAGATTTATGGCTAAACATATGCCTCAATTAGAAAGTTTTTTTCATTACAGGAATTTAGATGTGAGTGTATTTAAGGAGTTAGCCAAGAGATGGAAGCCTGAGTTAATTAGTGGCTTCAAAAAAAAGAGCAAGCACGAAGCGTTAGCTGACATATTAGAATCCATAGAAGAGCTAAAATATTACAGAGAACATTTCATAAAAATATAAAATGTTTACTCCAACAAATTTTTTACTGGTAGGGATAGCATCCGCTTTTGGTGCTTGGGCTCGTTGGGTTATTGGGTATTTTTGCCATTATATTTTTCCTGGTCTTCCATACGGTTCTCTCGCCGTTAATTTACTGGGAGGATTTCTAATGGGTTGCTCTATTGCTTACTTTCAATCACTTTCATACATGAGCGAAGAATTAAAGATTATTATTAACATTGGATTTTTAGGGGGGCTTACTACTTTTTCAGCATTTACTGCTGATCTCTTTCATTTATTTAATAAAGATCAGCAAGTAATTGCGATTTTCTTAATGCTTGGCCATGTTTTTGGTTCATTGATACTGGCATTTTTAGGCTGGCATCTTTTTAACCTTATTTTGAAGTAACTGGCTTAGCCTTTGTAACTGGTTTAGCCTTTGTAACTGGTTTAGATTTTGCAGCTGGTTTAGCCTTTGTAACTGGTTTAGATTTTGCAGCTGGTTTAGCCTTTGTAACCAATTTAGGTTTTGTAGTTTTCTTTTTTGTTTCAACCATCTCTATTTTTCCAGTAGCAATGTCCTTAGTTTTCTTTTGCCATCCTGCTACTTTTTTCTTTATTGGTTTCTTTGTCTCTACTACTCCACCTTCACTTGGTTTAATTTGTTTAGTTTCAACCAAACTTAAACCTATTTTAGCGAGATCTACCTTAGGCAGCGGCTGTCTTTTAGGTTTTGGTTTAACTGCTGGACTAGTTGTTGCAGTTAAATTAGTAGCTGCATTATCAGTATGAGGTTTAATTGGTACAGCCTCTTTTACTTTAGACCTTTCTTTATTAGGTACTTTTCGATTATCAAGAGCTGAAGTTGTATTTTTTTCTACTTGCTCATTAGCCGTATTGTTGTTTTGGTTAACATTAGAATCATACCCTGATTTATTTGATGCATTATTAGGCCTCCTATTCCTATTCCTATTTCTATTATTCTTCGGTTTAATCGGCCTATTAAACTTCTCGTTCTCATTTTCATTTGTCTTGATTGTAGTTTCTTGATCTGGCGATTCATTGATTACCTTTGTATCTAGATCATTAGACCCATTAGTAATTAGGTTTTTAAAGAAACCAAAGATTGAAGAATTCTTTCCTTTTTGAGTAGACCTTGTCGGCATTATTGCCTTAACTGCAGGCTCCAACCTTTCTTCTTTATTAACTTTCTCATTAACTTTACTTTCTTCCTCAAGTGGAGGCTCAACAACTGCATAACTAGCCTTACCAAGTTTTTTTGATGATTTTTGTAAATCATATTTAGGAATTTCTAGATATTTATTAGGGATAATTACAACTTCATTACCTGTCTTGCTCTCAATATCAACAATTTCTTTTCGTTTTTCATTAAGGAGGAGGGTCGCGACCTCAACAGGTAACTGAATAGCTATAGATTGATTACCTTCTTTGTTTGCCTCTTCCTGAATAAGTCTAAATATGAATAGTGCGGTAGATTGTATATCACGAACTCTTCCAGTTCCTTGGCACCTTGGACAGGCTCCATTAACTGATTCTCCTATACTAGGTCTTAGTCTTTGTCTGGAAAGCTCTAGTAATCCAAATCTTGAAATTTTACCAATCTGAATTCGAGCTTTGTCTTGTTTTAGGGCATCTCTAATTCTATTCTCAACCTCTCTCTGGTGTTTTGAATTCTCCATGTCAATAAAATCAATAACTATTAAGCCCCCAATATCTCTAAATCTTAATTGTTTAGCGAGCTCTTCGGCGGCCTCAAGATTTGTGTTATATGCTGTGGATTCAATATCTCTGCCTTTCGTTGATCTACTAGAATTTACATCAACAGAAACTAAGGCTTCAGTGTGGTCGATTACAATTGCTCCACCAGAAGGAAGCTGAACTTCCCTTAAGAATGCAGATTCAATTTGATTTTCAATATTAAATTTTGTAAACAGAGATATGTCTTCATCATATAATTTTACTCTTTCAGAAAAACTGGGCATTACATGACTCATAAATTGTAGAGCCTGGTCGTAAATTTCCTTTTTATCAATTAACACTTCTTCGATGTCAGTTGAAAAATAATCACGAATAGCTCTAATTACTAGATTGCTTTCTTGGTAAATAAGGAAAGGTCCTTCTTGAGCATTTGCTGCATTTTCAATGGCATCCCATAGTTGTGACAAGTAATCTAGATCCCATTGTATTTGCTCAACAGTCGCCCCAATACCCGCTGTTCTTCCAATGACACTTGTGCCTTTTTTAATTTTAATTTGAGAAAGTACATCCTTGAAGCTTGATCTTTCCTCACCCTCAATTCTTCGTGAAATTCCACCACCATCATTATTATTTGGCATTAAAACTATATAACGACCTGCCAATGAAAGGTATGAGGTAAGCGCAGCGCCTTTATTACCTCGCTCTTCTTTGGTTACCTGAATAATTAATTCTTGACCTTCTGAAACAACGTCTTTTATTGATATGTCTTTTTTTCTAGTTTTTTTGGAATAATATTCTGGCGATATTTCTTTGAATGGAAGGAACCCATGACGGTCTACACCATAGTTAACGAATGCGGCCTCTAATGAGGGCTCAACCCTTGTTATTGTAGCTTTGTAAATATTACTTTTACGTTGCTCTTTGTTGCCACGCTCGAAATCTAAATCTTCTAATTTATTATCATTTACAATTGCAACTCGCAACTCTTCAGACTGTGTCGCATTAAATAACATCCTTTTCATTACATTATCTCCATTTATTTATGAAGATTTTAGATAAAGGAATTCCTATAAATTTATTTAAACAAACTAGGTACAGCGCAGCGTGTCAAAGTTTTATTTGACAGATATTGGGCTCTAAGCATCTAATTTTTTATGTAAAACTTTTATTTTCTAAAAATCTATTAATTTATTAAAATTCTATTATAAAAATCTTTTTTATTTAAGCCTGCTTCTTATTAAAGGTGAGCAGCACTAACCGTGAATTCTTTTGTTTATGTATAATTCAGAATTGTTTTTCTCTTTAATAAATTTAAAGATATCTGAACAAATTAAGTATATGTGATAAATCATTAAAAGAAAACTAAATTATGCGTCTCGAGAATAAAAATAATGTTAGATATCAGATAATTGACGAAGGTAGCGAAGGTCAAAAAATTGATAATTTTTTACTAAAAATACTAAAAAATGTTCCAAAGAGTCACGTATATAAATTACTGCGAAGCGGACAAGTTCGAGTAAATAAAAAACGAATTCGAACTGATTTCAGGTTATCTATTGATGATTCAGTTAGGATCCCTCCTGTTTCTTATAAGCAGAGAGATACTTTTGCTCCTACGTCTGCTAATAAGTCACAATTAACTGATATTGAAAAAGCCATCCTATTTGAGGATGACGCATTTATTGTTTTAAATAAACCACAAGGCATAGCAGTTCATGGTGGAAGTGGGATTAATTTTGGCGTTATTGAGCTTTTAAGGCAATCAAGACCCGACGCTAAATTTCTTGAGTTAGTCCATCGTATTGATAAGGATACCTCTGGAGCTTTATTGGTTGCAAAAAAAAGATTAGCTTTAGTAGGTATTCATAAGCAAATGCGTAATAAATCGATGCACAAAAAGTACGAAGTAATTGTCCATGGTGAGTGGAATAAAAAACAACTGATTGTTGATTTGAATCTCCTAAAGAGCTCTGATGTTGATGGGCAAAAGAAAGTATCTGTTGTCGACGATTCAAATTCTTCACTAAAAGCTAAAAAATCTCGCTCTATTTTTTTCCTTAAAAAGAATTTCAAAGGATTTACTTTTCTTCAGGTAAAGTTAATTACAGGACGCACCCATCAAATTAGAGTTCACCTTTCTCATCTTGGGTTTCCAATAGTAGGCGATCAAAAATATGGAGACTTTGAGTTAAATAAAAAATTACGGAAGGTTGGATTGAACCGCATGTTCCTTCATGCATCAGAAGTTGCTTTTACCCATCCGATCACTATGGAAGAAGTGCATTTCATAGCCCCAACACCAAAAGAATTTAATAAAATTGATACATTGAAATGAGTAAAAAATATAAGGTAATAATATTCGACTGGGATGGCACAATTGTTAACTCAACTGGATTAATTGTAAGGGCAATAAAGGAAGCTGCATTAATTAAAGGCATTACCCTTACAGATGAAAAAAAGATATTCTCAGTAATTGGGCTAGGTCTTGACCAGGCATTTTATAAATTATTTGATTATTTGAATAAAGAAGAATTAACAGAGCTACAAGGGCTATATAAAAATTCTTATCTAAAAAATATCAATGAAGTATCTTTATTTGATGGCATTGAAGTTGGCATAAAAGATCTTAGAAGACGGGGGTATAACTTAGCCATAGCAACAGGTAAGAGCCGAAGGGGTCTTGATATTGCTCTTAATCAATCTGGATTGGGGTCGTTATTTGGCATTACAAAAACGATGGACGAATGCTTTTCTAAACCGCATCCACAAATGGCCAATGAAATATTAGATTTTTATATCGTTGAAAAGAATGAGGCGCTTATAATTGGCGACTCGACTTACGATCTTGAAATGGCAAATAATGCAGGCATCGATTCTCTGGGCGTAACATTTGGAGCTCGCAGCAATGAAGACTTAGTAAAATATAAGCCTAAAGCAATAGCAGATAACGTTTATGAAGTATTCGAATGGATTATGAGGAATGAATAACTAATAAATGCTGATAATTTATAAAAATCAATTTACATCAGAATCCTCAACAGTAAGATTTGATTATGAATTAGGAGGAATTAAATTGTCAGGCTTTGTTATTCATTATCAGGGTAATTTTTATGCTTATCAAAATCAATGTATGCATCTTGAAGTAGAGTTAGATTGGAAGGAAAATGACTTTTTGGATGATGAGGGTAGACTTATAGTGTGTGCAACTCACGGAGCACTATATAATCCAGAAGATGGTAATTGTATTTCTGGTCCTTGCCAAGGGAAAAAATTAAAAAAAATAGCATTCGAAGAGCAAGCTGATAAAATAATTGTAAATAATTAGAGGAATAATTAAAGATGGCAGAAAATGAAAATTGGGGAAATAAGGCTTTAGAGAAAATTTCTCAGACAGCCTTTGTTGAACAAAAAATTTCTAGGCGCTGGGGAATATTTTTTAAATTAGCCACACTAATATACCTCTCAATCCTTTTGTTCTTTTTTGTCTCAAGCAATGACAATAAAATTGCTGCAACAGGCGACTTTACAGCATTAATATCTATAAACGGTGAAATAAGTAGTCAATCTGAAGCGAATGCAAGTGATTTTAAACAGAATTTAAATGATGCATATGCCAATCCTGGCACCAAAGGTATTATTCTTTCCATTAACAGCCCAGGAGGTAGCCCTGTTCAGGCTGGTATTATGAACGATGAGATTAAACGACTTAAATCTCTAAACCCGAAAATACCAATTTATGCTGTAGTTGAAGATATATGTGCATCAGGGGCTTATTATGTAGCGGTGGCTACCGACTCCATCTTTGTAGATAAAGCCAGCATTCTAGGCTCAATAGGTGTCTTGATGGATGGATTTGGGTTCGAACAATCTATCAGCAAACTTGGAATTGAAAGAAGATTAATGACAGCCGGTAAAAATAAGGGGGCATTAGATCCATTCTCACCTGTAAATCCAGAACAAAAGGCCCATGTTCAGTCTTTGTTAGACCAGGTTCATCAGCAGTTTATCAATGTTGTTAAGGATGGAAGAGGGGCAAGGCTAGTATCTGGGGATGAAATTTTTTCAGGTCTCTTTTGGAGCGGAGAAAAATCAATAAAGTTAGGCTTGTCGGACTATATAGGTAATGTTGACTATGTTGCCCGCGAAATTATTGGTCATGAAAGAATTGAAGATTTCACGACCTATGAAACTTTTGCTGATCGATTCGCTAAGCAATTAGGGGTTAGTATAGGGGCTGAAATAAAAGGAAAATTATTTAATAATTTTGTTTTAAAATAGATACTTATAAATTTTTTTTAGTGTAGTTTATAAGATTATTTGTTGACGAATCAAAGGTAGTTGTTGCCGTCTTCTTTTTTAATTCGGGTAGTACAAGTGAGGCAATCTGCTTGCCATATTCGACACCCCATTGGTCAAAAGAGTTGATATTCCAAATAATACCTTGCACAAAAATCTTATGTTCATAAATTGCAATTACACGGCCCAGAGTTTTAGGATCTAACTTGTCAAATAAAATTGAAGTTGATGGTCGATTACCCATAAATGATTTATGACTTGCTAATAAATCAATATCTTTTTTAGGAAGTCCTTGCTCTAGCATTTCATTCCTAGCTTCTTCCTCAGTTTTTCCAAGCATTAGGGATTTAGTCTGAGCAATAAAATTAGATATTAGAATCTTATGATGTCCATCCCCATTTTCACCTATTTTGTAATGTGAATGAATCGGCATCAAAAAATCTGTTGGAACAATTTCTGTGCCCTGGTGAATTAATTGATAGAAGGCGTGCTGACCATTAGTTCCAGAGTCTCCCCATAATATTGGGCCAGTATTTAGACGTACTTGCTTGCCCTCTCTGTCAATAAACTTACCATTACTTTCCATGTCTAGCTGTTGAAGATAGGGAGGCAGTAAGGACAAGCCTTGATCATAAGGTAAAATTGCATGGGTTGTAAAGTTAAAGAAATTGATATTCCAAATGCCAATTAAAGCAAGAACTACAGGAATATTTTCCTCTAGTGGTGCCGTTTTAAAGTGGTTATCTATATCATTTGCTCCGGCTAAGAGCTCTTTAAAGTTATCTATACCAATAAATATTGCGATTGATAGGCCAATAGATGACCATAAGGAATATCTTCCACCAACCCAATCCCAAAATTTAAATATATTATCCGCCGCAATTCCAAAAGCCTCCACTGCCATTTTATTTGTGGAAATTGCAACGAAATGCTTGCTAGTTGCTGCAGGATCTTTTAGCTTAGCAACTAACCAATCTCTAGCAGAAAATGCATTTGTCATTGTTTCTTGTGTGGTAAAAGTTTTCGAAGCTACAATAAATAGTGTTGTCTCTGGGTCACATTGTTCTAGCGTTTGAGCTAAATCTGCTCCATCGACGTTTGATACAAATAAAGGCACAATATTTTTTGCTCCATACGGGCCTAATGCCTTACAAACCATTTCTGGCCCAAGATCTGACCCACCAATACCAATGTTTACAATTGTCTTAATTCTTTTACCGGTAAATCCTTTCCATTCTCCTGATCTTATAGAATCTGAGAAATTGCCCATTTTAGTAATGGAGGCATTTATTTCCGGCATTAAATCTTTTCCATCAGATATTATAGGTGTATTTGATTTATTTCTTAATGCGGTATGAAGCGCAGCCCGATTTTCACTAAAATTAATTTTCTCACCAGAAAATAATTTATCTCTCCATAGATCAAGGTTTGCCTCATGTGCAAGATTTGTAAGTAAAGGGAGTGTTTCTTTGGTAATACGATTTTTAGAATAATCAATAAGCAAATCATCATATTGGATATGATTATTATTAAATCTATTTTCGTCTTCGCTGAAGAGGAAACGCATTTCAGCAGACTTAATTGATTTGTGGTGGTTGACTAGAGCAACCCATGCGTCACTATTTATTATTGATGTCATATTGCAGAAGAGATTTTTTATTTATTTGAATAGGGTGTAATTGTAGCAAACTTTCTTGATTAAAATGTAGAGGGTGAAGAATTATTTATGTTGATCAAGAGCCCAGCTAATATGTGTCCTTAGAAGGGCAGTCGAGGCCCCAAGCTTAGATTTTAAAACTTCAATGATTTCATCACTCTTAGGAGCATTACCTAAACCAACAGCAATATTCCTTAACCATTGTTGATACCCAATCCGATAAATAGCACTTCCTTTAAAAATATTATTAAAATCTTCTTCAGAAAATTTAAAGCTGTCGATTAATGATAAATTATTCAGGTCGTGCCTAACCAGAAAATCTTTTTCATTTGTTAATTTTGCATACTTATTCCAAGGGCAAACCAATTGACAGTCATCACATCCATAGACGCGATTCCCTATTGCTTTTCTATACTCTATTGGTATTTCATTCTTATTTTCTATAGTTAAATAAGATATACATTTTCTAGCATCAAGTTTGTATGGAGCAATGATTGCTTTTGTTGGGCATATATCTATACAAGCTGAGCATGTACCACAATGCGATTTAACTGCATCGTCATATGGGAGCGGAAGATTGGTATAAATTTCGCCTAGAAAAAACCATGAGCCATGGTCTTTATTAAGTAATAACGTATGTTTTCCTCTCCAGCCTAATCCTGCTTTTTCTGCAATCCCAACTTCAAGAACAGGGGCACTGTCAGTAAAAACTCGTATATTTGTTGAGTGATGACTGGCTTCTGTTTTAATTTTTTCCGCAAGTTTTTTTAACTTAGATCTTACAACCTTATGGTAATCTCTTCCAAGAGCATACCTAGATATGTACGCACGATTTTTATCTTTTAGAACAGATAAGGTATTCTCTTCAAGGGGCATGTAGTCTAAACGGGCGGAAATGATACTAATTGTATCTTCGACAAGTATTTCTGGCGAAAATTTTAGATCTTGATGGCGCTTCAAATAATCCATGTCCCCATGAAATCCTAATTTTATCCATTCCTGGTAGGACTCTTTTTGGGTTTTTAGGTTAGCATCGGTTATACCGACATGATTAAAGCCTAATTCATTGCCCCAATCCTTAATTTTTTTTGCAAAAGCATTCGACTTTAATTTATCATTCATATGGAAAAATAATAAACTAAAACTATGATAAATGTTCCCTCAATTAGTCTAAATAGTGAAAAAAATACGCATGAACTAGCAAAAAAGATTGCCAATAAAGTATGTCCTGGCATGTTAATTTACTTATCTGGTGATCTTGGTTCTGGGAAAACATCCTTCGCAAGAAGTTTAATTAATGAATTAGGCTTTGATGGTATAGTGAAAAGTCCGTCTTATAGCCTTCTTGAGCAATATAACCTTGTTTCCTATACTGTTAACCATTTTGATTTATATCGCTTTAAAAGCTCTGAAGAGTGGCATGAGGCAGGATTTAATGAGTTTATAGATGAAGAGAATATTAATTTAATTGAATGGCCAGAAAAAGGCCATCCATATTTACCAATTTGTGATTTGAGGATTAATTTCTATTATGTTAGCAGTGACAAACGAAAAGTCTTAATTACAGCACGTACACCAAAAGGGGTCAAATGTATAAAAGAGTTAATGTAAGCCTATTTTTAATTCTATTTTTACTTATCGTTACTAGTAAAGCATATTCAAAAAATGATATTAATGCTGTAAGGATATGGCCTGCGCAAGAATATACCAGAATCACGATTGAATCGATTGCACCTTTAAGTAACGATCAAATGATTCTAAAGAACCCGGAAAGGGTAGTGATTGACCTTAAAGGTATTGCCATAAATGATGTAATAAAGGCACTTCCTTCTCAGTTATCAGGAAAAGACCCTAATATTAAGAATATTAGGGTTGCCCAATTCACTCCAAATGTCACAAGAATCGTTATTGATCTTAAGGGCCAGGCACGAATTAAAATTTTTTCATTAAAGCCAATTAATCCATATAAAAATAGGCTTGTTATTGATTTCTATCCAGAAAATCAGGACAGCATTGCAGTGCTTTTGAGGCAATTGGAGTTAAAAAAAGATACAGTTACGTCGCGCACAAAAAATCCTCCCGATGAAATTATTAAAGCTGAAAAAATTATTGTTAAGAAAAAAGAAAAAATCAATAAAATTATAGTCGCCATTGATGCTGGTCATGGAGGAGAGGACCCTGGAGCTATAGGGAAAGGGGGTACACTTGAAAAAGATATTAATCTTCAAATTTCAAAAAAACTTAAAGTATTAATTAACAGGGAAAAAAACATGAAAGCAGTCTTGATTAGGGATGGTGATTATTTTGTTCCTTTGGCTGCTAGAGTAAAAAAGGCAAGAAAAATAAAGGCTAATATTTTTATTTCAATACATGCCGATGCATTTACCAAAAGAAGTGTTAGAGGGTCATCAATTTTTGCCTTATCAGAAAAAGGAGCTACTAGCGCATTTGCAAAATTAATCGCCAACAAGGAAAACGAATCCGACCTAATAGGAGGTGTAAGTATCGATGATAAAGACCCAGTGCTAGCAAAAACATTGCTAGACCTTTCTCAGTCTGCAACAGTAGATGACAGCATAAATCTAGGTAATCATGTCTTAAGTAAAGTTAAGCGAGTTAACAGGCTTCATAAAAAACATGTGGAACAAGCAGGATTCGCAGTCTTAAAAGCTCCTGATATTCCATCAATTCTTATAGAAACTGCATTTTTAAGCAACCCCACTGAAGAAAAGAATTTAAGATCAAAGGCATTTCAGGATAAGTTAGTTAAGAGTATTTTTAAAGGAATAAAAAGTTACCTAAAGACAAAGCCTTCTATTGATTCATCAGCCCCACAAAATTAACCAATGAATAAAAAAATTTTTTTAATGGGCCCAACAGCATCTGGAAAAACAGAGGCTGCAAAGATACTTTTTGATAATTTTCCAATTAATATTATTAGCGTCGACTCGGCACAGATATATCGAGGTTTTAATATTGGTACAGCTAAACCCATCCCAGAGGAATTAACTAGATACCCTCATCATTTGTTAGATTTCAAGGGCCCATGTGAAAGATACTCTGTAAATGAGTTTAAGATAGATGTTGAAAAAGTTTCATCGCAAATATATAAGAGAAATAAGATTCCAATTTTAGTGGGAGGAACAATGATGTACTTTAACTCCCTAGTAAAACCACTTAATGAAATGCCAGAGTCAACACCAGAAGCTAGGAAAAATGTTGAAAAAGACTTAGATATGCATGGACTAGATGAGATGTATAAAAAACTTTCAAAAATTGACCCAACAATTGTAAAAAAAATTAAAGGTACAGATAAGCAGAGGATTATGAGGGCTTTAGAGGTTTATTATATTACTGGCAAACCTCTATCTTTTTACCATAAACCCAAAATGAAACCGGATACTAATTATAAGCTACTTAAGATTGCATTAATCCCCTCTGATAGAGCTCTATTAAATAGTATAATTGAGGTTCGTGTCAACGACATGTTAAAAAATGGATTTATTGAGGAGGTTGAATCTTTAATTAAGAATAACCCTAGCCTTGATTTAACTTATCCGGCATTAAGGTCTGTTGGCTATAAACAGGTTTACGAACATATAATAGGTATTATTTCCTTTGATGACTTAACTGAGAAAATAGTTATTGCCACGCGTCAACTTGCTAAAAGACAGATGACTTGGATTAGAGGTATGGATAATTTATTAATGATTGATCCTTTCGATAAAAACTTCGATATAACAATTACCAATAGTGTTCGAAAATTTCTAGAATAATAATCGTCGAATATAGAAGTGCTTAAATTATTAAGCTCAATTAGATAATACATCTAAAAATATTTTTTCAATATTTTCTGTAAAAACTTCTGGCTTAAACAATGTTGATTCTTTTTTGCCTTTAATTATTTTTTCTTTTATTAAGTTTAATGATTCTTTGTCAGATGCGTACCTTATGGCTTCATTGACATAAGATTCATCTGAATCAACAATGAGCTCACAGCAGCCAATTTCCGTAAGGATGCTTCCTGCAACACGACTAGAAAAGGTATCACCTGATTTTGTTATTACAGGGCAATGAGCCCATATAGCGTCAGATGCCGATGTATGAGAATTGTATGGAAATGTATCTAAATAAAGATCTATTATTTGCTGTCTATTAATATGTTCATCTATGTCTATTTTTTTGGCAAAAATTATACGGGATGCTTCTATACCTTTCTTTTCTGCAAATAAGGCCAAGTTCTTCATGCAGCTTGTGTTTGATTCAAGCAACCATAAAATACTATTAGAAGTTTTTTTAAGTATCCTTAACCATAGATTAAACTGTTTCTCAGTAATTTTAATCGATTGACCAAATGAGGCAAATATAAATACATCATCAGAGAATCCAAATTGTTTTTTATTGACGGGCAGTAATGGAGGACGATTTTTAATATTTGGCTGATAGCAATTTGGCAGGTAAATAATATTTTCTGCATAATTCAACTTATGTGTCTCAGGTACAATGTAACGGTCAGCTAGTATATAGTCATAAAGTGGGGATGAATTAATGAATCCCATAGTACATGGAAACCCCAACCAATTAATGTGTTTTCTTGCTGGCTTATACGCAGCAAGAATTGAACGACTATTTTTTGTGAAACCAGAAAGGTCAACTAATATATCTGTGCCCTTAGATGCAATCAATTTAGCTGCTGCTTCATTACTCAACTCTGAGATGTTTATAAAGTCAAATCCAAGACTTTTAAAATCATTATGAGCTGCTGTGTCCTCATACTTCCCTGAATAATAAAGTATGATATCGAAGTCGTCTTTATTATGATTTTTGAAAATATCAATTATTAGAAAGTATAGTGGATGAAGTCTGAAATCAGATGACAGGTAACCTATCTTTATTTTTTCATTTTTACTATTATTTCTCTTCACTTTTTGAATTTTTTGGGCAAGATTTTTAGCCCAACTAGATGAAACTTTTAGCTGATCTTTTGAGCTAATACCGGGCATTGAAAGGACTGTAAATGGAGAAATATTACCAGAATCTATATTATCAATATGGCTTTTAATATTCCTGAAGTGAGCGCTTATATTGTTCCAGTCACAAACATTTTGCTTTAAATGAGTTAACTCGATTTCGGTATGAATTAGGTTTGGGCATTCATTTAAAGCAGTAGTATAAAATTTTATTGCTTCAGAAAATTTACCAATAGATTTAAGCGAATTTCCAATACATGAAAGCGTTTCAGATTCGTAATGAAGTGTTAGAGAACTATTGTAATGTTCTAGTGCTGTCTTGAATTTTCCCTGAGCATAACAAGCATTACCTAGATTAAAAAAATATTCAGATTTAGAAGGGTTAAGTTTTGCTGCCTCAAGAAAATTATTTTCTGCATGATAGAAATTTCTATTATCGTAATATTTGTTTCCAATCTCACATAAGCAAAAACAGAGCCCGTCTCTTAAATTTTGATCTTCAGGGGACGCTAAAAATGCTAACTTAAAATATTCTATAGCTTTATCAAATGAACCAAGCATTGCATATAAATTTCCAATCTCTATTTTAATACCATTATTAGTTGGATTTTCTACTAATGCTTTTTGGTACTCAACCAAGGCTCCTTTAAGATCTCCTTTTTGCTCTTTTGATTGTGCTTTGGTAATATAATCATTTGCCATAATTTTTAGTAATACTTACTTTTTTAAAATATTACTAGCTTTTAAAAAAAATTAAATTTTATTTCTATAATTGGGCTTGGTAATATGAAGATGTATAGTGCTAATTGATTTTTCTAAAAATCCACCCTGACAATAGCAGAAATAAAATTCCCACATTCTTAAAAACCTTTCATCAAAACCTAACTTTATAATACTTCTTTTATTAAGTGTAAATTTTTCTCTCCAGGTAGCTAATGTTTTTGCATAATGATTGCCAATATCGCGTACATCGTCAATGACCATATCACCTGAACCAGTTATTGCATTTTGCATTGCATTTATTGATGGGATGCAGCTACCCGGAAATATATATTTTTGAATAAAATCAACTGTCCGTATAGCACGCTTATAACGTTGATCTCTTATAGTAATTGCTTGAATTAAAGCATCACCATTCTGATTTAGTAATTCGGAAACTTTTTGAAAGTATGAATCATAGAACTTGTGACCAACAGCTTCAATCATCTCAATTGAGACTAACTTATCGTATTTACCGGTTAGCTCTCTATAGTCCTTGAATATAATTTTAATATGTTTTTCAAGCTTGAGTTGTTTAATTTTTTCACGAACATATTTGTATTGTTCTTTAGATATTGTTGTTGTTGTCACGTGACAACCATAATTTTTTGCAGCATAGATTGCGAATCCCCCCCAGCCTGAACCGATCTCAATCACGCGGTGTGATTTTTTAAGGTCTAATTTTTTGCAAATGACGTCTAGCTTGTATTCTGCAGCAGTTTCTATTGTGGATGTTTTGTTGGGGTAAATTGCAGAGGAGTACATCATTGTTGAGTCTAGGAACAGTGAGAAAAATTTATTACTTAAGTCATAATGCCGTGCAATATTTTTTTTGCTCCCATAAAGTGTATTTCTATTTAATGCATGAAACATCCTTAAGACTGGAGCCATTATAATTCTAAAGGGCCCTTCCATAGAGTCCATAGTTGATTGATTGCGAGCCATCAACTGTATAACTTTAGTTAAATCGTTTGATGTCCATGATTTATGGATATAAGCTTCACTTGCTCCTATTGAGCCTCCAAATAAAATCTCTGTATAAAACCTTGGGTTGTTAACTATAATTTCAGCATTTAGACTTTTTTTATTTCCAAATTCATACTTATCACTTCCTTCGATAATTGAAAGCGTGCCCTCAGAAATATTTTTTAGGCTTCTGTGTACTAATTTTTTAGAAAAATTGTTAATATATTTTCTTATCATGGGTGTGGGTAGAACTTGGCTCTTTTTATAAATAATATAAATGCATTAAAGTAAATTAGTACAATAGATTTAGCCGACATTGGTAGCGACAAAAATAAAATTTTATTAAGGGTAAAGTTGCTCCAAGCCTTCTTTGTCATTTTAAGGGTAGCATTGAATGTTAACTTATCATCATGGTAACTATCCATTGAAATATAGAGAAAGTCCTTTGGAGGACTAAATACCCAGCTATAATTGATGTTCATTGGCATAAATGGTGAGACATGAAAATCTTTATCAAATTCAAACTTCTTAGACATTGATGGTTTATTTCTACAGTCATGAACATAGGCATATTTTTCGTTCCATGGAGTGTTTGTTATATGAGAGACAATTGCCTGAATATTTGATGATTCATCAAAACAGTAATAAAAGCTAACTGGGTTGAATACGAGGCCAAAATTACGGATAGTTGTTAATAGAAAAACTTTTCCTTTGTGATTTAAATTAATTTTTGTTAACAATAAGGACTGGATTGACTTTTTAATAGGTTTTCTTTTGTCACCATAAAAATCTGATCGATAGAAGGAGGCAAGGTTTGGCTTGTTATAACCCCAAAATAACTTCCCTAAGAATGCACTCTGAAGTTCATCAAGGTCTAGATAGAGCATATTAGTTTTATACGCAAATTTATGCGATTTTGATGAAAATCGAGTGTGTGCAATTGTACCTTGGTAGACTGCGTGCATATTAATTCAACAGCTTATTTAGTTGGTTTACTGAATCAAATGCACTTTTTACTCCATCCTCATGGAACCCATTACCCCAGTATGCTCCAGCATAAAATGTTCGGTTAACTCCTGAGATTAAGTGATAGTTTTTTTGTGCATTAATTCCATCAATTGAAAACGTAGGGTGTGCATAATTTAATTTTTTTATAATTTTCTTCGGGTCAAGATTGCTCTTTGGGTTTAGTGTTACAAGAATAGGGTTCTCACTTTTAATATTTTGAAGTATGTTCATATTGTATGTCAGAGATATCGGTTCATGGCTTTTGTTATCGATATTATAATTCCATGCTGCCCATGATAATTTATGTTTTGGCATTATTGAAGCATCTGTATGTAAATAAACATCATTATCACAGTACGGAATTGACCCTAAAAGATTTTTTTCTAAACTGCTAATATCTCTTATTAGGTTTAACGCTTCATTGCTATGGCAGGCCATGAATAAATAATCAAAGCTCTCACTTCTGCCATTATGATGATGAATGACGACCTTATCCTTAATTCTTTGAATAAATTTTATATTAGATTTCAGTTTTATTGAGTCGATGAATGGCTCGCATAACTTTTTAACATAAGATTCTGATCCTCCAGTTACCGTAAGCCATTGGGGTCTATCATTAATATTGAGCATGCCATGGTTATGAAAAAATTTCACAAAAAAATTAGCTGGAAAGTTAAGCATAGTTTTTAAATTAGACGACCAGATTGCTGAACCCATTGGTAATATATAATGTTTTGAGAAATAGTCTGAGTAATTATTAGTGACTAAATAATCACCTAATGTCATCTCTTCTTTAGCAATAAGTAGCTCAAGTGCTTCTTTATTAAACCGCAATATTTCGAAAATCATTTTAATAAATTTATAATTGAATAAGTTTTTCCTTTGGGAAAATAGAGTATCTAGATTTGTCCCATTATATTCAAGACCAGAAAGTTTTGAGAAAACACTAAAGCTCATATTGCTATGCTCGTAATCAACTTTCAATTTATCAAGTAATGATGTAAATAATGGATAAGTTTTTTTATTGAAAACAATAAATCCTGTATCGACAGAAATAGCCTTACCCGCTATTTCAATATTATGTGTATGAGAATGTCCTCCAATGCGGTCATTCTTTTCGAATACTGTAATTTTATGTTCTTTATGAAGAAGGTGAGCGATAGTATTCCCAGAGATTCCAGCTCCAACTATAGCTATTTTCATTATTATTTAATTAGAATTTTTAGGGTTAACTCGGTTCGATTCCCTAATATTATTGGACACAGTTCTTACATCCCATATTAAGCCAAATACTGACATTAATTTAAGGACATAATACGTTATATCAATTTCCCACCAATAGAAACCTTGGCGAGCTGAGCCTGGGAAATGATGATGATTATTATGCCATCCCTCACCAAATGTAAGTAAGGCGATAAAAAAATTATTTTTGCTATCATCCGTGGTTTTGTAGCGAGTATTCCCCCAAAGGTGGGCTACTGAATTTACAAGGAATGTAGAATGGTACAAAACAACTGTTGATAATACAAAGCCCCATGACAGCAGTTGTAGGCCGTTAGTATTCAAAGTAGGGTGGTTAACATATAAATACTCACCAAAGAAATAAATGGATATACAAGTCATGATAGGGACGATGATATCGAAACGATCAATTAATCTTAGTTCTGGGTAACGAGAAAGCTCCTTAACCATCTTTGTATGGGTTAGAAAATTAGCTTTAGTTAGAAACCATCCTGTATGGCTCCAAAAGAAGCTATGTGCTTTGGGTGAATGTTTGTCCTTAATTGTATCGGAATGCATATGATGTTCTCGGTGGTGTGCAGCCCACCAAATAGGACCTCTCTGAACTGCTGAGGCACCTACAATAGCAAATATAAATTGCATCAACCGACTTGTTTTAAAAGCTTTATGAGAAAAATAGCGGTGATAGAAGCCAGTAATAGCAAACATTCTAATGGCGTACATTAATGTGAATATCATAATTGCAGTATTGCTTACCCCAACAAAAAAAAGCGATATAAGAGAGAGGTGAATAATAATGTAGGGGATAACTCTAGCCCAATCAATTTCTTTTCCATGCAGGTTGATGTCGAGGTATTTTGCTTCGACAACTTTATTGTCAAACCAGCCTACAAAATAACGTATTAAATATTTAGTTAGACCTATCATTGATGAGGAATCATTCTAATTAAGTCCATGTTGTATCCTAAAGCCTTTATGTGAGCCATTATTTTATCCAGCTCTGGTTTATCTATCGCTTTGCTCCTTGCCATTACCCATACATAATCAAGGGCATCGCGGGATATTACCGTTGTTTTGTAGTCATTATCTAGGTAAGTTATTTTGTATTGAGATTTAATTGGCCATATGAATTGCATGTCCCATTGGGCGTTATTTGTGCCTTTTACAACAAAACCTTTTGGGTTGTATGTTTTTTTTTGACCTTCAAGAGAGCCTTTGTTAAAAGTAAAAGTCGTTGCGATGGTTCCATCATTATTAAGCTTATACGATTCAATTGCGTTATAAGCTTCTTTTTCGATAAATGTAGGTATGTGAGCAATAACATACCATGAGCCCATAAATTCACTTATGTTTACATCATCAACAGTTTTAAGTTTTATTGTGTTCATTGAGCAGCCAGATATTAAAAAAAGTGCTAGAAAAATTATTTTAAAAACAACCATATATAACAACTAATTAAATTAATTTATAGAAAATATCGCCTATTGGTGTCGGTGATTTTAAGCCAACCCAATTCATCATTTCATCATACCAAAGATCAATTACTAGACGCTCATTACCTTCCTTAGTTCCTTTTAAAACATAATGATTCGTCATTATGTTTTGACCTTTAACCAACATTGATTCTTGTTTAATTAACGTTGTTTCTATATCAAGCCATTCCGCATTCTGGGAATTTAAAAGCTTTAGTTCCTTTAATATTTTTGGGTTCCAGTAAGCAAAAGTCATGACGCAAGGAGGAAGAGATTGACTAATTTTAATGGTTTTAATTATAAACTCGTTGTTATCTAAAAAGCCATTAACCTGATTTTTATCTCCATCATCATCCGTTTCACTTGTGATTTCAGTTAAACATCCTTGGTTCCAAGATTCTTTAGATTCATGTTTATAGTATATATCCATAAACATGAATTCAATGTGAAAATCAGCTGAGCTCACGGATTTTCTATCATCAACTTCGAATACATGTTGCCCTATAACTTTATCATTAAGGATTGCATCAAATTTCCATTCTTGAGCCATTATACTCTCAGAGATAATGAGTAACAGACTAAGTAAATAAGCTATTTTTTTCGGGGCCATGGGATAAAGCTCGATGTTTGTTGTGCGTAGATTTTATATCCCGGCCGCCTACCTGAAATAGTACTTTCCATTCTGCCAATGCCAGAAAATTTAAGGAGTAGCCATGTCATGAGAATGGGTGAGAAAATTGCAATTAAATGCCCAGACCCAAAAGAGATAATATAAAAGCCCCACCAAACTAGAAATTCGCCAAAATAATTTGGATGTCTTGAATATCGCCATAAACCTGTATCTAGGACTCCCCTGTGATTACCCTTAACAAATTGTTTAAGCTGATAGTCGGCTACAGTTTCATATAATATGCCAAATATAACTATTCCTAGCCCAACCATATCAAGCATACCGTAAGGGTGGCTACTGGTTGCTAGGGCAATTAATGGCAGGGATATAATCATCGCTAATACAGCCTGGAATATAAATATTATATATAAACTTTTGAATTTAAAGTTTGGTTCATTATTACTCCTAATTTCCTGGTACCGAATATCTTCCTTTGAGCCAAAGTTTCGGATTGAAAGATACGCTGTAAGCCTTGCTGACCAAATCATAACTAAAAATAAGACTGCTATATTTTGATAGGAAAGTATTCTCATTTCTTGCATTGCTGTTATGTATGCAATAACAAAAAAAATACTCCACATACTGTCTACATGTGTCACATTTTTTGTTATAAGACTGACCGCCCAACCAAAGATCGCGAAGATAAATAAGTTGCCCGCTATGTTGATATAAATATCAATCATTTTTTTCAGATAAATAAACTAACAGCGGGGTAATAAATGCCCACCCTATTGAAAGTACAAATAATGTCTGAGATTCACTAATGGTTATTGCGCCTAATTTCTCTCCTGCAATATAGGCTAAAGGCCCACCAATCGCACCAAATAATGTAGCTAACAATAACCGTCCCTTTAGCCAACTAAGGCTATGGTTTAAAGTCATAGCGAACGTCACCCAAAGAATGATAATCCATAATGGAGTTAGTGGGTAGGGCCACCCTGGATCATTATATAAAATTAGATTGTTATACTGTATGAGCCCATCGAATAAAAAGCCTGCAATGGCAGCATAGACAAATAATTTTATGTCATCTATACGATTTGGAATAATTTTTAGATGGATTAAGATAATAATTGTGCAAACGATTAACGCTTCGGTAGTTTTTCCGTAAGCTGCCCCTAAAATAGCAGCAAACCATCCAAGCTGAAATAAAAGAAAATTGATTAATTTAGATTTCATTTTTTGAATAGATAATGGCAAACTCGCCACTCATCCCCTTCGTTAAAGCCCCAAAGCTCAGCACACGCCATAAAAAATATTCTCCAGCGTTGTAGCCATTTTTGTGCATCGTTTTTTCCGTATATGTGCTCTAAAGTTTTTATAGTATTCAAATTATTTTTATCTATATTATCAAGCCATGCATTAGCAGTCTTTTGATAATGCTCCCCTGACCATGTCCATTGTTCCTTAATCTTGAGCTTATCTTGAAAATGAAGTGGAAGATCTTCACTTGGCATCATACCGCCTGAAAAAAAATACTGACTCATCCAATCGTCTTTATCCTGAACCTCGAAGAGGTAAGGCTGAGACTTATGGACAAAGATATGCATGAAGAACATACCTTTAGGATTTAGCCACCCAGAAATATTTGCAAATAACTTCCTATGGTTTCGCATGTGCTCAATCATCTCTACAGAGACAACTCGATCGAATTTTTTACTAGTCTTAAAATTATTTATGTCGCAAGTTATTACCTCGATATTTTTTAGTTTCCTTAATCTTGCTTGAGATAATATATATGAGCGTTGTGAGGATGAATTTGATACGGCTGTTATTGAGCTTTTAGGATAATTCTTAGCCATCCAGAGACTGAGTGATCCCCATCCACAACCAAGCTCTAGAATATTCAAGCCATCCTCAAGCTTTGCATGATTGCAGGTTTTTTTTAGTGCTAATTTTTCTGCCTGATCAAGATTATTTGTTTTTTCGTCCCAATAGCAACTGCTATATTTTTTATTTAACCCTAAACAAAGATTATAAAATTCAGCAGGTACTTCGTAGTGCTGTTCGTTAGCCAATTCTGGAACCAATGCGATTGGAGCCTTATCCATTGCTTTAATAAAATCTTGTTTTGTTTTTTGTTTTTCTTCGGCTGTATCTTTTAGAAGTGAATGAAGTCTTTTTCTAAGAAGGGCCCGGATGCCATAACGTATTATGGAGTCTGGAAAAAGCTTGTGTTCAGCAAGCTTTATTAGTGTCGTTATCATATATTCACGCTGAAATTATTTTCTTTATGGTTATTATGACGAAATTAACTAAAAATAGTTTAGATTTAATTAATTGGTGACCCCAAGGGGAGTCGAACCCCTGTTGCCTGGATGAAAACCAGGTGTCCTAGGCCTCTAGACGATGGGGTCGTACTAGAAAGTGAAATATTTTACTACAATATAGGGAAATATATCTATTAAATTTCAATTGTTTTTCCTATAGAGATACTTTTTTTAAGTTAATAACGCCTTTAGACAAGCTAACTTCTTTTAAAAAGCTCAACAAACCTAGAACTAGTGCTGTCATTGCGACGATAAAGAGAATTGAAAGGTATTGGTCCAAATTGAAATTAACTTCTGTCGCTATAAAAATCATAGCTATTAACACGCAAATTAATAATGCTGAGACAGTTGTTAAGAAAATTGCAATGTGAGTCCATCGAGCACGACTCAGTAGAGAGAGGAGTTCGTCGGTCTTATCCCTTTTTTTCATGGATAAGTTTTTCTGTTCGTTAATTACCCTAAAGCGATCTACAATCCTAGTTAAGCGATTCGCCATAACAGTTAATATTGCGCCAATACCAGTAAGCAAAAAGGCAGGAGCAACTGCCATCTGAATAACAACAGCAATTTCATTAAAATTAATCATAACCAAGCCCTCACTTTAATTATTTTTTTAATTGAATCGTTTGAAGGCTTGGTTTAACTTGATTGTACAAGTCATTAAGAAAATTTTGCGTGTCTTCAGGAAAAGGAATTTTATCAAAATACATATTAACTGCTGGACAAATAAAATTTGTTTCGCTGCTATTTGTATATTTTTCCTCTACGTCGGTTACTTTACTTTGTTTATCTACATGAAAAATATTCTGTTGTGACCAAATATCATTATCATTACTCTTTATATCTAAACCAATAAATGATGTTTGATCTTCTAGGACGTAAGCAGAAGCCCTTGCAAATGCTGTCGCATTATATTTATCTGCCAGAAAATTAACAAAATATCCTTCTAATTCGCCATATATCCCCTTTCCATCATTTACCTCTGAAAACATACCAGTAAATAAAAGGTATTGATTTTTATCATCACAAAACGTTATAACTTTATTAACGGCCTTATGTTCTAGAACAATATCTCTGTAATTACTAGGAAAATCTTTTTTTAAAAAGTCGAATGCTTTATTCATTTATTAAAAATACCTTAAAATTTATTTAACCTATTATATAATGGGTATGTAATATATTTAAAAACATTTATTTATCTAATTTAATTTTTTGAGGTCAATTATGCACACAGAAGAATACACCCAAATGATAATTCAAATATCAACACTCCTTGATATTGAGCATGATGAGGTTACGAAATTTCTTGAGCTAATGCTTGATGGATATAATTTCGAAGACGCTGTTAATGCATGCACATTGACAACGGAAGAATGTAAATTAGTTTTGGCCGAAATTCAAAAAAGAAAACCAAAAGAGTAGAGCTAACTTAATTTAGTGGCTCACGCACACCAAATTTTAATAAGTGAATAGCATTATTATTCATTTTATTTGGTTAATAGTCGTGAGTCCCACCCCCATTTTTTTGTATATCAATTTATATTCAATGAGCTGAACTACAAAATATTTTACCGGTCTGAATTGGTATATTTAATATCCTATTTAGCTTTGAGAGTACTATGAAATCTTTATATTGGTTTAGAAATGACTTACGGTTAAGCGATAACCTTTCACTAAACTTAGCATTAGAAAAATCTAATGCAATTTTATTTGTTTATATCCATGACATTGAAAATGATAATAAATGTTCCTGGGGTTTTGATAAGCTGGGTAAACATCGGAAATTATTTTTATCCCAAGGCCTCGAAGATTTAAAGACTCAATTAAGTGAACACGGACATCAGCTAAATACTTATGTTGATGATTCAGTAAGCACATTAACTAATTTAGTTAAAAGATATAAAATTGATACTATTTTTTGCGAGTCTATTAAATCTTTTGATGAAGCCAAGCAAATAGAATCAATTCAAAATATGGGAATTAATATCTGCTCGTTATGGCAATCATCATTATTCATGCAAGAACAGCTGCCTTTTAGTGTCAAGGAATTGCCCAATATTTTTACTGATTTTAGAAAAGCTATCGAATTAACTGGCATCAAGCCTAATAAGCCTGTAAGCATATCAAAAAAAATATTTAATATAGATTCTATTACTGATAATCATTTAGCTATATTAAATGTTAGTTATATTGATTATCAAAAAAGCTCGTTCCCCATTTCACATAAAGATTTTAGGGGAGGGGGGAAATCAGGAATTTCTTACTTAAAAAAATATTTTAATAGTGAAAAACCTGGCACTTATAAAAAAACAAGAAATGAATTAACAGGTATAAATTTTTCGACAAAGTTCTCACCTTGGCTTGCTATGGGCTATATTTCATCAAGGCAGATATTTTTTTCCTTAGATAAGTACGAAAAAAGAGAAATTAAAAATGAAAGTACCTATTGGATTTTATTTGAATTGATGTGGCGGGATTATTTCAGATTTATCTTTGAAAAATTTGGAAAAATTATTTTTTACAAACAAGGGCTCAATTTTTTTAATGCAGAAGTAAATCATTCAAAAAATAATTTTAATCGATGGATTAGGGGGCAAACGAAAAATGAATTTATTAATGCTGGTATGGTTGAATTAAAAGAAACGGGTTTTCTTTCAAATAGAATGCGCCAGATAGTAGCAAGTTATTTAATTAATGAGCTATCCTGTGACTGGAGAGCTGGTGCAGCATGGTTTGAATCTCAATTAATTGATTATGATGTTTATAGTAATCAGTGCAATTGGGCTTATATTGCAGGCTGTGGTACAGACCCGAGAGGAGGTAGGCATTTTAATGTTGAAAGACAAAAAGAGGCATACGATCCACAATCCATATACCAAAATTTTTGGTCTCATTGATGAAAAGACTAAGATTACTATTAGGCGATCAATTAAATATTAATCATTCATGGTTCCATAGATCAGATGATCAATACATTTATTTAATGATGGAAATTAAAGATGAGACCAATTATGTCCTCCATCATGTTCAAAAATTATTAGCAATTTTTTCAGCTATGCGATCTTTTGCAAGGCAGCTTAAAGGAAAAGACCATAATATTATTTACATAAAAATAGATGATAAAGATAATGAGCATAGTTTTGAAAAAAATATTAAAAATATAATAAATAATCATAATGTTGATATATTTCAGTACCAGCAGCCTGATGAGTATCGTCTAGATTTATTATTTAAAAAACTCCAATCAACATTAGATATTGAGGTCGAATCTTTTTGTTCAGAACATTTTTTGACTTCTCGTGATCATGTAAAAAATTTATTTAAGGATAAAAAGCAATGGCGAATGGAAGAATTTTATCGGCATATGAGAAAAAAATATTCTATATTACTTGAGGATGATAAGCCTATTGGGGGTAAATGGAATTACGATGCAGATAATCGTAAAAGATGGAATGGAGAACCAAAAGCCTCAACAGATTTTAGACCCTCTCATAATCATGAGGAATTATTACACGTAATAAACAATGAGAATATTAACTATTTTGGTGAGGATCATGCAGCTGATTTTCGATGGCCCATCAATAGAGATGAGTCGCTAGCTCTTCTTGAGAAATTTATTGAAATAGATTTGTGTAACTTCGGAAATTTTCAAGATGCTATGGATGATGAGAATTGGCGACTTTTCCATTCTTTTTTATCCTTCTCGCTTAATACGAAGATGCTTAATCCTCTTGAAGTTATTACAAGAGCTGAGGAGGCATTTCATGAAAATAAAGCACCACTCTCAGCTATAGAAGGCTTTATTCGACAAATACTTGGTTGGAGAGAGTATATAAGAGGCGTGTACTGGTCACAAATGCCTGGTTATGAAAATAATAACTTTTTTAATCACAATAAAGACATACCCAAATGGTATTGGACCGGACAAACCAAAATGAGATGTTTATCTAAAAGCATATCTCAGTCACTAGAAAATTCTTATGCTCACCATATCCAACGCTTGATGATTATCGGTAACTTTAGTCTATTAGCAGGAATAGATCCAAAACATATTCATCATTGGTATTTGGGTATTTATATTGATGCTTTTGAATGGGTAGAACTCCCTAACACATTAGGAATGAGTCAATATGCCGATGGTGGGGTATTAGCAACTAAGCCATATGTTTCATCAGCTGCCTACATTAATAAAATGAGTAATTATTGTTCAAAATGTAGCTATAACTTCAAGGAAAAATTTGGGCCTGACGCTTGTCCTTTTAATTCTTTGTATTGGAATTTCTTTGACAGACATCAAGATAAGCTTTCAAAAAATCCAAGGTTAGGAATTGTTAATAGCCAACTAAGGAAAATGGATGAAAATCAAAAGAAAGAGATCAATAAAACAGCAAATGATTATTTAGATAATATTGATTATCTTTAGTCTAATTTTATTATTAAATGAATTATTAAAAATTAATGTAGTCCTATTTTTTTAGAATATACAAGGTGAGTCCCATGGTAAAAAAAAACGAAAAAGAAGAGTGCCCGGCACATAAATGCAAACCCTTTATGATCTTATCTTATATTGCAGCTGTCTTCTTGATTTTAGGCATAGCTTCTTTTATTAAATTTCTTTTTAATTAATTAAAGTGATTACTGTCTTTTATGATGATAAGTGTAGCTTGTGCTCTAACGAAATTAAATTATACAAAAAAATAGCACCGAAAGGCTCATGCAGTTGGGTGGGTCTTTCTTCATCAAAAAAGGAACTAAAGCATGAAAATATTAAAACTATTGATGCGCTAATGTATTTGCATGTAAAAGATTGTAAGGGTAATTTACATATTGGTGTAGATGCTTTTATTCTGATATGGAGTCAATTGAGTTACTTTAAATATCTAAATTTTATAATTTCATTACCTGTAATTTATCAACTTACTAATTTTCTTTACGTTAAGTTTGCTAAATATCGCTTTAATAAACTTGAGCATTGTCAAGTTGAACTTAAGAAATCTAGGTAAAATTTTGTCTTTTGTTCTTCAACAAATATTATTTCTGGGTATAATTTTTAACTAAATTAACCTTAACTCTGACTCAAATTTTCCTTTAGGAGTACTAGACTTATATGCTGCAATGGTTTGAAAATCTAATAAGTCCTTTCCCAAAAGACCTTATAAAAACACCGCCTAAATCTTTATTTAAATTTGCTTGGCTGTGTATTAAAGATATCAAAATATATATTGGCTTAATGGCACTTTTAACTGCAGCCATAGCAAGCTTTGAGGCAATTCTTTATGCAATTTTAGGAAAATTAATTGACATAATGGTGACTAGTGACCCCAGTCAATTTTTCAACAACAACATGATGTTTCTTCTTTTACTCACAGCTATATTAATTGGTAGTACATTTTTTGTTGCTATTCGTGTAATGATAAAACACCAAACGTTAGCTGGCACTTTTCCGATGAGGATGAGGTGGAATTTTCATCGACTATTGCTTAATCAAAGTATTGATTTTTATAACAATGAGTTTTCTGGCCGAATTGCTGCAAAAGTAATGCAGACCACTCTAGCTTTAAGAGATATGTGGTTTATATTATCTGATATTTTAGTCTATGTAATTGTTTACATAACTACCATGATTGTTTTAGTTGGAAGTCTGAATACCTTATTATATTTTCCATTCTTAATATGGCTAAGTATATATATTGCAACATTATTTTATTTTATTCCTAAGCTTGCGAAACTCTCAAAAAATCAAGCCAACGCTCGATCTCTTATGACAGGTCGAATAACAGATGCTTACACTAATATAAGTACTGTCAAACTTTTCTCTCATGCTGGGAGAGAGTCTAAGTATGCCAAAAAAGCAATGAAAGAGTTCTTATATACTGTCAAACTTCAAATGCGCAAAATTACTGTAATTCAAATTATCAATCATTTTTTGAGTATGTTTTTAATTCTCTCAACAACTGGAACAGCTCTTTTTCTATGGTCAAATAATGAAATAGCTATCGGAGTTGTTGCTGCTGCAGCCGCCATGTCATTAAGATTAAATGGAATCTCGCACTGGGTAATGTGGGAAATGACCTCACTATACGAGCAAATTGGTGTTGGCCAAGACGGACTCAACATGCTCTCTAAAAAGCAGGTAATAAATGATAAGCCTAATGCCTTAACTTTGAATATAAAAAAGGCTCCTATTTCATTTAAGAATGTTTATTTTTCATATCAAAAGAACGATAGTTTTTTTTCTGATTTTAATTTGAATATTGAGCACGGAGAAAAAGTTGGGATAGTAGGAAGATCTGGGGCTGGTAAATCATCATTGGTTAATCTTTTACTCAGGTTTTATGAATTAGATAAAGGCGAGATTTTAATTGATAATAAAAATATAAACTCAATCACCCAAGATAGCTTACGATCTAATGTCGCTATGGTTACCCAAGATACATCTCTGCTTCATCGTTCTATTGAAGATAATATTGCCTATAGTAAGCCTAGCTCTTCTGACAAGGAAATTATTACAGCTGCTAAAAAAGCCCAAGCACATAAATTTATAATGGGACTTAAGGATCAATACGGAAATATCGGTTATAAATCTTTAGTGGGGGAGAGGGGAGTTAAGCTTTCGGGTGGTCAAAAGCAAAGGATTGCAATTGCAAGGGTAATCCTTAAGAATGCCCCTATATTGCTTCTGGATGAAGCCACAAGCTCATTAGATTCAGAGGTAGAGGTCATTATCCAAGATAGTCTTGATATTCTTATGAAAGGTAAGACAGTAATTGCTATAGCTCATAGGTTATCAACCATTGCTGCAATGGATAGATTAATTGTGATGGATAATGGGCGAATTATTGAAGAAGGTAATCACAGGTCACTTCTCAAAAAAAAGGGGCTCTACTATCAATTATGGCAGCACCAAAGTGGTGGTTTCATTGGAGATTAGTTCCAATTTAAGTGCTGCCCTAATATGATCGCATATAACCTAATTTTATCTAAAATTGGTTTTAGAATGATCCTTCTATACCAAAAATAAAGCTTCTTTGACCCATCAGCGACTTATCCTTTAAGAAGGAGGTATGACTTCTTTTTTCCTCATCTAAAAGATTATCACCCTTAATAAATGCATTGAGGCCTTTTACATAAGGTAATTCATAATTCATAGTAAGTGAAAGGTTGGTGAAATCATCAGTCTTTAATTCACCAGCTGCAGTATCACTCTGACTGAATTTATGCTCTAAATCTATACTCGCCTGCAGAGTATTCCACTGATAAGATAATCCAGAGCCTAGGGTTAGTGGTGGTATTCTTGGCAGGTCTCCACCATTTTTATTTTTCGCTCTTACGTAGTCACCCCAATAATTCAATCCATAATTGGAAGATAAAGGTACATTGCCTTGAAATTCAAAGCCATAAAATTCAGCAGGAATATTTTGGTGTAGTAAGACAGGTAATGCTTCCGACTCTCCATCATGTTCATGAAATTGAACAACACCCGTATCTAATAGTGCGATGTAGCTACTAAAATCAGTAAAGTAAGGTGTCATAGAGAAATTGTTGCCTTTGTTTGCCCAATTTAATGTGACATCGACCGAATTAGAGCGTTCATTCTTCAAATTACGATCGCCGTGTTCAATCGTTTCTGTAGCATGGTGCTCTCCAAAAACAAACAACTCGTCATGATTTGGCGCTCTCTCTGTATGAGCAACACTAACGGCTATTGACCAATTTTCATTAAGTTTTGAAGTAGTGCCCGCTGAAAGAGTGGTCGCATTAAATGTTTTTCTAGACGCAGAAAAACTTGTACTACCCTCATCGCCACCATCAGTTGGTGCCCCATCATCACTAGTAAAGGCATTAGCATCATACTCGTGATAGTCATGTCTTAGCCCCAGAACAAGTTCATGTTTGCCTACTGTAAAGTTCTCTAATGCATAAACTCCAACATTTTGACGCTTGTTGTCAGGCTCATAAGCCTTAGTATGTTGCGAGAAACGAGATTCACCAAAATCAATTCCTGCTACACCACCTGACTCAGATAACAATGAGTGGACTAATTCAACTTTAGCATCATGACCTATGTCAAAATAATCAAGCCCAACTTCTGTAGGACTTTCCATTTCAGCGTGCTTATAGTCTGTATGGCTTAGCTTAAACTTAAATTTATTGACAAGATTCGAAAGGTTACGCATTTCAAGTTCGTATTTAAAGTTATCAGACTCTAAATCAATGAACGCACTGTCCTCTAAAATATTACCGTACTCTTGTTCATGTTTTGCAAATGATAAACCCGTATAACCATTATTAAAGAAATAGGTAGCACCTACCCCCCCTCCTAGAGTTTCATTATAAGAGTTTTGTAAGATACCATCCCCATACTTACCCCTAGTAAACTCATCGTCAGAATCAGCTAATTTTTTGGATACGGAGAATCCAGGAATCTTTAGGCCCTTAGCATTACGGTTATAAAGATCAAGGTGAAACATAAGATTGCCAGAACCAATATCAACAAGCATTGAGTTGGAGGATGCACTATTAGCACCGCCATAACTCGCACTATATTTACCCATCACACCCTCAACAAATTCAGGATGAATACGATAATCAATGATGTTGACTACTCCACCTATCGCGCCACCTCCGTATAAAATAGTTTCGGGCCCTTTGACAATTTCAATCTGTTCGGATGATAGGCTGTCAAGAGAAATCGCATGGTCCCCAGCTACATTGGACACATCTTTGACCTGCATACCATTGTTGAGAATTTTAACCCTATTTCTGTCCATACCTCGAATGACTGGACGTCCAACATTATCACCCCATGAGCCATTGCTTACACCTGGAACACTATCAAGCATTGATCCCAAGGAGGAGCTCTTATTATTTTGTAAGTAAACGCCATTCATTATCTGAACAGGGTGGACCATTTCACCAGAGGATAAGCTGAATGGGTTTGCCGTAATGGGTATCTCTCTTAGAGTGATTTTTTTTGCATCATCGGCATTTACTACTGCACTAAACAGCAATATGCTGAACGCTAGTTTATTACGCATCATTATTCCTTAAAATATTAATTTAATTAATTAAACTTGTACTTTTAAGGATGTAATTAAGGGGCTTGGGCTTGGTATGCAAAAAAACGGTATGAATTCTGACTGCTTAGAGAATAATAATCATAATACAGTTCCTCGTTTGAAATTTGAGGCTGAGAATTGCTAGATAAATCATTTGATTTAGTTACATTGCTCTTAAGAAGGCAATTTTCACTCTCGTGAGTATTTTCAATGTCTGATGCATGAAAAACATGCTCTACACCATGGGTCAATCCAACCTGAATATTGAATAAGAGGGCAAATAAAACAATAAGTAAATGTAAGTTTTTTCTAAACACGGGGTGCATTCTATAGAAGTAATTTTTTATTTACAAGAGCTTATAAGAAATATTTAAATATGGTTATGCAGTATTATTCTACAGTTTTGTTAGGTTTTGAATTAAGGGTACAATACAAAAAAGAATTTAAATAGGCTATGAATGGCAGCTAAAGAACTTAATCCAACCCAAATACTAGTCCACGAAATTGCTAGGTCGAAATTTAATCTCTTATTATCAGATAGCCCAAATAATCAACTAGATAGCCTGTTACATAACCTTCTTGGGCCTTCCTCAGCCGAGGAAAAATGCAACCACCTTGAAGCATATATATCCTGCGATGAAAATAACGTGATGTTGAGGCCAGATGATTACATCATCTATATATTTGGTATGGAAATTGGTATTTCACGAATAGAATTTATTAATTGGTTATTACAGAAAGATTATGATTATTCTAAATGGAGGAATGTAATTTCTTTATTTTTAGAATTAGGCTTTCCAGAGGTACGAGGATTTTTAGGTGCTATTATCAAGAGCACATACACAGATGACAACTACAAATCAAAGGCTGCTGAAATGCAACTTTACTGTTGCGACCAGAATGATTTGCAGTACTTATTAGACAATCCATTGTCTAATAAGTATCCCCCAGAGCCAAAATTAAAGCCTGGCCCACGAAAATTAAGGATCGCTTTTACCTCTGAAAAATTTTCTACTAAGTATTTATCATCTCAAAATATTTTCTTGGATACTATCTTTGCTGGCTTACCATCTAATGTTGAAGTTTGGCTGTTTTCCCTAAGAGATCATAACGATAAATATACTGTGCCTTATAGAAAAAATTGTCATCAATTCATCAATTTAACTCATCTAGAAGTCGAGAAGAGCAGGTCAATTATTGAAAGTGCAGACATCGATATAGTTGTTGATATATTTGGCGCAACCCCATTTAGGTATTGGAGGTTATTTGAAAATTCAATTAGAGTATCTCTTTTCGATGTTGATACATTTATTAAAAATTATTATCATTACTCTTTAGAGGAAGAAAATAGTTTTCCTGCATGGAAAAAAAAATTCACAAGTTTATGTTCTGTCCCACAACAATTTTTTTGGCCAACCCCTGAGCCAGTCTCAATAAATCTAAAAACTCCATCTACAACTAATAAATACATTACCTTTGGTTGCTTTTCAAGGCTTATAAAAATTCATCCTATTAACTATGATACATGGACTAAACTTCTCAATGAGGTACCAAAATCTAAAATGGCATTTAGTTTTATTCAGTTGACATCGCCTTTGAAGTATATAATTTTGAAAGAGTTTAAACAAAGAGGAATAAGCTCTGACAGAGTTATTTTCTTTCCTAAAACTGACCCAAAAAAACATCTAACTAAATATAATACAATCGATATGGTTGCGGATACCTTTCCAATAGGTAGTGGGTTCTCAGCATTAGATGCACTTTGGATGGGAGTTCCTATTGTAGGGCTTTACAAAGAAACGGATACAGCCGGAAATACAATAAAGGCATTAAATATTCTTGGGAAAGAGGAGTGGATAGCAAAAAATGAACGTGAGTATATTGATATATGCAAAAAACTTGCATCAGATCAAGTATATCGGAGAACTCTAAAATCTACCTTAAGACAAGATGTTATTAAGTCTGATTTAATGGATGGAATGAAATTCTCTAAAAACATGTATGAGGGGCTTCAAAAAATAGCTCTTGATAATAGTGGGCGCTGAGAGTATTTTTTAAATAATAGTACAATTAGATAAAATTTTTTAGGTAGGCCAAGTAATGTTTTTTACAGACTATGAGAAAGAGATTTCTAATGAATACCTGAAAAATGGATATATTATCAGGCCGGCTGATGATATGAATGCTTTACATGAGATTAAAAGAGAATTCATTTCTACAATAAGTGACATTCTTGGAGACAGGTCATTAGCTGACCCAGAAAATCTATTAAATAATATCCACACCCATATCTCGCCATCAGAGCTAAATTCATTTCGAATGGAAATAATTCAAAGTATAAATTCTAGAAAAGATTTTAGAGAATTGTACTTTAAAACAGTTCGCAACTATTTAGAGTTATTGGTTGGAAATGAGCTCGTTATGCAAAATAGAGTTAATCTAAGCATTCAGCTTCCTGGGGATGACAGTTCATTACTTCCTGTTCATGCTGATACATGGTCAGGTGACTCGCCTTTCGAGGCTGTTGCTTGGATTCCTTTGGTTGATTGCTTTAAAACTAAGTCTATGTATATTCTTGCTCCAGATAAATTAAAAAAAATCGAACAATTCTTTCTAAAAAAAGAAAATAAAAGTAGTAGTTCCCTTTACCAAAAAATAAAGGGCGACGTTACATGGCTTGATGTTAAGTTTGGTGAGGTTTTAATTTTTAACCAATCCTTACCTCATGGAAATATTATTAACGTTGAGTCTGAAACAAGATGGACAATGAATTGCAGATTCAAAAGTATCTACACTCCTTATGGGGATAAGAAAATAGGTGAATTTTTTGAGCCCATTACATTGCGTGCTGCTTCTAAAGCAGGGATGACTTCGCACTTATTAAAAAATCAATGAAAAATACCGTTAGAGGTTATATCTTTAGTCGCCCCTTTATGGGCGAGAGAGTACCCCAGTCTGTTCAGAATATAGTTATAAGAGATTATTGCCAAAAGAATAACCTTCATTATTTGTTAAGCCATGTTGAGTATGTCATGCCATTCTCGTCGGTAATACTTGAGCAAGCATTAAGTGAACTGGATTCAAATGATGGAATTATAGCTTATAGCTTATTTCAATTACCTGAAAAAATTAGTGAACGTCGTGAAGTTTATAAAAAAATTTACAAGAAAAGCAAAGTAATTTTTTTTGCACTAGAAAATATTAGAGCGTCAAATCATGAAGATTTTGAGCGTATTGAAAACATTTGGATGATACGTGATGTTATACCTAGATGTCTAAAATCATTACCTTTGTAGAGATTTTTATTATTTACTTATTGTTAATCTGGCTTGGGACCAAACTCCAATAGTTTAAGTTGATTAACATCCTCTAATAAAGCCAACAAAATCTCTTAAAAAGCAAGCGACCAATTGCTAGTAATGAATGAACATCTACTATAAAATATTTTTATAAATTCAAAAAAGGCTAAAAAAAAGATGGCAGATACGAATGATCTTTATGCAATTGATAGCCATAAAATTATGTATCACCCTAAGAGAGTTGCTGATCTTTTAAATGTAGGTAATAAATGGGAAAAAGCTAAGGATATTTATCCTATCTACTTAGAAATATCTCCCGTTGGAGCATGCAACCATAGATGTACGTTTTGTGCGGTTGATTATATTGGTTACAAAACTAATATGCTGGATGTTGCATTGTTAAAAGACCGACTTGAAGAAATGGGGAGGCTTGGAATAAAAAGTGTCATGTATGCCGGAGAAGGGGAGCCTATGCTCCATAAAAAAATACACGAAATTGTTAAGGTAACTAAGCATGCAGGAATTGATGTCTCATTTACTACAAATGGTACCGTCATCACAGATCAGTTTTTAGAAGAGGCGCTACCATTAACTTCATGGATTAAAGTCTCTATCAATGCTGGGACAGCTAAAACTTATGCAGCAATTCACCAAACAAAAGAAAAAGATTTTGATAAAGTTAAAAATAACTTAAAAAAGCTCGTTAAGCATAGAAACGAGAACAACTATTCATGCATTATTGGTGCTCAAACACTCTTATTACCCGAAAACTCAGCCGAGATGATTGATTTAATTAAATTATGTCGAGATGAAATTGGCTTAGACTATCTAGTAATTAAACCTTATTCACAGCATTTATTTAGTGACACGCACATATATGAGAAATTGAACTATGAAAACTACCTAAAGTTAGAAGATACTTTTAATAAATATAATACGTCTGAATTCAATGTGATATTTAGGGGTCATACAATGAGAAAATATACTGAAGAAGACAGATACCAGAAGTGTAATGCAACTCCATTTGTATGGGGATATATTATGGCTGATGGCGCTGTTTATGGATGTAGTGCATACCTTCTTGATAAGCGTTTTGAATATGGAAATATTAATCAATCAACTTTTAAAGAGATTTGGCAAGGAGACAAAAGAAAAGAAAACTTTCATTTTGTTAAGGATAAATTAGATATTAAAGATTGCAGGAAAAACTGCCGGATGGACGAAGTAAATAGATATCTGCATAGGTTAATTGAGGACAATACACCACATGTCAACTTTATATAAGAAATTATGAGATCCTTAGTTACTGGGGGTTGTGGCTTTATTGGAAGTCATTTAGTTGAATCCTTGTTGGCACTTGGTCACGAGGTTACTATTTTCGACAATTTAGTGAGTGGGCGATTAGAAAATATCAAGGCTTTTAAGGATAACCCAAAGCTCCACTTTTGCAATGTTGATATAAGAAATCCATCTGAGGTAGATAAAAATTTTAAGGATTATGATTGGGTTTTTCATCTGGCAGCTCTGGCCGATATTGTGCCATCGATAGAGCAGCCTGAAAGTTACTTTAATACCAATGTGTCAGGCACTTTTAATATGCTTGAAGTGGCTAGAAAAAATAATATTAAACGTTTTATTTATGTAGCATCTTCATCAAGTTATGGAATTGCAAAAAAACTTCCAACCCCAGAATCAGAAGCTATTTACTCGCTTTATCCCTATGCATTAACTAAACATATGGGTGAAGAGCTCGTATTAAACTGGGATAAGATTTATGGTTTAAAGACAATTTCATTAAGATTATTTAATGTTTATGGGCCTAAATCAAGGACCACAGGTGCATACGGTGCCGTTTTTGGAGTATTTTTAGCTCAAAAAATTAATAACAAGCCGTTTACGGTTGTGGGTGATGGTACTCAAACAAGAGATTTTACATATGTATCCGATGTATGTGATGCCCTTATTCTTTCTGCTCAATCTGAAGAAAGTGGCGTTTTTAATGTTGGAAGTGGCAGTCATCATAGTATAAATAAATTAGTGGAATTATTAGGTGCCACATCAGTTATTTATATTCCAAAAAGACCGGCAGAGCCAAATTCTACATTTGCAGATATTACAAAGATTAAAGAAAAATTAAACTGGAAGCCTAAAGTTAAATTTGAAGACGGTGTTAAAAAATTACTTATGCATTTGGATTTATGGAAAGATGCTCCCTTGTGGGATGAAAAGTCGATTGAAGAAGCAACAAGATCGTGGTTTAAATACTTTAATAAGCTATGAGTAGGACTTTTATTCTTGGTTGGAATGGTTATGTGGGAAAAATAATCCTTGAAGGCCTAAGAAATAAAAATATTAGCGCTGTAAAAGTTGGCCGTAATGAAAATAGCGATATCAAAATTGATTTAAATTCTTTAGATTCAAATAAATTAGAAAGTCTCTTACCAGGAGATAAGTTTATATTTTTATCTGGAATTTGTAATCCCAATGTATGTAATGAATCATATGACTTGGCTTATGCTGTTAATGTTACAAATACAAAAATTTTATTACAAGAGGTACTGGATAGGGGCTTAAAAGTCTTGTTTGCTTCGTCTGATGTTGTTTATGGAGATACTGACATAGTGGTAAACGAAAAGTCACAAATCAACCCCTGTTTTCCTTATGCAGAAATGAAGGCTGAAATCGAGATTTCATTTTCCACTCACCCTAATTTTTTTGTGATGCGTATGTCAAACATTGCATCTCTCAATGACAATACCTTAAGTTATTTATTCGCTTGTTCAAAAGATAATTCTAAAGCAAGCATATATCATCCCTTCATAAGGACGCCTGCTTACGCTAATGATCTTACTGATTTTGTTTGTAATTTTATTGAGTCTGAAAGTTCAATTTTTCAAAAATTAGTAAATATTTGTGGCCCTTCATTTGTATCAAACATTAATTTGGCAAAAATCTTCTCTAACAACCTTAGTTTAAATTATGAAATAGCTACTCCTAGTAAGGCTTTTTTAGATTCTCGCCCTCAAAAAATTTTAATGCAGAGCTTATATCTTGATAAAATTATAAAGCGCAATACAATTAATGTGTGTGACCAGCTTAATTTGGACTTATCTAGCTTATGATGCTCAATAAGAAATGAACTAAATGTGGTCGATGTAATATTACTAGTAATACTTTCTTTTTAAACTTCTGCCTGAATGTTATCAGTTAGTCATACATGAAATTTCCAGTTAAAATTTTTAAAAAATAAGATTTTATCGCATTATAAAATCCTTAATTTAAATTACTTTAATTATGAAAAAATTGAAACTTTTCTCTTTATTAGCAGACTAAGTTTTAATTCTCTTGCTATACTGAGGTATAGTAATTTTATTTACTTTTTTTATCTGCGCTATTTAATATTATGATGGTGCAAAATTTTTTTTTTAAACTATGTACTTTAACAGGAGGAGTTTTATATGTTAGATCCAAATGATTTTGTCGGGGTAAGCTTCTGGCTTTTATCTGCGGCAATGGTAGCTGCAACGTTTTTTTTCTGGGTAGAAAGAGATAGAGCTGTGGGGAAATGGAAGACATCACTTACAGTTGCTGCAATGGTTACAGGTATAGCAGCAATTCACTATTTTTATATGAGAGGGGTATGGGTCGATACAGGCGCTTCTCCAACAGTATTTAGGTACGTAGATTGGTTGTTAACAGTTCCACTTCAGATTGTTGAGTTCTATCTAATATTAGCTGCTATAGCAGTTGTTGCCATGTCAGTATTTTGGCGATTACTTATTGCTTCAATAGTTATGTTGGTTGCCGGTTATCTTGGCGAAGTTGGCACCGTAGGTTTATGGTCTGGCTTTACCGTAGGTATGATAGCTTGGTTATACATTATCTACGAAGTATTCGCAGGTGAAGCTAGTAAAATTAGTGCAAGCAAGGGTACAGCAGCAAGTAAAAAAGCATTTAATGGTTTAAGACTCATCGTTACTGTTGGTTGGGCTATATATCCAATTGGATATTTCCTCGGTTATACCGGGAGTGCAGACGCAGGTACTTTGAACTTAATTTATAACTTAGCTGACTTTGTTAATAAGATAGCATTCGGTGTAATTATATGGGCTGCAGCAACATCAGGTTCAAAAGCTTAATATAAGCTTTGGTTCTTGAATAGGTATTTATTAAAACGCGTCAGTAATGGCGCGTTTTTTTTTAAAGCTACAAAATTAGGGGATAAGATGGAAGTAGTAGATTTCAACTTAATATATAACTCACTGTCTTTTGCCATAGCAACATTTGGCGCAAGTACAGTTTTCTTTTTCGCACAGCGCTCGCAAGTCGCCCCAGCTTATAAAACAGCCCTTACATTATCTGGTTTGGTATGCTTAATAGCCTTCTATCACCACCTAAGAATGTTTGAAAGTTTCAATGATGCATTTACATTGGCAAATGGAGAGGTAATGGCAACTGGTAGCTATTTCAATGTTGCTTATCGCTATGTTGGTTGGTTGCTAACTGTTCCTTTGTTGTTACTTGAGCTAGTCCTTGTTATGCGTTTAAGTAAAGAAGAAACATATTCTAGGGGGGCAAAGCTTGTTTTTGCATCAATACTAATGGTCATTTTGGGTTATCTTGGCGAAGGTTCTGTTGCATTAAGCCAGCTCGGTGATCGATGGATTTATTGGACATTAGCCATGATTCCATTTTTATACATTCTTTATAGTCTAGTTAAAGGCCTAAACCCTTCAATCTTGAAGCAACCAAAAAGCGTACAAAGCATGGTAAGTAATTCAAGATGGCTCCTTATTATTTCATGGACTTTTTATCCAGTTATATATCTATTCCCAATGATTAATCAAGAGACTTCATATATAAATATTCAGGTTGGCTATACAGTAGCTGATTTATTATCAATTAGTATTTTTGGGGTAATGATTTATATGATTGCTCAACGCAAATCAGATGTGGGTGCTTAATTCGCTCTAAAATTTTGATTAGAAAGTGTGATAATTCTGCACATTTTTATATGGTTTAATAATAATTATGGAAAAAAAATATTGGAATCAATCTTTTGTCCCCCCAGAAGCAGATGAATTTCTTGGTGTTGTTAAGCAAGAATTTGCTCGAAGTTTTGAGGTAAAAGAAAGCTTCATATCTGATTGGTTAAGACATCATAATAAGTCAAAAGGAAAGTGGATTAGAGCTAGGTTAGCATTAGCTTCTGGAGGGCTTTTGGGTTTATCAAGCCAAACCTATATCAAATGGGCGGTGGTATGCGAATTAATTCATAGCGCATCTCTTTTGCATGATGACATCTGTGATGAGGATTCAACCAGGCGAGGCAAAACATCTTTATGGAAAGAGTTTGGCATTCCTGCGGCCGTTTGCACGGGTGATTATTTAATCGCTGAGTCATTTAGGAAGTTGACTGAAATAGAACAAGGCTGGCATCAAAATATACTATTAAAACTATTATCATGCTCAGTAAAAGAGATTATTTTTGGACAATCATTAGATGTAAGTTTCAATCATCGTGACATTGATGGTGCTCAGCTAAGAAAAATAGCAATCGAAAAAACTGCACCGCTAATTGCAATGCCTATGTTGGGTATGTTTCAATGCAAAGAGCTAACTGAAGATGAATGTTTGGCGTTGAAAGAAATTTCAAACGAGCTTGGGCTTGCCTATCAATACCTAAATGATATTGAAAATATTTTTGGTTGTGAGCAGGAAGCATCATCTGATTTACTTAAAGGGCGGCCAAATTTAATGGTAGTAAAAATATTAAATAATCTATCAAATAATGAGAAGAAAATAATAATAAACGAACCAAAGAAGCTAGGTAACTTAATTTCAAGAAATGCCTTTGAGAGATCTCGGGATGAGATAGGTGAAATACTAATTAATGCTATGTCCAATATCCATCGATTACCAGTAATTATTCAACCGGTAATTAAATCATTAAAAGATGAAATTAATAAAAGACTACAGTTATTATGAGAAAAATTGCAATTATTGGTGGGGGTTTTGGAGGGATCGCAGCAGCAATAAGGTTGCGAGCAAGGGGAAATCAAGTAACTATATATGAGAGGCTGAACAAACTAGGTGGAAGAGCCCAGGTATTTCAGAGGAAAAATTATATTCATGATGCTGGCCCCACAGTAATAACAGCGCCTAACTTGTTTTATGAGTTATTTAGTTTACTAGGGGAGAATTTAGAAGATTCTCTAGAATTTAAGCCACTCGATCCATGGTACAGGTTTCATTTTAATGATCAAACTGATTTTGATTACGGCCCAGATCGTGAAAATATGCTTGATCAAATAAGAGAAATATCTCCTGAAGATGTATCAGGGTATTTGAATATGCTTAAAGAATCAGAAGCGATATTTAAGCTTGGCTATGAAAAGTTAGCAGGCCATCCTTTTAATAAGATAGCAACAATGATTCGTTATGCACCAGCAATAATAAAGATGAGAGGTTATCAGTCTGTCTATAGTTTTGTATCTAGGCACTTACAACACCCTAATCTCCGACAAGCATTTTCAATTCAGCCATTATTGGTGGGGGGAAATCCATTTAAGACCTCATCGATATATTCATTAATTCATGCACTAGAACAAAAATGGGGTATATATTTCTGCATGGGGGGAACTGGAAAGTTAGTGTCAGAATTGGAAAAGCTAATGATTCGTAATGGAATAAAAATAAATTATAACTCTGATGTTAGTCATTTTTCCACAATAGGCAAAGTTATAACGAGAGTTAATTTTACAAATCGTAAAAGTGAGCCCTATGATTATGTTGTCAGTAATGCTGATCCAGTTCAGGTATCCGGAGAGTTATTAAGGAATGAAAAGATTTCATTACATAATTTTTTAATTAAAAAATATGCGAAACATTCAATGGGATTATTTGTATTATTTTTTGGCTCAGTAAAATCTTATGAAAATATTGCGCACCATACAATATGGATGGGACCAAGATATAAAGAGCTTTTAAAAGATATATTTGATCGACATCATCTAGCAGAAGATTTTTCAATTTATTTACATAGACCTACACGAACAGATTCATCGTTTGCACCAAAAAATCAGGATAGTTATTATGCTCTTGTTCCGGTTCCAAATCTGAAGGGCAATCAAAAATGGGACGAAATCAAGGAATCTTTTTCTAAAAAAATATTAGAAGAACTTGATAAAACAATCATGCCTGGAATCGTTAAAAATGCCAGGGAAATTTTTTCAATGACTCCAAAAGATTTCAAGCAAGATTATAGAACTCCTTTTGGTAGTGGATTCTCAATAGCACCTATACTGTCTCAGTCAGCATGGTTTAGGACTCATAACCAAGATGGTAGGTATAAGAACTTGTTTTATGTTGGGGCTGGAACGCATCCTGGCGCTGGAGTTCCTGGCGTAATTAATTCTGCAAAAGTTGTTGAAAAGATTATTTACCCATGAATAAGTATTCAAATGTAATGCGAAAGCATGGGAAAACATTTTTTTGGGCCTCACAGTTTCTAGATAAGAAAGTAGCGACTAGGCTTTTTGCGATATATGAATTTTGTCGTGAGGTAGATGACCTAATTGATAAAAAAAACAAAGGCGTAAACTATGAAGAAAAACTAAGAAATAATATTAAGATATGGCGCTCAAACAAAAAAAATTTAATTTTTCAGCCATTTTCCAATATTGAAAAAAAATTTATTCCGGGACAAAGCCTATTTAATGAGTTTTTTAACGGGCAGGAGTCGGATATTAAGCAGAAACAACCGAATAACATGAATGATCTATTAATCTATTGCTATAGGGTCGCAGGTGTTGTTGGATTAATGATATGCGATACTTTTGGAATAAAAGATCAAAAATTGCGTTACTTCGCAATAGATTTGGGAATAGCAATGCAATTAACAAATATTGCTAGAGACATATATGAGGATGCTGAAAATAATAGAATATATATACCCTTATCATTGATAGGAAAGAAAAAACCAAAAGACTTATTGACTACGAATACAGATGAAAAATTATTAATCAATAAGGCTAGAGATCAATTAATTAATAAAGCTGAGTTGTATTATGAGAGCGGATTTAGAGGCGTCAGTTATTTACCTAATCAATCACAAAGAGCTGTGAGAGTGGCTGCAACTTTATATCAATGTATAGGAAGAAAAATTCAAAAAAAGAAAGTATCTTACGACAGCTATCGCGTCTATTTAAATGCTTTTGAAAAGCTATACCGAACTATATTTATCTTAAAAAATAATAAGATGTCTAAGAAACAGCCGTCCTATCATAATCACTTGCTTCATTATTCAATAAAAACGATGCCAGGTGCTCACAGATAATGAAAAAAAAATACGATATTATTGTTATTGGTGCCGGATTATCAAGCTTAATGTTTCTAGTGAAATATGTGAAAAAGCACCCAAAACAAAAAATATTATTATTAGATAAATATCTTGATAAGAAGAATAATCAAACCTTTTGCGTTTGGCAGGGCCCAGATATTATCAATTTAACAAATGAGTATGACATACAGCCCAAGAAAATATGGGGGAAGATAAGGTTAGATTTTCAAAATAAATCTATCAATAAAGTGATGTCACCATATAACTACACAGCATATGATGGACAACAAACATTGAAAAGTTTACTGAAGGGGTGTGTAAATAATATAACTTACAATAATAATTGTGAGGTGATTAAGGTGGTAAAAAATAAACTCTTCTATGTAACATCTAAAGACGGTTCTGTTTATTCTTCTCAAATGTTGATTGACAGTCGACACAATCTTAGTAACTATCACTCGAAAGATATGCTTTACCAAGCTTTTGTGGGAAGTGAAATAGAAGTGCCAACAAACACTTTTGATGAAACTACAGTAACCCTTATGAGCTTTAAGGAAAATAAAAATGAGATTGAGTTTACATATATCTTACCGTATACGAAAAAAATAGCATTAATAGAGTCAACCTTTTTTACTAAAAATCCGAATACCAATAATATTAAACTTATACACGAACAAGCATTAAAAAAATATGGAAGGTATTCATTGCTTAGGGCTGAAGAGGGTGTTTTGCCAATGGGTAATATTAAGGCTATTAAGGATAGTAGTTATTTAAAAATTGGTATAAGCGCAGGGATGATAAGACCTTCAAGCGGGTATTCGATGATTAGAATCGCTAATTGGATTGACCAATTACAAGAAACTGAAATAAATCAACAAAATTTAGGAGATTATTGTTTCAAATCATCCCGATTACTAAATTGGCTAGACAAACAATTCCTGAAGGTATGTTTCTATAGGCCTGAAATGGCTCCAGGGTTATTTATGAGTCTATTTTCTAATGCATACATTGGGTCAGTAGTTCGTTTCATGGCTGACAAGCCAACGATAACTGACATTATTAGAGTTATTCAAGCCTTACCAAAAAAAATTATGATCAAATATTTATTAAAATAAACAATGAACAACATTACTATTCACCAGTTGTGTGTAATTTTATTTTCCTTAGGACTCTTCTGTCTAAGTACGTTAGATATAGATATTCTTATTTTAGATAATGGCAATAATGGACCTATTCTAATAGCATTAGCTCTAATAGGATCGGTTGGCGTAAGCCATGGTGCCATGGACGGTAAAGTCATTTGGGAGGCCAGCAATAATGCTTTGGAAAGATCTAAGATTTATTCATTTTATGTATTGCTATGCATTTTTGGTGCAATGATTTGGTATCTCGTTCCTCTGGTTGGATTAATTATCTTGGTTACAATGTCAGTATTTCATTTTGCAGAGTCCGACCTCTATCCTTTTGACTTCCTGGGACCGATACCAAAACTATCCTGGGGGATTGCAGTGACATTTATGCCAATATTATTTTTTAAAAATGATGTGGCTCAAATTTTTTTAATGCTTACCAATTACAATGCACCAGAAAGCATAATGACATTAATTCAAACGATAACTGCGATCTCGATTGTAATCTTTTTTTATAATATGCTTGCAAGCTTCACAATGAAGAAAGGATTAATTTTATTAGAAATGATATCGTTAATTGTCATTTCAACATTTTTGAATCCTGTTGCCTGGTTTGCAGTTTATTTTTGTGGAGCTCATGGTATTAGAGCAATTTTAAATATTAAATTTAGTTGGGTTCCTGATATATTTTGGCTAGTAGGATTTACCGCCCCAATAATTATAATTACCTATTTATTAGTTGGTAGCACATCAGAAGTAGAAGTCGGTGAGCTACTCATAGTGTTCCCAATTATTGCTTGCCTAACTATTGCACATATGTCATTGAACCGTTTAATTCAAATAATTAAAGGGATATAGTAAAAACTTATATAATGATTCAATTAAAAAAATTAATCAAACACACTCCTAATGAAAAAAAATATACTTATAGCTGGTTCATCCGGTGCAATTGGAAGAGAATTCGCCAGATTTTATAGTGAGGACTCAAATGTTGAGAAAATTATTTCAGTGTCGAGAAAAGTAAATAATTTTTTACATCACAAAATTCAATCAATAGAAGTTGATTATAGTAAAGAAGAAACATTTGAAAACTTAAATAAAACATTACAATTAGAATTTATTAGTACGATTATAATTGCATCAGGAATACTTCATACAGAAAAAATCAATCCCGAGAAGTCCATAAGCAATATTAATTTAGAAGGTATGAAGAATATATATCAAGTTAATGCGTTTGGACCTATCTTCCTAATAAAAAAGCTTTTACCGCTTATAAAAAAATCTAAAGGTGTGAAAATTATATTTTTAACTGCACGAGTAGGAAGTATTTCTGAAAATGAGCTTGGTGGATGGTACAGCTATAGGAGCTCTAAATCTGCTCTTAATATGATGATAAAAAATCTTTCAATAGAATTACAAAGATTTCATAAAGATCACACAGTAATAGGAATACATCCAGGGACAGTTAAAAGTTATTTGTCTGAGCCTTTCTTAAAAAATGTAAAGCACAAAATTTTTAGTCCAAAGGAAAGTGTTGAATTAATGGCGCAAGTTATTAGTAAAATTAATCAAAAAGACTCAGGAAAGTGTTTTGATTATTCTGGAGCAATAATAGACTCTTAATTAATCTTTATAGTCTTAGTCACCTATACCTGTCATCGTAGAATCCTCTCCATCGTATGAATCATAATAATATGGATCATTCGTTTACGCACAAATATAAAAAAGGTACTAAAGTTAAGCATTAGCACCTAAAGTCTTTTATCCATTTTACTGTTTGGGGTAATTTAATCATTAAGTAAATCTTATTATTTAATTAATTAATTATTACTTTACCTTAACCCTAAAACATTTTAAGGTCATTAATATAAATAAATATAGGACAACTAAGATCATGAGCGTATTAGAAAATTTCAAAAAGTTAAAGGCAGAAGGTAAGAAAATTGTAGTTGTTACCTCTCATGAATACTGGAGCGCAAAAATTCTTAACGAAACAGATGTAAACGGTATTTTAATTGGTGATGATTTGGCTATGGTAGTTCATGGCCATGAAGACACTATGAATTGTGATGTGGAAACAATTGCGATGCACACCAGAGCGGTAAAAAAAGGAGCAAAAGATAAATTCCTTATTGCTGGTATGCCCTTCATGAGTAATAGAAAGGGGTTCAAGGAGGCAATGGATAACGTTGAAATCTTAATTAAGGCTGGAGCAAATGCCCTTAAGATAGAAGGTGTTGACGGAAACGAAGAACTTTATGCTCATCTATTTCAATCAGGTATTCCAACAATCGGACACATTGGCCTTACACCCTCACACCACAATGCAATCGGTGGATTTAAAGCTCAGGGAAAAACTAAAGAAAGTGAGCTTAGTATCGTTGAAGAAGCCAAAAAGCTTGATAAGCTTGGATGTATAGCAATCGTTTTAGAAGCAGTACCACAGCACGTAGGTGCCGCGGTTAGAGACGCAGTTTCTATACCAGTAGTTGGGGTCGGAGCAGGATTGGACGTAGATGGGCAAGCACTAGTTCTTCCAGATATGCTAGGATTTTCTACAGACTTCAAGCCTAAATTTGTGAGAACATACATGAATGGAGCCGATCTTATCAAAGACGCCGTAAATCAGTTCGCAGCAGATGTTCATGCAGAAGCATTCCCATCGGAAAAAGAAACTTACGCACCGGGGAAAGAGCAGCTACAAAATAAATAGGCTATATATATGGTTATACAGAGGACTATAAGGAGTGACGATAAATGTTATATTTATTTATTTCATAGTCCTCTTCTTACGCCATTATTTTGATAAAAAGCATAATTAGAAAAACATATTTAAAAAAGCGTCAACAACTATCTTCTTCCAAATTTGAAGAAGAATCATCTCAGCTTGTTCAGAACACTATTGAGCTTATTAAAAAATATAAGCCTGAATGTATTCATTGCTTTTTACCTATTTATTCAAAAAGTGAAATAAACACTACACCAATCATTCAGTATTGCTGGAAAAATAACATCAATGTTGTTGTGCCTGTTAGCAACTTTGAAGACGGGACACTAAAAACTGCAAAATTTAGACCTAATACCAAAACAAAACAAACAAAAAATAATATTACTGAACCAATTGATCCTGTTTGGGAAATAAACGATAATATTAATATTGTAATCACTCCTCTTTTAGCTTTTGATCCTCAAGGTTATCGAGTAGGTTATGGGAAAGGATTTTACGATCGTTTTTTTGCTTCCTTACACAAGGATGCGAAAAGAATTGGAATTAGCCTTTTTAATCCTTGTAAAGGCATAGAGAATATAAATGAATATGATGTACCTTTGACTCATTGCGTTACTCCTGATAAAACCTATTCTTTTTGATAATTGGTGATTAAATGAAAAAACTATTACTACTATTACTCTTTACTCCTAGCATAGTTATAGCGGATCTAAGCTCAGATTTTTATGAGCCAAGTGATTCAAGTGCTTATCAAGGAAGATTATTATATGACTCTAGCAAAGAAGATTACCCGATAGATGAAATGATAAAACTTTGTGAGCCTTATGCGGGAATAGATACTGCGCAAACAAAATGTAAAAAACAAAGCAAACAATCAATAATGATATGTGAATATAAATGCAGCTTACATTGGTCAGCAAGCAGTAAATGAAAAGTTAGCCCTATAAACTATTAAGTACTTTCAGATATAATTTCGACTGTAAATTAGCGGAGTAAGCTCCACTGTACTAATTATTATAAGTCTTTATTTATTTGATAGTTAGGATAGTACTTTCATAATTACCCCTAAATTTTTAGAAAAACATACTTTTAGTAGCTTTGTAAGTATGGTTAATTTTTAGAGCTATTCAAAAAATATTTTTAGTAAAAATTCTCAATACTTTAATTTATTCTTTCATTATTCATTCATTATTTCTTGTAATTTTAATTCTTTGCCAACTACTTCTCTTATTTCTAGACCTAGTTCTTGAGCACCCATATTGTAATATTTGGTTAAACATTCCCTAATGGTAATCTTCTTCCAAAGCTCTCTTTTACCATCTGGCCATTTTATTTCGTAAGTGCGTTTTTGTTTATCCCACACCTTAGGTTTGCCTGTGCTCATTGCCGTTTTCATAACTATTCCTGTTCTTCTAAATAAGAGATACCTTCTCTTATATACTATTCCATATGAAGTTTATAAAAAAGGTACTAAAATTTTCCATTAGTACCTATAATTCATTGGATACAATAGGACTGTTTTGGACAACATAGGACAGTATTTAAAGGGTTTTAAAGAAGAGGGGTGTTGTAATCGGACCGCCTAGACCCTATTTGGACTGTAAATTGGTGGAGGTAAGCGGGTTTTATTATGGCCAACCATCTAGTGTTAGTGAAGTCCAGGTGGGACACTTATCATGACTTGAGTATTGTCCATTATTTCTATTTCTACATACCCATGTTTGATTACCTGGCTGATAATCCCATGCATATGAGTTCCCCGTATAACTATTACTAAGACTATCAGCAACTTCCTTACCTCCTATTACAATTGCTGCTGCTGCACCCACTGATAAAACAGTGTTAACAACAGAAAATTCGTTGTTAGCTGGATCATCACTATCGTACCATCCCTGTGTTGTTGAGCAGGAGCTAATAAAAAAAATTGTAATTAGAGTTAAATATCTCATCAATTCAGTTTACCCCCAGACAATTAAGTGGACAAATGGGGTATTGGGAATTTTTGCTAGAAATATTTTTTGAATAGCCTTTTGTATTTCATAGGGGGGTTTTATTTATGACGTAATACTAGCGATTATTTCTTTAGATTAGAATCTTAAAAAACATCACACTAATTAGAATTTATATTGCAGACCTACCATCAGTTCATGGGATTTGATTACACCGCCGTTAGTTCCCTTTCCTTTTGTAAAGTTGGGGTAGACTACTCCATTTAAAGTAAGTGTACTACCCCCTTTAAATGCCCCTAAATTGATATACTGGTAATTCACATCTAAAGACACCTGCTCGATTAAGCTAACTAAAGTCCCTGCAGAGAGTTTATAGGCAAACTGATTCATGGTATGGCCCTCAATACTCGCTCCAGAACGTTGACCAAAACGAGTTTGATGACTTGTCCCCATCTTATTTCTTGAGAAACCCAGACCACCCCCTAGATAATGGGTGATAGGGGTGTTATTGATGGAAAAAGGTTGGAAGTCATAAAAGCCATTGATAAATAAAGCGTGTGTCTCAATGTTTGCTTTTAAATTGAGTTGAGGAGAAGTAAAATAACCAACATCATATTCATAACCCGTTCTTTTGATGGCTTCTAGTTCTAGTCTAAAACTATCCGTTAGGTATTTACCCGCACTTAATCCAAACGCCGAGTCCTTGCCTAAATCTTCATTTTTCTGAACAGCATAAGCCCCCGTATGACTACGATCATGCGTCACCCCTGCGCTAAGCGTTTTAGATACACCGCCTTTCGCCGTAATGTAATAACCCTCTAAATCTATAGCAAGAGCAAGTGATGGAATTGTCAAAAGTAATAAAACAATAAGTTTACGCATTGTGGAAAAGATTAATTTTGCAATAACCATAAAATGACTCCAATTTAGGCACTGTACTGTGCTTATCAATATAAAATACTTTTGCGCAAGAGATTTAATGAGAATGAACTAACTAACTTTTATCTTGAGCATGTCCTATTTTGCACCATAAACAATCATTTATATTGATTTGTAAGCTAATTAATTAGTAATTTGTTGTTTTTTATCCACTAATTAAGCAGGAAATATTTCATAGGGGGGTTTTATTTATGACGTAATACTAGGGATTACTTCTTTAAATTAAATCTTAAAACACATCAAACTAATTAGAATTTATATTGCAGTCCAATCATTAGTTCTTGGGTTTTAATGTCACCGCCGTTAGTTCCTCTCTGATAATCCTCATCCCCGGCGCGCTCTTCTTCATCATAAACTTCAATACCCCCTTTAAATGCCCCTAAATTAACATACTGGTAATTCACATCTAAAGACAACTGCTCGGTTAAGCTAAATAAAGTCCCTGCCGAGAGTTTATAAGCAAACTGATTAATGGTATTGCCATCAGTAGTCATTCCATTAGGAGGCCCATCTTCATGTTCCACAAGTGTCCCCGTCTTATTTCTTGAGATACCCACCCCACCCCCTAGATAAGGGGTAATAGGGGTGTTACTGATGGAAAAAGGTTGGAAGTCATAAAAGCCATTGATAAATAAAGCATGGGTTTCAATTTTTGCTTTAGTAGCGGAGGCAGGAAATAATAAAGAGTTAGCATCATATTCATAACCCGTTCTTTTGATGGCTTCTAGTTCTAGTCTAAAACTATCCGTTAGGTATTTACCGACACTGAATCCAAACGCACTGCCGGTGCCTAAATCTTCATTTGGAAAAGCAATAAGAGTCCCGTCCGCATCATTAAAACTCGTCATTCCTGTGTTAAATGTTTTAGATGCACCGCCTTTCGTCGTAATGTAATAACCCTCTAAATCTATAGCCACAGCCATTGTAGGCAGGGTAAGTAGAAGTGCAAGGGTCAGTTTTCGTATCATTTTAATGTCCATAAGACCAGTTTACCCCCAGACAATTAAGTGGGCAAATGAGGTATTTGGAATTTTTGCTAGAAATATTTTTTGTAGTGCCCTTATATATTCATAGGGGTGTTTT